>ERZ1029884.113-NODE-113-length-16575-cov-9.470339_pt1 | contig 16575 bp, 19 predicted proteins | sample MGYA00519233_ERZ1029884 | MGnify/ENA primary metagenome ERZ1029884 (study PRJEB33666, sample SAMEA4610931) | skin metagenome | biome: Human-associated habitat; feature: Malodor aspect; material: skin | place: Philippines | collected 2015-08 ...
TAACATACATAAATATTTATTGTAATTTTATTTATCGTTTTGATATAATTGACTTGTAACAAAAATGAAAATGGAGGTCACACAATGGAAACAAAAGAAGAACTTTTAAATTGGATAGCACAACAAGAAGAACTAAACAATGAATTAAAATCACGTTTAGACAATCTTGAAAAAGAAGAACAACGCGAGGACGACAACGAAGACCAAGACAATTTTGACGACCCTAATTCGTCAGACGACGGTGACGGTCAAGTTGACGAAAACAACCCGGAAAGTCAACGCGAACTTGACGAAATCGAACAATTTTTTGATAATTAGATTTTTATATCGTTGTTTAGTATTGGCTTTACTATCCGGGATATTGTACACAATGGCCAAACTGAATATGAAATGGTGATAAGTGAATATGTATCTACTATTATTATACTTATCATTGTATATATTATTATGAAGTTAAGAGATAGGAGGAAATAAGCATGACAAGATTTACAGGAAATGAAACACGCGGTTTTATGAAAAACGGTCAAACTTACGGTGACGGTCGCATGGATAAATCGCAAGAATTAAATGAAAGAATGTCAATCGACTATAACGAGCCTTTCGATAAATACGGTAAAAAAATTAGAAATTTATCAGTCCGTGATAATTCATACCCAAGCGACAACGTAAACAATAATAGAACACGACAAGACCAATAAACATTAGGAGGAATTAAATTATGCCACTAACAAAAACAGGTTACAGAGAACAAACAACGGCAACACAACAAGCGCTTGAACATTTCAACCGCGACTATAACCACGCATGGACGTTCGGGGAAAACTGGAGCAATGTCGGAACTGAATTTGAAACATTTATTAATAAATATTTATTCCCTAAATTAGCGGAAACAACATTGATTGACATTGCATTGGGAAATCGTTTTGACTGGTTAGCAAAAGAACAGGACTTTATCGGTCAATATTCAGAAGAATATGTAATCATGGACACTGTACCGGTTGTCATGAATTTAGGAAAACAAGAAGAACTTATGCTTAAACGTAATTATCCACGTATGGCAACTAAAATTTATGGTGAGGGTCAAGTTAAAAAAGTTAAATTTACTTTAAACAATAACGACGCTAGATTTAACTTCTCAACATTAGCGGACGCTACTGAATATGCAATCGGCGTATTAAGAAAAGCTATTTCAGATATCAACGTATTAGAAGAAAAAGAAGTCAAAGCAACATTAGTTGATTACGCTATGAATAACTTGAACGATAACAACGTTCGACATGTCACAAGTGAACAGGACTTTTTCTCAACAGTCTTTGAGGCAATATTAAATATCCAAAATAATAGTGATAAGTATAATGAAGTGTATACGGCAAGTGGTGGTGCTATCGGTCGTTATACAACAGTGACACAACTAAAAAATGTTGCGATTTTAACAACTGACGCTATGAAAACTTATTTACTTGATACAAAACTTGCTAACACATTCCAAGTTGCCGGCCTAGATTTATCAGACCGCATTATCTCATTTGACGATTTAGGCGGTGTATTTAAAACAACAGAAGAATTTACAATCGAAAACCCGGACACTTTAAGATACTTGCGCGCGTTCGGTGATTACCAAGCGGAAATCGGGGACATTATTCCGGAGGGTAGTGTATTTACATTTGACGTTTACGAGTTAGAAGAATTTAGAAATAAAGTCGTAGAATTGAAACCTCAGACGGAACGTTTCGCATTGATTTTCGATATTAATGCACTTAAATATAAACGTCACACTAAAGGAATGTTGAAAGAGCCTTTCGTCAATAGTGAGTTTGACGAAGTAACACACTGGTTACATTATTATTCATTCAAAGCAGTTAGTCCATTCTTTAACAAAATTTTAGTAACAGGAGAATAGCATATGATTAATTCCAACGATATGAAGTATATCGGGGGAATTGCACATGACGGTTTAAAGGTAGAACTCAATCAAGACTTAGAAAAACGTGTTATGGAACACCGTAACAGATTTAAACGTTTAATTTATTCTAGGTATGCCGAGTTGCTACCTTTTTGTATAAGTTATACAAATATTCATGACACGGCAATAAACCCGGTAGTATTAGAAACCGCTTTAAGAAGTAATTACAATATGGTAGTAGGAAAAGCAAAAAATGAACAAATTATGATATTAGGGTACTGTAACAGTAATTATAGTGAAAATGGTATGATTGAAACCATGTTGAGAAACTCTCACCGTGTACTCGATAAACACGACATTAATTTTACGATACCGGACTATTTAATACCGGACACGGCAAAAGAAATCACAAGCTATGATAATTCGACAACGGGTAATTTTGTTGTGTTACAAAATAAACCCTATTCTTTCGTGAATGATTATGAAGTGATAGACCATTATTCAGACGAACTTGCGGAAATTGTATTATCACGGTTTAGTTTGATTATGCAATCTAAATTTAGTAAAGTCTTTAAATCTGAAAATAACGACGAAACAATTAATCAAATTATTAATATGTTATACAATGGTGCGCCTTTCATCAAAGGTGGTTTAGGGTTTGACCCTTACGAACAAATCATTGACATTGAAAGTAGCAACATTGGTACAAATCTTGTTGAATTAAAACGTGAATATCAAAACAAAATATCGGAATTGAATAACTTTTTAGGTATCAATTCACTAGCCGTTGATAAAGAAAGCGGAGTGAGTGACACGGAGGCAAAAAGTAATCGAGGGTTTACCTCAAGCAATACGTCAATTTATTTAAGAGGGCGTCAAGCAATGGACAGATTAAATAAGCGTTTTAATTTAAACATTATCCCTTATTACAATGATGACCCGATTTCTAAACTAACAATAAAAAATGATGTTGACGGTATAGGTGGTGTAGATAATGAGCAAATACACGACAACCATTGAGGAAATTATACGAAGTGAATTAAACAATCGTTGTTTTAACGAGTTTTTTAACAACGGTCAAATTACGGCTTTTAATAAAGATTATTCATTTATTCAAAAAATGATTAAGTTTGATAGTGATGTGAAGTCGATTGTTGATGAAATGTTTTTTCTTAATTTCAAGTTTGATGATGAAACGATTGATTTTAAATTTAAGAAAATGTTTGTCGATAGATTTTTAAATCGTGAAATCAAGTATCAAACCGTTGAGGCGTTCGCTAGTCGATTGATATATTATGTTATGGCACATGAGGACTATATTCGTTATGTATTTACAGAGATTGAAAATTATCTGACGGGAAAATCAACGTCACAGGATAACTCAAATAGTCATGAACAATCGACTAATGAATATCGCGCGTTATCGTCTACCCTACCACAAACAGAGGTTAATATGAATGTAGATAACGACCATATGGACTATGCCGACAATAACAACATATCAAAAACAAAAGACGAAAAAGACGCCGACCGTGAAAGTCATAATCAATCAAATAGTTATGATTTAAACGTGTTACAAGAAATTTACAATATGAGAAATTTAATTTTTATGGATATAGATAAAGAATGTTTTCTTCAAGTTTGGTAGAATAGATATAGGGACTTTTTTCCCTATATCTTATTTTTTAGGAGGTAAAAAATATGGCTACAAGATATGTAGGCGGACGTCACCCTCATTTCGAGTATGACAATTTCGCATATCCATATCGCGCGGGTTTACAACGTTATCCGTTTTATGATGATAAGGCGGACTATAACACCAATTCAAAAAGCTATTATGATTATTTAGGACGTAATCAACATGTTTTCGGTTGGCTCGTTGATATGGTAAATTACTTATTACGTCGTGAAATTAGAGTTTGCGACACAAAAACGATTGATTTAAGAAAGAATTATAAATTTAGCGACCATCAAAACTGTTCAAGTTGTGGCGGTTGTGGTTGTGGTGATTGTAATGATAATTGTTGTGAACAACCGGAAATCATGCAATTATCGGCCAATGTGAAAGTATCACGTCAACATTTACGCGATTACTTTGAGGGCGTCACTGACGAAGATATTGACGTCGGCAATGGAATTAAAGTATTAGAGGACGGACTTTGGGTTGCCGATAGTAGCGAAGTAATGAAACAGTTACTTGATAAACTGAAAGAAAAAGATAAGAGAATTGATAATTTAGAAAAAGCATTTAAAAAGATTATTGATAATCTTGATAAATCAGGTGCATTGTCTAATAGTGATATTGATAATCTTAAATTTAAAGACGGTATTCACATTGCGACTGGTAATATTAATTTATACAGTGATAAAGCGGACGGTGACACATTTATTAAGACAAATGCAAAAGGTGGCGACAATGACGTCGCAATCGGATATACAAAATAGGAGGCTTTTAATATGTCAGGTTTGAAAAAAATCTTTGACGTATCGACAAGCGCCAAAATTAAAGACATGGGGGAAAAAAATCCCCCGTGGCTTAATAACTATGAAAAATCTAATTGGGCGCTAGACGGTCAAGATTATTACTACTGGTTGCCGGAAGATAAAGCCTACATTCAATATGGTGAAAACGCGGAACTTTGGGCGTCGGCTAGATTTTACGGTCAATCATTAAGTGTTGATACAGAAGAAACACAAGACGATAATTCAATTAAAGTTAAGGGTAAAGTAACCCTTATGTTTTTAGTCGGTCGTAATACCGATTATGTGGCAAATGGTGTAGAAGTTCGACGTACGATTAAATTAAACGGTAAAGTCATTAATGAATTTAACGGTCGTACGAACGAAGAATATACAAACGAAATAAATGAAGTTGTGGAATTTTCAGAAACAATCGCACCGGGTGACAAATCAAAAAATACACAATTAGAAATCGCAACGGTTTACCCTAACGGTGAGTTTGAAAATTCGACAATACGCGTTGGTATCAGTTTAAAAAATACCAACCCTAGCATTTATACACCGGGGGCAATTCGTAAAAATGGCAAATGGAAAGAATTACACAGGGTATCTAGTAGCGCAACTGATAGTGACAATAATTCTAGCAATGATACAGATAACGGCAGTTCTGATACCTCTAGCGATAATCAAGATAATAATTCAACTGATAAAGGCAATAAGCAACGCGACGCCGACCCTATAATGCAAGATATTTTACAATGGGCTATCGACAATGTAGGTAAAGCCTATGACTTTGACGGTAAATACGGCGCGCAATGTGTCGACCAAGTCACATGGTTAAATAATGCATGGAATTTAGGACTAACACCGGTATTAGTCGGTCATACGGCGTATGACATATACATGGATAATCATACGAACATGCCGAACGGTTGGGCGGACATGCAAACCAATCACAACGATTTCAATATGAAAGACCAACGCGAAGTATGGGCGCAAATTCCGGACGGTGCATTTGTATGGTTTAAACACACAGACGGCGCACCGGGTCATGTAGGTATCAAAGGCAGTGACAAGTTCGGTGACTTGTATTCTCAAAATTACCGCGGTGACGGTACAGGTTATCCAATGACAAGAGATGACCTTTCAACGTTCATTGAACAGGGTAATAGAATACTAGGTGCATGGTATAAACCGGCCTAAATATAAGGAGGTATAAAAAATGGCAGTAGGATATAAAAAACGTGATATGAAACAGTATAAAAAATGGTTATCACAACCATTTTCTACTGATTACGGTATTAGTGAAGATAAAATCATTGATAAGTTTTTAAATTATCAAAATGCTAATTTTCAAAAAGATATTATCCAGTATTATGGACTAAATAAAGAAAATATGAAATCAACATTTGCGCCATTACTTAAAAAAGAGTTAGGAGGTATTGCTAACTTCTTATTCATTACTATGGCCGAGGGTGGAGGCGCCGGAAACTATATTAATCACTATGGTTATAATACTGGTGGAAGTGCCGTAGCCGATATGAAAGACGACATAGCATACATTAAAAAAGTATATGTTGATAAAACGTACCCACCTGTTTATGAGGCTCCCGAGGTTAACGGTGCTTATGTTGAAGATTATCCCGGCACAACTCAAAAAATCTATGATGAAATGCCGAAAAAATCAATCGGTGCTTATTACATTGTATCGACTATGGCCGGCAATGGTTGGATATTCGGATATAATGACCTAGTCAATAAAGGCGTATATTTCGGCAACCCTTATGACAGTATCATTGATTGGGTCGAAGAATTAGGAGGAGACCCTTACGGTGATTATTGGAACGATAACACCGACGACGAAGAAGAAAAAGAAGAAAAAGAAGAAAAACCCAAAGACGACAAGACGGAGGACACAACCGGAAAAAAGCGTCTAATTGGTATCAGAAAATCGGGAAATTTTGCCGACGTATCAAACGAAAGTTATGGCACAGTGAAAAAGAAAAATAAAGGTCATACAAGAGTAAGAAAAGACGGCGACTTTTACCAAGCGCCAAAAATGAAAGGTGGAAAAGTAGATGAGTAACAGATTTACAAGAAATATTCAAAACGTGGGTGACATTCAAAACCTACCATTATATACAAACGACCAAAACGATTTAATTTCAACGGATAGTATGGTGTACGTTCGACATAATAACGCCTATGAGCCTATTTTAAATAAAGGCGTATTAGGTACTGGACTAACACCGGAAGACGTCGACCGTATCAATGGTTTAATTGATGATAAATTTAAAGGTTATACTGAGGGTGCAATTAAAGAATTAAACAATGATGAGATTACAGAATTAGAACAATCAATTCTAAATCTTATCGGTGACCGATTAGGTGGTTTGAAGTTCGACCAAGACGGTTTCAAAACAAGTTTAAATGAGGTATTAAAACGTTTAGAATTAAGCGAAATCGCGGACGTTCAAAACCTACAACGTGAAATCGAGTATATTTTCGACGAAAACAACAAATCAACGTCTAAAAAAATTGATGAGGTTAAATCTGAATTATCTCAAATGATTGATGAAAGAGTTCAATCACAATCAACACCAGTTGAGAATGATAACCCTATTCTTGATACATTAGATTATATCAATTTAGATGAAAATAATAGAATAACTTTAGATAAAGATATTTATACAGATAAAGAAATTAGCGCCGAAGATTTAAAACTTTATGAATTAAATTATGGTGACGTTTTACAAACAATTACAGGCGTTAAAAGTGATAATTTAGAATATGACGAAAACACATTATATAGTTATAATCTTAAATTAAATATGATAGATTATTCATCAAATGTGTTATTGACTTATAAAGATAAACCTATTGAGTTAAATAATTATCAACAAGAATATATTACTAAAAAAGAAATAGAAAATAGTGGAATGTTACGAAATAATCTTAATGATGAAATTGAACAATTAAAACAACGTATTGAGAAATTAGAAAACAATTAAATTAGAAAGTGAGTGAATAGGTCATGCCTAGAAATTTAACAGATTTTACATTTTTCTATAATGCACCTTTGCAAAATTTCAATGACACTATTCATTTCCAATCTAATGAGGAACGTGACCGTTATTTTTTAAATGACGGTCATTTTCCTACTTTCACGTTTGAAACACCTTTTAATTTTGTTCGTGATAGATTGGAATTGAATGTTCACATTGAATATGGCCGTTGTGCCGGTATTAATTACGGTACATTTTTAAGCGAGTTCGAGCCGGACACACGATATTATTTTTATGTGATGAGATATGAATATGTAAACGACCATACAACAAAATTTTATCTACAAATTGATACACTCATGACTTTTACACAAGGAACGGTCATAGAAGATAACGCGACGACGGTGCATATCGACCGACAACACCTACCCAATGACTATTACCATTATTTCTTGAACGGGTTACGAAACAATGATGATGTGTTAAAACAAGATAATAAATTGTACCGACTAACCAAGTTCGAGCCTTTCAACTCTAGTTATGTATTATGGCAAAGTTCGGCCGATTTAACGGTGAAGTTCGGCACAAAAAAAGACCCAAATCTTGAAAGTAGCCACGGGTCAATCTATGACCGTATCACGTCACCGGTCGACCTTTATTTATGTGATTATAAAGATTTCAATAATATCATGAAGAAACTGTCTAAATTTCCGTGGATAACACAAAACTTCCAAAAAATACAAATGATACCAAAGAAATTTTTTGACGCGTCAGACATTGTAGAAGTGGAAACAGAGGAGGACATAGGCACGATTTACACTCTTAAAAATAAAGGAACGTCTAATAATTGGGAGTTAAAAGAATTAGAAACAACCATAGATGAATTAGGCGCTTTGATTGGGTTTGATGTAGAAGAACATAAACACTTAATCAGAAATGAATATATCACACTTGAGTTATACAACTATGACGGACAAGCGCTATACATTGACGCCGGCTACATTCCATTTAAACGTGGGTTACGATTTAACAGTCGGTCAATTATAGGATATTATAACGAGGTACGTGTTTATCCGGAACATTACAAATCAGATGAAAATGAAAACGTGATAAGAAACGGCTATGATGATATCGTGATTGATAAAGGCGCATATCTAAATGAGGTTATTACCTTTGATAATTTCACAAAACTTCCTATATTAATAGACACGGCCGTATTGGGACAAGCGCAAAATTCAAACCAACGCGCGTTGAATGAAAGTCGCTTGATTACTAATCGCGCCAAAAATTTAGTTGACCCAACGTCAAGCGCAAAAAGTAAATTCTTTGACGCCACGTCGATTTTAAGTAATTTAAACCCGACACAATTATTTTCTAAAATCAACGAAGATTATGAATTTTATCGCGACCAACAAGCCGAGTTCAAAGACATGGCTTTAAGTCCGAACACACTCACACCGTCAGAAAGTGGAAACAGTTTCAATATTGCTAACGGTATGAATGGACTAACACTCAAAATCGGTATGCCGACGTATTCAAGTTGGGTTAAAATCATTAAATATTATAATATGTTCGGCTATTCAATTAATGAACAATACGCGTCCGTCTTGCCGATTGATAGCATGTCAGTTTGTAACTACTTGAAGTTTGACGGGTATTTTCAAATACCGGGAATTGATAACGCGTTAATGGAACAAATGAGGTCACTGTTTGAAATCGGCGTTCGTTTTTGGAAAAACGACGGGTCGGACAACCCACTACTTCAAGACGTCACAAAAAATAAGAGGGTGAAATAAAATGAAGTTTGAAGATGAAACTTTAGGAAAATATATCCATAGTTCAATAGATGACGACTTTGGACTTGATATTGACACCGTCGCAAATAATGTTCATAACGGTGGACGATTTAAAGCATGGTTAGGTGGTGACCTATCCGCCACTAAAAAAGTATTAAAAATCGTGAAAGATGAGGGTATGTCACCCGCTTTCTTTGGTGCTTATGAAATTAGTGAGGGTTACAATGCCAGTTGGGGTTGGTTAAACTGGACAAGTCCGACCGGGGACGCCTACACCGACGCGAGAAACGTTGCGCGTCACATGATAAGTGTATCTAATGACAAAACGAAAAACCCTTCATTCGTTGATTACGGCAACCCGGTTTATTTTGTACCTCAATCAGTACAAAATGAGGGACTGGAAGATTTTCAATCTATGCCGGCGGGTACAATCGGTCGCGCATTAATTCCCTCCACCGCCGCGGCAACGTGGGAAGTGTACTATCCTAAAGGTTTAGACCCGGCGTATAACGGGGTTCAATGGTACGGTAAACCGATAACATCACAATACAAAAATATTTTAAGTTGGGGGGGTGAAATCGACGGTAAACGTGATAGCAACGCCTCAAGTGGTAGCAACAGTTCGGGTGGGTCGACCGGCTCGATTGCCGATTTCATTAATGGCCTAATTGATAAAGTCGAGGACATGCTACAATGGAATATGTATTCTAACGTATCTGATATGTATTATTTTAATCATTGGTTCACAATCATGAAAACTTACAATAATACTTACAAATTACAATTTAACTTACCTATGATAGAAGATTTAAAAAAATTCATTTCTAGCTTTGATTTAATCAACGGTGGAAGTTCAAGCGGCGGAAGTGACGACGACAAACCGTCAGAAAATGAGGGTGACATCAACACATGCAATTTACACCTCGACCGTGGAATAATGCAATGGTACTATCCAACCGTTGCCGACGCTATCGCAAACGGCTACCCAATGAACCAAGCGCATTTAGGCATGGACTTTCGCATGACCGACGAGCCTCTTTATTCGGTCGCGAGTGGTGTTGCTTACACTCAACCTTATTATCCAAACCCGAACGGTGCGACCGGGTGGGGAAAATATATCGTGTTATATATGGATAACGGGGACGCGTTACTCTTTGCACATTTAAGTGAGGTATTAATCGAAAACGGGTCAAAAGTGAATACCAATGATAAAATCGCAATCACCGGACAAACTGGCGCCGAGGGTATCACCGGACGACCTAACCAACATTTACACATGGAATACATTCCAAACTTTGACAAATCTCATGGCATAGCCGTTCCTAATGGAAGTGTCGTGCCACGTATCAACCCGATTGACTTTGTCGTTAAACATTGTTCTAAAATCAAATCAAAAGACGACCTCGTCAAAAATTCAACAGTCTATTAAAAAGACCCACCATGTTGGTGGGTTTATTCTTGTATGAGTTCACGTATCTTTTGTGAGATTGTACGATAAATATTTAATGTGATTTTATTCTCGTGTTCGTGTATCGGTTTAAATATATCCGATTGTGAAAATGTGCCGAGTTCACTCTCAATATACATAAAGTCCTCTAAGTCCGTTGATAATTCTTCTTGAAGTCGCTTAATTAATTGTTTTCGTCTTTCGTCGTCTATTTCTCTAAATTCATTAGGATATGGCAACCCTTTATCTATTTTAGTTTCTGACGGATAAATTGAGATTGTACCCTGTCTGTTATAAATTGATTTTAAGTTTTTAACCGTTGACCCGTCGTAAAATTGAGTATTGATAAATTCGTCAAAACTCATATTTGTATTAAAGGCGTTATGAGGAATACCGCCGGACTTGACGTGTATCTGTTCGTCGTCTTGTGAATAATACGCGTATTTCTTATGGTTTAATACATATATCCCTTTTATCGTTTCATTTTCTATGTCCCACTTACCAAGTGAAATCTTATCAAATAATTCTGACGGTAATTTATTTTTGATTTTCTTTTTTAAATATAAACTATCCGTATCACAATAAATAAAGCAGTCGTCGATTTCTGATTGGGTCAAACTAAATAACGGCGTTAGCAAATTAAACAGTGCGACCGAGGTTACAAACGTTGAAAATAAAATATTTCGTTCGTTGTTTTTGTACCCGTTGACTGTGTTCTCAATTTCTTGTAATTCGTTCAATCTAAATAAATTAAAGTGTGACCGTAACGCCGGAATACCATATAAACCGTTCAAGACTGTTTTTGATAATAATATTTCTTCTTGTGAATAGACCGTGTCGTTTTTCTCGTCTGTGATTGTATAATCATATGGCGTTCTCATTTCAATTTTATTTTTGAGTTTCCCCTGTGTTTTAATAAAATAATTATCGTGGATAATATCGCGAGCGCCGAAATATTCACAATCGTACGTTATCCAACTTATCACGGGAAGTTGCTTAATATTAATATCTGTAATACGTTCGATTAATTTCAATGTGAATGTGTTTATGTTGACGTAATCATGATTAGAATAATATTTAACTAATATCTGTTTTATAATTTCGCTTTTAATATCATTCAAAATAAATATGTTAAAACTTTCTTTTGTCATTCTGTATAACGTGTAAATGTCTTGATTGGTTGTATCAACTTCAATAAATTGTTCGGTATTGAATATATCATAATCACGTAAAAAAGTTGGCACTTTTTCATGGTACATAACATATGGATAACTTGAATTAATATCTATTGAAAAACAAGGCTCGTTTACGATTTCACCAACATATTTTGAATTATACATATTAAGACCGCCACGATAAAATGATTTAACATAATCGTAATAGTTCTCATCACCAAAACGATATTTTGAATTAATAAATTCTTGATTACTATATTTATTAAGTAATTGGAGGCGGGTCAATTCACTGTTTAAATAACTATCCAATATATTCATGCTAAAGGTGATTTTTGAGTAATCAAAGTTCGGGAACATATCACTATAATGTAAATGTGATTGACCTAGGATAATCACGTCATTAAAAATGTATGTCATTTGTTGTTCGTCTAATGTTTTGTAACATTGGTACGCGTATTCGTGCGCCGTGTTTTCGGTCATATCCTCATCAAGATTGAACACCTCATAATCAAACTCAGTTTTGAGTTCATTATCAGTGAGAAACCCTAAGTCTTTAAGTTTTTTCCCAAGTGTTTTAATACTTGCCGTCGTTTTCATAAAATTATCAATCGTTTTAAAATGAACACCATTTAACCAAAATTCTAAGTCGAGATTGATTGACGATTTCACCCTTTTTTCTAAGACTAGATTTTCTGTTTTACCTCGTTTTTTTGCCTCTTTCATTTGTACGGTATCGTCATTATCAAGTGCATTTTTAAGATATTGATTTTCTCTTGTGACCTCATAAAAATGTAAAAGGTCATGCAGTAGAAAATGGTTATCGTATTTATTGTTATTATGTGCGATTAAATCAATACGTGCATTGCACGTAATTTTTTTACGATTGCCTTTTAATATGTCAAAGGTGACCTCGAAAAACTCACGAAAAGAGGGGAAAACGACAACCTCTATTTTTTCCCCGTCTTGATACCCGATTGCGACGGAATAGGTCACGTTTTTATATTCCGACGGTTTACGGCGTCCGGCTTTTTGGTTATATTGTAACGTTTCAATATCCCAATATAACACCATTGAACGACTGTTTTTATTCGATTTTATAAATTGCTTGTATCCGTCGTAATTCCCTCTAATCATTATTTATCCCTCTAGCTAAATTTATTTATCAAATAACGTTTTGTACGTTCTTCATAATTGTCCTTAAATACGCGTTGATTATAATTAAATTGACTTTCATTTTTATTATACAATGCTAAATATTTTCCGGTTAAAACATTGATTTTCAAATCAGATAAATTAGTCATTTCCAAGACATAATCTTTTGAATACGCATTATCAAAATACAAGTTTGATTGTTTGTAGTATTTTCTATGGTGCATATCATCAAAAAATCGTTCAGGGTTTAGATACACCACATCATTTTTTACGTCGTTTAATTCTGTACAAAATTGATAGTTTTCGGCGGTTGGCTCGACCGACAAGATACTTAAATAATTATCTTTATTAAATAAGACCTTAATATAATATTTATCAGTTTTAATATAGTATCTATCACTATGTTTTAAGATATTATTTCTTAAATTTTCGTCCGCAATTTTAAAATTATTCATTTTAAATTTTGCGGTCGTCATGGCGTCATTATCTGATTTAAACGCGCGCGTATTTCTGACGTCGTTCGCGTTATCATTTCGGCGCATTTCAAGATAGATATTATCGTATATCCGCGCCGTGTTGATTGGGTGGCGTTCTAACTTATTAAAGATATTTAAGTTTGCTAGTAGCGGACTTTTAAAGTTGACCGCATTTCCTAGTAAAATCATTTTAGGAAATTTTATAACCGGAATATCACCACCGTTTCGGTCAATACTTTCATAAATCGTTTTGAGTTTTTCCCACTCGTCGACCAAGTAATCACCCTCGATAGCGAGAAATTCATCATATATGATAATTGGAAAATGTTTCAAGAAATTGGAATGATATTTTAGGTCGGTCGCATTGTTCAAGTCGACAATAACGCCGATATTTTCATTTTTATATACAACAATTATCATATCATTATTTCGTTTCATGAATAATCGGTCACTATCGAGATTAGGTCGAGCATAAAATAATTCTTCTAAAAACTCGCGGTAGGCGTCCCTAATTTCAAAGTGTCGAGCAATCAAACAAAAACCGACGCCGAACTTTTGTTGAAACTCGACAAAATAATTTATATAGTTAAAACTTTTTCCGTCCGACCTGTTACTAATTGATATATAATAATCGAGTTCGTCGTTTGCTATTTCGTCGACTAACTCAATCTGATTGTATTTATCCGGTATTAAATTTCTTACATCACGGTTAAACTTCATCAGTTTTTTATCCATGTTATCATTCCTCATCAAACGTTGTTATTTTTACAATGTTTTGTTTTAAAAATACGTTTATAAAAGCATTGTCTGTTTCATCATCAAATTCTGTAACCGTAACTGTTTGTTTTTCTTTATCATTCATTTCTTCATGAATACTTGCTATCTTTCTTTGTGATAAACCTTTAATTATTGATTTACCACCATCTATTGTTTCAAATATTGCAACCATTTTTTATCCTCCTTAATGTGCTAAATTATAATCGCGATAATAAACAACGTTATACGCCGGGAAGTTAATATTTTTTCGTGCTTTATTTTGTTTCCATTCGTCCGTCGATTGTTCAATCTGACGTATTAATTTTTTAATACGTGACACATAATTGGTGAAATTGCTCGATTGTGTCATTTCTTGATTAAATAGTATCTGTTTTAATTCCTCCATATTTTCATAACTATCTTGTGTGTCGTTTCTATCCAGTAAACCGAGTGCATTATCTAACGTTCGTTTAGTCTTACCTCTCACAAGACCCACGGCTACATTATACCCTACGCCACCAAAACTAAAGTTTGCGAGTGATTGCTTATCAAAGCCGAGGCGTTCGCTATAATAGTTATATTGCTTAATAAATTTACGTTGTAGCATTTCATCATCAAATCGAAAGTTTACCTCAAATCGTGATAATTTTATAGGCACATTGTGACCTCCTCTATTAAAAAACAACCCCAAAGCGCAAGCTATGAGGTTGTAAAAAAGAATATTAATTGATTATGTTTTGTTATTTAGCTTATTATTTTAGATTGCAAGCTATCCGCAATCAGAATATAGCGTTAAGATTTAAGATACTAACGGATTTACGTTGTGCATAGTTACAGTTTACAATTTAGATACTTTGGCAAAGAGCCTAGCCAAGAATGACTAATGATAAGTATTCTTGACCTTTTTTAGATTTTGTTCGTGTTACTTTCACGTCGACTTTTTCTAAGTCTTTTAAAAGAGGTATAAGTTCACTTGCGACTTCTTTTACAGTACTACTGATACTTCCGTAAACGTCATTTTCAGTGAATAGTGACGTAATGATAGTTTCCTGTTCTGTGCCGTAGTTATCCACGATATCAGAGTAAAGCATAACGTCAGTAACCGTTATTACTTCGTCACTCTTTAATTCATTAAGACTACGAGCGCCAGTGCCTTTGGCGTTAATCATTTTAATTCTACCTTGACTATCGTCAGTGCTAAAGCTAGTTGCAATTCCTTCATTTTCGATTGTTTGTAATACTTCTTTATTCATATTTAAAAACTCCTTTAATTTATATTATTTTATTAGTCTGTAAATGCTCTGAATACTATATAAGTTAGGTAGCCGATTGGTGAATAAATTACCAACGACCAAAACAATGTTATCATATCCATAACTACACCTCTAATAATTCTATATCATAATTCATGAATGAACGTCCTCTAATAAATCGTTTATCAACATCATCAAAATAATCTAATAAATAAACGTGTTCACTCTCAAAACCATTAAATATCATATAGTTTCTATAATATTTATTCATTTCTGTTTTATAGAGTTTTTCCAGTCCGTCAATAATTAGAATGATATTATTGATTGACGCGTTCGGGTTGTGTTTTCTAATGTTTTCAAAAAGTAAAAGTCTTTCCTCTGTCATTTGTATCATTAGAAGAACACCCCCTTAATGAATTGATTTCTAATTGAAATGTACTCAATCATTCTCATTTCATCTGATAAACAAGATTTATAAAATACTTCAATGTTGTTTTTAATTTCATCAGTTTTTACAGTTGGGTTAAATAATAATAAAGCGTGTAAATGGTTATGATTATATGAAATGTTAAAATTATTAAATTTATTAAACATTATTTTATGCTCCTTTATTTTATTTTATGCTAGTTTAGGTTAGTTATTGATTATTCATAATCTTTTTGTGTAATGTCATACTGTGCCAATGTTTCATATGGCATGCTATAAGCATGATGCACTACTTGAACTGACTTGACGTTGAAACCGCCTATCAGTTCTGACGCCTGTTCATGACTTAATCGTCCCTTATGTTGTCGGTAAGTCTTTTGTACGTTGTCGTAATCATCAATATAAATGATTTCTTGAAGTCGCAAATCGAAACGCAATAGAATACCTCCTTTAATATTATCTTTTAAATGTACGTGTTGAAGTAGTGATTACTACTACATTTATTATTGTAACAAAATCTGTATTTAATGTCAAAAGTTAATTTCATTTTTTGTTAAATAATTTTGAGTAGTTTTTGTTGTTCGTTAATCACTACGCCTAATACGTTACAGTATTTGTATTTAAAAGTCAAGTACAAACACAAAAAATTTTTAAACTTGACAAAATCAATCGACTATGTTATAAGCGGGGGGTAATATTACACCGACTTTTTTTACACCCATATTT
>ERZ1029884.115-NODE-115-length-16519-cov-20.839772_pt1 | contig 16519 bp, 14 predicted proteins | sample MGYA00519233_ERZ1029884 | MGnify/ENA primary metagenome ERZ1029884 (study PRJEB33666, sample SAMEA4610931) | skin metagenome | biome: Human-associated habitat; feature: Malodor aspect; material: skin | place: Philippines | collected 2015-08 ...
CCGAGCACTACATCGACACCGCCCGCGACTACCAAAAGGCCTACTGGAAACACGGCGACCCACCACTACACCCCGAATGAACAAAACCGGCACCCCAGAACAAAAACAACTGGGATGCCGGTCCGTCCAGCATGTCGCGACTCACGCGTCAAGCATGTCACGACTCATGAGGGACATTCAGCAAACTCCCCAACCTTTAGCTTCGCCGCCGCTTCCGCGGCGGCTTACATGTTTTCCACCGCCTCCTTACACACCCCGCCTCGAAACCCATACCGCCAAGCGCTGCGACGGGTTCGCTGTAGTCCAGCAGACGTCCAGCTCACCGCCTTTCCCGCAGACTCCCGACTCGGGGCCCGTCTCGGTTGCCGGGTCGGGTGGGCGTGTCGTAGCGGGGCGCGCCGCGGACTTCGCCCCGAGGCTCGTCTCGGCGCCCGGTGGAGCTCGCTTCGAAGGCCCGCCTCGGTATTCGACCCGGGTGTCGTTGCGGGTGCGTCGTTGCGCTTCGGGGCTCGACACGTTAGCCGGAGCGGTTGCCGACGCGGGAACGGGGTGTGTTGCGGTTGTGGTTGTCGTTACGGGGGACGGGGCGGAAAGCGCGACGGGCGGGGACGTTGAACATGCTGCGTGACCGTTGCCAGTGAGACAGAACCGCCGAAACCGCTTCGTACAATGACACCTATGTTCACCGCCTTGCACTCCGCCCTTGGAATAGCGCCCACCGACGAATTCACAAACGAGATGCTCGACCGACTGGTCGAGGAGCGCATTGCGGAGCGGCAAGACCTCGACTTCAAAGAGAAGATCGACAGCAAGCCGACTCGGCCTGAAAGCGACGTGAAGAAAGACCTGTGCGCTATGGCGAACAGTGGCGGCGGGGTCATTGTCTACGGCGTGGGCGAGCTGACCGATATGAAAGACCACGCCGGCAAAAGGGTCAGCGCCGGCGAGTACTCCTCTGGACTTGAGCAGTCGTATTTGACCGTTGCCACTGCGTACATTTCACCGCCATTGCGGGGCGTTGAGTTCCACCGGGTTGAGCACCCCGAACACGAAGCATTCGTTGTCGTAGTGCCGGCGAGTCAGCAAGTGCCGCATATGTACTTCACCGAAAAGAAAAACGCCACGGCGCTCGCTGCGCCGACTCGTAACGGTAGCCACTCCGATTGGTTGAGCGAGCCTGAAATTGCGAACCTGTACCGGCTGCGTTTTCAACGGGAGGAAGCCTCGTCTCGTGAGGTAGACGAGGTGTATAGCAAGGTGGCCGCGAAGCGGTCTAGTGACGGCTTTTGGGGTGTCGGTGTTGCGGTGCCGACGTACCCGGCAAGAAACGGCGACGTTACTGAGCGTGACGCGACTGTGGCAAGGTTTGCCGCCTATGAAGACCCGCTGCGCGAGGGGTACAAAGGGTCAGTATCTCCGGCGACTGCCTCGAATTACCGCAAGGGCTTGAAGTGCTGGACGTTTTCGGGAAAGCAGTACGACACGCAAGAACTTTTGGCGTATGTCGAGCTGCACGAAAACGGGGTTGTCAGCGTCCTGTCGCGACTGGACAAGGTGTTGTCCTCGACGCAGGACCAGGTGGTGCCCACCCATGCTCTCGCGTGCCTAGTGGGCGACCTTCTGGCGCTCATTCGCCACTACGGAGGCGTGACCGGAAACACCGACTACACCGTGCGCTTTAACGTCGAGTGGGACACCGACAAGCCTTTAGTGCTGTGGCAACCGCAACACATGTCTTTCTTCTCCGAAGACCCGCTGCCGCTGGAAACGTTTAGTCCTGTGGAGGCAGACGTCAGTGTCACCGCAGAAGCTCCGCTCGTTGACACCGCGAAGTCGTTAGCCATGGACTGCCTAAACCAGGCGGGCATTGAGCAGTTGCCTGTGTGGCGGGAAAAACGAGGCGGACAGTAAAACCAGACTCTGCGCCAGGCTAGAACTGCGGGTTCTTCTTCCGCTGGTAGGCGGCAGTGTCCACCGTTTCGAGCACCGTGCCGGTGGCATCTACGACGCGCAATTCGGTGACCATTTCGCGCAGGTAGACGGACTGCTTATTCGTCCAGCCGAGCTCCGTGGCGTAAAAGTCGCCGAGCGAGTCGGAGTAGCCCTCGTTCAGTGAGTTCCAGGCGCCCAAGTCAACGAACTTCTCCGGCTCGATGGTCACCGTCAGGACGCCGTCGCTGTAGGCGACGTCGGTGACGACCTTGGCGCGGACAACGCCTGCTTCGGCACGCTCGTTCAGCCAGTCTCGGACGATGGTGTCGGGGGCGGGAAAAGACATTCTGTGCTCCTTGGTTGGGTTGTGTCGGAAGAGACAACACTGAGGGTAGCGGCGGGCTAGACACGGGTACGGAAGTATCGACTATACGTTCTAATCGTTGGCGGTCACCGACCGGGTCGGTATGCCGAAACCCGCCACGGTGAACGTTTCGCTCACCGTGGCGGGTTTCTTTTCGCATTCCTACACGGGGTAGACCGTGCGAGTTGTCCTACTCAACTGCGCCGGCACCCCTTCGTCCCGGAACGACTGGGTTATGCGCCGTGCTTCCTCGTAGTTGTTGCAGCGGGCCAGGAAGTCAATGCCCTCTGCCGTCCAGACCTCCCAGGTGTCCTGGCTAAACATTGCGTCCAGGAGCTCGCGGGGCGCGTCTTCCTTCGGCGCGTCGCCGACCGCCAGTTCTTTCGGGTCGAACTTGCCTGCGTCCACCAGGTTGTCCCGCTCGTAGTACGTCAGGTGACGCGGGTTTGCGTCTGCTTCCAGTGTGAGCATGCCGTTGTCTTGGTCGGAGTACTTGACCAGCATGGTCAGAAACTTCATGGCCTGGAACACGTCGAGCGAAACGTGCTCGCCGTCAGGACCAACAACACGGACACTGTCGGAGTGACGGCGGAGGAACCTGTTCATTGTGACGAGTTCGTCCCGGTCGAAGAACACGTCGAGCGAGAGCAGTACTTCCTTCGGCGTGCGTGGGGTCGTAGTTTTCTTTTCTTCGGTGCAGCGGTGTGGTGCTACCGCTTTTGCGTTGTGGTGGGTCATAGAAAGTAGCCTGCCTTACCGCGAAAAGCCGCCCACTCAACCAGGGGCAGGCAGTTCGTCGCAGGTTAGGACACCTCCTTCAGCCGCGGGTCGCTCTCGGACTCAATGCGGTCCCAGCGCACGAGGTACGCCGCGGCCTGTTCACCGCTGGCAAGACGCTCGCCGACCTCCTTGAGAGCTAGCTCTGCCGACCAGTGGGCGGACAGAAGCCGAAAGTCCCCGTCTCGCACCTCGACACGGACCGCGGTGTATGGGTACGGGTCGGAAAGCGAGCGCATTTTCTTGGCATAGAACGTGTCCGGGGCGGCCTCGTGCGAGCACGCCGAACTACGCCCGCCACCGCCGTATTCATGTCGTTGTGCAGTCATGGACGGGCATTGTGTCGTCGCACGAGACGAACCGCTACAGCGGGGGTTCGCACCTTGTCCCAATTCGGGACTCTGCTGCCATTTCTGGCGCACCCATCCAGGCCAAAGCCCCACTTCCAACCCCCTGGCGACCTCCCGCCACGACTCCCGCCACGGAAACCCGCCCGCGACAGCCGCGTCTCACCACTGGCTCTCGTCCTCTGGCAACCGCTGCTCGAACGCTGCAATCAGCCCACGGTTCTCTTGCTCGTCAAACGGGACGTCCATAGGCAAGTCGGTCTCGCCCAGAGCGCTGGTCTTGGTCAGCCGTTCCCTGCACCAGTTGAGCCACTCTTCGGCCTCTGGAACGCCTTCGAGTGCGTCGAGGTACTCCTTAATTGCCTGCCGCTCTTTCCAGGCCTCCACACGCTTGAGAAGCACCTTGTGACGCTCGCCTTCCCGGTGGTGAATACGGGCAAGCTCCGTTGCCTTGTCGAGTCGGCGCTGCCGGCGTTCGGCCTCGACGCGGTCGCGCTCTTCCACTACCGCGTACCACTGCTCCCTGCGGTGGACGTCGGCAAAGAAGTCTCCGAGCACCGAGTTCAGCCGCGTCGGCTTCGCAGGAGTGTCGTTACGCCTGGTAAAGCCGACGACAAGCGACACCAGGCCCGTGCCTTCTTTGTTGTAGTACTTCGGCATTGCTTTGTCCTTGTTGTACGACCAGCGCAGCGAGTCCTCGTAGGCTTTGACTTCTTTTTTCGTCGGCGGCCGCTCGACGTTATTTTCGCGCTCGCTGACCCACACCTCATACGAGCGGTACTCGGTGTCGAGTGTGACTTTCTCCAGCACCTTCTTGCCCTTGTAGTCCTCGGTGTCGTGTGCCGTCACGCTCCACCCGCGGGCTTGTGCCTCGGTGACAACGACGTGCAGGAGCAACTTCGCGCGCTGCTTCGTCTCTGCGCTGTACCACTTAGAGGTTCGCAGAAGCCTGTTGATAGCCGGGTGGAATTTGCGGACTTCAACTTCTCCCCGCAGGACAGGACCTGGGTCTGATGACACCCACTCGTCCGTGTCGAGCAACGCAGCGGTCACCGTCACGGGAGAGTTGAAGTGCCACGAGTCGTAGCTCCAGTCGAGCTTGAACTCTTTGCCGTCCGGGACAAGGTCTTTCCGCGGTCCTTTGACCCACTTTTCTACGGGGTCCCAGTCTGCTCTTGCCACGTCGCGGCTTTCTACGTGCCTGACAACCCACCCGCGCTGAGAGGCGACTAAGTCTTCGAGCAGGTCAGTCACGCGCGTGTCGAGTGCTACCTCGCTTGCAGGTGGCGGCTCTGGCGGGGCATAGGCGGGCGCAACGTACACCGTCTCGGGTGCCGTACCGCGCTTGCGCTTCGGTCTCCGGAGCGGTTCCTTTCCTGCCAGCACCCGCTTGCCGCGCTCGGTGACCGTTGCTTGCCAGGTCTTGCCGTGTCCTTTGACCTTGACGAGCTCGTGGCCTTCGAGCGTGCGGGCGGTGGTTTTGTACGTCGAGGGCACTTCTGGGTCGGTCGGGCACCCGTCGACAACCCATTGCAAAACGGTGTGTTGGCGCGGGGTGAGTTCTTTCGCGGCTGGCATGGGGTTATTGTCGCCGGTCGAAACGGGTTGCGCAGCGGTTAGCGGGGCGGGTTACCCGACGTGCGAGGAACTGTGCTGTGGGGAGAATTTTCACCCGCCTGGTCGGTTTCGTTCTCCTTCTCCGCTTCGGCCGCGTCCGGGTATTCGAACGACAGCAAAAGAACTTGCTCGGTGAATTTTACGGCCTTATTCGCGGTCGATTCTTTGACTGATTGGATCTCGTGAGTGGCTGCATTGCCCCAGATTCTGATACTGTCAGCCCAGTTCTCCTTGATGTGCGTCGTGATGATCCCCTTGTCAACCAGGTGGTTCACGCACTCATCAAAATTCGGTGCCCAGCCCTTGTCGTTTTTCTCTGGCAGACCGCAACGAACAGCAGTAGCAAAAATGATCTTCCGGCACATTAGTACTGCACTCGTGTAGGCACCCACCGAGTACGTGAGGTTCGCTTCTTCCCACATTTCCATGACGTCGTGCGGCAGATTTTCGATCTGCCGGCCGCTCGGGCGAGGTGGGTATATCGTCGCCCATTCATCATCGTATGCGATGGCTATTGACGCGCCGCAGCAGTCTTGACAGACCATCCAGCGGTATTCCGTATCTACATATTGGCGTTTGTCCTGGGCCAGGGCAATATTCACGGTCTTGCCTTTGCCGCAAACGGGGCAGGTGATTGAATCGTTTTGCGCCAGGTCTTCATCGAACCTGAACGACCTATGCCCGTTGTAGTTAGCCAGTGAAAGCATGGCGAATCCGTTGTAGTCGAGCATTTTTCTCCTTCGAAACGTAAACCGACACGTTAAGCGTAGCGGTCGGCGCGACACCGCAATGCGCCAGTCGAACGCATGGTTGGTCACGGCTAATGAGACGAGAGAGGGTGGTCGAGTGCCGAACGGTTGAACACACACGACATTCTTCTTTGTCTCGATTTTCACCACCGCCACATAAGCTAGGGCTATGACTAAATACGAAGAACTCCATGTCCGATACGACGATCCGTTCGATATTGAACCGATGGATACAAACTTCAAGACCGACTACGTAGGCACTGGGCGTCTCTACAAGGACGACACCGGGCAGGCCATAAGCATCTACGACCTGGCTGAACTCGACGCAAACCAGTGGATGGTCGTGGGGATTGACCTCTCGCATGCGGGATGCCGCGACTATTCGGAGGACTCCGTCCATCTGTGGGCGGTCAACAAACTCGATGCAGAGGCCGAAGGAAGACACCCGCTGAAACCGAATTCCGACGGAAAGCTTCCGGTGGTCAACATCAAATGCCACAACCTGTCGGTTGCACAGGTGCTCAGCAATTTCGTGGACGCCGAGATGTCATTCCGTCTCAAGGCTGTAGCGGACATGTCGTTCCACCGCACCGGATTTGCCGACCGTCCAAACATGGATGACGGCGACGCTCGTCCAGATTCAGAGCCCTCATTTTGAGTTGAATGGGCGGGGACGCCTCAGCCTCATAGGAAAAGCCGGACCGAAGAATTGACTCCGATCCGGCTATTCATTTGCCCGCGTTTAGAGCGTCGGCATCCGCTCCGTCACCGAACCGGCAACCAAGTCGGCCCACGAGTCGGAAGAGGCAATGTCGTCCTCGTAAGCAATGAGGTAGCCCCAGGTCTGGTCCTCATACTCCGGCATGCCCACGAGTTGTCGCACCACGCGCTCGGCGGCTGCTCGCTTGGCCTGGACGCGCTCGTCGTCACGGCCGCGGTTCTCCTTGGCCTCGACAATCCAGTGGGTGCCGTCTTTGTCGAAGACAACGAAGTCTGGAACGTAGGAGTTGTGCGGACTGTAGGCCACCCGCGCGCCCTCGTGCGCGTAGATTCTCTTCCACCACACGACGTTCGGGTCGAGGTCGAGCAAAGCCGCCAGGCGATACTCGCCGGTAAACGAGTCGAAGCGTGCGGCCTCGAACAGCCCCTTCTTCCAGGTGCCGTAGTATTCCGCGGTACTAAACCCTGCCTTACCCGCGGACTTTTCCTGCCGGTCGAGCAGGTCGCGGATCTTCTTGTCGAGGTCCAGAGAAAATGAGTCGTCAATCGGGAGGGTAACCGGGTGGATCGACACGGTCGTCCCGGTCTGGGCGTTCGCCTTCCTGGACTCCTCGACAACGAGCTCGCGCAGGTGTCGGGCCGCGGACTCCTTTGCCTTCTCCGTCCACTGCTCGATCTTCGTCGCCTCCATGAACGCCGGCACAATGCGTCGCTTCAGTTGGCTCGTGTTCTCTGCCGTGGCGGCAACCGCTCCGGAACCCATGACGCGGCGGATGAGCTCCGCGGCGACTTGGGAAGGAGTCTGCTTGAAACTCGGCACCGCGGAGCGGTCGTCGTTGTCGAGTTCGATTTTGTTGCCCTCGTCTGCCACGCCGATCTTCGTACGAGCCAAGTACTCGTCAGTGTCGGTGACCTTGTCCGCTCGTTCCACAATGACGGAGTTCGGAATATCGACCAGCTCGAACTGCTTCTTCGTCTTCGTCATAGCCGACGACGGGAAGTCGAAGGTCGTGCCGGCGAACTTCTCGTTGACGTGAACCACGACCGGCGTGAATATCTCAACGCCCTTCGCAACGTCGTCTTCGTCGGTGAGTGCTCGCGTGCCGACGGTGCGGTCAACTGCTGGGGTGTCAGGACCGTCACCACGGGTGCGAGAGTCTTCGCCAGGCTGCACCGTGGTGCCAGTCTCGGCGGTGTCGGTAGAGGGGTCGCCCGCGGTGTCAGCACCAGTTCCGGTTCCTGCGCCGACTCCCACCCGCGGCGGGTTGGACGTGCCAGGCGGAGTGATGATCTCCTTGCCGCCGCCTTCTCGCACTGCGTTCTCGATGCCGAACTGCTTGAGCACGTTCTCACTTTCCAGCAGTTTGACGAAAGACTCGTGCGACAAAATGTCCAGCTCGTCAATGGCAGGAACCTTGGTCAACGCGCCGAACGGCAGGCGAAGGCCTCGGCCCATGACCTGCTGGGTGAGCACCTCAGAGCCCATTGTGCGAAGGGTACACATCACGGCAATGCGCTTGGTGTCCCAACCTTCACGCAGTTTGTTGACCGAGACGATCACCCGAACCGGGGAATTGTCCGTGTCGAGGTAGCGCAAATAGGACTGGGTGGCGTTGTCGTTGTGTTCGTTGTCCACTTGGAGCACCGCAAGCGGGTCTCCAACGAAGCCTGGTCCGCGCAGGCGCTCGGCGATCTTGGTGGCGTGTGCCACGTCAGAGCAGACCACGAACAACAGCGGTTTGGTCTGTTTGCCGTTCGGGTGTGCGGCCCTGTAGTTCGCGTACGCCTCTTCCTTGATAGCCAACAGTGACAAAGCGTCTTGGAGCTGGCGGTCCTCCGAAGCGTAGCCCGACTCGCGGTAGACCAGCACCGGTTGTTTGACGTAGCCGTCCTGGATAGCCCGCCACAGCGGGTAGTGGTAGACAATGTCGTCGCCCTTGTCCGGCGAGGCTGTCAGCCCCACAGTTACGGCGGGTTTCAGCGAAGTCAGCGACTTCCGGAATGTCTTCGCGGTGGAGCCGAACAGGTGCGACTCGTCGGCAATGATGACCAAGTCTTCCGTGTCGATCAACCGTTGCGCCAGCGCGCCGGAGTCCTCCTGGAACTTCCACGTCTTGCGGCGCGCCGCTTCGTCTCCCGTTGCGACGTTCTTGCCGCCCTCCTTGGGCGGGAAAAGCTGCTGAACATTGAAAACGTACAGCGTAGAGGCACCTTCGCCCACAAACAGGTCAGACGCGACGTTATCGACTCGCAAATTCGACACGTCACCCGGAGTGACAAGCCGAGGCGGAACATCGAAGCCGCCAATGTAGCGGTGCGAGCCTTCCGTGAAGTCGAGAACGGTCTTGTCCTGCACGACCTTCGTCGGCGTGACCACCATGACGTTCGAGTGGCCTTGGCGGCGCAGGTACTCGATAAACGCCGCCATGACGTAGGTCTTGCCAGCACCCGTTGCGAGGTTGAGCACCAGCGGTTCTAAAGCGTCGTAGTTGCTTTTTTCGATTCGTTTCACCAACTCGGCAAGCGCTTCGGCGTTCGGTGCGCGGAGAGTGAACTTGTTCGAGAGTTCTGCAACCAGGTTCTCGTCGTAGGAGAGGTTCAATTTCTGTGCCATGGTTACTTCTCCTCCTCGGTAATGTCGGAATACGGGAAGACTTCAAGCGGGACGTGAACGACTCGCGAACCGTTCTTGGACGAGCGGACATGTTCGCGGGCGAAGTCGTCAACCACGGTCGCAGCGAACAGGACGGAGTGGCCGTCAGGGAGGTGAGACATGACCTCGTCAATCTTTTCTTCGTCCAGCACACCCTCAACCACGACAAGGTGCTCGCGGCCGCGCTTACCGTCGAAGTACAGGTCGTTAGGGGTGAGCGCAAAGCGGAGCTGCGCTGCCACAGAACGCACGAGCAAGTCGCCGGTGGCGCGCTCGGTCAAAGTGGTCAAAGCGACCTCCGGGTCGTAGTCGAAACAGGCCGGCTCAAGGTGGGCAACCTGAAAGCCACCACCGCCTCGCCAGTTGACGACGCCTTTCTGGTTCTTGGTCTTCGTCGCAGTCTTGAGTGCTTTGACTACCGTTTCGGCTTTCAATTCGGGGTTCGCTGCGAGCACTTTGTTCAGCGCGCTGTTGAACTTCTGGGCGTCTTCCGGTGAGAGACCTTCGGGCAGGCCTTCCTCGGTCGCGTCGACGCGCTCTGGCTTCTGGATGCTGATTCCGCCCTGGTCCTCGCCGTTTGTGACCTTCTCCAGGCGTGGGCGGGTGAAGCGGTTGAACGTGTCCTCCACGAGCTCGCACGTCACCCAGCGACGTCCCATCTTCTGGGCTACCGCGGCGGTCGTTCCGGAACCGGCGAACACATCGAGGACGACGTCTCCGGGGTTCGTGGCGATGTGGATGACGCGCTCTAGTAGACGTTCGGGCTTGGGGGTAGCGAAGGCAGCCGTTTCAGGAAATAGCGCGTTCATCTCGGCCTTGGAGGTTCGGCTATGTCCAACGTCCTCGTGCAGCCAGAGTGTCTGCGGGGCCCGGGTCTGCGAAATCTCGTCTAGATAGCGCTTCAACTTGAGACCTCCTCTACCGCCGTCGGTGAAGTAAAGTCTGGGGAGCGGAGACAAGCCGTAGAGGCTTGCCGTCTCCGGAACCTCCAGCAACGGACCATCCACAACAAGGTCAGGAACGTCAGCCCGAAGTTGACTGACAGGAATACCCGTTGCGCGGCTCCGCTTCTCCAAGTCGGGATTGACCTCGTCCCGGTAGGGCGTCGTCTCATTCAGCCACGCATGGAAGTCAGCGCGTCGTTTGCCCCACTGACGGTTCTTGGCTGGGTAAATCATTTCTCCGGTGATCGGATTCTGAACACCGTAGACCGCGGCAACTTGCCGGCCGTTCTTATCTACAGAGTGAGGCGCAGCGGGGTCCGCAGAGATCCATCGACGTGAGTCGCCGTCAGGGCTGGTGTAAAGGGCGTCGCGGGTCGCGAGACGGGGGAGTTTGTTGGACTGCCAGCCGGGAGCTTTGGAGTAGACGATGATGACATCTTGGTCCACCGAAAACCCGGAAGCGTCATTTCTTGGCGAATAAGCCTTCTGCCACACCACCTCCGCCACAAAGTTCCCACTTCCAAAGACTTCATCCATAAGCGCGCGCATGCGGTGGTTTTCCACGTCGTCCAGGTGAACCCAGATCGAGCCGTCCTCGCTCAGCAAGTCACGCATGTGCAACAACCGGTCTCGCATCATGGTGAGCCAAACGGAGTGCTCCAGGTTGTCCTCGTAGTTGGCGAAGGTCTGCGCTGTGTTGAACGGCGGGTCAATGTAAATGCACTTGACCTTGCCGACGTACTTCTCGGACCACTCGGGCATTCGCGTGAGCGCTTCGAGCACGTCGCCGGACTCGCCCAGAATGAGCAGGTTGTCTGACTGCGGCTCCAGGTCTGCCCGTTCGGAGTAGGTGGTGCCCTCCTCCTTTTCAGACCTCGTCCCGGCCACCGTCTCGTCAACCGTCAATACCCTCGTTTCGCAATACCGCGGGTCTCGTGGGTCAACCCAGGTGTAGCCGTAGCGTCCTTGCTCGGTAGGAATGAGTGCCTTGTCCTTGTTCGTCCAGGTCAGCTCAAGGCGTTGTTGTCTGCCCAACTGTGTCTCCTTCGCGCTAGTCGGGTGTGTTTTCGTCGTGTATCAGAGTAGCCGGGGCAACGACACCGACCCGACAAAACGACCTTTACGGCGAACCTGTTTTCGACACTGAAAAGTTCGTGCCGCCTTCACATAAGCGAAGTTGCATAATACCCCCGGAATAGGTCAACCAAATACCCCCATACGGGGTAATCCGCGCGTGCAAACATGCACACCCTCTTACTGTTCCCGTCGACGTCGTTCCGGCCTCCCACGTCGACACATCGAATCGGAACGACTTGCGCCTGCCAGGGGGTGTACTTTTGCGAGTGTGCGAGCGTTTTAGCCATGCGAAACAACAAAACTTTCACCAGCGCACACCCGCACTGCTTACGGGTAGTCGTACCCACCCTTGGACTTCAGGCCTCGCCTCGACGGAGCCTTTTGGTACGGCCACATTGGCATGTGGACCGCAGCCTCGACGGCGGCAACGGTGTCGGCAGACGGCCACACGTCACCTGTGACCCAGCGCGAGAGCACCGAGGGGTGCAGTCCGCACCTGCGGGCGAAGTCCGACCTGTTCTTCGCCCAACCCTCGGCAACGTAGTACTCGACAGTTTTCACGAGGTTGTCCCGCAGAGCCCAGGCCTTGCGGTAGACCTCCGGCACCGTCTCGACGTCCACGTCGGGCCACGTCTCGTATGCGCGCCTGGGTGGTGGGAACTGGGCCATGCCTGCCACGCTACAGCCCTAATGCAGCGAACCGAAGTGCAAGCATTAGGCGGGGGTACTGGCTTCGTCGTTGCGCCCATTTCCGCACCGCACCCCGTTTCGTCTACCCGCGTCGAGTTCCGCTCAGTTACCCGAGGCGGTGCAGCATGACGCTCACTAACCAGCAGCGCGAAGAAGTCTTGCGCCGTATTGAAAACTACGCCCCTCAAGGCACCGACAACGGCGCTTGGGAACACATTGCTCACTTCGTCCGCGAGACCGCGAAGAAGGCGACAGTCGGGTCGGAAACCGGGTCGAAGGTGTTCGTTGCGGACCAGAAGTCGAGCGTCGACGTTCGTGGTGTACTGCGTGTGCTGACCCGAGCCTCCGCGAGGGCGTTCAACTCCGGGCGTGCGCTCACCGTTGACACGGTGCTCAGCGACGCGAACGTCTCAGCGATACTCGCAACCTTGAAGTCGAGGAACTCGGTTTATCAAGAAGGCTACCTCTACCGGCTCGTGCGCGAGGCGCTCGACGGTCAGGAGTTGTCGTTGTACCACCGACGGGACATGGAAAAGCCGCCGGCACAGCCGTACGAGCCGAACGACTGGCAGCGCCTGCACCACTGGGTCGTTTCACAGTCCACCGCGCTTCGCCGCGAGCGTGCGGCGGTCATTGTCGGCCTAGGTCTTGGTGCCGGCATTGGGCCGGAGGTTGCTCTGGTCAAAGCCCGTGACGTCACCCTCGACGTAAACGGCGTGGTGTGGGTTGCAGTGCCGCACCGTGTCGCAGAAGGCGCGGCGCCCTCTGTTCCTGTGGCGGCGGCACTGGCTCGAAGTGTGTGGGAAGTGGCGCAGAAGCGTGAACCCGACGAGTTGCTGCTCGGTGGCGCAGAGAGCGACGTTCGCGAAATTACGAAACGGTTGAACCTGAACCGTTCGTTCAGGGTCGAACTCGACAGGTTGCGTGCGACGTGGGTGCGTGAGGTGGTGCGAAATTTGCCGCGCGAAACTGCGGCGGCCGCGGTGGGCACTGACCTCCTCAGCTTTCGACGCCTTGAGAAAACCGCGCGTCTTGACCCGGCGAAGCCGGACTCGCTTGCCGACAGGCTCGACGTGTTGGCAGACCCGCTTCGAGACTGGCCGGCATTGCGGTTGTCTGAGGCCGCACCTGTGGCTGACGTGGAGGAAGGCACCGGTTCCGCCCCGGTCTCCGACGCAGTGGTCGTGACGCTTCCCGGCACGGCCAGCAACAACACGGACGAGGCCGAACCGGAGCGTGAAACCGAGACACCAGAGCCGCAGACCGCCGTTGTGGACATCGACGCCCACCGACACAAGCACGCACCCCGCTCAATTTCGAGCAAACTGCCTGCCCCCGAAGAGGGTCGTCTTACCGACTTCGCTCGAGGACCGAACCCCGGTACGGAACGTCGTGGGTGGTAGGCATGTTGACCTGCGAAATTGCGCTGTTTGTCCAGGCAGAACATTCGGGCACGAGCCACTGGCGTGTGCATGTTTGCACGTTGTGGACCTTGACGCCGTGTGCAAATTTGCACACACTGGGGCTAACTCTTTCCACCATAGGAGTAGCCCACGCCACCACCACCTTGCGTGTGGGCGGACAAGGACAAACAAATATGCCCACCACAACCACCCGCAATAACCCTCACCAGGTCATTGCGGCCTACAAACCGAAAGTTGTCGAACCCCACGAGTGGGACGTTGTCGCACCGTTTGTGCGCGAGCACGTCGCTGCTGTCGCGAGTGCCGACTGGTCGGCGGACCAGTGCCGAAACGCACTTCGACTCGTGACCTGTCTCGCGGTGCATGTGTTCAACGCTGGGCGAGACGTCAGCGTTGCAGCCGTGTTCAGCGAGGGTGCGATCAACGCGTTCTGCCACCAGGAGCTCGACACTGCTGCAACACACGTCAGAGGAACCTCGCGGGCGACGCTGCGGCGCATTGCCAAGCAGGTCAACCCGAACTTCGACGGACCGCGTCAGCGTCCCGAGTACGGCAACGAGTCGAAGGCCGCGCCGTATACCGAAGCGGAAGTGCTCGACGTGAAGGTGTGGGCGAACGCCGAACACACCGAGTCTCGCCGCCAGCAGGCGAACCTGCTGCTCGCACTCACACTTGGCGCAGGGCTTCGCTCCGGCGAGGTCGCAAACCTCACAGCCGGCGACGTTGAGACCGACGCAGAAGGCACCGTGGTCTACCCGTGGGGCTACCGCGGGGCAAACAAACGGTTCGTGCCTGTCGAGCGCGAGTGGGCAGGCGTTGTCGCTCAGGCCGTCGAGAACGCAGCATGCCGTACAGAGTGGCTGTTTCGGCCAATGCGGACAACCGCCGACTCGGGCACCGTTGCGACGTTTACGAAACGCTCTCCGCACCGGGGCACCGTGCTCGAAATGGCCCGGGCGCGGACGACGTGGCTTGTCAACCAAGTCAAAAAGGGCGTGCCGGAGACCGCGGTCGTTGAGGCAGCGGGGTTGACCGACTTGCAGCATTACCGGCAGTTCTTAGTCGAACCGACACACGTTTCGGCGCGCGAGGCGAGAAGTCTGCTTTCCGGGACGTTGCAAGAGACGCCGAAGCGAGGGCTGACGCTCATTCACGGCAGCGCGTAGGCGCTTCCCGCACAGACTTTTAACCCCACAAAACACCTGGTCGCGACCCAGGGTGAGTTTTCTATTGCCAAAAACAGACCACTTGAAAAGGAGGTGACAACAATGTCGAAGGGACTTCGCACACGCAAGTTTGCACCCGCGAAGAAGGGACACCGTCACAACATTCGCCTGGTGGAGGAGCGCCGCGTGTCGTACGCGAACATGCAGTTGGCCCAGCGCATTGTTGACACCTCCGGCGCGGTTGGTCTCGTGGACTCCTGGCGCGTCGCTGACGGGCTGAAAACCGACAAGGGCGGCCGCCCGCCTGAGGTGGACACCCGCGCGGCGCTGACGCTGTGGACCTACCAGGCAGTCACACAGTCGCCACAGCTCATTGCCCACATGGCAAAGGCCGTCGCCTTCGGCTTAGAGGGCAAGGGCTGGGAACTTCTGGGGCTCACCCCATTCGACTGGGACGAAGCCGACCCGAAGGCGCATTTCGACACCTACATGACCTGGTACAAGCGCATTGCTGCCTGCCTCGACCGCGTTCGCGCGACCATTGAGCCCTTCCCGGAAGTGAGCAAGAAGAAGCGCTACACCGTCGAGGAGTGGGTGCCCTTCATTGCGTACTACGACGAAGACAAGGGCAAGAAGGAAGTCCTCGCCCGCGTCGAGGAGCGAAAGGCCCGCGGCGTCGAGCTCACCAACCGCCTTGTGTGGGCGACTGTGGAACTCATGGACCCCGAGGCCTTCGCCAAGTGGAACGGCGACATTGCCGTTGACGGCACCATTATTCCGGTGTCGAAAAACGGCAACCCGAGCAAGAAGGACATGCTCTCTGGCAAGTCCGGCAAGCACCGCCTTGTCGCCTCGACCCCAACACTGGGCTGGCACGCCAAAGAAGGCGACCACGACGGCGAGAACACGAAGAAGACCGCGACGCACACTTGGGGTCTTGAGGCCACCGTCGTCGCCATGTGCGGTGAGGGTTTTGCCGAACCGGGTGGCGCGCCGGGGCTCATTCTCGGGGTGACTGGCGGAGTACCTGCTGTGGCACCCTCGCAGCGCGTCTTCGAGTCGCTAAAGAACCTCACCGACCGTCCGGAACTCCCGCGCCGGCACTTCATTGCCGACCGCCTGTACTCGCCGGGTCAGAACCCGGTGAAGTTCCAAATGCCTATGCGCAAACTGGGCTACGGGTTCGTCGCTGACATGCGCCGTGACACCCGTGGTGTGCAGACTATTACGACGTCTGGCGCGCCCATTGTGGACGGTACTGCGTACTGTCCTGCAATTCTCAACATGCCGCGCCTGCTCGACCCGTACACCGCTTGGGAAAAGGGGCAACTGACCGACCAGCAGTTCTCGAACCTGCTCCAGGCTCGCAAGCGCCTCGCACTCGCCCGCTACGGCACGAAGCCGAACAAGAAGGGCGACGTGCGCCTGGGCTGTCCCGCCCGCGCAGAGGGCGCGGAAATTACCTGCCCGCTCGTGCCGCCTGCCGAGGAAGGCAAGAAGAAGGCCGGCTTCCAAAAAGACGAGCTGACCGACTCCGAGGTGCCCTCCAAGGCTTCCTGCCCGAAGGTGTGCCAACAGCGCACGGTGACGCTGAAGAACACCGCCGAGGACGGCGCGAAGTTCCTTCAGCACGGTCCGGCATTTATGACCGCCGAGTGGCGCAAGGAGTACGGCCGCCGTAACACCATTGAGTCTCGCAACGCCATGCTCAAGAACGGCTCCTACCAGGGTGCAGGCGACGTGACCACGCGCCTCATGCGCGGTTGGGCAGCACAAATGCTGTGCATGGCCATGGCCGCGGTGGGGGTGAACCTCGCCATGCTCGACGCTGCTGCCTGGTCTCGCCCGCACACGGGTCAGAAGCCGACTCCGCCACCGCCGCGGGGCGGCCGCAAGCCCAGCTCGGACGACATTGAGCAATGGAAGTTGGGCGACAACGCACCGCCGAAGGCGGCATAAGCCTCCACAGGCCACCGGCTGAATCTTGAGTTTCAAGAACTTCATGCCGAGTGGCCTACAGGTCGTGCAGCAACACCAGTTTCAACACAAAAAACCGGCC
>ERZ1029884.116-NODE-116-length-16262-cov-9.190597_pt1 | contig 16262 bp, 10 predicted proteins | sample MGYA00519233_ERZ1029884 | MGnify/ENA primary metagenome ERZ1029884 (study PRJEB33666, sample SAMEA4610931) | skin metagenome | biome: Human-associated habitat; feature: Malodor aspect; material: skin | place: Philippines | collected 2015-08 ...
TCTACGACCACCCCAGGTTGGAAACGCTTGCCTCGCTTATCGACGAGCTCACGCTCGCCAGCCGCACCTCCCTGCGCGAGCGCGCGGTGAAACCCGTCGGCGCGGGCACGCGAGTGGCGCAGACGGTGGCGCTGCTCCCGGTGATGACGCTCAAGGCCGCCACGGCGGTGACCTGGGTAGCCGTCGCGGCGAACCTGCTGGGGCTGACGGAGCTTTCTTGGGGCTGGCTCGCCGCCGCGTTTGTGGTCCTGTGCACCCCGCTTGGGCGCATCCCCGTCGGCGCGCTGGGCGCGCGTGTGATCCGCGGCCGGGTCACGCCCGGCGTGTACCCCCGCGGCGGGGTGCGGCACGTGCGCCTGTGGGCCGCCGAGCGCTGGCTGCACGCGTCCGGCGCGCTGAACATCTCCAGCGCGAACGCCGCGAAGGTCACCGGCCGGATGCTTGGCGCGAGCATCGGCAAGGGCGTGGACATGCACACATTCGCCCCGGTCACGGGCTTGCTCACTGTGGGCGAGGGCGCGGCCATCGAGCCTGAGGTGGACCTATCCGGCGTGTGGCTCGACGGTGACGAGCTGCACGTGGGCGAGGTGGCAATCGGCGCGGAGGCCCGCGTCGGCGCGCGCTCCACGCTCATGCCGGGCACGGAGATCCGGCAGGGCGCGCACGTGGAGCCGGGTTCCACCGTCACCGGAGACAAGCCGGTGAAGAAGGGGTCGCGCTGGGCGGGTTCTCCCGCGCGGAAGGTGGGCCGCTCCAAGCACCGGTTCCCCAACGAGCGCCCGCCGCGCCGCCCGTTGTGGGCGCTGGGCTACGGTCTGACGTCGCTGCTACTGGCGCTACTGCCGGCTGCCGCGGGCGTTGCCGGCGCCGCCACGACGCTGGGGCTGGCGCGCTTGGCGGATACCGCTTCGGTGTGGGGGCTGCTGGTGTTCGCGCCGGTGGGTGGGCTTGTCTACTTCGGTTGCGGTTTGGGGTTGACGTGGGTGGCCGTGAGGGTGGCGTCGATAGGCATAAGGCCCGGCGTGTTCCCCGTGCGCAGCGTGCATGGCTGGGCGCTGTGGACGGTGACCCGGCTGATGGACGACGCCCGCACCCGCTACTTCCCCATCTACGCGGGCTTGGTCACTCCGGTGTGGCTGCGCTCTCTGGGCGCGACAATCGGCGAGCGCGCCGAGGTGTCCACCGCGGTACTGGTGCCGAAACTGACGGAGGTGCGCAGCGGCGCCTTCTTGGCGGACGACACCATGGTGGGCACGTACGAACTCGGCGACGGCTGGATCCGCACCGAGCGAACCGTGGTGGGCAAGCGCTCCTTCGTGGGCAATTCCGGCATGGTCGCGCCCGGCCGCAAGCTGGCGAAGCAGTCGCTGGTGGCGGTGCTGTCCGCCAGCCCGAAGAAGTCGAAGGCGGGCTCGAACTGGTGGGGTTCGCCGCCGGAGCGCATGCGCCGCGTGGAGGTGGCGGCAGCCGGCGAGGCGACGTACACGCCGTCGCGCGCGCTCATGCGCAAGCGCGGCCTGGTGGAGACGCTGCGCCTGCTCGCGCCGATGGCGCAGGCGGTGCTGGTGGCCGTGTTCGCGGCCGTCGTGGTGACCCTGCTGGAGCGCTTCGGTGTCTGGACGTACCTGCTCGGCGGAGTGGTGTGGATGGCCGTGGGCGCGCTTGCGGTTGGCAGCGCGGTGGTGGCGAAGTGGGTGCTGGTTGGCCGCCAGCAGGCGGGCGAGCACCCGCTGTACTCCTGGTACGTGTGGCTTAACGAGCTGCAGGACCAGTTTGTGGAGGTCGTGGCCGCCCCCTGGTTCTTCAACCACGCCGCCGGCTCCGGGGAAATGAACTTGGCGCTGCGCGCGCTGGGTGTGCGCGTGGGCCGCGGCGCGTGGATCGAGTCCTACTGGTTCCCGGAGACCGACCTGTGCCAGGTGGGCCGCGGCGCGTCCGTGGGCCCCGGCACGGTGGTGCAGACGCACCTGTTCCAGGACCGCGTGATGTCCTTGGACGCGGTGGCGATCCAGGATTCTGCGACGCTGGCGGCGCACTCGGTGTCCCTGCCGGGCTCCGTCATCGGGCAAGGCGCCACCGTGGGCCCGGGCTCGTTAGTCATGCGAGGCGACGAGGTGCCCGCGATGACGGTGTGGCAAGGCAACCCGGTGGAGCCCCGGTAGCGGCCGGAAACCTGGGATTACTCTCGAAGAAATCTGGGAAATATGTAACACCGCTTGCTGGTTCCCGATGTGTTTCAGGAGAGGCTGGGCCACAAGCCCGGCCTGCGAATGTCCGGCAAACCGGCCATTTTTAAAACGATAAGGAGCTTTTCACTTTGAAGCTTGTTAAGACCATTGCGCAGTGCGTTGCGGGCGTCGCCCTCGCGGCGGGCCTCGTCGCGGCACCGGCCGCCGACGCAGCACCGAACGGCAACATTGTCACCCTGGGCGATTCCTACACCGCGAACCCCGACCAGGTGCGCAACGAGCTGCGGAACGTGAACTGGAAGCCCGTCCAGGACTACGTGAACAACTACCCCTCCAGGAACGGCTGCCTGCAGGCCCCGAACAACTGGCCCCGCCGCCTCGCCGCGATGGAGGGCGCCCCACTGGCCGACTGGTCGTGCACCGCACAAACCTCCCAGACCATGCTGCACCGCCTGGATTCCGCCATCGCCAACGGCGACGTGCACCGCGGCACCCGCGCGGTGATCATCGCGGTGGGCATGAACGACTTCGGCCCGTTTGGCATCCAGCAGGGCTTCCAACCGTGGAACCCGGACAAGATGGCCGCGGACCTGTCCATGAACATCCGCATTGCCAAGGACAAGATCCGCTACCACGCGCCGCAGGCGAAGATCATCCTCTCCGGCATGATCGCCGTGGCGGACCCGGCCGCGCCGAACATGTTCTGCCCGGTCAACATCGTCCCCAACGCGCCGGGCGGCTTCCCGCTGCCGCCGCTTGCCGCCGTCGAGGCCGCGAACGAGGCGAACCAGCGCGCCGCAGCCGCGGCCAACGGCATCCAGTTCGTGCCCATGCGCATGGAAACCCGCGGCAACACCACCTGCGCGCCCGACCAGGCCCGCTTTGTCAACGGCGGCATTGACACCACCGTCCCGGGTGGCGTGACCATGAGCCTCCACCCGTCGCACGCGGGCAACGAGTTCATCGCCCGCCGCCTCTCGCAGTTTGTGTAGAGGCCGCACGCCTATCGACGAGCCAGGGGCGAAAGTGGGCTCAACCGCGTGGCCCGCAGCGCCGGTGACGGACAGGACCAACTGACGAAAAGGCTCGCACGGCGAAAAGGCTCGGCACAATCATTGCTGATTGGAGCCGAGCCCTTCACCGCCGCCTAGCGACGAATCGCCCTACCGTTAGGCCGCCACGTTGCGCCTACCCATCAACGCACCCGCGGCGATGAGGATGCCACCGAACAGGATTGGCAATTGCAGGCCAGCTCCGCCAGTCTTTGGCATGTTGCCCTGGCGCACATCACCTACGGCGACCACGACATCATTGTCCGTGCTCAGTTCGGACACCACCCGAGCGTAGCCAGCCGAATTCGCAGCATCGAACGTCAGTCGCTCATCGCTTTCCACTGCATTCACCCGGAATTTAATTGGGGCGGTGAGCAGGCTGTATCCGGACGGCGATTTGGTCTCAACAATCTGGTACTCGCCTGGTGCGAGCCCACCCTCAAGTCCTCCAACAGGCGTGAGATCTTCAGGGAGGGCGAAGAAACCGTCAGCATCTCGAATTAACTGGACACTGCTATTTCGATCGAGCCGGTCAATTCGGAATTGAGCATCAGGAAGGAATGCGTCATCTGCCGGCACACCGTCGATGTTGTCCGCATCGACCTTGGCCAGGCGCACCCGTACGCCATCGTTCGAGCATAGGTCGCTTCCTTCGTTGTTGTTTGGAACCTGGTCCACTTCGTTGCCTCGGATTGCGACAGTGTTCACCTCACACTCCTCCCCGGCCTTCAGTTCAGCCGAGAAATAGAAGGTGCGCTGTGACTTCCCGGCGAGGCGCCCAGAGTTGAACTCCACCGAGGCGACTCCTGGCTCTGGATAGTCCCGCGTCACGTTGAATTCATCCCACTGTCCAGACAGTTCTGAGTAACCCCGGATTGTGTTCTGGTCGTACACGCTTGGGATTTGGTCGGTCACCGTGAAGCCGGTTGAAGAACCGTCGCTGAGATTACGGACGACGACAGCCCAATAGCGGGTAGTTACAGAATCTCTACTGTTGAGTTTCTTCAGGGTAGCGAGCGCGTTTCCGTATTGAGCATCGTTACCTGCATCCAAGGCGACTTTCTCCACCGCCAGGTCAACTGGCGGCACCGGCATGGGAGCATTACTCGTTCCGTCCGTATTGAACGACGCCGGCGCATTCTCCACAACAGAAACAATCGTAAACTTCGGCGATCTTGAGAGCGGGTCATCAACCTTGATCTGAATCGACTGGTTGCTGTAGAACTGGCCACCTGTGCCGAATCCGAGGTTGCCGTTGCCGTATGTCCACGCTTTGCCCCAGATTTTGCCGGTCGGCACCTGCTTGCCACCGACGGTTTGGGGGTTATCGATGACAAAACGGTCTACTCGGTTAGTAGCAACGTTGTAGCGCTCCATAAGCAAAGTGCCTTCAGGGTATCCGAGCGCTCTCACACCAGCCGGGCTCACGAGCCCCCAGCTGTACTGCGCGTATGGGTCCTTGCTCGGATGCTGCTCGTTGGGATCGAACAATAGCGCGTGATCCTCTGCGTAGACGGAAGCGGTATTCGCAGGAGACGATGACTGTGGATTGCTTTCGCCAACAGCCGGCAGGGTGACTTTATACACTGCACGTGAGCCGCTTGTAGACGAGTTAGCGACGTAGAGACGCACACCACCGTTGTAACCAATCCATCCCGTATTCAGGTAGTCCAGATCGTTCACACGATCGTTTTTTGCAAATGGTGACTGATCGGTGCCACTACGAAGAATGCGACCAATGTTATGCACTTCGCCAGTCTCCGGATTAATTTGGAGAAGGTAGCCGGGAGGGCATGCCTCCGCATTGTTAGGGTCGTCACTCCGCTGGCTAACAGCGTAGAGCCAGTTGTCTGCACGGTTGTAGGCCAACGCGTTGTAGACCCAGCGAGACTCCGACAATGTGGAGAAGTTCTCTTTCCCCTGGATTTGGCGGCTCAAACGGGTGGTGGTACGCGAACCAATCCCTGTTGCATTCGGAGAGTGCGAGACGAACACGGTGGTGCCGTCAGCTTTTTCGCCATCGGATAGCCCTCGTGCCGGCCGTCGGCCCTCAGGTGCTCTACACGCAGGGGTGTCTGGCGCTGGCGGCTCAGGAGACGTGGTGGGGTCGTACGCACCATAGAGTTCTACAGTGTATGGCACGTTTCGGGGGTTGGCCCCCGGTCCGAAGAAATCGATCTGAATGTTGTCCCCGGACCCTTTCCAGACCGCAATCCGGCAAGACGTCAAATTGACGGAAATCCCAGAACCAGTACGCATGGAGACCGGCTTGATGTCCGTTGGCTGAATCGTGCACCCAGGATCGACGTTTTTACGAACGGTTACAGGGCCCTGCACGGCGGTGGACGTTGATGAATTAAATTTAATAACCAACTCAGTGAGGTAAAAGTTTCTCTGCTCAAACGTCCCACCCACCTTCGTTTCGAGGCGGATCCTCGGTGGCTTGCCACCACTGGCTCCACTGATCAACGAGTAGCTGAGGCCGTTGAGTGTGAGCTGTTCTGTGGAATTGGGCTGGGTAGCGGCGCGCGCCATGCCCACCCCGTCCGGGACCACGGTTGCGGCAGCCTGGTCGGTTTGACCGAAACCGGTAGCCGAAAGTTCACGGGCAGTGGGCACCTCTTCCGGTTCTGCAATTTCATACTCGCCGGCGGCGGTGGTCTCGGCCTCGATTTCGAGTTTCGTCGGCGGGATCGTCGAGAAGGCGTCCTCGTCGATGCCGATGACATCGGAGTCCTGCCCATTGACAAAACCGAAATACTGGGGGTCGAGCTCTTGGCCATCTGCGGTAACGCTGACGATGCGGGTGATGTCGCCATCACCGACGCGCTTCACGCCCCAGATGAACTCGTCGGAAGCCTTACGTCCGGAGCCCCACGGGTTGTCGTCGGTGTCGCGAACGGTGATGCGGTCGATCGTGCCCATGCGCTCGACGGTGACTGAGTTAGGCTCAGCAACAACCGGGTTCGTCGTAGTCGATTCCGCAGGAGAGGTCGAGGAGTCGGCTGTTGTCGTCGCCGTTACCGTCTCTGTCTCCTGCGCATCCACCGGGTGCGCGCCAAGCCCCGCTGCCAGTGCAACGGAGGCAATCACGGCGGAAAAGCCGCGAACCGAGCGGCGCGCGCGCGAGCGAGCAGTTCGCGCTGCAGGCTTCAAAAAGTTTCGCATAATCGTTTCCCTCACTCCGCGTACTTACCGTGGCTGGTTGTCGTTCTTGCTGCGTCGCGCCAACACGACTCCGATCAGAATTAACAGGACGCCCAATCCCGCAGCCCATAGGACATTCGCACCGGTGGATGCCAAGACCCCGCGGTTTCCGCCTGTGGCCGGTGGCTGCGTTGTGGTGGCCCGCTCGTCAGGGGAGTCGGACGGTGCAGTGGTCGAGCTCCCAGGCGTGCGATTCGTCGAGGTCGATGGGGAAGGCGTCGGCGTCGGGGTAGAAACCGTCGGCGTCTCGCCGCCATCGCCATCCCACTTTGTCACCACCACATTGTCGTACGTGAACTTGTTGCCGTGCACGTCGCCGAGTGGGAGGATGATCAGCTGGGGGCGGGACACGTGGTACTCGTGGTCGCTGTCCGGGGCGCTTTCCTCCAGCAGGTACAGACCGGGCGCCAGGTCACCGAACGCCACCTCGCCGGCCTCGTCTGTGCGGGACGTGGCAACCTGCTTCAGGCCCGCGGCCCGCGCGCCGTCCAGCGTCATATCCTTGGCACGGGCGCGCCCTTCGTCGGTGGTGACGTCGATGCCGTTGACCCGGGAGAGCGTGAAGGTTGCACCAGTGACGGCCGGTGGCTTCTGCCCTGCCAGTACGTCGTCGAACGGATTGGTGGCAACCTTCTTCACCACCAGGGACAGCGGGCGAGACGTGTCCACGCTCTCCGCCGGGATATCGCGGTCGTTGCCGCTGACAACCTTGGCTGCGGCATCAGGAACACCCATCCCGCACGTAAGCACGGCAGCCGCGCCAAAGGCCGCCACAATCTTCGGAGCCCGCATTAGGCCAGTACCTCTCGTGTCATTGCGGCCTTGCGGTCGCTCTTCTTCTTTTCGCGGATGACCCACCAGACCAGGGCCGCCAGTACCAACAGCGCCACCGCGCCGAGGACCCACATCCACCACTGGATGGTCGAGGTGGACTCGTCCAGAACGCCGGACTCATCCGGATCCATCGGCACACGCTCGGCGTGGACCAGCAGACGGTGGGTGTTGATGCCGTAGGGCGTGCACGTGACCAGGGTGAGCAGGTCGCGGCCGGGCTGGGCGCGCAGGCTGTCGGTCTGGTCGGGCAGCACGACCTCGGTGTCGTACACCTGGTACTTCAGCCGCTCGCCGAAGGTGGAAACGTAGATGGCGTCGCCTTCCTTGACGTCCACGAGGTCGTCGAAGAGCGTCGCCGTGGTTAACCCGGTGTGGCCCGTAATTACCGAGTGGAAGCCTTCGCCACCGGTGGGCAACGCGGAGCCGTACAGGTGGCCAAGCCCCTTCTGCAACGTGGCTTCGCTCGTGCCGTGGTACACCGGCAGGCGGACGTCGATCGCCGGAATCGCGATCTGCGACATCGCCGGGGCACCAGCGAGCTGGTTCTCATACTCCTTGTATTCCAGGTTGTCCTCGCTGATGCGCGCGAGCCACGGGTCCAGAATCGGCCCGTCCGTGTGCGTGCGGTTGTATTCCACCGCCGCCTCGTACGCCTGGTTCACCTGCTCCGGGGGTAGCACCTGCAGCTTTTCCTCGTAGCGCTCTGCCACCTGCTCCTGGACGCGGTTGTTCCACTGGGTGGAAATCACCGGGTACAGCAGCACCAGCAGGCCCGCGAGGATGATCAGCACGGGCACGCCAACGCGCTGAAGGAACGACTTTTGAGCGGGTTGTTGCCGCTGCTTTGCCGCTTCTACGGTGGTCACCTGGCTGATCCTCTCTGTGGGGGCGCCGTCTATCGACGCCCTCCGGTTCACACTTGGGCAGGAATTTTTCGCCCTCCTGCCGGCGGGCGTGCGCCCCGGTGATCGCACCGGGGCTAGTCCCGGCCTAGCGCGTGCGCAGCCGCGTCAGGCCCTGGGTCCGCTTGCGCGCTTTGGCGCCTAGGCGGACTGGGAGTTGCGGCGTGCCGCGTAGACACCGCCGGCGATGATGGCTAGACCGGCAAGCGCCAGGACCAGGACACCCATGCCACCGGTGGACGGAAGGGTCGGCGTGGTCTTCCGCACGTTGTCGATCACTGCGCCGTTGGAGATGACGTTCTCTGCGGCAGCAGCGTCGAAGGCAGTGCGCTCAGCGTTCAGCGCGTTGGCGGTGGTGCGGGTCAGAGCGATCGCGCGGACCGCGTCTTCGCCCTGGGGGAGGGCGTAGCCCTCTGGGGCCCGCGTCTCGACGACGCAGTAGTCGGCCACTGCATCGGTGACCTCAGCATCGTTGACGTAGTCGGTGACGTGCAGGCCCGGGAAGGTGAGGTTGCCCTCAGCGTCGGTCACGCCGGTCTGGATGGCGTCGCCCTCGATACCAGACTGGTCGGCGTTGCAGGTGCCGATCTGGAACTCCGCACCTGCCAGGGCAGCGTTCTCGTCACCGCGCTTGTGCACGCTGATGTTGCCAACGTAGGTGACAACCTTGTCGTCCGGGGTCTCCCTGGGCTCGTCGTCAGTGCCGGTGGACGGGTTGCGGAAGACAAAGGACTCGCGCACGGAGTTCTCGATGCCCTTGGACGCGGCGTCGTCGCCCAGCATCGTGGCGTTGACCCGGACGCGGACGGTCTCGCCCGGCTGCAGGCCCGCACCCTGGGCATCAACGGTCACCGTAAACGCCTGGTTTGCGCCCGCCGCGAGACCGTCGGTGTTGGTCGTGGGGACATCGGCAGTCCTGTTGACCGTGTAGTTTTCAGGGGCGATTGCGACCTCTTCGCCGTTGCGGACGACGTACACACCCTGGATGAAGTCGTCACCCCACTGCAGCTCCGCGCTGTTCGAGGCATCGGTCAGCGTGAGCGTGTTCAGCACCCGGTTCTCCGGCGCGGCGGGCACCACGCCGTCGAGGGTGTAGGTCACCTCTGCGTTCTCGGCAGGACGAGCGCCGAGGAAGCCCGGCTGGCCTTCTTCGCCTTGACCATTGCTCTGCGCGTTCTTGCCCTCGTCGGTCACCGTCTTGGTGACCTTCGCGTACGAGTTCTTCGGGTAGACCTGCACGTCGCGGTTCCAGCCGGTGCCCTCGGAGTTGGTCATCGGGAGGAAGACGATGAACGGCTCAGCCGGAACGTAGGTCTCGCCACCCTCGGTAGCAGGTGCCTTGGTCTCGGTGATGACGTAGGCGCCGACCGGCAGGGTTGCAGTGGTCTGGCCGTTTGCATCCGTATCGTTGAGAGTGACCGCCTGCTCGGTACCGAACGCGCTGCGTGCGCCCTGGGGGTTACGGTCGTTTGCGAACTCAGCAACACGGTTGAAGTTGGCCTGGTTGGTGATGTCCACGTTCAGGCGCTCGGCGGTAAAGCCCACCCCTGCCAGCGGCTGGCCCGAGGCATCTGCGTCGGCCTCACCGGTTGCGTCGCGCAGCTCGGTCGGGTTCACACGCTTGTTGATCGTCAGCGTGACATCGTCAGTGCCGATGGTCGAGGCATCCGGCACGTTCGTCGCAACGACCGGGGTTGTGAAGCTCTGCGCACCTGCAAGCGGTGCAGCAACGATGCCGGCCGAGCCGGAGATGGTCAGGCCAGCCGCCAGAGCGATGGCGGCAGTCTTCTTGATGGCAGCTGCCATGGAAAAGTCCTTTCGGGATGCAAGACAAGACTGATGCTGGCAATTACCCCGCAATTAGCGGACAACGTCTGCCAGCCCCGCTTAATAGAACCGTAGGGATCGGTGGTGCGCAACACTTATCAAAGAAAAACTTGAACGGCTTCGCTCAGGCGCTTTAGCGGGAACCCGCCTCGGTGGTTTTACAGCCGGGCCTCGTCAGCATTTACTACGCCCTGGAACTGCCAACCGACCACGGCATTCTTCACCGACGGTGCAAACGGGTTCGCAGGCTGGATGCAGGTGATCGTGAGCAGACGGCCCGGCATCGGCGCCGTGCCCCAAATATCCTGCGACTGCGACAGCGCGGTTTTTTCCGGCTCGTGCAGGTCGGTCGCCTGGTACTTCAGCCAGCGATCACCAGACGCCTCGGTCCGGACATAGAGCGCATCCCCGATAGTGACGGTGTGTCGCCCGTTGCCCGGGTCGTAGAGCTTGTCAAAGACGGCGGGCACGCCTGCTGCCGCATGCCCAGCGACAACAACAATGTCCTGTGCGTTGGTTCCCGGTAGCGAGTACGGCCGGTCTTCGGCGGTGTACACACAAGCCTCCGACAGCGTGGACGGGTCGATCGCGCCGTTCTTGTACTGGCAGACGTTTGGTTCAAAGTTCGCGTGCAAGTTCACGTTCGGCACGGTCATTTCCAGCGGTCGCGACGGTGCTACCTCGACCACCGCCTGCGTGGTCGATTCCGAAGGAACGACAGTCGCTACCGTTTCTTCCTCGCTCTCGCCGTTGACTCCGAATGCGCGGAACAAGCCAAAGAGCAGCATCACCGCAGCGACCACCGCCGTGGCTGCTCGCCACATGCGTGTCGATTTGTTCGACGGTTGCTCCCGGCGGTGCGCACCCTGGCCACGCCCGTGCACTGTTGGCGGCGCCAGCTTCGGCGCGGGCACTTCCCTTCGATGCTGCACTGTGGCGGCTGACGGCCGCGGCTCGAACCAATGTTCCGGCCGCTTCTGCGGCGTATCTGCCGCACGGCGCCCGTGGGACTCCTGTTCCGGCATCTGATGGGACGCCCCGCGCGCTTCCTTCGCGGGTTGCGTTTGACGCCGCCGCTGTTGCTGCTCGCCACCGTCATGCATAGCGGAAACACTAGCCGAAAACCAGACACAGACCCGTTGGATATCCTGCGGATCTGCAACGCTCAACACGGGAAAGGCGCCTGTGACGATCGACACCACCATGCGTGAGTTTTCCGCGCTCACCTGCCCGGTCGAGCGCGCGACAAGCCAGCAGTTGCAGCAGCTGCGCAGGCTTTCCAAAGCCGTTACGGCCCATCAGCAGGAGCAGCGCATGCAAAAAGGGGCCCGCCGAAAGCATTTGCGTTTCGACGAGCCCCTCACTCACGCCCGCGGCCCCCCGCTCACCGCGGGACCGTGGCCGGTCGTGTGGTCTTCAAACCAGGCGAGGTTTAGACCAGGCGAGGACGGCCGAAGACGAAAGCTGCAGTACCCAGGATGGAAGCGAGCAGCAGGCCAAGCAGGCCCTGAGCGATGCTGTTGTTACCGGTTGCAGTGGAAACACCATGGTCAGTGACGTCACCATCGTCGGCAGCAGCACCGTTGCCAGAGACCCCACCGTTGTTGGCAGCAGCGGCACGTCCCGCGCGAGATCGCGTGGTACCGGCGCTCCGTGCTTTGCTACGGGAATGGCGAACCGCGCTGACGGCGCCTCCGCCCGCCGCCTCTCGCAGTTTGTCTAAAACTGCGGCAGCGGAACCGGGCTCAGCGCCCGGAGTTGCTGGCCAAAGTGGGTGGCCACAAACGCGAAGGATCCGCCGAGCACGGCGAGGATCCCCAGCACCAGTGCCACCTTCTCCCCCTTTGAGGAGCCCGCGGCTGCCGGGGTGTTGTCCTCGGCGGGCTGTGCCGGTGGCGCGGAGAGGCGGCGCTGCTTGGAAAAGTCCTGGTACTTAATCATCGTCGCCTCGCCCTCGGGGTTGAGCAGACTGTGGCCGTCTTTGAAGTCCCAGGCTTCCACGCGCACGCGGTCGTCGTAGACTTTCACGCGCAGGCCAGTCGCCGCCTGCCCGTCCACGATCTCCTCGTCATGGTCGCCGTCCGGCAGGTACTCGTTCAAAATCGCGCCGGTGTTCACCACCGGGAAGCCGATCGCACCTTGCGGGGTGCCGTCGTAGCGCCTAGTGCCCCACCAATTGTTCTGTCGCAGCGAGGAGTGGGAGTGGCTGGTGAAGGCGACCACGTCGTTGTATTTAGAGAGCACGTCGGAGACGGCCTCTTCGTCTTCAAAGTCGTTTTGGTACCACGCGGAGTGCGACATGGACACCGTCCCCGGCAACAGCGGGTGCGTGAACACGAGCGCAGTCACGCCCTCCGCGTCCCAGTGCGCCAGCCGCTCGTCCAGCCACTGCAGCTGCTCCTCGGAAATGCGCTGGAAGGGCTCCTTGCCGTCGCGGTCGACATCGGAGTAGTACTCGGTGTTGATGGAGATCATCGGCGTGCCGTTGACCATCACCTCGTTCCACGGCGTTTCCTGACCGGAGTATTCGAGGAAACGGTTCAGGTGCACCTCCGACGACTCGGGGCCGTACATTTCGTGGTTGCCGATGGTCCACAGCTCCAAGCCCGAGTCGTGCGTCACCTCCTCGTGCGCGGCGAGAAACTTGTCCCATTGCTCCTGACCGCCGTTGTCCACCAGGTCGCCGTTGATCACCAGCGCGTTCGCCTTGTCGGGCATCGCGTTGAGGCGCCGGACGGCCAGCTTGTAATCCTCGGGGTCGTCCTGCGTGTCGGAGATGACGTCGATGATCGCGCGCGGCTCCCCCTCCACTGGGTCGAACGGGGCGCGCACGGCGACGTTGTCCACGGCCCACCAGTAGTCGTCGTTGCCGCCGAGGTAGCTAAACGTCACCTGCATGGTCTTCGCGCCTGCCGGCACGTCCAGCTCCACGTACTCGTGCGAGGAGTAGCGGTCCTGCGTCAGCGTATCGACGACCTCCGGTTCCCCACCGTCGAACTGCACCGTAACCTGCGCGCGTTGGCCCTGCTTGCCTTGGCGGTAGTGCTGGTCGTATTCCAGCGCGACCGCGGTCTGCCCCGCCACGTCGATCGGCGCGGTGGTCATTGTCGCGTCCATGGCGTCCCGCTCGGCCAGGCGCTGCTGCTTCGAGTCGATGATGGCGAACTGGTCGTGGCCTTGGGTGAAGTAGTGGCGCTGGTCGGTGCCGGCGGCCCACGTCCAATGGCGCATGTCGGACAGGGTCCAGCCGTTCCAGCGGGCCTCGCCGGAGGTCACACCGGTGACGCGCTGGCCCCAGCCCTGCGGCAGGGTGTGGGTGAAGTGGGCGGGGTTGCGCACCTCATCGAAGCTTTCGAAGTAGAGGTACGGACGGACAGAATCCGGCAGCGCAACAGGCTGCGCGGCCAGGGCGTGCGGGGCGGTGTGGGCGGAAAGCGCCGCGGCGGTGACGAGCGCGGCGCAGGCGGCGGTTCGGTGGGTCATCATGCGTCACAAGCTAGCGCCGGCGGCCCCGCTCCGCAGCGCGAGCGCGCAGCTGGCTAGTCGCCGATCTGGTCGCGGCCGCGCTTGACAATTAGCGGGTCCGGCTGGCCCACAACCTCGTGGTCCTTATTGGTGTACTCGAACTTGGACAGGATGTAGCGCATCGCGTTGAGGCGGGCGCGCTTCTTGTCGTTGGACTTGATGGTGATCCAGGGGGACTCGTCCGTGTCCGTGTAGCGGAACTGCTCCTCCTTGGCACGGGTGTAGTCGTCCCACTTGTCCAAGGACGCCAGGTCCATCGGCGAGAGCTTCCACTGGCGCACCGGGTCCACCTGGCGGATGGCAAAGCGGGTGCGTTGCTCCTTCCGGGTCACGGAGAACCAGAACTTGGTCAGGGAGATGCCGGAGCCCAAGACCATGTTCTCCAGCATGGGCACCTCGCGCAGGAACTCGGCGTGCTGGGACTCGGTGCAGAAGCCCATGACGCGCTCGACGCCGGAGCGGTTGTACCAGGAACGGTCGAAGAACACGATTTCGCCAGCCGCCGGGAAGTGTTCGATGTAACGCTGGAAGTACCACGAGGTGCTCTCGCGTGGCGACGGCTTCTCCAACGCCACGGTGCGCGCACCACGCGGGTTGAGGTGCTCGTTAAAGCGTTTAATCGTACCGCCTTTGCCGGCAGCGTCGCGGCCCTCAAAGAGGATGATGTGGCGCTGACCGGTGTCCTTCGTCCAGTTCTGCCACTTCAGCAGCTCGATCTGGAGGGCACGCTTTTCCTTCTCGTATTCGTCGCGGGACAGCCGCTCGTCGTACGGGTAGTTCTCGCGCCACGTCTGGATCGCGGTGCCATCCGGCATGAGCAGTACCGGATCGTCCTCGTCAGTGTCGTCAACAACCCAGCCCTCGGTTTCGGCCAGGTCGATCATCGGCAGTTCGTCATCCTTGTGGTCAGCCATACGTCTCATTCTATTAGGGATCGGGCGTTAGCGCTGGCAAAGTATTCGCAACGCAAAAACGCCCCGTCGCTTAGCGACGAGGCGTTGAAGGAAAGCTCTTAAGCGACGAGGCCGAGGAGCTTGGAGAGAGCCTCAGCGAGCTCGCCGAGGTTGCCGAGCAGCTCAACGAGAGCGCCCGGGATCTGGGTGATCTCCGCGCCGTTAGCGCCGGTGCCAGTGCCGGAGGAAAGTGCAACCCAGTTGGTCAATGCGTCCATGATTTATTCTCCTTGTGAAGAGTGGTGAGGGGTAGGAAAGACTTACTTCGAGACCTTGGAGGCGAAGTCCAGGAGGGTCTTCGGGGTCTTGGTGAAGAGCTTGGACAGGTTCTTCGCGAAGGTAGCGAAGTCAGAGAGAGCGCTCTTGACGGTCTTGATATCGAAAGGCATTGGTTTCCCCTTATCGATTAGGTGCCAGTGATTGTCTGGCAAAACTTGACAGGTACTGACACCCAGCGGGCGTCACAAGAGGTATTTTGCCACAGCTAACGGTCGCGTCAAGAGGAACTGGGAAACAAATTCGCGCACTGCCAGGCTATTTACAGACAGCTGGCGTTAACCAAAACGTAACCTTTTCCGTGATGTTCTCGTTACCTGCCCCGACTGCCCCACCAAAGTAAACATCATCTGAATTCGTTGATTTCGACGTAACTCAGACGGGCGAAATTGCGATGTATCCAACCCCACGTGGCTCCAGTGCGCGGTGATGGTTACACCTATTCGGGGGGTCGTCGACAAGCAATTGGGCAAAGAAAAAAGCACGCCCCGAAGGGCGTGCTTGTACAGGCGGGGCAGATTTACATCATGCCCATGGCCTCCGGATCCATGCCGGCACCTGCGGCGTTAGCCGGTTCCGGCTTGTCAGCCACGACAGCCTCAGTGGTGAGGAACAGCGCGGCGATGGACGCAGCGTTCTGCAGCGCGGAACGGGTCACCTTCGCCGGGTCGGCGATGCCCTGCGCGAGCATGTCCACGTACTCGCCGGTCGCTGCGTTGAGGCCCTCGCCGTCCGGGAGGTTGGCCACCTTGTCGGCCACCACGCCCGGCTCGAGGCCAGCGTTCAGCGCGATCTGCTTCAGCGGAGCGGACAGCGCCTCGCGGACGATCTTCACGCCGGTTGCCTCGTCGCCTTCCAGGCCGAGGTCGCCCTCGAGCTCGTTGGCGGCCTGCAGGAGTGCCACGCCACCGCCGGCGACGATGCCCTCCTCCACAGCAGCCTTCGCGTTGCGCACAGCATCCTCGATGCGCAACTTGCGCTCCTTGAGCTCCACCTCGGTGGCGGCGCCAACCTTGATCACAGCCACACCGCCGGCCAGCTTGGCCAGGCGTTCCTGCAGCTTCTCGCGGTCGTAGTCGGAGTCGGAGTTGTCGATCTCGGCTCGGATCTGCTTCACACGGCCGTCGATTTGCTCCTGCTGGCCCGCGCCCTGGACGATGGTGGTCTCGTCCTTGGTCACGACAACCTTGCGCGCCTGGCCGAGCAGTTCGATGCCCGCGGTCTCCAGCGACAGGCCGACCTCTTCCGAGATGACCTGGCCGCCGGTGAGGATCGCAAGATCCTGGAGCATTGCTTTACGACGATCACCAAAGCCCGGAGCCTTCACCGCAACCGACTTGAAGGTGCCGCGGATCTTGTTCACCACGAGGGTGGACAGGGCCTCGCCCTCGACGTCCTCAGCGATGATCAGCAGCGGCTTGCCGGACTGCATGACCTGCTCCAGCACCGGCACGAGCTCCTTGACGTTGGAGATCTTGCCGGAGACCAGCAGGATGT
>ERZ1029884.117-NODE-117-length-16201-cov-8.999319_pt1 | contig 16201 bp, 16 predicted proteins | sample MGYA00519233_ERZ1029884 | MGnify/ENA primary metagenome ERZ1029884 (study PRJEB33666, sample SAMEA4610931) | skin metagenome | biome: Human-associated habitat; feature: Malodor aspect; material: skin | place: Philippines | collected 2015-08 ...
ACACTGCCGTGATCCGAGTGGAAAATCGCCCCATTCAGGTCTCCTCGTACCTTCCAGGCCATCGTCAGGGCTTCGGATGATAATCCGCATATCTGTGGGGTATTTGTCGAGGTTAATGCCCAGTGGTTCCCCGGCCCAGGATCGCATCCGGGAAGTGATGTCTGCGACATAAGCGTCCGTGGTGTCGCTGACCGTACCGCCCGCGCGGATGATGCCTTGTTTGATGCCCTCGCCGAGCGTGGAGGCGATGTCGCCGATCTGCCAGGTCACCGGCAACCCCACCGAATACGCCAGGCCTTGTTGGTTGAGGTGTCTCAGAAAGGCCTGGGATCCGCCGGCGGAATCCGTGCGTATCAGCAAACGCTTCCCCCACTCCTGACCATCGACGCGGTTGGGGATCGCGGCCAAGGCCTGGTCGAGGACGTCCTTGTGGTCGTCGGCGGTATTCGAGCCGACGTTGTCCGGACGCAGCAGGACGGCTGCGGGTTCACCGGTCAGCCCGTCGCCGTGGTCGATGATCGCGCACAGCGGGTGGAACCCGTAGTGCTTCTTCCAGGTCGGGGCCGCTTTTTCCTTGTCTGAGTGGGCGAGGATTTCCGTGGCGTCCAGGTCCAGAACCAACGGAGCATCGGTGCTGGCCGCGGCGGCGGGGTTGCGGGCACCGCAGGCGGTCCAGTCCGCGGTACGGGCTGTTTTCATGCCGGCCAGCACCGCGGTTGTGCCGGCACCGGCAGCTTCGTCGTCGTGGTCGGCGAGTTCCTTGCGGCGGCGGTGCACCGTGGAGTGCGACGGCACCTGGTCGACCAGGCCGGTGGCCACCAACGGGCCCAGGAGATCAACATCGCCTGCGTCGTCCCCGCTGAGGGCCAGTGCCAGGGCCAGTGCGGTCATGGTGTGCAGCAGGTTCGGGTTCTGTCACTCGGCCAGTTCCACGTCGATGGCATCGGCGACTTTGACGGCGTCGGCGGTGGCGGCCAATAACATGAGTCCGGCGTTCGAGCACAGTTGAGCAGGAGCGGGGTACCGACATGGAAGCTGGTAGTCTTCACCCTGTAGGTGATCCCTTCGAGCAGGCAAATTGTGACATCAACAACTACTAATTTGCCTGGTCAATGGTCACTTTCCTTGGATCTTCACCACGTGTCAGTCGGCTTCCCGTGAAAACACCGGGTTACCTTCTCGAATATGTTGACCGACAGTGAACGACTCCTCATTTTTTAACGCAGAAGTTGACGTGACCACCCGAGGTATTGCGGACTTTTGTCCGGAACGTCCTCTTCCGCCCCCTGAATGGGGCTGACCCGCACTAATACTACTTTTGGGGGATCGACGTGAGCGTTGGCCCGGGTGATGGGGTCCGCTCAGCGCCACTCCGACATCGCGTCATCGCGCAGGAAACGGCCCGTGGCCGCCACCGCCGGTCCCGAGGACTCCGCCCCGGCGACGAAGGTGCAGAACGCCAGGTCACCCTTGATGCCGGCGAACCAGCCGTGGGCGGGCCGGTTGCCCCCGACCTCCGCGGTCCCGGTCTTGCCGCCGAGACCGTGGATGTCGCTCAGGCTGGCGGCGGTCCCGGAGTCCACCGTCTCCGCCATCATCGCGCGCAGGGCCCGCACTGTCGCCGGGTCGAGCGGCTCGGGGTCCTGATCGGCGGTGGTCTCCTCACCCTGGATCAGGGTCGGCAGCACCATCCGGCCGTTGTTGCCCAGGGAGGCCTCCATGACGGCCAGCCCGAAGGGGGAGGAGAGGACCTCGCCCTGGCCGATGGCGGCCTCCACCCGGGCCGCGCCGGGCTCGGTGACGGGGACGGAGCCGGTCACCGAGTTCATGCCGGGCGCGGTGAAGTCCACGCCCAGTCCGAGACGCGCCGCCGTGTTCCTCATGTCGTCCGGCTCCAGATCCTGGGAGATGAAACCCTGGGTGGTGTTGCAGGACTGGGCGAAGGCCTGCGTCATGGAGACGTCCCCGAGGGCGAAGTTGCCGTCGTTGGGGATGACGCGGCCATCGATCTCCGCGGTGGCGGGGCAGGCGACGGTGGAGTCGGGTACCACGGTGCCGCGTTCGAGGGCGGCGGCGGTGGTCACCGTCTTGAAGGTGGAGCCGGGCGGGTACAGCCCGCTCAGCGAGACGGGGCCGAGGGCGTCGGCGGCGTCGTTCTGCGCGACGGCGATAACCCCGCCGGTGGAGGCGCTGAGGGCGACGATCGTCGCGGGCTGCTCGATCGGCTCCAGGGCCCGCTTCGCGGCCGTCTGCACCCCGAGGTCCATCGTGGTGCGCACGGGTTCGCTCTCCGCCGGTTCCACCTGCCCCAGGATGGTCGTGCCGGTGGGGGAGGTGGCCTGGAGGGTCCAGCCGGCGTCGGCCGTGATCTTCTCCGACCAGTAGTCGCGCAGGCCGCCGTCCACCGGGGAGGCAGTGTCCCGGGTGGGGCCGAGCATGCGGCCCTCCTCCCGCAGGTCCAGTCCCTTGATCGCCCGCAGGGCGTCCCCTATCACGGCGAAGTCCCGCTCTCGGAGGGTGAACAGCCCCACCGGGGAGCCGTCCCCGGACTCGATCTGGGCGGTGACGGATTCGGCGGTGGAGGTCGGCACGACCGGGCGGACGGCGGCGGCGATCTCCCCGGCCCGCGGGATCAGCTCCGGGCCCGCGGAGACGACGGTGACAGGTGTCCAGGACAGGATGTCGGTGCCGTTGCGGTCGGTCACCGGCAGAGTGAAGGTCTTGTCGTCGGAGTAGAGGAAGCGGCTGTCCCCGTTCAGCTCCGTGGAGAAGATCCGCTTGTCCCAGGTGATGAGGTCGCTGTCCTGTTCGGAGAGGGTGATCGTCCCGGTGGTAGTGGACTCATCGCCATTCGGGACGGTCCAGGTGGCGGTGATCTCGGTGGCGCCGTCCTCCTCGCCGCCGGCGTCCAGTTCCACGCTGGTCCCGCCGATGCCCGCGCGCAGCTGCTCCAGGTCGGCTGCGGCCCGGGCGGGATCGTCGCTGAGTGTGGCGGCACCGGCGTCGTCACCGGCGTTGAAGGCGGCGACGAACTCGTCCACCGCGTCCCGGAACCAGGGCACGGTGCAGGAGGAGAGCGCGAGCGCCGTAGCGGCGAGCAGGGCGGAGACACGGACAGTGGTGCGGGTGGTCATGCCGGATGAGATTAGGCCCACGGGCTCACCGCTACCACGTTCCCGCACGACTTCCGGCCAGTCGGGAGACGAATATCGCCTGTTCGGCGGGGTGTTCTCCGGTGGGAAATCTCAGCGCGACATGCGCAGTTCATCGACGAGTAACCGGGCGATGCGGCCGATCGCGGCGTCCGCGGCCGCGAGGTTCGGGCCGCTGCGGGCTGAACGGGTGATCACGGCGACGACGATGGGTGCCTCCTCGTCGACGGCCACCACGGAAACCTCGCCGCGCACGGGGCCGATCGTCCCGGTCTTGCCGTGGAAGCGCACGCCCCCGGCGGGGAAGCCGGAGGGGATCCGGTGGCCCCACACCTGCTGCCCGAGCACGGTCCGGGCGAAGGCACGGGAGACCCCGGTGAGATCCGGGCCCGTCCAGATCCAGTCCAGCAGGCGGCACAGCTGGCGTGGGGTGCTCACCGAGCGGTAGGTGGCCGGATCCTGGTGGACCCGGGGGTAGGAGACCAGCAGCCGGATCGCCTCGCTGGCCGCGGAGCCGTCCTCTGGAAGGGCCGGGAGTTCGGACTCGGTGGTGCCCGGGGCGACGATCGTGGTGTCCTCGAGATTCGCCAGGGAGACGACCTCCCCGACCAGGCCCGGTGGGAGACGCCGCTGCAGCACCCGGGCGGCGATGCTGTCGGAGAGCACCACCATCTGACGCACCAGATCCCGCAGGCTCATCGTCACGGGATCGGCGAACAGCCCCACTCCCGGGGTCCCGACCGGGCCGTCATCCGTGCTGAGCGTCACCGCGTCGAGCGGATTCAGCAGCCCGCGGTCCACGGCTAGGCAGAAGGCGGCCAGGAGGTGGACCTTGTACATCGACGAGATGCTGGTCTGACTGTCGGCGCCGACCCCGACGCCGGCCGCCTCCTCGCCGACCGGGTGCGCCCAGCACCAACCGTCACAGCCCGCGGCGACCAATTCGGTGCCGATCCGGGCCCGCAGGCTCCTGGTCATCCGGTCTCCCCCAGACGCCCGAGGGAGCGCCGCAGGGCACGGTCCACGACGTCGCGCAGATCCCGCTTTCCGACGGCCCCGCCCCGTTGCGGCGGCACCACACACCGCAGCCGCAGGTGGAAGGCCGCCGGCATCGGGAACGCGGGCAGGCCCCCGAGTTGATCGGGGGTGAGCAGCACCATCGCGCCTCCGGCACCGAGCCGCGCGGCCAGGACCGTCCGGTCCGGCCACAGCTCGGTCTCCGGGTGCAAGCCGATGGTGAAGAAGGCGTCGGCCAGGCGTCCGGCGGCCGCCGGGCTGACGGCGGCGGTGTTGTCCAGCAGGGTGTGTCCCCGCAACGCCGCCCAGGTCGCGGGCTTTTCGGCGGGCCCGGCGAGCAGCCGGGGAACCTCGTGCAGCTGCCCGCGAGACAACTCACCCGTCGGCGCCGGGTCCTCGATGACGGCACAGTCCAGACGGCCCTCGCCCACCCGGGTGACCAGCTGCGACACCTCGGCCGTGTGCACACTGACCCGGCCGACGTCCCGCAACGCGGAGGTGAGGTCGAAGGCGATGCCCGGCGGTACCGAGGGGGCCAGCCCCACGCGGACCTCGGCCCCGGCGTCGGCGATGGCGTGGGCCATGCTCTGCAGTTCCGTGGCGTCCCGGACCAGAATCCGGGCCTGCGGGAGCAGGGACCGGCCCGCCTCGGTGAGGGTGGCACCGGTGGCGGAGCGGCGGATCAGGTCGAGGCCGAGATTCGACTCCAGACGTTTCAGCCCCTGGGACACGGGGGACTGGGTCAGCCCCAGCCGCTCCGCGGCACCGGTGACGCTGCCCTCCTCGGCCACGGCGACGAAGTACTCCCAGTGCCGGAGGGAATCCGGTCGAGTTGTCATGTGCCCCGAGCCTAGTGGAGGGGACTCTGACGAGCTGAGCGAGGTACGGGGAACAAGGGCTCACCGGGCCTGTCGTGCAGCGGATTGCCGTGGTGGGTCCAATTCAGGCGAAGATGCGTATGACAGCCGAACCGGCACCGTCCCGGGCCAGGGGAGAGACCCCTTTTCCCACGGCACCAGAACTGATCTGTGCGAGGGGGAATCGGCGAACTTCAGCTACCTGACCGCCACCCTGGATGCGTCCATCCGTGGAGCGGGACCCGCGGTCGGGGAGTGGCCGGGCAGAATCCACCGGGTGGAACCCCGGTCCCCTTCGAGGACGACCCCGACCTGACGGACAAGCGGTTTACGGGCAGTGGAGGAGATCCTCGACTGAGAGCCGCACGCCCGAGGTGGTCCGGGAGATGCGGGGCAATCCGGAAGAACTCGAACGGCTCGGCATTGAGGCGAGCAACGAACGACAACGCGGCGGGAAACCACAGGTTTCTCGCCGCGTTCGGCCTGGTTCAGACCAACTACCGGTCAGCCGCGCAGCGTCTTGAGCGCCTCCGACCAGGCGGTGACCTGGTTGAACACATCGGTGAGAGCGCCGGTGGCGCCTTCGGTCGGGGTGAACTTCGACATGTCCTCGAAGTCGGAGCTGAAGGGCAGGAACACCTGGGCGCGGACGTCGGCCATCTGCAGTTCCGCGGCGATCAGCCGCCACGCCTCCACGGAGCGGGTGCCGCCGGCGCTGCCGTAGCTGACGAAGCCGATGGCCTTGTTGTTCCACTCCGCGTACAGGAGGTCCACGGCGTTCTTCAGTGCGGCGGGCACGGAGTGGTTGTACTCCGGGGTGACGAAGACGAAGCCGTCGTAGGAGGCGATCTTCTCGGCCCAGGCCTTGGTGTGATCCTTCGAGTACTGGCCCATGGCCGGGGGCATGGGCTCATCCAGCAGGGGCAGGTTCTGGTCGGGCGATGTCCACGAGCTCGAACTCGGCGCCGCCGTGCTGCTGCGCGTGCTCGTGCACCCATTCGGCGACCTGGGGTGCCAGGCGGTTGGGGCGGGTGCTGCCGACGATGATGGCGATGCGGGTCATGGTTTTACCTCCGAATAGTGGTGGTGGTGACATTCCCGTCTCCCACGCTAGCTGTACTTCCCCGTGACGTTGTGAACGCGTTGCAGGGGGAGTTAACCCTCCGATAGCAGTGTGAGCCCGGTTGCAATTGTAATCGTGGATGAACCCCGCATACGCTGCGGGGTTATTTTTTCAACCATTTCACACGCCAATTTGCTGCGAATCACTTGTGCAGTTTTACGGTGCAGTGGTGCGGTGCTTTTACTGGCGTTTCTGCTGCGCAACTCACTGCACTATGTAGTGTCTGTGACATTTCATTAACACGTAGGTTGCACTGTGTATTGGGCAGCCATTCCATCGACACGTTTACTGCGCAATCAAATGCCCCGACACTTTAATGACATGTGCATTGGGCAGTGAAGTGGCTTGTCATCGTATTGGCACCTTTACTGCGCAACAGAATGACAACGACATTCTGCAGGTCTGTGTGCTCGCATGTTTGCCGCGCAGCACACATGCCGTTCTATAGGCCGATGTACTCCGCACTATCTCCGCCACTCAACGGGCCAATTCGCTGCGCAACGTAGTGACACTTGGCCCCGCGTAGCCGAGATTTCTTCGATTTTCGCTGAATCTCAGCGGTTTGCCCGCCGTCGATGGCATACGAGGCCGAGGGCGCCCTGTACGACCCGCTGACGGGCCTACAGGACGTGTAGCAGGGCCACAGTTAGTCACCGTCACCGATCAATTTCGCAGCAAGGTAGACCATCGGGCTGACGATGAGTCCCATGACCGTCATTGTGACGATCAGCCAGCCCATGGTCCCGTACCACGTCTCAGCGCCAACGACGTGGCCCCAGAGTGCCCCCAGGCCGTCAGGGATGCCGAGAAACGTCATAACACCTACGCCGAGACCACCAATGGCTACGAAGCCCGCACTCGCCAAAAGGGCCGCTAGGACGGACCACAGCGCGAACCTCTTCGTGTTGTCGATCCTCTCAGTGTCCTTCGCGATTGCCTCCGCCAGTTTCCGCCTCTCAGCGCTCACCTTCTTAAGCTCTTTCTCGAGCAGGGCACGCTCCTCCTCTAATCGTGAAACGGCTGCGTTGACCGTGTTGTCAATGTCGTCCTGGACACGCCTAAACGATTCGTCAACAACAGGCTTAATGTCAGAACTCAGGCTCGTCGTTAACTGCCTGGTTAAGCCTCGCGATACGCTCGTGGCGCTTTCGTCGCTGAGCCTCACCGGATGTTTCGAGACTTCCAGAGTTGCTCGGTACATCACCGCCAGATCGCCCAGTGTCTTCTGAATGTTCCTCATCGCGGGGCCCATATCCGCCAGCATGCTGATCAGGCTGCTGATGGTCTGCGCCACCGCTTTCTGTGCTTGGTCGTACTCCTTCGTGCCGACCGTCGTTTGAGCGAGCGTCTTCAACTGCTTGTCGAGCTTCTGCTGCTGCTCGGACAACGTGTTCAGTTCCGTCTCCGAGACCGCGATGCTCGAAATCCTGTTCTCTAGTTCGTCCATCGCTTCGAGCGCGGCGGCCATCTTCGCTGAGTCTTTCAAGCGCTGATCCTCCATAGTCTCCAGAACCTCCAGGACGGGGTCGAGACTCTCGTCGAGGTACGTCTCCAGAGCCTGCTGCTGTTGTCCGGTGAGTGCTTGTTCGGCCACTGTCGTTCTCGCTTTCTTTTAGCTTCTTGATTCGTTCAATTCGTGTCTGGCGTGCCAGCACTGCCGCCTGCTCAGCCTGGGTCTCCGCGATACGCTCGCGCAGACCATTGACGGTGTAGCCGGGGCCAAATTTCGAGCCTGCGTCCACAGCTTTTCGCTTGCGACTGCGACCCTTCGGTGTGCGTGTCGTGTAGAAGGCTTCCTCACCATCGTCATCAACCAAACCGATGCTGAGATCACCGTTCGTCGACCTCAGCGAAAGGTTGTACTCGGCAGCGATCTCACCAGCCTTCTGCAATCGCAGTTCTTCCGAGGCGGCGAGAACCCTCTCATCACCTACGAGCGCATCAACGCGCTTGCGCAGGAAATCCGCCCAGGTTTCACCAGTTAGTTCGTTGACCCCCAGACCGGTCGAGTCGATACTCCTACCGTCTTGGAGCGCCATTCGCTCAGCACGCCGGAGCTTGACAAACCCCTCCGGCTCTAGCGTCCGCATACCCCACGAGCGCATGACAGAGTCGTTAACGGCTTTGACTGCATGCCAATTGCTTGCACGTCTGGACGCTGCCTTTCCAGTATTCACGTCGTGGTTGAGCAAAATGATGTGGTTATGGACACACCCCGACTTGCTGTCGGTGTGGGTGGCTACCACATACGGAGAGCCAGGTGCCAGGCGCTGCGCAAGTTTCACGCCCATGGCGTTGGCTTTCTGCACGTCCGCGGGATTGTCTTTATCGAGTTCATCGCGCGACCACGACTGCACTATGGTGATGGCCCGATTACTGCGGTTGCTGTAACGATCCATAATCTCGTTGCCGGAGTCGATGAACTCGATCCCGGCCCAGCGACCGTCACTGTCGTTTTCCATTTCGCCGCCGCAGACGACGGACAGGGCAGCCGCACGGACCAAACCAGCTTTTGCATTCGCTCGTGTGCCGTAAACGGCGTAAACGACAGGTGATGAAACGCTCTTCGCCCTATCCACCGTTGTGACTGACATACTTACTCACCACCCTTTCGAGCCGACGTAACTCTTCCTGAGCGTGGAGCATGATGCCGAACAACTCGGCGTCGCCGGACACGTGCGCTAGACGCACGAGTTGGTTGACGTTCACGCCGATGCTGTTGATCTCTTTCCAGAGCCGCCTCACGTCGTTCTGGAAATCCTCGGGAGGATCGTTCATCCGCTCAGCCCACCCCCGAGGTAGGCGATCGGAGAGCGTGTGGATTGCCCCTCGCATGACCTCCGCAGGGGTCAAGTTTGCCCGCTTGGCGACCTCGCTGACGACGTGCCATTGCTCCGCATTGAGCCGCAGTGTCAACCGCTTCTTTACCGGCCCGTCTAGCTTCATATCAAAAATCCTTCAGTCGTTATGTCCCTGTGTGCTGTAACCCCCCCAACCCGCTTGCGCGAGTCAGGGGATGGAACGTACTTCGCGCACGCTCCGAGCGATGACCGTCAGCCCGACCGCTGCGCGCTCGTCCTGCACTGGTCATCGTCGGAGACGGCTTTAAAGTACGTTCGGCCAGCATCGCCCTGAGCACCTCCGGTGCTCACCCGGCTGACGCCGGGCCTTCGGGGGCGGCTGGCAAGGGGAGGGCCCCTTGACCCCCTAACCCGACCAGCCTGTCGACAGGTCAGCATCTTCCGCCGGTCGCTGCGCTCCCACCGGCTTTGCTTCACCGCGGGGGGCATCGGATGTGGGCTTTTCGACCACCTCTAGCCCTAGCGCGGCGAGCAACTCCGCAACCGTACGGTCGCGGTATGCCGCCCACTCGGAAGTGGGTTTCTCGGCAGCGTCGGCCAGCACTCGACCAAGCTCCAGCAGAAGCTTGTCCTGCTGTTCCTTCTCACGCCGCTTGGCTTCCTCGCGAGCACGCTTCTCAGCTTCGATTCGCTCCAGAGCGATCTCGATTTTTGTCTTCTTCGTGGCCATGTTTAAAACTCCATTTCAGTGTTGTTACGGCTCTTCGACGACGACCTCGGCGAGGCCACCGTCCGGGACACCGTCGCCTGCTTGCGGCGACGGTCATTGGTCTTCTGACGCGACCGCTGCGAGGCCTCGATGATGTCCTTGGCAGCGTCTTGGATGTCGCGTTCGGCTAAAGCAGCAGGCGCTCCTTCTGCCACCTCGCGCATGTCGTTTTCGGCTTGCGCGGCCTTCGCGGCCAGCTGCTGCCAGTCCACGCCGAGCACACCAGCCGTCGCGGGTGTTAACCGTTGCTTTGCCCGTGTTCCGGTCACACTTTCTGTCACGGTTGAAGATAGGTTGCCCATGACTGACTACTCCTCACTTCAGGGCTGCAATGTTTTGAACGAACTGATCTGAACCACAAACCCACACGCGGAGGACCACGAGCGGGGAGATAACAACTCACAGACCATCACCCGCCACCGAATCGAGAAACGCACGCACCTCATCAAGGTTGGGATCGGCGAGAACAGCATCACGACGCCAGAGCTTCGACATGTGATCCCACTGAGCACGCGTGAAATCACCAGGCCCAAGATCGGATAGACTGGAAGGTTGAACCGCGATGTTCCAGTCCTCGTTGCAACCGACGGCGGGGACTTTTCCCATGCTCATCGGGCATCACCCGCCACGGAGACGGAGTCGCCATAAATTACGCGCGCCAACTCAAGGGCGGAAATACGCAACGTTTTACCTTTGCCACGCGAGCCGGGGACAGCCTGCAGCTCACCGCGCGAGAGCATCCTGTCGAGTGTGCGACGGGACACACCAGCACGTTCACAGAACTCACCTGCGGTATACGTGCGCAGGAGATCGTTCCTATCCAAAACGATTTCGGGCATGCGAAAACCTCGAAGAAATTAGTCATCCTTCGAGGCCTCACCACGCGCCACGCATCTCAGCGTCTAGCGGCACAAGGCTTGCTGTTCTGACAGCAGAGACCCAGACGGCCAGTTAATCACCAACGCGACAACATCACGCTGTTAACGTCTGCAAGCCGATTACCCCTGTTGAAGTCTTGGGCGAATTTTCGTATACCGCCAGCGTACCGGCAGTGCCGATCAACGTCAATGGTGAACAGCCCACAAGCAAATCGCTTCGCTCGGTCACGACATGCAGCGATTCAACGCGCACGCTGTTGCACAACTGGCGGTACGCGCCATGAGCAACCTCACCATGCTCCGATCTCATCGGGATGCGTGTGGCGGTGTCTTCCTCACGTGCGCCCGAAAAGCACGACCATTACTCCTGCAAGACGGCGCTGTTTCGTAGTTTTGCCCCGTTTCGTAATTTGCCGACCAAACTACGAAAAAATTACGAAACGCTTGACCTGCGGTTTCGTAAAACTAGAAAAAATAAAAACAGAAATACGAAACGCTTCACAAGGCTGTGACCTGCACAAATGTGTGAAAATTTGGCTACGTTTCATAGTTTCGCGTCTTTTCAGGGCAAACCTTCTAAGGGAGAGACACAGAGACACTTCACAGACACATGTCTACGTCGGTGCACCTCACGGGCAACGGCGCTGCTTGTTGTGCGCTGCGTCACACATAGCAGGACCACTGTTTCGTAGTTTCGCTTCGTTTCGTAATTTGCCGACCAAGCTACGAAAAAATTACGAAACGTGTGACCTGCGGTTTCTCGGGACTACGAAAAAATAAAAACAAAATTGAAACGCTCCATAACGCTGTGAACTGCGGTAATGCACGGATATGCCGCAATGTTTCGTAGTTTCGCACTTTTTCAGGGCAAACCTTCTAAAGGAGAGACACAGAGACACTTCGTAGACACATGTCTACGCCGGTGCTGCGGACGCACAACGGGTGCACCAATAGCGCTACACATTCATGTGACGCAGCACACAGTTAGGAGCAAGGTGTCTCTCCTTATATAGATTTTCTTCAAAATAGTGAAAAATTACGAAACACAATGTATTTGCGCTGGTCATCCTGTGTTTTAGTGTTTCGTAGTTTTGTTCTTTTCGTTTATGAAAATACGAAACACTCTGCTTCTACCCCCTGTGACCTGCGGAAACGTGTTTCGTATTTTTCTGCGTGAAATTACGAAACGCGAGGCAAAGACGGCCTGCTGCTGCGCTCTGTCGAGACAATGGTGATACCTTTCGGGCGCACGGCGACCTACTGCTGGGTGTTACCGAAGCAATGGTGATACCTTTCAGGCGAGCCGCATGGATGTGATGGCGCCGATCAACGTCAATGGTGAACGACGAGAATCAACCCCCGAACCATCAAGTAGCACGTTTGTAGCACGCGATACAACGATGACACTCAGAACAAGCAAAAACCCGCTTTAACCAGCGGGTTTAAGTAGCTCCTCCAACTGGGCTCGAACCAGTGACCCTTCGATTAACAGTCGAATGCTCTGCCAACTGAGCTATGGAGGAATATGTTGCGGTTGCTTTCGCTGTGCAACGAGATGTAACAATAGCGTGGTTTTTTGGGGTTGCCCAAATCGCCAGCTAAAGCCCCATTTTGGCAGTCGATTGAGGTAGCGTGTGGCCCCATGTTGATTCCGGTTGGTGGATTCCGTGGACAGGCGGTAGCAGGTGGGCTTGCGGGCTTCGGGGTGGTGTGCCTGTTCTCGGCGAACCGTCTGGCGGACTGGCGGGCGCTGACGTTTCTGGGTGTGGCGCTGATCGTGCCATCGGTGGTCTGGCTGGTTGCGGACAAGTGGTTTACACGGCCACGAGGCGTGCTGTGGTGGGTGCTCGTGGTTGCAGCCGTGGCGCTCGGCGCGTGGGGAGTGGCGTTGATCCCCTCGATGTGATGATCCCGTTTGGATAGGGTGGGGCCTATGAAGAAACCGATGCTCGCCCTCGGCGTCGCTGCCGCCGTCACCACGTCCGCTGTTGTCGCTCCTGCCGCCTTCTCGCTGGAAAGTGAAACAGGGCCCGGGGTGGTGTCCGTGCAGGGGTCGACGGAGGGGGCCGGAGGGTCGTCGTTAAGCACGGGCGAAATCGTCGGCATCACGCTTGGTGTGCTGGCTGCGGTTGGCGTGGCCGGGGTGTTCGCGGTGCAGCAGGGCTGGGTGCAGCTGCCCGAAATTGTGGACCGTGCGACCGTTGAGCGGTTGGTCGCGATGCTCCCGCCGATGGCCATTCCGGGGGTTGCACGCCCAGGCTCGGCGGGTGGCGCTGGAGCGAAGGGGTCGTGCGAACCGCAGGCGTTCGACGCCGTGGTGCCTGGGTGGCCCCACTTCACCGGCACGTCCGTGATCTTCTGCGACGGCCACTGGGCTATCGCGGGCGCGAACCAGACGGACTGGGTGCTGTATTTCAAGAACGCGGACGGGAAGTGGGCGGTGATCCCGGCAGCCGGGACCAAGCAGACGGGTCTGGCGGAGGGGTGCTACAACGGCATCACGTTGCGTGAGCAGGGTGCGCCGGAGGAGTTCATCCGCCGGGCGCCGATATGCACGCCGGCGGAGATTGGGAAGTAGCCGGGTTTATAGGGCTTCGGTGAGATTCGGGTAGATCGAAGACAAATGCTCCGCCTCGGGGAGGCGGGGTATTGGTTTGCTGTGGGCTACTTCAGCGTCGGGGTGATGATGGCCAAGCAAAGGCGGGACGGGTAGTTGAGGATGCGGCGGGAGCCCGTCGATAAGCCTTGCGGTGGAGCTACAATGCGACCGTCTAACGAACTACGCGGAGCGCCGGGCGGGCGGTGGTGCTTGTGGTACGGGCAGAGTTCGAGACCGTGTGGGGCTGGGTGCTGAGCATGAGGGCGTGCAAATCTTGCTCCGGGAGCTTCGTTTCGGTGGCGATGCTTGAGATGCTTGAGCCTCCGTCTCTGGAAAGAACGAAGTCGAAGACGCGGGAGCGCTCGTACTGCAGCGTGCTGCCTGGCTCGCTGGTTCGGAAACCGCGAGCGGACAAGGAAGTGAGATAGGAGCGGTACTCGCGGTCGCTGAGCTTTCCGTGGTGGTGGGCAGCACGAAGCATGGCCGTGGCTGACACCTTCAACGCCATTTTGAGCCGGAGAATGTCGTCAAGGCTCGGATGCAAACGTAGGTGCGCGTGAACTGCACTGGGCGGGATGAGAAATTCCGCCGCGAACTGGTTGGCCACGTGCTCCTCATGGGCTCCGCTGCGCGGGTCATCGGTGCTGTGGAGCAGCAGGTGCCCCAACTCGTGGGCGAGGTCGAAGCGGGCGCCCTCGGGAGTGCGTCGTCGAGCAAGGAAGATGTACGGTAGCTCTCCGTCCCACATGGAAAATGCGTCAACGGCAGAGGCCGCCGGGGGCAGCCCCATCACTGCGATGCCGATCGACTCGGCGAGCTGGATCGAGTTCGGGACTGGTTTGTCGCCTAGCTGCAGGATTGTGCGGATGTGACCGGCGGCCTCTGAAGGAGTAAACCCCGACAAGTCTGGGAGGTCGGGTTCTGGGAAGTTGAAGTTGCGGCGAAGCCATGCTTGAAGCGTGCGGGCGTTTGCACCGGACGCGACCGCCACGCTCTTTTGCCTTTGCGTTGCGCGGCTGCCGGCGCGAAAGAGCGTGGAATCCATCGAAGGAACTTCGAGTTCTTTGGAGACGAAGTAACCGGCGGTGAACCCGAGCTCAGATTCAAGGCGCTCGAGGATGGACTCGGTGCGGGAAGGCGGTGGCCCCTCGTTCTCCCAGCGAGACAGCGTTGTTGGAGCGATGCCGAGATTCGAGGCCAGCTCTGCTTTAGTAAGTCCTCGGCGCAGTCTTGCAACCGTAATCCGAGACGGCGAGATGCGGTCGGCGTTAGTTTCCGCTCGCCCGTGAGATTGTGAAATCAATGTCATCGTCCTCGGTTCCGAAAAGGTCTGGCTGTGCCATGGCGAATTCCGGATGAATCGGTTTGAGCAAAACTCTGACGTCCCAGGCTTCGACTTCTCCGTCGATGGAGATCGACGCGGGGCGTGAGAACTCGCTCCGAAGTTCTTGATGCTCCTCATCATAAAAGTACAGAAGCAGCCATTCACCAGGCGGGGGAGTGCGGCGGGCATCAGGCGAATGCGTTGCAAGCGTAAACGCTCCCAGCTCTATTTGCAGCTGGTTGGATGCGTTAACGGATTGGATGGTGGAGACCCCTTTTCTCCGCGCCAATTCTGGTGCAGCATTTCGGAGGCCAGTGGCTGAATTGCCGGCGGCTGCGACGAACTTCGTCTGGTTATCCACGTGAACAAGGAGCGGGCGATTGTCGGGGTTCGCTAATTTCCATTTGTTGCTTTCGCAGTGGAACTTCCGGATGGAGAAGTTAGTCTCGGACCACTGGTAGTACCCAGGGGCAGTTACGGGGTGGTAGATCTGGCAGTTCTGCCGCTGCGCGAGGCCCTCGGTGAGGGCGGTGGCGAGGCAGTCTGCATCGATGTCGCGTTTAGCAAGGTACTCGCTAGCTTCACTGGGCGGGATAATGATCGTGCCTTCGATAGGGGATGGCGTTGTCATGGTGGCTCCTTTCAGCCTTGTCGGGCGTGAATGTGAAAGTAACGAACCAGATCGACATTCCTATCAGAGATGAGAACAAAAGTTCGAACCGAAGGTTCGTCGACAGGCGAGGGCGGTTCACGGGGTGGGCGGGCCCAAGAAGCCGGCTGGCGACTCGGTAACCGTCTACACCTGGTAGCCCATCGGGGAGCCGGGGCCGAGCGGGATGCCGAGTGTGTACCAGAGCATGAAGAAGAGGAACCAGCCCACCAGCATGGCCACCGAATACGGCAGGGACAGTGACATCAGGGTGCCCACGCCGGCCTTCTTGTAGTACTTCTGCAGGAAGGTCAGCGCCAGGGCGAAGTACGGCGACATCGGGGTGATGATGTTCGATGGAGAGTCGCCGATGCGGTAGAGCATCTGGGTGACCTCGGGGGAGACGTCCACGTACATCATCATCGGCACCACCACCGGTGCCATCAGCGCCCACTGCGCGGAGCCGGAGGTGATGAACAGGTTGATCAGCGTGACCATGAGCACGAACGCGGCAAAGAGCAACACGTTCGGCAGGTCCCAGGATTGCAGCAGCTCGGAGCCCTTGATGGCGGTCCAGGGGCCCAGGTTGGACGACTGGAACCATGCCAGGAACTGGGAGACGGCGAAGAACAGCACCAGGATGGGCAGGAGCGATTCCAGGCCCTTGGCCATGAACTCCGGAATGTCCGCGGCCTCGTTGATCGTGCCCACGACCAGACCGTAGACCAGGCCGGTAACGAAGAACATCAACGCGATCGGTACGGCGATGGCGCGGATGAGCGGGGACTCCATGAAGCCCTCATCCGGTCGCGCGAACGGAGAGCCAGGGATGAACAGCAGCGCGAAGTACGCCGCCAGGCTGAGCAGCAGCGTCACGCCGGCCCAGATCAGGCCCTTTCGCTCCAGCGGGGTGAGCGAGAGGTCGTCATCGTCGGTGAGGTGGGCGTCGTCGGGCTCGGTGGACTCGTCGAGCTGGAGCTCATCTTCGTCGATGGCGTCGTGGTCCACCAGGCCTTGAGCCTTCTTATCGAC
>ERZ1029884.118-NODE-118-length-16192-cov-170.567206_pt1 | contig 16192 bp, 16 predicted proteins | sample MGYA00519233_ERZ1029884 | MGnify/ENA primary metagenome ERZ1029884 (study PRJEB33666, sample SAMEA4610931) | skin metagenome | biome: Human-associated habitat; feature: Malodor aspect; material: skin | place: Philippines | collected 2015-08 ...
AAACAAGTTTGTAACCATTCCAATATTAACGTTTTGAGAATTGTGGAGAACGACGAGCGCCATTAAGACCTAGTTTTTTACGTTCAAAAAACTTTAGGATTTCGTACAGTTGTATAGACCGTCGTACACCTTGATATTAAAGGATTTCTTCAATTTTGAATTTTACTTGTTTTCATCAAATTGAAGTAAAGGGTATTAACGGGGTATTAATTTTTTATAATATAAATTTGATGGTCGGTGGTATAAATTATGTAAATTTTAGCAATATAATCATAAATAATGAATTCGTTATATTGGATAATCTAGTTCTTAATTATTCATTTATATTTTATTAAAATCTATTGCATTGAGTTCGTTATTGACTTTATAACCTCTACCTTTTTTTGTCTTCCTTCCAGTTTCAGCGAATAAATATAAATTTTTTTTTGCTCTAGAACACAAAACATATAATAGTTTATTTGACTCAATTATTTCTTTATCAATAGGCTGATCTATTATTTGATTCCAATGGGGAAGATATCCCCTTAATAATCCAAAAGCTATTACTGTATGAAATTCCTCTCCTTTAACACCCTGGCAAGTATTAACTACTATACCTTCTTTTGAATTAAACATCTTTTTCATATAGTTTATATCTTTGGGAACATTAATAAAATCAGGATTTCCATATCGCCTTTGTATACCATTAAAGAAGTTGTTCCATTGTTCTTTAAGCAAATCACTTGAATTATAATCAAAGTCTATTGTTCCCAAAAAATATTTAAAAGATTCTTCCAGGTATTCAATAGTATCTTCTTTGCAAATATTAATAGAATTAATTTTTTTAAGTATTTTTCTGCAACTGTTATTATCAATTACTATAGGTATAGAAGTTATGGTAACCAGTTCTTCTAGTAACTCTTTTGCCCACTTAACCCTCACTAAATACATTCTCGGATCTTTAGAAATTAAAATAAGTCTAGCTAACTTAAACCAAAAATTATCTTTATTTCTTGGTAATATTGTTAGTCCAGGTGAATCAAAGTCTAAATCGGGTAAATTTGCTTTTAACTTTCTAGCAATAGATGTTAAAAAACTCCATTGAGGTGCCAAAATACAAATATCATTTGGACGAACACCTTCGGCAATTTCTTCTTTAATTATTTCAGTAATCCTATTCACTAAATCATTTTTATGAATACTTTTATCAAATAAAATAATCCCCTGTTCATCTCGATAATCCGCTCCAGGCTCTATTACTAAACTTGTACTTTGAAAATTACTATATAAATTAATTATTCGTTCTGTAGATCTATAGTTACTACTCAGTCCCAATTGCTTGATAGCGTACCCCCCTATATCTTTACTAATCTCTGTCGTTTTTTTCACTACTCCACCTAAAGAATTAAATATAGCTTGATCTGGATCACCAACTAAAAATAGCTTACATTCACCAGATGAGGCTTTAATAATTTCCCCAACAATTGCATACTGTAAATCTTGTGTATCTTGATATTTGTCAATAAAAAAATATTTTAATAATCTCGCAAGATTGTTTGCTATTTGATTGTGTTTAGTAATTAAAAAATATGAAAAGTATAAAATAAGATCAAAATCTATCAAACTATTTTCTAATAGATATTGATGATATGATTTTGCCGCATTATTATAATTTGCTTTCCTATTAACATAGTTACCATTTTTATCTCTTCTTGTTAGGAAATCATCATATTTTGGAATTCCATATTTGCTTTTAAAAGTATCTTTTAATTCCATTGCTTTAAAATCATCTATAATAGAATAACTTTTTTGTAATTCTAATAGATAGATGCCATATGGTTTAAGAATCCATTGTAAACAAAATGAGTGTATGGTACCAGTCCATAACTGCGATGTATTTATCCCTATGGTATTTATCCTTCTATCGATTTCATCTGCTGCACGATTGGTAAATGTGAGTGCTACAATTCTATCTGTCCTATATCTTAGTTTTTCAAGTTCTTTGGCAATTTTCAAAGTTAACACTCGGGTTTTTCCACTACCAGGACATGCTAATACAAGTGCATTTTCTTCTTCATTAATAGCGGCTATCTGAAATGGATTTAAGTTATTATGCATGTTATTTTAAATCACTCTCCAATAATTTTGCGAATGTACTTAAAATATCTTCATTATCATCTTCATTTAAAATACCTATTAATTCATCTAAGCTCATTTCTTCAACATTATTTGTGACTTCTTTACCCATCTCTTTTATTCGATAATGTGCCATTGCTTTTAAATGTTCTTCTGTAATGTGTCCAGAAGTAAAAGCTATAGCTTTTAAAATATATTCTGGGATATTAGTTTTATATGAGAGCTCCTCGGCAATTAATAATGCAAACCACCCTTTTCCCTTTTTATTTGCTAACCTAAGTGCCTCTTTACCTACTATTACTTTATCATTCATATTTAACTTATCCATTGATTTCTCAATATCACATTGACGTTTATAAATTACAGGTAATATTTTCTTTATTGCACACGTATTCATATTTATTGCAAAATCAATTTCAAATGTATGCTGTGCATAAAATATCTGTACCCATGGATTAGAATGATATTTTTCATTCAATAACTCTTTTCTCTCTTTACCTACTTTTTGTGATTCTCTCATTTTTCTTTCCTCAGAGGTATCGTCATTTGAATCTTGTGGTAACATTCCAATTGCTTGATCTAAGTCAGTAATTATTGCACATTTTCTATGAATTCTTAAATCATCAAATAAATTTGCTATATGTTCAAATACAGTACTACTCATATTTATTATACTTATGCCTATTTCGTCAAGATTAATTCCGAACACTGATTTAAACATAGATGGAATCAATATCAGTTCCGCATCACCTTCAACTAAAATAACACCTTTAGCGAATAACAAAGTTGACCTTGTTGCATCTAAATATCTTTCAATTCTATTACAAGTATCAGTATCTAATCCATTACTTGGTTGACAAACTTGTGTGTAACCTCTTTCTTTTATCAATATATTCATCGAATCTATTTTACTTGCAGAAGATATATGTGTTGAATGTGTTGTTATAATTACTTGTGTATTTTCAAAATGGTATTTTTCAAATAAAGTTTTTTGAACATGTGTATGAATGTGAGCTTCTGGCTCCTCAATTAATAAAAAGTGAGCTGCTTTCTCTTCTTGATTTTGATAAAACTCATATTCTAATAGTTTTAAAGTAATATAGATTAAATTTGCTCCACCTAAACTTAAATCTTCTAACTTTCCTTGATTACTGTTTGAATCATCACCAACCCATAAAGTTAATGATTGAAGTAATGCTTCAATTTCCTCAGGTAATTCAGATTTAATATTTACATTTGGTGAATATGTATAACCTAAAGTTCTATTGAGTGAAGACTTTATTTTCTTTGTTAATTCGCTTACCTCATATAATTCACTTATATCACTGTTTAAGTTTTTTACTTGTTTTTTTATTACTTCGGCTTCTGAAACTTCAATATCATTAGTTGTTCCTCTTAATAATTGTAATAAAGGACTACTCTTTTTTTGTTTTAGTTCTGCTATAACATTTCTTAAAGCTTTAACATAGGTACATGAAACTTCTTTTTTTATCAATGTAATATGTGTGGATATATTTCCAAGTAAAAAATTATTATCTTCTTCTGGATTTGGAAAAATTCCATTTTCAAAATCACCTATTAATAACTTATATTGTCTATCATCGTTAAAGTCAGCACTTACTCTGCATGAAAATACACTTTCATAGTCATTTAGTGTAATTTCTTTTAAAAAAATATTAAGTTTAGTTTTCAATTCTGAAGTGTCTTCATTATTTTTTTGAAGATTTTCAATTTGTTTTGTGTACTCAAATAAACCTTTTCTAACCATTTTATTTGGCCTGAAATATAAAGCGTATGTACCGGTCGACTCTTCAATGTTATTAATATTTTTTGAATGATGTGCAACAAAACTAGCGGCTTCACTTGAATCCAAATTCTTAAATGTAAGTTTTAGAACTATCCAATGGCCTTTCCAGTCATCAATATTTTGATTAAAGTCTGTTTCTAAAAGTTTTGTAGCATTAAAGGGTAAGTTTTCGTCTAAAAGTAATCGTATTGCATATAAAACATTAGATTTACCTGAACTATTCTCACCTATTAACGTGTTAACACCTTGTTTAAATTTAAATTTAGCATTTTTAAAATTCCGAAAATTCGTTAATTCTAATTCAGAAATATACATATACACTCATCCTTTATCTATTTTTTTCAATTAAAATTACTTTTCAAAATCAGTCTGTTCTTAAACGTTCCACTTGATTAGAAACTTTCATGAGTATTAATCTTGAAATTACGAAAGGTAGATATCTGTAGTAATCTTAAATCTATTCTTAATACATTCTTTATTTTTCTTATTGATAAAAGAAATGTTCACGAGTAAAAACTTTTAATATATTAATTCAACTAAATTTAAAATATAATTATTAATTTAATCAATCCATTCATTTCCCACCACATCTTATGTTTCATTTATTTGAACAATTAAATCATCAAATTTATTAATTCTATATTCTTCTTGCGTCTCTATCATATTTCCTCCCTAATGACTGTTTCTGTTCTTGTTTATTTTTTCTATAATTTTTTTATATTTCTTTCTCTCTTCATCATAAGTTTTCTTTCTACTTGTTTTTTCTTTTATTCATTTATTAATTAATTTAGTAATTTCACTCATTAAAATCACCTCTAAAAGTTTTCTTTATTAATTTTTATTATCTCATATGATGCCATTTATCAATAGTTGTAACATAAAAAACATACTAAGGTTAGTAGCGATGTAATCTACGACGGTAGATAAACTTCGCTACTATTTTTTATTGTAACTATGCCGTTGGCATAATTTAATCATTTATGAAATAGTAGTAGAGAGAAGTACTCCGAACAGCCTCTAGGGTCCTAGAATCCGTAATATAAACTGGAGAACTTCACTCTCCTGATTAATTCGATTTTAGTATGTTGGGTCCTTAAGATCGTGTATAGGAAAATGAACAAAATATGGTTTAGTGAAGTAAAAGCTTCTTAATTTAACCGAGGAGTGATTAACATCGAATATTTTGCTATCGACGTGGGGAAAGGTAAAAGTTTTGTAGCTCATTATTGTAATAATGAGTTTATAAATGAATTTGAATTAATTCACAATAAAGTTGGTTTTGAATCGTCTACACTTAATTGGACAAATTCTATGAGAATAGATATTGTTAATTTAAGAAAGTAGGGATTTTATTATGACAAGAGAAAGAAAAATATTTAGTTCAGAGTTTAAGTTACAAATGGTTAGACTATATGAAAATGGTAAACCTAGGAATGAAATTGTACGCGAGTATGATTTAACACCTTCGGCGTTAGGAAAATGGATAAAACAACATCAAAACACCGGTTCATTCAATCACCAAGATAACTTATCAGATGATGAAAAAGAGCTGATTAAATTACACAAAGAAGTTCAACATTTAAAAATGGAGAATGATATTTTAAAGCAAGCAACGCTGATCATGGGACGAAAATAGAAATCATTCAAAAGAATGCGCATCAATATTCAGTATCAGCGATGTATAAAGTCCTGAAAATACCAAGAAGAACTTATAATGAATCAATAAAAAGAAATACTACAAGCCAAAAAGATGGTGATTTAGAATTAGAAAATATTATTATAGATACGTTTAATTCGAATAGAAAAAGCTTTGGTACAAGACGAATTAAGAATAATTTAAATGACAAAGGTTTAATTGTATCCAGAAGAAAGATTGGTCATATCATGAAAAAAATACAATATAGTTTCTGTTTATACGAAAGCTAAATATAAAAATCATCCAAAAGAAACGAATGAAAAACGAATTAAAAATCATTTAAAACGCACTTTTAATAGAGAACAACCAATGGAGGCCTTGGTAAGTGATTCAACATTATGTAAAAGTAGCAAATACATGGCATTACGTATGTTTATTTATTGATCTCTTTAATAGAGAAATTGTTGGTTACAGTGCAGGTAAAAGTAAGGATGCAAATTTAGTAGTGAAAGCAATTAGTAAAATTAATCATAACTTAAAACAAATCACACTATTTCATACAGATAGAGGTAAAGAATTTGATAACAAATTGATAGATGAAGTATTAAAGACTTTTGAAATCGAGCGTTCATTAAGTACTAAAGGTTGTCCTTATAATAATGCAGTTGCAGAAGAAACGATGAAAGCACTGAAAACCGAATTTGTAAAACAGATGGAATTTGCAAGCTTAGAACAGTTAGAAACAGAATTATTTGATTATGTAAATTGGTACAACAATTTTAGACCACATTCTTCATTACAGTATTTAACACCAGTGGCGTTTAAAGATTTACACATGAAAAGTGTCTAAAAAGCTGTTGACATTCCACCTTGTACTTAGATAAATCAGATAAACTTTTTCAAAGTAAATTCACTTTCCACATTTATAGATAATTTCATGATAGTCACCCCATGAAAATTATCCTAGTTCTTCGGACTATTGTACATACTAAATCAATCAATAATGTACATTCTTAAAATAGCATTTATAATTAGATAAGTAAATCTTTAATTTTTTGCTTTATATAAAGCAACCACTATCGTTCTATATATAAAATTATAAATTTATATCTTTTTCTTTAATAAATAAAGTATCATAATTATATGATAGAAATCTATTGGAGATTAACATGAAAATTTATTGCGAAAAAAAAACTTATGATGCCAAAAATAAGAATTATAATCTAATTTTTGATTTTAACAATACAATTGATTTAAACAAATTTCAAGAACGGTTTAACTTTCATTTAGAAGAGAAAAATTCGCTTTTTGAAATAACAAATATAAGACTTAAAAACTCTAAAGAAATCCAAGAAAATCATTGGTATGATATTCCACTGTCTTTTTTTATAAATAACTTTATATCTACAAATGATTATTCTGAAAATCCTGCAACAATTTTTTCGATAAAACCAAGAAATGAAAAAGAAATCTTTAGTTTTCAAAATAATAAAATAAAATTTATTCAATATGAATATGATATATCAGACGAAGATACAAAATATTCCCCAAATCAAATAATAGACAAAATAAAAAAAGCTTATGAAAGTAGATATGAAGAGAATGAAAAAAATGAAGAAAATACTCCTATTAATAAACTGATAGTAAAAAATGTTGGTTGCGGAAATTTAAATGAAATAATAACTGATTATTTAAAATTGTTTTACGATTTTGGCTCTGATATAAAATACTCTGATATTGAAGATAGCGATATAATAGATTCAATTAACTTTAATAATAAATTTATTTGTATTCTAAGTCATTGGGATTACGATCATTATAAACTAATATCAAAATTAAATGATGTACAAATTAGTAATATGAAGTATTTTATTGCTCCCACAAAAATACCTAAAACAGAGAGTGTAAAAAAATGTATCTCAAAATTAAGACAAGCAAAAATTCCTTGCTTATTTATTAAAAATGTTAAAAGAATTAAAAATAGAATAAACTTAGATTTAAAATATAAGTTTGGTAATTTTGAGCTATATAGATCATCCGACGGAAGCAACTTAAATCAAAGTGGTATTGTTATAGTTTATAAAGGTTCGCACCGTGACGTGATTTTGACCGGAGACCATCACTATTATCAAATATATGATTATGTAATATCAAAATCCAACCAAAATAATTATCAAATGGTTGTACCTCACCATGGAGGTAATGCTGGCATTTTAAAGCAACACTTGTGGAATAATATTAATATAAAGGGCAGTTTATCTACAAAATCGGGTAGATATCATAACTTACCAACTGTAAAAAATCACGATTATTTCATTTCACAAAGACGTTTTCATTGTACAGAATGCCACGGAAGTGATTATATTGTATCTATATAATCTGTAATTTATTTGCGATAGTAAATATTATTTTGTAAATTTTGGACTAATTTTTTTATAAACAAACATAAATCATATTAAAAAAGCACTCTCCAACATGTGTTGGAAAGTGCTTTTAATCGTTGATAAATTAACGTTTTAAGAACTGTGGTGAACGACGAGCACCTTTAAGACCTGGCTTCTTACGTTCAAAAAACTTTAGGTTTTCGTACAGGTGTATAGACCGTCGTAAGCCTTGATATTAAAGGATTTCTGATTTATTCGATTGCATAGAATTGCACCAAATGTCACTCATGGGTAACTAAAGGGTAAATAAATAAACTGCTGGCCGGTGGTATTTTAACAATATTTTATTTATTAAAAATATTAGGAGAGTTTAATGATATAAAGATTTTATTGTCCAATACTTCTTTCTCTTCACTTGTAATATCAAAGTGTGCAAAAAATTTATCTTTTGCTTCAGCATAAATCCTATTTTTTTTATTTAAATGCCTTTTTGAAGCTGCTAATTTATTATCAGATACAAAATAATTTATTATAAGCCTATTGTCAGATGATTTTTCCAACCATTTCTTAATTCTTTCCCACCAAATTTTATCAGTATCCCCTAAAGACATACCAAAAATATAAATGATATTAGATTGATTAATAATAACATCAAGTTTTCCGCTATTCTCATCTATATCGGTTTCAATCATTATTGGTTTTATCAATCCACTTAAGTCTAGTGGAGTAAAAATTTCTGATTTTAATTGACTTAAATCGTTTACACCCAAAAAAGTCCCATCTTCTAATGTTCTGTGGACATATATATGATTTTTAATCACATGACTTTTATTCCACAGACTAAATGATTTACTAGAAGCATCCAAAATTTTTTTTAAAGTATCTGTATAATTAAAATTTAATATGTTAATTTGAACTTCACTATTTTGATTTATCAAGTTTGTTATATATAATCTATGTTTATAATCTAAACTGCGATAGTAATCTTTAGCAGTATTAATAACAATATCATTTTTCTCATCTTTATTAAAATCAAATAATTTTTGTTGATTATTCATATAATCAATAAATGCATCCCTAAAATCATCTAGATCATCCATAAAAACATTTGGTTTAATTTTATCTTCTTCCAAATCAAATGTAAGTTTACCTAGAATATATTCAAAATCAGACCAATCCTCTTTTGAAGATTTATTCAAAAATTTTCTATAAATATAATTTTCTTTTTGTAAAACATCATTACTTTTAATATACTCAAAGAAATCATTAAAAGTTGTTTTTAAACCATATTGTAAGTCTAAACCATTACCAATTAAAAATGTTAATCTCATTTTATTTTTTCCTATCTATATAAACTCTTATTGATAAAATACTAATAATTTCTATTTAAAACTTTCAATCATTTCAACTTCTTCTGCACTAATTCCATATATTTTATATACAGTATCATCTAAAGTTTTTTCAATTGAATTAATTATATATTTAATATTCAATAACTTTTCTTTATACTCTTCAAAATATTCTTCCCATACATCTTTTTCTTTTAAAGATAGCTTAACTTTTGATTTGAATAAAATAATATTAAATTCTTCAAAAGTTAATTCCTCAAATGTTGATAATTTTTTACTACTTTTAACCATTGGATAAGATGATGATAGTCTATGAAGAAACTTATTTTTCAAAACCATTAGTTCTTTAGTCTTCTCGATAATTTGATTCACGTGATTTATTAAATCTTTTTTATATTCCTCCTTAATTTTGGGCAAAGGTAGTGATTCAAAGGCAAGTTTAGTAAGATTAGTATTAGACTCTCCATAATATAAATTATAATAATAACTAATTAAACTAGAATTTAATATTGCTAAATAAATTCTAGGATCTTCTTCATAACGACAGTTTACTAAATTTGCATTAGGAAATATTATGCTATTAGAATCACCAATAGTAGCAAAAATTTTATTTTTATTTTGTCCTACTATTCTTTGTGTAATTATTTTCTCTTGATAATGCCATTTCTCTGTTTTTTTGTCTAAATTTGTTATATTTACAAATTTATCAACTTTGTCTATATAATATCTATGTATATCTTTTCCTTCTAAGTACGGTTTTACAATATTTTTCAAACCCATTTTATTTACTTCTTCTTTATTAAATATTCCTTTATCGATATTTTTTCCATTAATCTCTGTGTACTTCGGAACACTCATCCATCCTTTATGTAATTCTAATTTATCTCCAAACTTCCCTTTAATCATTACTAATTTTTTCAGTAAACAATTATGATTAGTAATAATTTTGCCTTCATATAACTCAATTAGTTCTTTTTTATTAATACTATTGTTTAATTGTAAAGTATTATCATTGATACCTTCATTCAATTTTGTTTTATTCTTATCAATAGTCCACATTTTAATATCATTATTTGTAATAACTTTTTTCAAAGTAATAATAGTTGTTTCTTTATTTACATCTTCAAAAGGATAAAATCGGTACGGAAAGTCTACAATCATTTGTATACTAGTTTTATTTAATAGATACTTCCTGAATAATTTGAAACTAGCATTTGTATAATAAGAATTTGGGGTAATAAAACCTAGATATCCACTTGGTTTTAATAAATCCTTTACAGACTTATAAGTAAATATTTCATAAAGATCCATTTCTGAAATCAATATATCTTTATATTCTTTCCAATAATATTCTCTTTCAGTTACTGGTATTTGTTTAGTTGCAACATAAGGAGGATTACCAACAATTACATCAAAACCGCCATTATTCATAATTTCTTCAAAAGAATCATTCCAATTGAAAGATTTTGAGTCTGCTACCAATGAATCTTCTATTAAACTATTACCACATTTAATGTTTTTATCTAAAGATGTAAGCTTTTTTCCTTTTTGTGCTGTTTTTAACCATAACGATAACTTAGTTATTTCTACTGATTCTTCATTTAAATCTACTCCAAATATATTATTTCTCAATATATCTTTTACATATTCTTCAGTACTAAACAAACTCCCAAATAATATATCTCCAACTCTCTTATTTTCAGCTAATAGATAATCGAAAACATAAACTAAAAATGCACCCGAACCACATGCAGGATCTAATACTTTAATATTTTGTAAAAAATCTTGATATTTTAAATAGGCTTCTCTTTCTCTTTTTTCATAATTTTTATCTAAAATACTTTCTTTTAAACCAAATTCAACTTTAATACTTTCTTCTTTTTCTCGTAAATAATTCCCTAAAGAATTGTCCACTATAAATTTCACAATATAATCCGGAGTATAAAAAATACCTTCTTTTTTTCTTTTAGAATTACTATTCTTTTCATCGTGATTTACTTTCGATTTTATTTCTTCTAAGTCACTTATGGACTGTTCAAAAATATGACCTAAAATTGTTACACTCAAATCTTGATCGAAATTATATTTAGATAACTTCGCTACATTCAATAATGCTTCATCTGATATTTTGAGATTGTTCAAATCTTCGTCCACTTTGAACAAACCACCGTTATAACCATTTGGAATTTCTAACTTATTACTTCCAATATCTATTGCATTAAAAAAACCTTTTAAAGTTTCCCAAATATCACTATAGGGGTTATTTTTTGCGTAATCTATAACTTCGTGTAACTTATTATCTGGAATTAACCCTCTATCTTCTGCGAAACAAATAAAAACTATCCTATCAATGATTTTCTGTGCTTTAGAAATTCCAAAATCTATATTTTCTCTGACTTCAATATTCTTTTTATACATATCTCTCAATAATTCTAGTCTAGAATCTCTATATTCTTTATAGAATATTTTAGATATTTTTTCTTGCTCAACTCTTACTTCTGTAATAAGATTCTCAGTGTTGCTTTTTCCATCTTTTCCAATAAAGTTTTTTTCACACAGTAAATAATACCATGATTTAAAGTTAATATAATCATCTTTAGGATCAATTAAATCATCTAAAGTCCAATACTCATAATCAAGTTGATTATCTTGATATATCCTGAATTCCCAAAAGTTACTAACTATTACAAATGGACATTGCCTATATAAGGGTTTATATTTAAAAGCTTGTTGCACAGGACTTAAATTACCAGCTCTACGTTGCGGTCTATCTAATGGTATGTTCGCACCTTTAAATTCAATTACAGCAAATACATTATTATCATCTGAATTAGAAAGTATAGCATCTGGATGTTGTCCTATTATAGTTGATGGTTGAGGTTTAAACGTCCACTCATTATTAGGTTTGGTTTTATAACCCAATATATTAATAAAAAAATCATTATTATAGCTTTGTTCAATAGTAGTTTCTTTATCTGACTTAAGACTTCCTTCATAGTAATGATTATGCCATTTTTCAATTATTTTTATAGAATCAAGAATAGAATCTGTTTTTATTTTGCTAGCTTGCTCTTTAACTTTATTTATAGGAAATATATTCGCCATATTCTATATATTTGTATAAATTAAATACAAATATCCTCCTTTTCTAACTATTATTATAAGTGTTATTATACAATATAATAACACTAATTATTGTGAGGTTAACAATAGAATATATATTAAATAAAATAATATCATATTATATCAATTCAAAAGATTTTAATGGCTATCCTTCGATAAAAATTGAAGATAATGATTTACCATTACTAAAAAATTTAATTCAACAAAATTTAATTGAAATCATTTCTTCCAATGAGGTAAATAATCCTTTTATTAAAGCAATGAATTTAAATATTTCTCAAGCGACACAAATCAAAAATTTATATAACCATGACTTACTATACTGTATTTATCCCACTAAAAAAGCATTGGTAAATATTCATCCCATCAATAAAGGGAAATATTCTATTATGCTAGAAAAAGGAGAAGAACAATTTAAAATAATTTTTTTCAAAACAGAAGTGTTAGATTTTTACTTTAAAAATCCTGAATACATTATTTTTGATCAAGGCTGCAAAGGAACTATCGCAATAAAAGACGAATATTATGATAAAGGTTATGAAAATGTGTATATAAAAGATTTTGGCATGGGGTATATAAAAGGAGACCCATTGGATAGAGTCGTTGGAATAATGCTTGCTGATCTATATAAACTCTCAAACAAACAACAAGGTTTTATAGAATATTTTGAGTATAAAAATCAAGAAGATTGTTATATTCATCCTGATTATTTAAAAAGTACTATATTAGGGGAATGGTTGGATAATATTTGGATATTTGACGCTATTCTATATGAACAATTATATATTAATGAACTATGTGAAAAAATGAACATTCCACATTTATTTAAAAAATCATTTAATCCTGAAACAGATGATTATCCCGAAAATTACAGGACATTAATAGAACCCACTTCAAATAATTATTATGAGTTTATTTCAGAAATCGAAAAAATGTTTGTGCATAGTTTATCTTATGACTTTTTCAAAGAAAATGGTTTTCTCATAAAATCTGTAGAACGTAAAAATATTGATGGCACTTTAAAAGGTAGTTTGCAAATGTTTGAAGAATGGTTAGAGATTAATGTAAAGGAGGATGAAAATGTAATTAATACTGTTATAAAACCTCTCAAAAATATAAGAAGAATTCGCCAGATTCCAGCTCATCAACTAATTAAAAATGATAAAGACAAAAAATACTTTGAAGATCAACATCAAATCATTGTTGATCTATATAAAGCTATTAAATATCTTCGTTTGTTTTTTAATAAGCATCCTTTATGCGCCGATTTTATAGTTCCAAATTTCTTAGATGAATCACCGATTATATTTTATTAAAAAAATTAATTCTACTATTCTTCTTCCCTATACGCTGACAAACTAAAATCAATTATTTCATCTCTGCTTTTTCCTTGTGCCTTCTCTGGCCACCATCCATATCTTTGGTACTCTTTACCACCATCTAAAAAAATTGCACCACATTTACACATAACATAATCATGTGTGTGCTTTGATTCAATTACATTATTGCAAATTTTGCACTTTGCCATATTTCTTATTATTTTCTTCATTTAAATGCCTCACTTTATTATTACATTAATCATACAGTAATTCATTTTCATAACTAAAACTAAATGTTAAATTCAATCTTATTTTATTTTCTATTGCATTTTCTACTAATTGTTTAGCAGCATTATATGAAGTAGATAAATTTTCTGTATATGAAAAATTAGGAACTAATCCATGAGTATCTAATTGCATGGTCATCATTTCAATTAAGATACAAATATTTTTATCCATAATATTTAATTTTTTATAGAGCTTTCTAGTTCATTTCCATTCTTTTTTTCAAAAACTAAATATCTAAACACTTCGTTCATACTTCTAAAATTATGTTCAGTTTTTATTCTGTGTAACTCTTTATCAAGAATATCATCGACATACCACGTTCTTTTTCTTCCCATGTTTATACCTCCAATAATTTCTTAATTTCTTTTGTATAACCATTAATTGCTTCCGTCTGTCTTTCAATTACTTCAATTAATTTGTTATTACTTGTAGCAACGTTTCTCAAAAGAACTTCAACTTCTTGTTCCTTCGTATCAAATCTTTGATGTATTAAAGCCTTCTCTAATATGATATTGATTAATTTATTCTCAGAAATATTCTTATCATCACTGATTTCTTTGATTAAATATTCTATTAATGGGTCACTTATTCTGATCGTTTTTCTAGTCATGACTACATCTCCTAATCATTTATATACAGATAATAAAAGTATACTGTTTTATTCGTTATATTTATTTATGCTGTATACTCTTTAGCACCGTACATAAATTTAATTTGTATTTTCTTCACATGCTTGCTGTGTCTTAAGTATTTAGAAAAACAACTCGGCACTGCCGAGTTGTTTTTCCTTATGCTCATGTTCTAAAAAATCAATAAAGTTCTATTGATTTAGATATAAATTTCAAATTTATTATTTATTGTGTTAATACTTTAGATAGAGTTATTTCATAACTTTGCACACAGACTATGAATTTTTGATTTTAGCCGATTTAATTCGTAGTCTTCTTTTAATTCCGTTTCTCTTTCTAATTCAGTTATAAAATCTAAAATTGTCATACAAAGATTCTTTTTATTTTCTATTAAGATAAATTTTAGTGTGACTTCAATATTATTGTGAATGTCTTCTACAACATATTTTTTAAAGTACTCATATTTAAAAAGTGTTTCAGGTCTTATTAATTTATTAAACTTTTACAGTGAAAAGAAGAACAAAAACTTCAATATGAGGAATACGGTTTTTCAGTCGATAGCGATAAAGAGCAACCTATTTTTTTAACTTACCATACTAGACTAAATCAAATGAAGTACATGTGTGTATCGACTCCTAATAACAAATTAGAGGCATTATTTAAACATCATTCAGATCTTCATAAGATACACGTACATGGCTTCAGACATACCCATGCCTCGCTATTATTCGAATCAGGTGCAACCTTCAAAGAAGTACAAGTTAGATTAGGTCATAGTGATATAAAGACGACAATGGACATTTATACACACATTACACAATCATCGAGAGAGAAATTGGCAGATAAATTTAATTGATATGTCAATTTTTAAGGGGAGATTATATGGACAACATACTATTTGATAAATTTATCAACATTTGCCGTTCATTAAATGCTATTGATATAAAATCTATCTTAATGGGTTCTTTAGGATTAGAATTAGTAAGTAAAAGAGAGTGGCTGCCAAGTGTTATTGACATTCATGTTCCAGGTGACCCCCGTGGATGGGAAGCTCCTGATGAAGATAGAATATATAACTTTGAGCAGATTAATGCTGTAATGAATCAATTGGGCTTCTTTCTCATTGATCGCCATGAGCATGAGTACTCAAATGGTGATATATCTATAGAATTTGGTTGCATTGATACATTACCCGAATTCGCTGATATACAACTTTCTGAACTACAAAAACTGCATATTGATGGTGCAAAGTTCTTTGTTCCTACACTCAAACAGTATCTAAAACTATATAAAGCATCATCAAAGGATAGCTATAGAAATGATAATAACAACTTTAAGGATTTTGAAAAAATTGCATACTTAGATTCAAGAATTAACTAGTGATTGATACTGGGAGGTATTAACGGGGTATTATTCATGCTATAAACACATAAAAAAGCACCTCTCGAATAAATTCGAGAAGTGCTGTAAACGTTGATATAACAACGATATTAACGTTTTGAGAATTGTGGAGAACGACGTGCTTTTTTAAGACCTGGTTTT
>ERZ1029884.119-NODE-119-length-16160-cov-4.865570_pt1 | contig 16160 bp, 20 predicted proteins | sample MGYA00519233_ERZ1029884 | MGnify/ENA primary metagenome ERZ1029884 (study PRJEB33666, sample SAMEA4610931) | skin metagenome | biome: Human-associated habitat; feature: Malodor aspect; material: skin | place: Philippines | collected 2015-08 ...
GCGCCAGGTTGAACACGTCACGCTGCTCACGGTCGCGGGCAGCGGAGCGCGCAACCTCAGTCAGCTCCTGCGGATCTGCAACATCAGTCCAAAGAGCCATGGGTTAAGCCTCCTTCACGAGGTTGAACATGGGGTTGGCCGGCATCGCAGTGACGTCCGGTGCGCCCTCGGGCAGGAACTTCACGCGGATGCGGCCGTGGTCAAGCAGCGGCGCGATCACGTCGGCGGTGGTGTCGAGCGGCTGGTCAACCAGCAGGAAGCCGACGAGCTCGTCGCTGACGGTCGCGGGGGCGAACTTGCCGCCCGCCGCCTCGGTCAGCGGAGTGCCGGCGGGCACGAAGCCGCGCTGGGTGAAGGCACCAAGCGTGGTGCCGTCGATGGTGACGGTGCGGGCGTTGTCCGTGGCGTGGGCAGAGCCGAGCCACTTCTGATCGGTCACATCGCCGCGCACCTGGTAACGGGGTGCGAACTGCATCTTTTCCTCCTATGCAGTGGGGTTAACTGGTCTTCCCTGTTAGCTCCGCGTACCAAGACTCCGCGTTTTGCTTCGCGCTGCCTTGGCTACCGCGGCCCTGGTAGGGGTTTTCTGGGTAGCGCTGCGCGTCCTTGTCACCGAGGCGCTGCGCCAAAGCGCGCATCTCGTCCTCGTTGCCGCGCAGCAGATCAACGTCGTCCTTCGACAGCCCGAACTCGGCCCCGAGAGCGAACTTCAACCGCTCAATTTCGGCACGCTCTTTCTCCGCACGAGCCGCCTTGAGGTCCTGCTCGACCTCGGCCAGCCGCGTGCGGATGTCGCTGGCGTCACCGTCGGCGTCGTTCTTCGCTTTGGCGCGCTCCTCCCACTTGCGGGAGTGTGCCTTCCACTTCTCGGCGTCCTGTTGAGCCTGGGCCGCGTCCTGCTGGGCCTGCTCGTAGCGGGCCTTCCAATCGACCTGCCCGGAGTCGTCCGACTCCTGGCCGTCGTCGTTGCCTACATCGCCGCCCGTTTCGGGCTCCTCGCTCACCCCAGCAGAACCGCCGGACTCCGTACCTTCGATAGCGCGCAACCAAATCGGGCGCTTCTTGAACATCGTTGATCATCTCCCTTTTTCAGGTGTGGGTCGCCCCATGCGGGGCATGAGAAAACCCCCACACCTTCCGTGTAGGGGTTAGTGCCAGCCCAGGACTCGCACCTGGGGGTCAGCTAAGTCTGGCTAGTGGTTGTGGCCGCTGATCTTGCGCATCTGCGCCAACACCGCGTACTGATCCGTCGCCGTGCCCAGCTCATCTAAGGCGTCGAAGTAGTCACGCTCCCACTCCAACACGTAATCCGGCGGGGTATACGCATCCGCCAGCACCGGTACGCACATGCAGTTGTCGTGGAAGCTTCCGCCCTTCGGCGCGTTCCTATGACCCTTCTTCGGCTTCCGCAGACCCCGCTTCGACATACCAGCGAACGTCGCAGTCTCCTTCGACGTATACCCGCCGACACCATCAAGGCCACGAGTCGCCAGCAACCGGCAAAACTGGCACGCCCCAGGGTGAGCTGCCCGCACCCACATCTGCCGTGTTTCCGCAGCCGTCAACATTCCGGCCTCACGCGACCCATCCACCACGTGGCGCTGCACCACCCCCGCCAACCGGCCAACAACACCAGCAGGGTCGGCAGCGAAGATCGCCCACCGCAGCGACTGCTCCAACACCCCAACGTTCACCGCTGCCGCGGCTGCGGCCATGTCGCGCCCCAGCTTCAAACCCTGCGTTTCGGCGTAGAACACCGAGCCAACATCAACCGCAGCTGCCCGGTACGCCGCCACAATCTCCGGCACGCCCTGCAACAACCAATCAGCCTGCACCGCTGGGTCCTGCATCTGCACAAGCTGATACAGCGCCAAAAGGTCACCATTAGCCAGGCGCAAGATCTCGCGCAGCAACGCTCGGTGCTCGTCAAGCTCCGCTTCGGTCACCGTCACCGGCTACTCCTCCCGCTGGCGGATCGTCACCGGCATGCCCGGGATGAACTTCGCGCCCTCAACGCCAGCAAGCTGCGCGGCAACCTCGGACTCGACACCGGCGCGGATGAACGCGCCCATTGCGTCCGCCCGGGCCTTAAGCACCTGGGCTTCCTGCAGCGCGCTCTCACCGTTGGCCGTTGCCAGTCCCGGCACCAGCGCATCCGCCGCCGGGCTCGACTGCCCCTGACGCTGCTCAATCAACTGCGTCACAAGCCCACGACGACGCTCCTGCTGAATACGCCGGATATCCGCATCCGAATAACCCATCCGCTCCAGCGCCACAACAGAATCAGCCGCCAAAGCGCCGGACTCAATTTGCTTCGTCACCGCATCCGTCGCAGCCGCCACCGTCGGCGTCGCCGGATCACGCCACCGAGACGAAACCCGCGCCAACCACTCCGGCGACGGCTCCAACATCTCCTCGTGACGCTCCGCCAGAATCGACTGCGCGATAAACGCCACATCCGAGTCCATCGGGCCCGAATACGACGTGCACCGACGCTCCGACATCTTCACGTTCCGCGACTCCAGCGCGCGCTGCCCCTCCGCCGACGGCGGATTATCCGTATGAAACCCAAACCACGACGACGGAATGCCACTGTAAGAAGACAGCAGCTGCGTGATCATCTTCAGCTCATCGATGTACGGCGTCGGCGGCGCCGACTGATACTGACCCGTCTGCGGCGTCGGACCATTCGACGCACCCACTCCCTCCTGCACCGGCAGAATCACCGCCCGGGTCATCGCAACATCGAAACCCTTCTTCACCCGCTCCCACTCCGCCATCTGCGCATCATCATCCGCATCGAACCCAAGGTCCTCCGGCAAAATGTTCGCAAACCACTTCTGCGGCGTCGTGTAAATCTCGCGGTTGTACTCCATCTCCAAGATGGTGCGCTGCGCATGATCAATCGCGTACCGGACAGGCTTAGTCAACTCCGACTGACCACGCACCCGCCCAGCACGCGACTTGTTCGGAAACGCCACCAGCCCACACCTGCCACGGTTATGCACGTGACGCACCACCCTGGACTCGCCGTTTTCGCGCACCTCCGTCACCGTCATGTCCGGCAGGTACAGCGTCAAATACTCCTCGCCGGCGGGGCCCCGCTTCACGACCAGGCCTGCGGACACACGATTCGCACGATCGTCCCAGATGTAGGTCGCGTCGGAAGAAGAAACCGCATTGATGATCACGTCGGGTTCGCCCGCACCCCCCGCCGTGACCTCCAAGAACCCAACACCGGTGACAAGCGAATCAAGCTTGACCTTGTTGAACTCCGTCGACAGTCGATTCTCACGCGCCACCGCTTGAATACCGTCCGCCTGATCATCATCCGCGGACCAACCGAGCCAGTCGATGCGCTCATCCAAGGCGTCAACAATCACCCCACCCCAGCCGATCGACGCTTCCACGCTGATCATCGTGGACGGCACGGCGATATCCATGTTCTTCAGGTCAACTTCGCCGTCGTAGTAGCGCCACTTCTCGACGTTCTTCTTCCGGTACTGCGCCAGATCAGACTGCAGCTGGCCAATGAGGAGCGCTTCGTCCTCGGTCAGGCCGTTGGCCAGCACGACAGGGGTTGTCATAACAGCACCGCCTTCCTACGTTTACGTCTCGTTGTCTTCGTCGCCCCGGACGAAATAGCGTCCAGGCATGCCTTGTAGGCCATCACCGCCGCGTACGCAGCATCAATCTTGTCTGGCGAGTCCGGGAACTGCTTATACAGCAGGTACCCGGTGCGGGTGTCTCGGCGCCGCGCGTTAAGCATGTGGCGCATCAGCGCGCTCGAGCCATCCCAAGTGATTTCCCCCATCACGAGTGCCTGGCGCAGACGTTCGACGTACTCGGAGACTCGCGAGTCCTTGCCGCGCGGCCACGCCGCAATCGGCTCGTCACGCGACGCCCGCACCCGCAGCTGGCGGGAGAAGTCCGCCTCCCACTGAGCGACCTGACCAGTCCACCCGGACGGGTCAGCGTAGAAGCCGACCACGTTGTAGTCCGCGAAGGTCTCGCGCACGACCGCGTCGACCTCCGCCGGGTTCGGCGACCAATCCTGCGGATCCGTATCGCGCTTCTCCCACACCTTCACCGTGAACAAATGCTTGTCCGCCAGGCGCATACCCACCAGTGCAGTGGCGTCAGCCTTGCCGCGAACACGCCCGCGGGAACCGTCGAAGCCCAGCACAATCGTGTCCTCCGGCTGGATATCTTTCGCGGTGTCCACCGCGGCCATGATCTCCGGGCGCGACACCCACGAATCCGACGCGTGAGTGACCTGGTTGAGGTAATACTGACGCGCATCCTGCGGGTCCGTCGCCGGGTCGCGGATCTCCGCCATGATGCGCTCCACATCCACCCAGCCGCCGGCCTCACGCGCCGAATCCCCATAGGCGTGCAGGAGCCCGGCGCGCAGGGAATCATCGTCGGTCATGTCAGTGTCCGCCGGTGCCTCGCGGTGATCCAGCAGAAGCCCAGTCTCGGTGGCGCGGCCCTCCTCAATCGCATGGGCATAGGCAAACGTCGCCTCCGACACCGACCCCATGCCGGGACGGTACGAGTTCGGCGTCTCGATCGTGCGGCCGCCGACCTTGCCGGAGTTGCGGCGAAGCACTGCAGCCAGGTTGACCCCGCCGTTCGACTTCGTCCACCCCTCCGTCTGATCCAACGCCGCGAAGACCGACTTGTTACCTTCCTTCGACAGCGCGGCAGCCGTGATGTACTCGATCCTGCCCTTCGGCAACGCCACAAACGTCTCCATCGGGTCGATGTCGTAGTAGTCCATCACCGGACCGTCGCGCAGCATCTCCAACAGCGGCTCGTACGCGTTGCGGGTCTGATCCTCGTTCAGCGCAGCGAACTGCACCAGCGGAGTACGGATATCTGACCACGGCCTGCCCACCGGGCGGCCATTAGCGTCCCACCCGTCGAACACGACCGGTCCGAGTGCTTCACCCGCGCCGATCGCCCCCATCAATGGCGACTTCCCGTGCCCCTTCGGACGACTCCACACCCCACGCCGGTATACGAACCGGCCGGTGAACGGGTCGATGCGGTACCAGTCGAGGATGTACTGCGCCTGCTCCGTGGTCAACTGCAGCGGACGGTAGCCGGCACTATCCGGCTGAGCGAGCATATCCGTGTACCAGTCGAGCATGGTCCACCCCAGGGTGGGCCACTCCCCCGGAAACTCCGGTTTCCACGGCATTGCCTCACCTCCCTAGTCCACAGCGCGCAACTGCCCGTAACGCTTCTTCGTCTCCTCCCCCGCCGCACCCGCGCGCCGACGGTCACGCTTATCGTCCGCCTCATCAGCCGCGGCGTACTGGATCCGCAACCTGGCGCGGTCCTCCGCGGTCGCACCGAACTTCGCGGTGCGCAGCCGCAACTCACCCGCGAGCTTCACCTCGCCGGACCAGTACAGGCCGTGCAGCACCGCGGTATCGCGCAGCTCCGCCCAGTCCGTTGCGCGGAACTCCGCCGCGAGCGGGTCCTTGCCCCACATGCGCCACCACGCCCGGGTGATCTGCGGCCACGGCTCACCGTTCGGCATGCGTGCCGGCAGCTTCGGTTGTGGCACCGGGGCGGACTCGATGATGTGCATTTCCGGGCCCTTGTTCCGCCGAGCGCGGCGCGCCGGGTCCTTCGGCGCCGGTCCACGACCAGCCACACCGACCACCTCCTAATCGAAATCAGTAAAAATCCCAGACCCGTACGCAGCCTGAGCGCCTTTGCCATCGGGGCAAGTTAGCACTGTGATCAGGGGGTATCCCCCAGGGGTCTGTTCGCAAACGGTTCGTTTGTTTCGCTCACCATCGGAGGCCGGGGTGCGATTCTCGCGGGTGCCGGCCTCGCGCTCGCCGAGCTTGTCGGCCTCGTTGCTCTTCCGCTTTGGTCTTTCGCCAGTGGCAGGTGCGGCACAGTGTCTGCTTGTTGGCGTCGAGGTCGTAGTGGGGGCCGCGTGTGTTGTTGATGTGGTCGACTTCGAACGGGCCTTGAGTGTCGCCGCAGTGTACGCAGCGGTATCCGTCGCGCTCCAGGATGCGGAGCCTGGTGGCGGTGCTGTTGTGTCCTCGGTTAGTCCAGGCCATCGTATTCGTCCAGTAGTCCGTGGGGGTTCTCCATGGGCGGGTTGCCGTCGTGTTCGCGGCCGTCGAGGCTGGGGTGGTAGATGACTTCCGCCGGGCGGGTGACGGGTCCGCAGCAGCAGTCGAGGCTGTCTTCGTGTTGGATGGCGTCGTTCGGTGGGGTGAGGTGGAGTTGGTAGAACTCCATGTCATCCTCTGCCTGGATGGTTGCGTCCCAGTCTTCGTCTCGGTGCATGGTGTGGATGAGGAGCCATGTGGCGAACCTGTTGAGTAGTTGCTTCATCGTGTGGCCTCCTCATCTGTTGGTGGCTGCCGCAGGGGTTGCACCTGCGCTTGAGTTCGTGCGGGTGGTGGTGTTGGTTGGTGGTCACACTCAAGGGAACTGTCCTCAGCCTGGTTGCCCGGTTGGTAGCCGTCACCATCCGGGCATGAAAAAAGACCCGCCACGTGGTGACAGGTCTTGCGTGCGTAAGCATAGCACAGGGGTGCGGAATTACAAGACGGCTAGGTAGTTTTCCTCCGATCGGTGTAAGTGCGGGCCGCTTCAATGAGGTCACCGAGCCGATAGTGGGTCGTGCCCTCAGCGGTGGTGTACGGAGTAACGCGCCCGCTCCTCCCCCAGAAACGAATCTGCTCACGGGTAAACGACTTCCCCACCGCGGCGCTAACGAGGGGCGCGAGGTCGGCAGCAGTACCGAACCCGGTGGCCATAGCGTCCGCGGGTAGTGGCTTGAGTGTTTCCCCCCGGTGGTCATGGACGCGCCGGGCGAGGTAGCGCTCCTGGGCATCGAGAAGTTCAGCCAACTCATCAGCAGCCGGGAAACACTCCACGATCTCTGCGGCGTGGCGCGCAATGTGCGCACATAGGATGCCGCCGGTGACGTGGTCGTCGCAGTAGCCGTGGCCGGTGGGTGTGTGGCGTCGGGCGGTGGTGTAGCTCAGCGCGTCTCGCGCCATGGCCCGAAGCCCTCCCGGCACTCGCTCATCTGCAGTCTCACGCTCAAGTTCGTACTCGAGGTTGAAGGCACGGTCATTGTCCGGACTGGGCGAACACGGCCCGTCTTGCGACCGCATCACTTTGACGTTGATGGGACGCTCGGGCGCCCATTTCAACTCGGCGAGGGTGGCGTAGGTGTGGGCGAGTCGCTTGGCTGTGGTTGCGAGATCTTCGGGGGTGGTCATGCTGCGGTCCTCTCTGCGTGGTCGAGCTCGGCGGCAACAGCGGCGATCAGTGCGGACTGGGTGGTGTCTTTGCGCGCCAGGGCTGCGTGGACGTCTTGGTCGATCGAGTTAGCGGTGTCGATGTGGATGATGCTGACCGGCTCGGTCTGCCCTTGTCGGTTCAGCCGGGCGTTCGCTTGCTCGTAGAGTTCCAGTGACCAGGGGGTGGTGAACCACACCATGATGTGCCCGCCGGCTTGCAGGTTCAGGCCGTGGCCGGCGGAGGCGGGGTGGATCAACCCAACCGGGATGCTACCGGCGTTCCAGTCCTCGAAGTCGGCCGTGGTGTCCAGGACGCGCGCGCCGGGGACGGCGGCGAGGATGCGGTCACGCTCGTGCTTGAACCAGTAGCACACCAGCATCGTGTTGCCGTCGGCCTGGTCAACGAGCTCAGCCAGGGCCCGAAGTTTCTGGTCGTGGACTTCGACGACGCCGGTTTTGTCCTCGTTGTAGATGGCGCCGCCGGCAAGCTGCTGCAGCTTCAGCGACAGGGTGGCGGCATTCTCGGCGTCGATGGTGTCGTCACCGATGTCCAGCACGAGATCGCGTTTCAAGGTGTCGATCATCTTCTGCTCCTTCGGGGCGAGGGTGACCTCGATGTGCTGGCGGGTGACCTCCGGCAGCGTGAGGTAGTCGGTGGTGCGCATGGACACGGTGATGTCGGCAATGTTGTCGTAGATCGCCTGGTCCGCGCCGGGCCTGATCTTCCATGAGTAGATGACCTGGCCGCTGCGCTTGTCCGGCAGGAAGTACTGGTCTCGGTAGTGGGTGATGAACTTCCCGAGACGTTGGCCGTTGTCGATGAGGCGGAATGGCGCCCAAATGTCCAGCAGACTGTTGGGGGCCGGAGTGCCGGTAAGCCCGACGATGCGGCTGATTTTCGGCCGGACTTTCTTCAGCGCTTTGAAGCGTTTCGCCTGGGGGTTTTTGAAGCTGGAGAGTTCGTCGATGATGACCATGTCGTAGGGCCAGCGGTTGCCGTGGTGCTTCACCAACCAGGGGATGTTCTCGCGGCCGATGGTGTAGATGTCCGCGGTCTTGTTGGCGGCGGCTGTGCGCTCTTTGGCGGTGCCGATGATGGGGCTGACGGTGAGGCCGGCGAGGTGGTCCCATTTTCGGATTTCGGCGGGCCAGGTGTCGCGGGCGACTCGCACCGGGGCGATGACGAGGACCTTGTCGATGTCGAAGTAGTCGTGTTTGAGTTCTTCGATGGCGGTGAGGGTGGAGATCGTCTTGCCCATGCCCATTCCTAGAAAGATGGCGGCTTCGGGGTGGTCGATGATGAATTGGGTGGTGTGGCGTTGGTAGTCATGCGGTTTGTATTTCATCGATGAGTTCCTGGATTTGGTTGGGGTGGTCGATGGTGCGGACCATGCAGCCGAGGTTGGTGAGGCGTGCCATCTGTCTGAGTTGGATGGGGCGGGGTTGTTGTCCGGGTGCTTTTAGCTCGACGAAGCAGACGTGGCCGCCGGGGAGGATGACGATTCTGTCTGGCATGCCGGCGGTTCCTGGGCTGGTGAGTTTTGGGGCGATTCCGCCGTGTTTGCGGACCTCGCGAATGAGTGCTTGTTCGACCTGACGTTCTAACAATGGGCTAGTCCTCCTGCAGGTGGATTGTGACAAACTCGGGCCTGTTTCGAGTTAGGTGATGGATTTAGGCGGAGTGTTTGTACTTGTGGACATAACCGTCCCTCATCGCCCCGAAAAGTTATTAGTTAAAAACTTTGTCACGTTTGTCACAGATGAAGTGTTATCCCCGCTAGCGCGTGCTTTCCGGGCTGTGACAAAGCTTGTGACAAAACTTTTCTTTGTCACGTTTGTCACGGGCTGTGACAAAGCATGCGGGGCGCTTTGTCACAGCCTTTTAGGCTGCTGTTTCTTGTCGAACATTCGAGCGTTGGTAGACCCTCTGTAGTCCGTAGATCGGCAGGCGCGTGCGGCGCCCGCTGTCTTCCCAGCCGTCGACCTGCTGCATGATCGCGGTGATCTCGTGCGAGTCGATCTTGCGCATCGCGTCCGGGTCGCGGCCGAAGCACTCCGACCAGATCTCGATCTTCGACACGGTCTCCCGGCGCAGCGTGCGATCCCACATCCCCACCTCACGCAGGTGGTCCGGCAGGGTGCCGTCCTCGAGCCACACACGCCGGGCGTTCAGTGACAAGCTGTCCCAGTTCGGCGGCAGCACCTTGTCGAGGTACTCCTGCACGATGCCGATACGGTCATCCGCCTCCACGGATTCGGCTTGGATGTGCTCGGCGGCCTCGAGCACCTCGCCGGTGAGGAACAGGTCTTCGCCGGCGAGGTCGCGTGCGCGGGCTTCGGCCCAGAGTTGGTCGATCGTGTGCTGGTCCAGGTCGTGGGGTTTGCCCAGCCAGCCCTCCCCCGTCACTTGCACGGGCCACCAGCGGCGGTTGCCGGTGGTGTCTCGCAGGAACCCTTCGTCGGCGTTGGTGGATCCGACGATGATGCACTGGCGGGGGAAGGTCTGCACCACCCTGCCGTAGGCGGGGCGGAACTTGTCCTCCGTTCTCGAGATGAACCCCTTGACGGGTTCTGCTTCTGCTTTGCGCATGCCGGCGAGCTCGGAGAGTTCGACGACGAGGTTGCCGAGGAGTTTCTCGGCGCCGGTCTTGTCTTTCATGTCGGTGATGGTGAGGGAGTCGGAGAACCATTGGCCGGCCATGCGGGCGAAGATGGTGGATTTTCCGACGCCTTGGGGGCCGACGAGGGTGAGGACGTGGTCGAATTTGCAGCCGGGTTGGAAGGTGCGGCGGTGTGCGGCGGTGAAGGTTTTGCGGGTGACTGCGCGGACGTATGGGGTGTCGTCGGCGCCGAGTGTGTCCACGAGCAGGGTGTCGAGGCGTTCGATGCCGTCCCATGGGAGGAGGTTGTTGAAGTAGTCGCGGACGGGGTGGAAAACGCGTGCTGATGCGGTGGAGAGGAGTGCGTCGTTCATTTTGGTGGGTGCGTAGAGTCCGCCGTAGGTGCGGGCGATTTCGGTTTTCAGGCGTGCTTCGTCGTTGTCGGTCCAGCCTGGTTTGACCTGTTTCCAGGGGAGTTTCTGGGGGTCTTGGACCTCGAGCTGTGAAGCGTGGCTGTTCCAGGCGATGTGGTTGAAGCGGGGGTCGTTCTGCAAGATCAACTCGAAGTTTCCGATGGTGTCTTTGAAGCCGCCGTCTTTTTTGGTTTCGAGGTCGAGCAGCCAGTCCTTGGACTTGTCGATTTCGGGGCTTGTTTTGTCCGCCCCGCTGTCCCCTTTGTCCTCGGTTGGCAACTGTTTCGTTTCGTGAAACTGTTGGCCCTCACCTGCGGTTTCCTCACCGCCATCGCTGGCGACGGGTTGGAAGACTTCGTCGATCATGGCGGCGGTGGCCTTTGCGTTCTCAGCTTTGGAGCCCGGGTCGTTGTTGACGAAGTTCATCATCGCGACGTAGCTGGGCTTCTTGTTCGCCGGGGTGTCGGCGGTGGTGTCCGTGTCGAGGTCGCCGAAGCGGTGGATGCGTACGAGGTCGAACGCGGAGTGGGAGTGGCCGTCGGCGGCGGGGTCGGTGGCGTGCTGGGAGTAAGCGAAGTAACCGCCGTTGTAGACGATGAGTCCGTTGGACGAGGTGCCGCCGGTGTAGGTGTAGCGGTCCTTGGTGGTGCCGGGTTTGTAGACCTCGGGCAGGAATGTCTCGATCGCGCGGGTGATGGGGTATGCGCGGTTGAAGGCGCCGAGCATGCCGGGTTTGTCGCGCGGATCGTCCAGTTTGCCGTTGGCTTCGAAGGCCTTGGCTTGTTCTGGGGTGATGCCGGGCCAGGTGGTGACGTCCTGCCAAGTGTCATAGCGCTCGAGGAATTTATCCGGGTTGAGGATGTCCTTCTTGCTGGATACTTCGACGTGGTAGTCGCCGTCGGTGAGGGTGGCCGGCCAGTACATCAGGCGCTCAGGCTCAAATGTGGATGGGTCGAACCATTCCAGGCCGGGGTTGATGTCCTGGGCGATGCGGCGGGCGACGGCGCCGTATTCGTCGGCGGTGACGTCGCGGGTCAGCCACACCCACACGCGCCAGCGCTGGTTGTCGGCGGTGTGGCTGAGGGTGGTGTGGGCGAGCCAGGCATACGGCAGGGTCTCCGCGAGCACCGCTGCGAGGTCGACGCCTTTGGGGAGGTTGTCCAGGTCGAGGGTGACCAAGCTGCGGGCGAGGATGTGGCCTTTGCGGCGGCGCCCGTTTTTGAGGTGGCCGCCGACGAACCCGCCGACGTCCTTGCGCTTGTCGCGCTCCCCCTTCGCGAGGCGTTTGTATTCGGCGACGGTGCAGTCGACGGTGATGGGGTCGTAGGCGCGGGCGGTGAGGTCTTGCAGGGTTGTGAGTTGGTTGGTCCACCGGGCAGATGTTTTGCTCGGAGCGGTACTGATTTTCAGCTCGCGGTTTTTCATTGGGGTGCACTCCTCGCTTTCTGCTGGGTCGGGGGTTATGGAGTTGTTGAGGGAAACTTGGAAGGCCCCACACGTGGTGTGCGGGGCCTGGGGTGGGTGCGGGTTACTTGGGCCGCAGTGGTGTGATTGGTGAGCGGAAAGCGAGACCGTAGGAGGTGAGTGGGCGTCCGCCGTAGGCGCGGTGCCACCATCGCCCGCCGGGGGCGTTGCCTTCTTGCCAGGCGTGGCCGTTGCCGTCGATCACCACCGCACCGCCGGGCAGGCTGTCGAGGATGGCCTGTGCCCGGTGGTGCTCCTTGTTGGTGCGGTGAGTCTTCATTTACAGCCAGTCGTCGTCGGACGATGCCGCGGCGCCACCGTTGCCGGCGACTGTGGAGAACATGTCCTCCGCCTCCAACTGCTCGCCACCGAGGCGTTCGCCGTCGCGGACGAACTGGATGCCGCGCAGGGATGCTGCGATGCCCTTGTTGCCGGACTGGTCGTAGGCGTAGAACTCGACGAACATGTTCACGTAGCAGCCGGGGTAAATCTCGGCTTCGCTCATGATCGGCTGGACGTTGGCGTCGACGACGGCCGGGCGGGGCTTGTCGCCTGGAGCCTTCGCGGAGATGAACCAGTGGCCGGCGAACTCGTCGCCGCGTTGCTCACCGGAGTCGTTGGGCTTGTCACCGTCGCGCAGGGGCGGATACTTGGTGGCGCTAGGATCGATGGGGGTTTTGAAGATCCGGCGTTCGACGCCGTCTTGGACTGCTGCGTCGATGGCGGCCTGGACGCGCTGCACGGTGGCGGTGTCGGTCTTGGGGATCAGCAGGGTTGCGCCGTACTTGGGTTTGGCGTTCTCGTTTGCTGCGCGGGCGGTGAACAGGTTCGGGTAGGACAGTCGGCCTTTGGCTTTGACTGCGCGGTTGGAGATGGTTGCCATGATGGTGTTCCTCCTTGGAACTAGTTGGTGGGGTAGAGAGCGGTGAGTTCGCCGTCTCGGTTGATGAAGTGGGTGACGCCGCGTGGGTGCCACCCCATGTCGAGGTTCTGGGTGTTGTAGTAGAACGCCCAGTGGTCACCGAGGTGCCGGTGCGCTAGTTCCCGCGCTTCGGCGGGGCTGTCGGCTTCGATCTGGACAAGGTCGCGACTGGTGAAGTCGCCGGCGGGGTGGGGCTCGTAGTCGTACTTGTTGGGGATGGTGATGAAGTAGGTCATGCGCTCTCCCCCACCGGCTCGAACATGGTCTCCGCGGTGGCGAGCTCGAGCGCCGGCCGCTTATCCGCCACCGGCACGAGCGTGGGCTTGCCCTCCGGCTTGTGGACGTGATCGCCGAGGAGTTCCTCGAAGCGTTTCTTGCCGAGCAGCTTCGTCATCGCGGTGATGCCGAGGACCTCGCGTGGCTTGTACGGGTCCTCCCCCGCCGCCTGCACTGCGCTGGCGACGTCGCCCTCGTCGGTGTACTTGCGTACCGACCGGCCCTCGACCAGCTTCAGGCCCGGGTAGGTGCGGCCCGCGGTGGCTTGCTCGAGGGCGAAGGACTCCACCTTCGTCAACCACTTCTTTAGTTCGCCAGCGTGGGCGACGATCGTGGCGACCTGCTCGTCGGTAAGTGTGTCCGGGGCGGGCGCCGCCGGCGTATGCTCGGCTGTGGTGGGCACCGGGGCGAACATATCCTCGGCGAGCGCGGGGCACTGGGCGGCGTGCCGGCAGAACCGGCACCACTGACCAGCCTGCAGTTCGCCCTCGCCTGCGGCGGCTTTCTCGGCGGCGGGGCGCACCACATCCTCTGCCCACGTGACGAGCTCGTCGACGGTGATTTCCTCCGTGCTGATGTTCGCCAGGCGCGGCTGGAAGATCACGGTGCGGATGGTTTGGACGTCGTAGATGGCGCCGTAGGTGGCGAGTGCCCCGAGGGCGTACAGGCGCATCTGCGGATTCTCCACTGCGCTGACTTCGACGCCTTTGCCGTACTTCAGGTCGATGACGGTGAGTGTGTCGTCGGAGACGATGAGGGCGTCGCCGGTGCCGAACCCATCCGGAACGATGTGGCTAAAGTCGAGGCGTTCTTCGATGGCGAGGAACGCGGCGGGGTCCACGTTGCGGGCGCGTTCAAGTTCGGCCATGACGTGGTCGGCGTACTGGTCGGTGTAGTCGTCCATTTCCTCGCTGTCCCACTCCGACACCGGCCGGGTGGTGGGTAGGTCGAGGTGTTGGCGGAGTTTGTGTTCGGCGAGTTCGTGGGCTGCGGTGCCTTCGGCGGCGGCGTCGGAGTGGCTGTCCGGGTGCTGCGCCTCCAAATATGGGGCGGGGGTGCAGTTGATCCAGCGGTGCGCGCTGGAGGCGGACAGGAGCGCGTGCGCGCGGTCGGCGTGCCCCGCGGGTTCGGTCTCGGCGACGGTCGCTTCGACAGTGCCGCCGTCCTGATCATCGTCGTTGACGATGGAGCAGGCGCCGAGGGATTCCAGCTCCTCGTACTTCAGGCGCTGCTTGCCGCCATGCGCCGGTGTGCGTCTGTCGTTGAGGGTGACGGTCTTTTTGTTGAAGCGCCACAGTCCGATTTTCCAGACCTCGCCTGTGTGTGTGCGGGCGAAGATCAGCTGCTGGTCGTTGGCGGCCTGCTCTAGGGTGAGCTTGTCGTCGGGCCCCCAGCCCTCGTCCGGTGCGGTGAGTACCGGGGTGTAGGTGTCGAGGTCGTACGTGACGTCCTTGTGTGTGTCTAGGTTGTACGCCTTGAGGTAGCGCTGGCTGGTCATAGTCCCATCTCCTGCTGCTTCTGCTTCACAACCTCGATGAGCTGTGGGAGTTTGTCGGCGGGGACGTCGGAGAGTTTGTCCACGCCGAATTGTGGGAGCAGGGTGGTTTTGATCCAGTCGCGGCCACCGTTGCGGCTAATCGGCTGCAGCAGGGTCTTCGCTTCGACGAGGAGGGCTTGCGCGTCGATTTCCGGCGCGGGCGCCTCCTCCTTCTGCTGCTGTGGTGCTGCTGCGGGCGCCTGCTGTGTCTGGGGCTCCGATGCCGGCGCCTCTTCCTTCTGCTGCGGGGCCACAGCAGGCTGCTTGGGTTCCTCGGCTGCCGGCGGCCACTCCCCAGGCTCCTGCTTGATCCGGTCAAACGCGGATTGTCCGGCGTTGATGAGGATTGCCAGCAGGTCGAGGGCGAGGTCTTTGGTCATCCAGGCCATTAGTGGGTTCCTTTCTTCAGGGTGAGTGCTCCGTGCTTGGTGAGGTGGTTGCCGTCGTCGGTGGCGCAAATGAAACCGCCCTCCTCCAAGTAGTGGAGCTGGGCGGTGGGGAGTCTCTTGCCGGCGGCGAACCGGCGCAGAGTCTTTATGAGGAAGGTGTCATCCAATCTGAGGGTCTCCTATTCGAGCTCGAATTTTTCGTTGAGCCATTGGTCGATTTGGGTTTTCGGCCACAGGGTGGGGTGTGTCTGCGTTGGTGTGGGGAGGTAGCCTGCGCGTATCCAGCGGTAGATGGTGACGCGGCTGTAGCCGATGGTGTTTGCGATGTAGTTAACGTCGACGGTGTCAGTCATCTCTCCTCCCAGTCGAGGGTGTCCGGGCCTTCTGGCTCCGGGTCGTGCACGTCTGCTTGGTGTTCCACCCAGCGCAGGCGGGCTGCGTCAGCGTCACTCACGGTTCCCCTCCTGCGAGTAGTTAGCGGCGGCGAGGAGGGAGTGGGCGACTTCGCGTGCTTCTTCGGGGGTGAGGTCGCCGGGTTCGATTCGCTGCACCATGACTGTGCTGTCTGGGGCCGTCCAGATGCTGGGGCCGTGTGGCCCGCCCGGTAGCCACCCTTTGCCGTGGGGTACGAAGTTGGCCTCGTCCGGCTCCGGCAGGTCTGGCGCGAGCCTGCCTGCGTCTGCGAGGTCGCCTGCGAGGTTTTGCGCCGCCCAGTCGGGGTCTGTGTCCATCTCGGTTTTGTGGCGCTGCTGCCACGTGCGGATAACCTCGGCGGCGCGGTCGCGGTTGTTCATTTGGTGACCTCCTTTAGCTTCGTTTTGTCGCGTTTCGCAGCCTCATTTATGCGGGTAAGGAAGTCGCTCCATTCGTCCGCGTTTTTAGTCTCCGGCAGTGCGGCGGTTTGCCCGCCATACATGTACGGGTCGCGCACGCGGCAGATACCGTTTTTGACCCCATCGAGAAGAACGGCTGTTACTTCTGGGCCTACGTCCCCGGCTTCCTCCAAATACTTGCGGGCGGTATTTGCGTTGTTCGTCGCAAACTCAATCGTCATTCTGTGTCTCCGTTCAGTAGGTCGGTGAGGGCTTTGGCGTGGTCGCGGACGTAGCCCGATTGCGCATAGTAGGTATCACGCGCCAGTAGGTCGGCGAGGGAGTTGAGTCCGTCGCGGATAACCTCGATCCCGTCTCGCAGGCGCGGCAGTTCGCGGGCCATGTCCGGGGCTGCAAGTTCCATCTCCCACTGGGCTTCGAGCTGATCGCGTACCTCG
>ERZ1029884.120-NODE-120-length-16105-cov-15.552025_pt1 | contig 16105 bp, 11 predicted proteins | sample MGYA00519233_ERZ1029884 | MGnify/ENA primary metagenome ERZ1029884 (study PRJEB33666, sample SAMEA4610931) | skin metagenome | biome: Human-associated habitat; feature: Malodor aspect; material: skin | place: Philippines | collected 2015-08 ...
CGATGAGGTGGCCGCGGGAGCGGTACGCCTCGATGAGCTGCATGACGCGGGTGTCCTTGTTGATGCCGGTGTTCGGCACATCCTGGGCCCAGCGCAGCGGGGAGTAGGGGATTTCCAGGGCCTGGAAGATGTTGTCCCAGAACTTGTCGTCGATAATGAGCTGCGAGATGTCGCGCAGGAACTCGCCGGACTCCGCGCCCTGGATGACGCGGTGGTCGTAGGTGGAGGTCAGGGTGACCAGCTTGCCCACACCGAGCTCGGCGAGGCGGTCCTCGGAGGCGCCGGCAAACTCGGCCGGGTAATCCATCGCACCCACGCCGACGATGGTGCCCTGGCCCTTGGTCAGGCGCGGAATGGAGTGGCGGGTGCCGATGCCGCCCGGGTTGGTGAGCTGGATGGTCACGCCCGAGAAGTCGTCCATGGAGAGCTTGCCGTCGCGGGCGCGCTCGACGATATCCTCGTACGCCTCGACGAACTCGCTGAAGGACTTCGTCTCGCACTCCTTAATGGCGGCGACGACGAGCGAGCGGGAGCCGTCCTTGCCCGGCAGGTCAATCGCCAGGCCGAGGTTGATGTGCTCCGGCTGCACTGCGAAGGACTTGTTGCCGTCCTCCTTGTAGTTTTTGTTCATGTCCGGGTGCAGCTTCGCCGCCTGAACAATCGCGTAGCCGAGGATGTGGGTGAAGGAGACCTTGCCACCGCGGGTGCGCTTGAGGTGGTCGTTAATCAGCGCGCGGTTTTCAAACATGAGCTTGACCGGCATGTCGCGCACGGTGGTCGCGGTCGGTACCGACAGCGACTCGTTCATGTTCTTCGCGATGGCCTTAAACGCGCCCTTGAGCTGGTACTCGCCCGGCTCGACGTCGACCTTGCCCAGCTTGTCCAGCGGGGAGGCCTTCGGCTTCGGGGTGGTGCGCTTCGGGGCGTCGGAAACCTTGGACGCGGCTTCGTCGACCTTGGTCTCGCGGCCGTCCTGCGACGGGGCGCCGGTGGTGCGGGCGACCTTCGGGTCGGTCTTCGGCTGGCTCGCACTGTCCTTGGAAGGGGTGACGGTGGGGGTGCCCTTAGCAGTATTCGGCGCACCCTTCTTCTCGAATAGGTCGCGCCATTCGGCGTCGACCGAGTTCGGGTCGTCCTTGTACTGCTGGAACATCTCGTCAACCAGCCAATCATTCTGGCCGAACGTGTTTTCGCTGCTCACGGCAGGTTCTCGCCTTCCTTCTGTTTTGATTTCGCGGAACGTTTCTTTGACTGTAATCGTCCGCGCTGGTAGGGCGCGAACTTCTGTTGTTCCTGTCCACTCGGGACCTGCCTTTCACCCCCGTTAGCGGTTGACAGCCCACATATGGGCATACCTACCGCCGGAGGAAAGGAGGTCCTCGTGGCAGCCGTCTTCGATGATACGTCCTTCATCGACGACAAGTATGCGGTCTGCGCGAGCGGCTGTGGCGAGCCGGTGCGCGACGACGACCGAGGTGCGCCCGGCGGTGGCGCGGTCGGAGGCGTCCAGGATGAGGCGTTCGGTGGCGGGGTCGAGGGTGGCGGTGGCTTCGTCGAGAAGCAGCACGGCGGGCTCGAGTATTTCCGCACGCGCAAGTGCGATGATCTGGCGCTGGCCGGACGACAGGCCGCGGCCGCGTTCGCCGACGCGTGCGTTGAAGCCGCCGGGGATCGTGCCGACGACACCGAGCGCGCCGATGCGTGCAACCGCGGCCTCGATCTGAGCCTCGGTGGCGCCGGGCAGGCCGTAGGCGATGTTGTCGGCGACGGTGCCGGGGAACAGGTATGTCTCCTGGGGCACCTGGGCGAGCGCGCGGCGCCAATCGGCGAGTGGGAACTGGGCGATGTCGGTGCCGGAGGCGCGCACGGTGCCGGATGTCGGGTCGTAGAAGCGGGCGAGCAGTTTCACCACGGTGGATTTGCCGGCGCCGGTCGGACCCACCAGCGCGACGGTGGTGCCCGGCTCGATGGCGAGGTCCATCCGGTCAAGCACTGCCGGGGTGTCGGGGGAGTAGGTGAACGTGGTGTCGTCGAGAAGCAACTGCCCGGAAGCGGCGTCGGAGGCGCCGGGGCGGGTGCCGGTATCGGGGACGGTGGTGCGCTCGGCGAGGAGGGCGCGGATGCGGTCGAAACTGACGGTGGCTTGCTGCCAGGAGTCGAAGATCTGGCCGAGCTGCTGGATGGGGCCGTAGAGCTGGCCGAGATACATGGTGAAGGCGACGAGCACGCCGACGGATAAGGTGCCGTCGGCGATGCGGCCCGCGCCGACGCCGACGATAACCGCGGTCATGACCTGCGAGACGAACTGCATGCCGGGGAAGTACAGTGCGACCAGGCGCACTGAGCGCATGCGCAGGCGACGGTAATCGTTGCTCATCGTGTCGAAGATGGCCTCGAAGTGCGGCTGCGCGCGGTGGGTTTGGGTGATGCGGATGCCACCGATGAGTTCGGCGAATTCGCCGTTGACCGCGGAGATCTGCTCTCGGGCTGCCTGGTAGTAGCGCTTGGAAAAGTGCCGGAACGTCCACGTGGCGGCGACGATGACGGGCACGGCGGCAAGCGCGATGAGGGTGAGTTCGCCGTCGGTGGCCACCAGCATCACGGTCACGCCGACAAGCGAGCCGACGGCGACGATGGCCTGGGCGAGCCCGGTCTGCAAGAAACTCGACAGGGTGTCGATGTCCGTGGTCATGCGCGTCATGATCTTGCCGGACAGCCGCGATTCGAAGTAGCTCAAACCGAGTTGCTGCAGGTGGGCGTACGAGCGCAGGCGCAGCCCGTAGAGCAGGCGTTCGCCGGAGCGCGACGACAGCACGGTCATCAGCGCGCTCGACGCCCACGCCACTGCGACGACGGCGAGCGCAATCAGGCCAGTGGTGATCAGTGCGTCGCGGTCGCCAGGCGTGATGCCGCGGTCCACCGCGCCGCGCACGAGCGTGGGAAACGCCAGGTCCGCCACCACGCCGACAACCAGCAGCGCGACGGTGCCAGCGATGAGCCAGCGCACCGCCTTGAACATCTCGCGGATGCTGAAGTCGCTGGAGCGGGTGCGGATCCGCTCGAGGGTGTCGCTGGCAAGATCGGGCATCTCGCGGGCCTCGGGCAACCGGTCCACGCGCGCGAGCAACTCCGGGGTGGCGGCGGTGGCACGCGCGTCCGGTTCGGCGTCCACCTCGGGCCAGAGGTCGCCGGTTTCCTCCGGAGCGGCGTCGACGTCCGGGTCCATCGAGGCGCGGTACTCCGCCGTTTCCATGACCTCGTCGCGGGGGCCTTGCTTGACGACGACACCACCGCGCACCACCGCAACCCGATCGGCGTGGTCCACCGTGGACTGGCGGTGCGCGACGGTGAGCACGGCGATATCCTTAAGCGTCTCTCGCAGGTTGCGGAGGATTTCGGCTTCGTTGACGGCGTCGATGGCGCTGGTGGCGTCGTCAAGCACGAGCACCTTCGGACGCGCCATCAGCGCGCGTGCCAGCGCGATGCGTTGGCGCTGGCCGCCGGATAACGTCAGGCCGCGCTCGCCGACTTGGGTGTCGTAGCCGTCGGGGAGTTTGTCGATGAATTCGTCGGCAAGCGCAAGGCGCGCGGCCTCGCGCACGGCCTGATCGATCGCATCCGGCGCCATAGAGTCCGTAAGGCCCATCGCGATGTTGTCGCGGATGGAAGAGGAGAACAAGAAGGCGTCGTCGAAGACGCACACGACATCGTCGCCGGAAACGGTGCCGGAATCCGGCTGGTAGAACCCGCCGGCGAGCTGCACCGCCATGGTTTTGCCCGCGCCGGGCGGTCCGACGAGCGCGACCGTCTCCCCGGGGTTGACGCGCAGGGTGAAGCCGTTGAGGACGGCGTGGCCGCCGGTGGTGAAGTGGGTGTCGTGAAAACGCAGGCCCTCGTGCCCGGCGGGGTGTTCGGGCGCGGGTTCGGGGGCGAGGCGGAGCACGTCGTCGAGGCGGTCGAACGAGCTCATGCCCATCTGCATGCGCACGTACTGGTTGGTCAGCATCGACAGCGTCGACGTCATGGAGGTCAGATAGGCGGTGAACGCGACGAACTGGCCGATGGAGATCTGCCCCTTCATGGCGAGCAGGCCGCCGGCGATGATGGTGACCACGAGTGCGACTTTGGGCAGCTGGGAGAGCACCGGTTGGAAGCGCGCGGTGAGTTTCGCCGCGCGCATTTTCACCGCGTAGAGGTTCCGGCCCAGCGAATCCAACCTGTCGATTTCGCGCTGTTCCTGGCCGAAGGCTTTGACCACGCGCACACCCGAGACGGTTTGTTCCACGTGCTCTGCAAGCTCGGCGGTGGCGTGCTGGTTGACCCAGGTGGCGGCGTAGAGCGTTTTGCGCGAGCGGTTCGCCTCCCACAGGATCAACGGCAGAAGCGCCAGCGACATCAGGGTCAGCGGGATGTCCATGCGCAGCATGACCACCAGCGTGACGGCCAGTTGGACGATGCGGGTGAGAAGCATCGGCAGGCTGGCCAGCACCATGTGGAACTGGTTTAAATCCGAAATGGAGCGCGAGACGATCTGGCCGGTGACAATCGAATCCTGTCCCGGCCCGTCCAAGCGGTGCAGAGTGCGCAGAATTTCAGTGCGCAGCCAGTGTTGCGAGGTGGTGGCGAGCCGGCCTGCGGTGGTGCGGCGGATGAAACTGAACGCGTAGGTGGCCGCGGCCACAGCGACCATGAGCCAGGCCACGCGGGCAACGGATCCGTCGGCGTTGCCGGTGGCGATATCGATGGCCCGGCCGGTCAGCGCCGGCTCGGCGACGCGGGTCAGCGCGGCGAGGATCGCGGTGGCAAACGCCGCCGCGGCCGGGGCCGCATTCGCCTTGAGTGAGCGGGTGAGAAGTGGGCTAGTTGTCCTCATTGCCCTTCTTGTCGCTGTTCCGGAAGTTGCTCAGGATCCATTCGGCGAAGTCCTTCGGGTTGAACTTGCCTGCAAACCGCCCGGTCTCGTCGGCGGTGTCGTCGATAGTGATCGGGGTGGCAAACTGCGCCGGCACCGGTCCGAGCGACTCCTGGATATTGTCGATGATGTTGCCCGCAAGTTTGCGGTTCACCGTGGTGCCGGCGATCGCGCCGAGGCCCAGCGGCAGCATCTTGCCCAGCCACGCGCGGCGCATCGAGCGGCGCAGCGAGCGCATCGCCATGCGCTCCAGCACGTTGTTCGCCTGACCCAGGGTTGGGCCGGAAAAGCGCGCGAGGGTCGACTTGCCCGGCAGCTTGCCGGCGTCTTCGCCGAGCAGCGTATCGACGATCGCCAGCCCCTTCGTGCCCATCAGCGTGATGAGCACGATGGCGCGGCGGTGCTCCGGGTCGGAGATGTCGTCGCCACGCAAGTACGCAGACGCCATGGCGTAAAACGCCGCCAGGTCCAAAAACAGCGCGGACTCGCCGGCCACAGCGGCGGCACCGGTGAACAGGCCGACACCGGGCACGGCCGCGGCGGCACCTGCGCCTCCACCGGTGCCGGTGACCGTGTTCTTTAAGTGCTTGTTCATGATCTTCTGGATCTCGGCCGGCGACTTGTCCGGGTTGTCGCGCCGCAGCCAGTCGACGTAGCTCCGGATCACCGAGGTCTGCAGGTGGACCGCGGTATCCACCGCGCTGATGAAGATCTTGCCGAGCTTGCCGGCGTCCTGTTCCAACTGCGCCGCGTCTTCTTTGAGCGCAGCGTTAATCTCGCGGCGGAGCTCCGCATCGTTCGTCTTCGCGGGCGTTTTCTTACCGAACACGTATGTCCTCCTGCCGTGCACATGGCTTTTATCGTCGGTTCAGCATAGAACGATTCAGCTCAGCCAACCCATTTGGTAAACGGTCTAGGCTGGGCCGCATGAACGCCGTGAGCCAGCCTGTCGCACACACCGCGGCCGGCGCCGTGCGCGGCGAGGTGGATCCGCGCACCGGCGTGCGCACCTGGCGCGGCGTGCCGTTCGGCGCCTCCACCGCGATCACCGGACGGTTCCGCGCCCCGCAGCCGGTCGACCCCTGGAACGGCGAGTTAGACGCCACCCGCTTCGGCGCGCCCGCCATGCAGGGCACCTTCGGCCTGCGTGGCACCGTGCTCGGCTCCGAGGACTGCCTCAACCTGGACATCGTGCGCCCGGACACCGACGACGTGCTGCCCGTGGTTGTGTGCCTGCACGGCGGCACCTTTGTCACCGGCGCCAGCCACGACAAAGTGCTGCAGGGCCACCACCTGACCAAGGCCACCGACATTGTCTACGTTTCCGTGAACTTCCGCCTCGGCGTGCTGGGGTATTTAGATGTGCGCTCGCTTGGCGACGACTGCGTGGCCAACCCCGCCATCCACGACCAAATCCTCGCCCTTGCCTGGATTAAGGACAACATCGCCGCGTTCGGCGGCGACCCCGAGCAAGTGACCATCATGGGCGAATCCGCCGGCGGTGCCGCCGTGATGCACTTGATGTGCGCCCCAGGCGCCCGCGGGCTGTTCCACCGGGCGATCGCGCAATCCCCGCCGCCGGCGAGCGTGCACTCGCGCATCCAGGCGACGATGTGGGTGCGCGCCCTGACCAGCCGTGTCGGGCTGCCATCCACGGCGACGTTGGACGACCTGCGCGCCATGCCCGCCGAAGACCTCGTGCGCGCCGGCCAGTCCATGATGATCAACAGCAAGGAACTGCTGCAGTTCAACACCAGTTTCATGCCCACGATCGACTCCGCCACCCTGGCTGAACACCCCATCGACACCTTCAACCAAGGCAAGCAGGCCCCTGTGCCGATGATCGTGGGCACTAATTCCGACGAGGCGAGCTTCACCAAAGCGCTCTACCAAACCGCCGGCCAGCGCCTGCGCGCCGCGCGCCGGGCGCTCGACGTGTTCGACCCGGACAACGCGGGCGATGTGATCGAGGCCTACGACGACGTTGGCCAGCGCGGCGACTTCGCCGCGCTCATGGGCGACGCCGTGTTCTGGGCCCCGACCGTCATGTTGGCCACCGCACACCGCATGGTCGCCCCGACGTACATGTACCGCTTCGCTTACGCCTCAGCCGCGATGCGCATGCTGGGACTTGGCGCCATGCACGCGGCCGACCTGGTCGCGGTCTACGGCGACCCGTACGCCACCAAGGCCGCCAAGTTCGACCGCTTCGGCTCGAAAGAGACATTTGAGAAGGTCAGCGAACTGATGCAGCACCACTGGGGGACGTTCTTCCACACCGGCGCGCCGGGTCAGGACTGGCCCGTCTACGGGTTCCGCCGCGACGACCAGCCGGGTCGCGCGACGGCGGTGTTCGACACCGGCATGCACGTCGAGCACGACCCGAAGGCGGAACACCGCTACGCGTGGGAGTCCTTCGACATGCGCGAGTGGGGCGTCAACCGTGTCGATTTCTGGGACTAACCGGGATGGGCTTAGGCCCGGCGTAAGACTCGGCTTCAGACAATTTCCCACGCATCAGGGATGAAACGTGGCTAGGCTAAGCAAGGTCCCAAGGTCGAAGGCGGGAAGGAACCCACTGTCATGAGCTTTTTCGAGGACATCGCGGCCGCGCTGGATCGCGAGGGCATTGAGTCGCGCGTCGGCGGGGACACCATGTTTGTGCCCATGTCGGCGTCGCTGGAGCTGCAGTTTGTGGAGATCGATCCGCTGCTGCCGGCGGCGAACGTCTACATCGCCGCGGCCGACGTGGACGAGGATGACGACGAGTTCGAGGCCGTGCTGGTCGCTGTGGTGTTCTCGGTGGAGGCGGCCGTCGCCGCGGTTGCGGAGCACATCGCCACCGACCAAGTGGTTACCGTCCTGCGCGATCTGCTCGAGGGCACCGACGAGCGCATCGTGGACCTCGAGTTTTTCCAGGACCACTTGAACCCGCAGCAAGTGCGCGCCGAGGTAGGCAACAACGCCGAACTCCAGGTCGTGGTCGAGGCCGTCGACGGCGTGCCGAGCGCCGCCGTGGTGTTCGTCGCGCTGCCGGAGGACTACGAGGACGTCATCGATGACGCCGAAGGCGAGCTCTGGGAGTCCGACGGCGATGCGGAACTGACCGACGAAGACCGCGCCCGCCTGTTCGACGTCATCCACGACGAGGCCGTCGCCGACGCCGAGAAGCTCGAGCTGGGCACCTTCACCGACTTCGACCGCCTTTTCGACGTCCTTTCACTCGCCGCCGACCAAGCGGAGGAATGGGAGGCGCAACTGCTTCCTGTCGAGGACGACTTCGACGAGCCGGACGTCTACGACATCTTCGGCCAAGACGATGAGGACGACGAGGACGATGACGAAGGCGACTTCGACGAGGACGACCTCGACGATGAAGAAGACGACGAGGAAGACGACGACTAGGCCGCGCTGAGCCCTTCGAACATCGACGGCGGCGACGCGATCGGCTGGAATGCGCCGTCGGTGAGCCAGACGTAGCTCGCAGCCTTCGCGCCCGGGATCTCGTGCACGGCCTCGGCGGCGTCGTCCGGGATAAGTGCGCGCACCCATGCTTCGGTCAGTGCGGTGTCGGCGGGGACGCCGGCGGCGTCGGTGAGGCGCAGCTCGATTAAGTAGGCCGGCACTTGCCGCCCGCCGTAGCCCTGGATGCGCGCCTTGGCGCGCGGGCCGACGCGGCGGCGCGTCACCGCCAGCGACAACGACGGCCCGTTATCTATCCGGGGCAGCGAAACGACCGGCGGCCGCCAGGTTGCGACGGGCCGCGACAGGGAGCGCGGGTGGTGGATTACAGCGTCGACGGCGTCGAGGGTGTCGGGGAAGCGGCGGCGGATGTCGCTCGCCAGCGCGGCGGGGGAGTAGGACTCTGCAAACGTCGGGGTCGTGCGGAACAGGGACAGGGGGTTCTTCGTGTTCAACTTCATGGCGCTGAGAGTAAAGCGCGAGCCGGACACGCAAGCCGCACATTCGAACATGTGAGCGACTAGAACGATTTGCCACGGGTTGTACGCTGCTGGGTATGAGTACAAATAAGGTGGTGAACCCGTCGATCCCGCGCACCATTTGGGTGCTTACGGGCGCCGCCTTCATCGTCGCGCTCGGCTACGGGCTGATCGCTCCGGTGCTCCCGCAGTTTGCGGGCAGCTTCGGCGTGTCCATGGCGGCGGCGGGTGCTGTGGTGTCCGTGTTTGCTCTGGCCAGGTTGCTTGGTGCGCCGGGGGCGGGGGTGCTCGTCGACAAGCTAGGCTCCCGGCCGATCTACCTGACCGGGCTTGCGATCGTGGCCACATCAACGTTTTTCGTCGCGTTCGCGCAGGCCTACTGGCAGATCATGGCGCTGCGGTTCATCGCGGGCTTTGGCTCGACGATGTTCACGTTGTCGGCGCAGGCGCTGATTGTGCGGGTGACGCATCCCTCGATACGCGGGCGCGCCAATGCGCTCTACGCCACGGCGTTTCTCGTTGGCAACGTCTTCGGCCCGATCGTGGGCGCGGCCCTGTCTTTTCTGGGATTCCGCATCCCGTTCGCCATTTACGGTGCGGCAGTCGGTGTAGCCGCGGGCCTGGTCGCGTTTATGACCCAGTACCGACCTGGTTCGAAACCACTGCCGAAGGCGAAGCCCGCGATGCGACTGCGCAGCGCCTGGCAGGTGCCCACTTACAAGGGTCTGCTCGTCGCGGCGTTTACCAACGGGTTTGTGAATATGGGTGCGCGCGTGGCGGTGCTGCCGCTGTTCGCGGCGTCCGTGTTCGAGCGCGGTGGGGCAGCGGCGGGCCTTGCGCTGACCGCCTTCGCGTTGGGCATGGCGGTCATGCTGCAGTTTTCCGGTCGGCTGGCCGATCGGTTGGGCCGTCGCCCGATGATCTTGGCCGGCATGATTATGGCCTGCGTGTTCACCGCGGTGCTGGGTACGGCGACGAGTTTCTGGCCGCTGCTTATCTGGTCCGCGCTGGCGGGTGTGGGCTCCGGCACGATGAGCCCGGCGATCCAGGCGTCGCTGGCGGACATCATCGGCAACGACCGCTCCGGCGGTAAGGTGTTGTCCACCTTCCAGATGACGCAGGATGCCGGCCAGATCCTCGCCCCGATTGTCGTCGGCGCGATCGCACAGGCGGCGGGCTTTACCGCGGCCTTCGGCGTGTGCGGCGCGCTGTGTGCGGTTGCCGCGGTGGTGTGGTTGGTCGTCGGCAAGGAAACCATGGCAAAGGAGCCGCGATGAGAGTGATTCTGGACTGCGACCCGGGCGTGGATGACACCTTCGCGCTCATCTGGCTCACCGCCGCAGCCCACGCTGGCACCCTGGAGCTCGAGTGCGTGACGACGACCGCCGGCAACGTCGACGCCGACCAGTGCGCCAAAAACGCCGCCTGGATTCTTTCCCTGTGCGGCCTGCCGATCATCCCGCTGGCCGCCGGCACGCAGGCCCCGCTCGAGGTGGACCTGACCACCACGCCGGAAACACACGGCGAGACCGGACTGGGGTATGCCACCGCGCCCGAGCGCCATATCGAGCATGACTGGGAGGCGCTGTGGATCGACGCGATCGAGCGTGGAACGGATGACCTTCACCTCATCGTCACCGGACCTGCGACCAACCTTGCGGTGTTCGCGCACGCTCACCCGGGGCACTTCGCCCGCCTGAAGCACATCACCGTGATGGGCGGGGCGGTGAACTACCCGGGCAACACGACGCCCAGCGCCGAGTGGAACTTCTGGGTCGACCCGCACGCCGCGGCCGACGTGTTCGCCATGACGCCCACACCCATCACGTTGTGCTCGCTCGGCGTGACAGAGCAAATGCTGTTGACTCCGGAGCGGCTCGAGGGGGTCGTCGCAAAGCTAGGCGGTGCTCCAATCGCCGAGCAGCTGGAGGCGATCACGCGGTTTTACTTCGAGTTTCACGACGACGTCGGCGAGGGCTACCAGGCGCAGATCCACGACCTGCTCACCGTGCTCATCGCGCTGGGGGCGGTCGAGTACGAACATCGCGTGACGACGATCGACGTCGAGGCCGACTCCGACCTCACCCGCGGCACGTCGGTTGCGGACCTGCGCGGCATCTGGGAGCGCGAGCCCAACTGCCGCTTGGTCACGAACGCCGACATTGACGCGGCGTGGGATGCGTTCGCGTGGGCCTGCGACATCCACGCCCGCATCGCTGCTGGCGACGTCGCCCTCGAGGAACTGCGGCATCTGCGCGCGGACGACTAACTGCTACACTGCCGAATTTGAACGCGTCCGCCGAGGTGACATAGGCGACGCGGGACCTCAGTCCCCATCTACCGCATGGAGAACACATGTCACACGTTTCAACCCCGGCCGCAAGCACGGCAGAGTGGACCCCGCTGCGCCGCGTCCTTGTTGGGCTCGGCGCAATCATCATCGCCGCAACCTGGCTCTATTTTGTCCTCGTCCACCCAGCGGACTGGGATCAGGTCACCAGCTCCGGGCCGGGTATTGCGCTGCTCGCCGGCTACGGCATCGGTACCTTGCTGCTGCTCGCGGCGGTGATCCCGGTGCTTCCGGCGCGCACGCTGGGGCTGATCCCGATTGCGATCATCATCAATTCGGTCATCGGTGAGATCGTCGGCTCGATCGGCCTGCCGCTCTACCTGGACTCGGTGGGCACCGTGCTGGTTGCGGCACTGGCCGGCCCGGTGGCGGGTATGGCCACCGGTGCGCTGAACAACGTGGTGTGGGGCCTGGTCAACCCGGCCGCGCTGCCGTTCGCCGCCGGTGCCGCGCTCGTCGGCTGGCTCGCCGGCGTGTTCATCCACCGCTTCCACGCGTTTCGTAACATCGCCACCGTGATTGGCTTCGGCATCCTGCTCGGTATCGTCGGCGGCATGGTCGCAGCGCCTGTCGCGGCCTACGTCTACGGCGGCACGGCCGGTGTGGGCACCGGCGCGCTGGTGAGCCTGTTCCGCGAGATGGGCGGCTCGCTTATCGCCTCGGTGACCACTCAGGCGTTCATTTCCGACCCGGTGGACAAGGTCATCGTCCTGGCCATCGCCTACGCGACGGTCAAGGCGCTGCCGAAGCGCACTGTCGCCGCGTTCGCACCCACGATGACAACCGCCGACTAGACGTCCGTGACCGCATCCCGCAGCCGTGTGAACCCGCTGACTGCCCTGGCCATCGGGGCGTCGTGCTGGATTCTGGTGCTGGGGCTCAACCACCCAGCGGTGTCGGTCACCGTGATCGCGCTCGCCGTCGCGCTGGGCACCTGGCGCACAAAAACGCCGGCTCTCGCGGCTGCGACGGCACTGCTCGCGGCCCCGGTGGCGGTGTCGATGCTGCTCATCCACGCACCTTACGGGGAGCACCGCATTGCACCGCTGATCACCAGCGACGGCCTGGCGACAGCAGGGGAGTTAGCCGCCCGCTTCACCGCACTGATCGCGAGTCTGCTCGCCGCGGTGGCGTTTTCCCGCACCCCAGATCTGGCCAAAGCGCTGCAGGCCGCACCCGGCGGCAACCGCATCGGCTACATCGCCGGCACGACGCTGCAACTCGGACCCCAGGGCGCGAGGCGCGCACGCATCGTCCGCGACGCCAACCGCCTCAAAGGCCGGCCGGTCACATGGAACACCGTCGTGCCGCGCGTGATCATGCCGGTGCTCACCGAACTGCTCACCCAGGCGGGATCGCGCGGGCAAGCGCTGGAGACCGCTGGCTACGACCTCACTGGACCGCGCAGCGTGCTGCGACCAGTTCACGACAGCGCGTTACAGCGCGCTCTCCGGATCCTCATCCCGCTTACCTGCTTAGGCGTGGTCGTATGGATCTGACACTGCTTGAGCAAACCCTGCGCGCACACCGCACTGTGCAGGTGGTCGGCGATTCCGGCGCGGGCCTGACCACGCTCGCCACCCAGATTCACCGCGAGTGGCCTGGCGCCGCCGTGGTTCAGCAGGACGCCACCGCGCACGTGTCCTATCTCCGCGACACCGTCATCGAGGAAATCGCCCTCGGCCTGGAACAACGCGGCACCCCTATTCCCGAGATGCGTACGCGGTGCCACGACATCCTCACCGCCGCCGGCCTTACCGACCTCGCCGAGCGTAACCCCGCACAACTCTCCGGCGGGCAGACCAGGCGCCTGGCCATCGCCGCGGTCGCCGTGTTGCAGCCGGACGTGTTGCTTCTCGACGACCCCTTCGCCGGCCTCGACCCCACCTCCTGTACCCGCATCACGGAACTCTTGAACACGCTCCCGTCCAAGGTGATCATTCTGGGCACCCGCACCCGACCAGTCGATTCCGCGGTGCTCACACTTACCAACGGGTTGCTACACCCCGGCGCCCCAACCCCGCAACCAGTGGAATTGCCGCAGCGCGTGAATCCCAGCGGTGCGCCGATCGACCTCGGGGACATCGTCGCCACCCGCGGCGGCACGAAACGTAAGTGGTGGCAGTTCCGCAACGACGCCCAGCCCACCTTCACCGCCGGCCCGGTCCGCCTGACCGTGCGCCCCGGCGGGGCCGTGTGGCTGCGCGGCGACAACGGTGCTGGCAAGACGACGCTGCTGCGCGCCATGGCGGGCCTGGACAGCAACCCAGGACTCGAGCAGACCCGCGGGGTAGGGGTCTCACTCGCATTGCAACGCGCCGCCGACCAGCTCGCTGAATCCACGGTGGCAGCCTTCATCGGCGACAACGACGCCGTACGCGCCCTCGACCTCGACTCGGAGACGCACCCACTGGACCTGCCGTCCACGCACCTACGCCTGGCCCAGCTTGCGCAGGTGTTCACGCAAGATCGCCCGCTTGTGCTTCTCGACGAACCCGACGTCGGCCTCGACACCCCATCCCGCAACCGCGCCCACGCACTGATCGCCGACGGCCTCGCTCGCGGCCAGGCCGTGATCTTCACCTGCCACGACGCCGACTTCGCAGCAGAGGTGGGGGAGTATGCGGCGGTTGAGTACGCATTCCAGTGATAGATATCTGTGCCGAGTTGAAACGGTTCGACTCACTTATAACGGAACTGACAAGTTGCTCGATTCAAATAGTTTGGTTTCTTAATTAGCGGAAGGCTTGCGCGCTGAGATCGGCGTTGGCTGCGAAATGAAGTTTTGCGAAGTTGTCTTAGGTGACAGGCCACAACTCTCGTCGAATTTTGATGATGCGTTCTAAACTAAATCCAAATCTTTAAACGGAGGAGAAAGGCATTGTGAGAGTGGCTCGTGCGTCAAGTGTAGGGGCAGTTTGGCGGAAATGGGATTTGCATGTCCATGTTCCGAATACTCGAATGAATAACCAATTCGATAAGGTAAACGGCCACACGGACTGGGAACGGTTCTGCAAGATCCTGCAAGAATCCGATGTGGAAGTGTTTGGTATTACTGATTACTTCAGCTTGGACTCGTTTTTCGAGTTCAAGAGGCATTTTGAAAAACTTTATCCCGATTCAAGCAAAGTCTTCTTCCCTAATCTTGAACTGCGGCTTGATGTTGCTGTACACCACTCCGATTCGAACATCAATGCCCATTTAATTTTCCCTCCGGACATAACGCAAGAAACTGTGGATTTGCTGCTTTCTCACATCCCGACTTCCTCTCAAAGTGGAGAAGGGACGCGAAGCAAGCTCTTATCAGAGCATAAAAACTCCTCGGAAAAAGTGTTGAAGGGCGTAACCGTCAACTTCGAGCAATGTCTGCACGCGATTCAAGAAACTCTCGATGACGTGAAGACTGGCGAATATGACTCGAAAGTGATGATCGCCTTTTCAGGCAACAAGGATGGCCTGTCTCCCGGTGACTTCAACGATCGGAAGGGGCAACTGATTGATAATTACGACCTGCATGGTCACGTTATTTTTAGTAATTCCACCAATGCACCGCATTGGCTGGATACTTCACGAGGTGAAGGCACTGGAAGGAACATAAAACCTCACCCAACATTTTACGGCTCGGATGCGCATTCTTTCGAAGGACTAGAAAAGATGCTGGGCAAAAACGGTGAGGATGATGATCGCAGATGGGAGACTACGTGGGTCAAAGCAGAACCGACTTGGGAGGGGTTTCGGCAGACTCTTGCCGAGCCTGCTGACAGAGTCCGGATTCAGCCCACTATCCCGGATGCTAAAAACGACTACCTGATCATTGAGTCCATCGAGTTCTCGAGTCCAGAACTGTTTCCCGATAAAATCAACCTTAACCCCAACCTGAACGCAATTATCGGTAGTCGTTCTTCGGGGAAGTCATCCTTACTTGCGCATATTGCACACAGTGTGCGCCCGGACGAGACGGAGGCACAGCAGAAGCTGGCAGGAATGGATAAACCCGGGCCGGCAGCAGGCTTCGTGTGGGAAACCAATAACAGTCAGCTGTGCAAGGTCAACTGGCGGGATGACAACAGCGGCCAGGGAAACATCGTGTACGTTCCGCAAAACTTCTTAAATAGTTTAAGCGACAACGCTGATGAGGTGACCAAACGAATCCGTCCTGCCGTGCGGTCTGCGAACGAAGAATTAATGAAAACATTCGATTCCAGGGTGGAGGAACGAGACTCCATATCGCGGCTGATTGAAGAACTGGTTCAACTGTGGTTTCAGAAATCGCAAGAACTCGGCACTAGCCAAAAGGAGCTAGGAGATTTCGCAGATCGTGATGCCCTGCGGGCGCAACATGAGAAGCTCAAGTCAGATATGGCTGCAATGTCTGTTTCCGCAAACTTGAATGATGAAGAGCTAGAGCATGTAGCGGCGGTGAAAGAGACGCTTGGCCGGAAGCGCATATCGATAGAAAATCTCCAGTCGCGTGCAGCGTCGATTCGGGAGTGTCTCACAAGTACTGCTAATACGGGAACGGGTTCCCAAACTGATGACTTAGTAGGAGTTAGCCTTGGAATCGGAACCATGCGCGCGGAGCTTTCGGCCGACCAGCTCGAAGAGATCGAAGATTGGCGAGCGGAAAAACAGCGTCAACTCAATAGCGAATTCCGGATGAAGATGGAAGCTTTGGCGGAAAGCACGGAATCCACGCTCGCAAGCAGCAAGGAAGAAGTAGCTCGGGTCCAGCGTGATAATAAGGATCTTTTCGAGAGGTTTGAAAAGAATGCAGCGTTGGTGGATCTTCAGAAGCGAATCTCAAAGATTGAACTAGACCTAAATAATCTGGAAAATAAGGCTCGAAGCGCTTTGTGTCAAGTGGTTGTGAACGGTTCTCTGTTTTAGGCCACGGTGAGGGTG
>ERZ1029884.121-NODE-121-length-16056-cov-98.208737_pt1 | contig 16056 bp, 12 predicted proteins | sample MGYA00519233_ERZ1029884 | MGnify/ENA primary metagenome ERZ1029884 (study PRJEB33666, sample SAMEA4610931) | skin metagenome | biome: Human-associated habitat; feature: Malodor aspect; material: skin | place: Philippines | collected 2015-08 ...
GAGTAGGACAGCTGCGTGGCGTAGTCCACGGGCGTGACGTAGCCGCCGGCGTCCAAGGCGAGGCCGTACGTGCGCGAGTCCATGGTCAGCTTCTCGTGCTCGTCGCCGACGACGTACGTGCCGTTCGGGGTGTCGTGGACGTTGTCGGTGCCGAGGGAGACGGGGAATTCCTTGACCAGCTCGCCGTTGGCGTAGACGCGCAGCATCTTGTCGGCGTTGTCGATGACTGTTTCAACCTTGTCGCCGATAGTGAAGTTCGTCTCCGAATCCTGGGCCCCGTACAGGCCGTTGCCCAGTTTTTGGCCGTAGAGGTTGACCTTCACGCTGACGTCGGTGCCCGGCTCCCAATATTCCTTGGGCCGCCACCGCAGCTCGTACGGGTCCAGCCAGAAGAACGCGCCGTCCGTGTCGTTGGAGGTTGTGACCTCAATGAGGTCCTCAACGGCCTTCGTGTCTTTGATCGCACTATCGAAACGGATAGTCACCGCTTGAGCGACGCCGACGGTGGCGCCGTCGAGCGGCCCGACATACGCGTTCACCGTCGCGTCCGGCGAGAGGGTGGTGAACGTGGACACCACCTTCTGCCCCTCGGTGTCGCGGGCCTCCACAGTGTAGGTGCGCCCGTAGCCCAGCGGCTCGGTGGTGGTCCACTCGGATTTGTCCGCGTTGAACTCCGCTTCGACCTCTTTTCCGCTTTCGTTGGTCATGGTCACTGAGGCCAGGCCCGCGGATGACGACACTGTCACCGGATCGACGGGTTCCACACCCGTTTCCCCGTTGGCCACGTTGATCTGTGGCGGGCGCGGCATGTCCTTCTGCGTCGTGGTAGCCGAAGTGGTGTGGGCTGCGGGCTCGAGGCGCCCGCCGTCCCCAATCGTGCACGACGCCAGCAATGCCGCAACAGCTACCAGCGCGAAACCGCGCACCACTCGACGGTGACCCAATGCCTACCCCTCACATGACCAGGTTCGTTCAATTCCCAACACTGTATCCCCTTAACGCCGAAAAACCACTATCCTCGCCAGGAGCCGTAACGCCTCACGCTTCACGACGTTTTCTCGCCCCTGACCTGGCGATTTCACGCTAAGCAGCGTCGGTGCTAAAGTTTCACCTCGTTGCCGAGAGCAACGGAAACAACCAAATACGCGCCATTAGCTCAATTGGCAGAGCAACTGACTCTTAATCAGTGGGTTCGGGGTTCGATTCCCTGATGGCGCACCAAAAGGCCCGGTCGGGGGTAATATCGCAACCCCGATCGGGCTATTTTACGTTTGGTGGCCGAAAAATGACCGAAAAGACATCGCCCCGCCATCGAACACGTCACACGAAGTTGGACGATCACCCCACTCCACCCCGCCTGAGAGTAGGCTGAACCCTATGAATACAGCGCTTGTTATCGTGGACGTGCAGAACGATTTTTGCCCCGGCGGAACCCTGGCCACCGCGCGCGGCGACGAAGTGGCGTCGAAGATCGCCGAGCTCATATCCACCGCGGACAGTCGCACCCACGAGTACGACTGCATCGTGGCCACCCAGGATTGGCACATCGATCCGGACAGCCACTTCTCTGAGGAGCCGGATTTTGTCGATTCCTGGCCGGAGCACTGCGTGGCCGACTCATACGGCGCGCAGATTCGCGGCCCGGTGAAGACTGAGCTGATCGACCAGTTTTTCAAGAAAGGCCACTACTCTGCGGCTTACTCCGGCTTCGAGGGTGTCAACGAGGGCGACCAGGGGTTGGCTGAGTGGCTGCGCGAGCAGGAGATTACGCACCTCGACGTCTGCGGCATCGCGACCGACCACTGCGTACGTGCGACAGTGCTGGATGCCCTGAAAGAGGGCTTCAAGGTGCGGGTGCTGCGCGGAATGTGCTCGCCTGTGGACGATAAACGCGGCGCCGACGCCCTCCAGGAGATGATGGACGCGGGCGCCGAGCTGGTCTAGTTCGGCGTGTAGCCGAGCAGCTCTTCCATCTCCCCCATTTCGGCGGTCTGCACGTCAACCATTTCCTGCGCCATCTCCCGGAGCGGGGCGTAGGCGCCCCGATCGATCTCATCCTGCGTCATGTTGATCACGTGCGCGTGGTGGAAGTGCATCATTTCGAGGAAGGCTGTGCGAAGCTCGTCGCCAGACAGCGAAGCAAACTCGTTGAGCTGCTCCGGGTGGAACATCCCGTTAGCGATGTGTTTGGAGTGGTGTTCCATGTCTTCCTGGATGCCCCACTCGTCGGCCCAGGAGCGCATCTGCTCGTTCTCGCGCTCCTGGCCGTCCTTGATGCGCTGAGCGAGGTCGCGCACCTTCGCGTCGTCCACGTCCGAGGCCAGCAACACGTTCGACATCTCAATGGCCTGCTCGTGGTGCGGCACCATCATGCCGAGGAAGTGGATGTCGGTGTCGTTGTAGTCAGCTTCCGCGGAGGCTGCGGTTTCCTCGTGCGATGTTAGCGCTGCGCGTAGCGACGGCCCCGCGACCGTGAGGATCAATGCGAGCGAGGCGATGACAGCGAGTGCGATCCACAGAGGCTTCTTGCTGCGTCGCATCTCCTCAAGCTCTGGGTCTCGCGTGTCCTGAACATCGTTCTTCACCATTGATATTCCCTTTCGTCTCAACGTGAGCGTACCCCGCCGGGCGCCCGCGCACTGGCATATCGAAGAAAACCGGCGCCCCGCACACTGTGCAGGACGCCGGTAGGCATTCCGGTTCCTAGTACGCCGGCGCGTCGCCGTACTCCTCGCCGGAGCCGGGTTCCTGGGGCACCTGCGGTGCAGCCGACGCCACCGGCTCAGCAATGGTGATGATGTTGTCGGCGTAGCCGAGCGCGCCGCCGACAAACTGACCGCCGCAGGTGATCAGGACCAGGCGGTTGGATCCGGTCGAATCGTTGACCTCCGGCGGGAAGTCGGACCCCTTTGGCAGGCGGTAGGGCGCCTGGCTGACGCGGAAGGTCTGCGGTGTGCCGTCGATGTAGATCTCGAACTCGTCGCCGACGTTCATGTTCGCAAACCGCGCTGCGTAGCCGGCGCCCTGGCCCTGGTAGTTGATGTGGCCGGTGATCACGGAAGATCCGACGGCACCATCCGCGCCCGGCACTGCGGACGCCGAGTACCAGCCAAGGCGCGACACATCCGACGGCGGGATGAGCGCTCCGGTGTCAGTCAACTGGACCGGATCGACGGCGGCGATATCCCCGCCGACGCTCATCGCCATCCCCTCGAAACCGACAAACTGGCCCGGGGCGGGCTCGTACGGCACCTCCTGCGCGCCTTCGGGATCGACGTAGCCACCCTCCGTCGGTACAACCGGCCCGTCGGCTTTCGTGGACTCCGGGGCTTGAACTTCCTCCGGTGCGGTGGCTGAAGGTTCCTGCGCCGTCTCTTCCCCGTCGGAGTCGTTGCGGAAGTTGTAGATCGCCAACTGAACGAGCACGAGCGCGATCGCAAGTACTGCGATTGCAACCCACCACGGCCTGCGCTTGCGCTCTGCGGTCTCGTCGGCGACGTCGGCGTGAGATTCCAGCGCGTACTCGGAGTTGTTGGGCGTGTGCTCCGGATCCGGGTCCGAAGCGCCGGAGGGGACGATTGTGGACATCTAGGGGGTTCCTTAGGTCGTCGATTAGCGACGTGCCAGCAGCTTCTGCAGCTCCTTGAGCTCGCTCTTGCGCTTGCGGCCGTTGTACGCCTTGATACCGATCAGCGCAGCGACACCGACGACGATGCCGCCGATGACCTTCTGCACCTTCTCGTCCTGCAGCCAGCTGGCTGCCTGGTCCTTGGCGTTGCCCGCGAGGTTCGACGGGTTGGTGCGGTCTGCGAGCTCGTCGAGCGTGGATGCGAGCTGGCCGCGGGTGCGCTCGAGGTCGCGTTCGATGTCGTGGATGTCACGTGCCATTGGTGTAGTGCTCCTCTATCGGAAAGTTTGTCTTACTCGGCGTTTCACCGTCGGTGATCCAGCCTAGTGTAAAACGGGGTGGCATGACTGACTCCATTCGCCTTGAGGCGGGCGACACCGCCCCCGCATTTGAGCTGCTCAACGACCAACACGAAACCGTCTCCCTGGCCGATTTCAAAGGCTCGCGCGTGATCGTCTACTTCTACCCGCGCGCGAACACGCCGGGATGCACGACCGAGGCGTGTGACTTCACGGAGAACTTCGACCAGTTCGACGGCGCCGGCGTGAAAGTCATCGGCATCAGCCCCGACAAGCCGGAGGCACTTGCGAAGTTCCGCGCCGACCACGACCTTGGCGTGGAGCTCCTCTCCGACCCAACCAAGGACACGCTCGCCGCCTACGGTGCATTCGGCGAGAAGAAGAACTACGGCAAGGTCGTCCAGGGCGTGATCCGCTCGACGTTCCTCATCACTGTCGACGACGCCGGCCACGGCACCGTCGAGCAGGCCCAGTACAACGTCAAGGCCACCGGCCACGTGGGCCGCATCCTGCGCGACTGGGACATCTAGGAGCTATTGCTTAGCGACGCTCAAGGCCCCGCGCTCTCCCCTTCCACACGGAAGTTGAGAACGCGGGGCCTTAAGGTTTGCCCGCGCCACTTGGGGGCGACGCGGGCGCGTTACTCGGCCTTAGATGTAGGCCGGCATTTCCGCTTCAAGAGCGGTGCCGCCGGACGGGATCTGCTTGATCTCGCCACGCGGGCTGTCAACCGGGACCGGCTGACCGGCCGGCTTCGGCGCCTGGCCCGCCGGGGCGGACGGTGCCGGGGCCGGAGCAGGCTTGGACGGGACCGGCTGCGGCGCAGGCTTCGGAGCCGGCGTCGAGGAGCCGCCGCCGCCCAGCAGAGCCGGGATCAGACCCAGGCCCGGGATGAGCAGCAGCCACTTGAGCTTGTCCTTGTCCACGGAGCTGCCCTCGTCCGAAGTGCCGCCGTCAGTCGGCGCCGGAGTGGTGGTCGCAGCGGTGGACTCGGACGGAACCGGAGCCGGGGTGGTCTCCTCAGTGGAGGTGCCCGGGGTCTCCTGCGACTTGGTCGGCGGGACACCCTCGGAGGTCTTCACCGTCTGGTACGAGTCGTTGATGTCCTTGTGCTCAGCGATCTCGTTGTCGTCGGAGTAATCGTCCGGAGTGTTGCCACCCTTCGGGTTGTCCTTGCCGTTGCGGTCAACCTCGGTGGAGGTCAGCGTCTCGTAGGCAACTGCCGCAATCACAGCACCCTCAGCGTTGGTCACCGGGATATCCACGTTGATCTCGCCGAAGGTGTTCTCCGGGGTGAAGGTCACGGACTGCGTACCCAGGACACGGCCCTCAGAGTACGGAGCCTTGTCCCCAACTCGCTCGATCAGCTGTGCGGTTGCGGTGTAGGTCTTGCCCGGGATCAGGCCCCAGTACTTGACCGCATCGCGGACAACCGCGCCGTTAACTACCTCAGCACCGTTGGCGAAGTCTGCGTTGGTAGACACGCCAGGGTTCTTGGGAAGTTCGTTGCCTTCGCTGATGTTCGGGGAGATCACGGTCTGCGCGGCATCGTTGATGTCGCGGTGCTGTGCAACCTCGGCCGGCACTCGGTTGCCTTCCGGCAGCTCGTTGCCGTTGGCGTCGACCTCGGTCGAGGTGAGGCGCTCGAAGGCGACAGCGGCGTAGACAGGCTCCTTGACCCAGGAGGAAACGGTGATGTCCACATCGACCGCACCGAAGCCGTTTTCAGAAGCGGTGAACCGCTTCTCGCCCTGGCCGATCACGGCGCCGTTGTACTTGGCAACCAAATCCGCGGTCAGCGTGTAGGTCTTGCCTGGAACCAGGCCGGAGTAGCGGACGGTGTCAACGATCGTTGCGCCAGCGACGACCTCTTTCGAACCAGTCGCGAAGTTGGCGTTGGTGCCGATGGCCGGCTCGCCCTCGAAGACCGGCGGGGTACCCGGGGTCTTCGGGCTGCGCACCGTCTGGTTCTGGTCGTCGATGTTCTTGTGCTCAGCGATCTGGTTGTCGTCGGAGGTGTCACCCGGGGTGTCGCCACCCTGTGGGTTGCCCTGACCGTCGCGGTTCACCTCGGTGGAGGTCAGCGTCTCGAAAGCAACCGCGGCGCGAACCGGGGTGTCAATGCCCTCGTTGACTGCAATCTCCACGACAACGGAACCGTTGCCGGTCTCCGACGCGGTGAACGTCTTCGTGCCAGTGCCGATAACGGACTCGCCGTAGGCGTTCTTGTCCGCCAGGTTGTTGAAGGCATCCTTGCTCACCAGCTCAGCGGTCAGCGTGTAGGTCTTGCCCGGGACGAGGCCCTGGTACTTGACCGTGTCGTTGACCACTACGCCGGACTTCACTTCCTTCGCACCGCCCGCGAAGTCCGCGGTGGTGCCGATCTGCGGGTTCGGGAACCACACCACCGGCGGCACGACCGGGGTGGTCGTGGACGACGGCACAGTCGGAGTGGTTTCCTTGGACGGCTTCTCCGTGGTCGACGGCTGCGCCGGGACAGTCTCGGTCGGCTGCGTCGGCTCGGTCGTCGGGGCCACAGGGGTCGTGGTCACCGGGGTCGTGGTCACGCAGTGCTCAGGCAGCGTGGTCGCCGGAACCGTGGACGGAGCAACCGTCGTACCCGGCACCGTGGTCCCCGGCACCGTGGTGCCCGGAACGGTGGAAGCCGGAGTGCCCGGGACCGTGGTCTCGGGAACCGTGGTGCCCGGGACAGTGGTCTCCGCAACGGTCGTACCCGGCACCGTGCTCACCGTGGTCACCGGCACGCACTTGTCCGGCGTGGTGGACGGTGCCACCGGGCTGGTCGGCGTGGTGGTCGGGGTCTTGACGACCTCGAACGTCTGCGCCTTATCCTTCGGATCCTTGTGCTCAACAACCTTGCGGTTGTCCTTCGACGAGTCCTTCGGCTCGCCGTTCGGATCAGTCGTCGGCTGGTCGTTGCCGTCGAGCGGGATCGCCCGCTCGTACACCACGTACGTCGCACCCGGGATCAGCTCGGTCAGCGTGCCGAAGTCGACAGTCGCCGCACCATTGCCGTTCTCCGCAGCCACAACGTCGGTGGACTTCACCTCGGTCACCGGGGTGACCTTCACAACCTCGCCCGCCTCGTTGAACTCGACGTGCTGCAGCTGGCCCTCGAAGCGGTACTTGGTGCCCGCGGCAAGGCCGGAGTAGGTGATCTCGTCGGTCACCTTCAGGCCATTGATCACGTCCTGCTCGGTCACGGCCACCGGCTTGCCATCGACGATGGCCTGGCCGTTCACCGTCACCTTGGTGTCGATCTTGCCCTCAGGGTTCGACGGCACCAGCGGCACCACCGGGGTGCTGCTCGGAGCAGTTTCGCTTGTCGACGGCTCCGCCACCGACGTCGTCGCTTCAGTAGTCACCTCAGTCGTCGCCTCGGTGGTGGACGTCTCGGACGTCGCCTCATCGGACGTCGTCGAGGTTTCCTCGCTCACGCCCGCGGTCTTCGTCGTGGATACGCCACTCGTGGTCGACGGCTCAGTGCTCGGCAGCAGCTGAATCGTCGTCGTCGGAATCGGCTCCTCGGAAGTCGTCGGCGTCGGAGTGGTCACCGGACCGGTGACGGTTTGGTTGCCGTCGTTGATGTCCGTGTGATCGGTGATGAAGACAGACTTCCCGCCCTGATTGTCGCGGCCGTCCTTGGTCACCTCGGTAGAGGTGAGTTCCTCGAACGCCACTGCGGCAGCAACCGGCGTGGTCACATCGTCGCTCACGGTGATGGTGACGTCGACGGAACCGTCGGTGGTCTTCGCGGTGAAGGTTTCCGTGCCCTCACCCAGGACGCGACCCTCTCGGTACGGCGCAGCGTCGCCGATGCGCTCCATCAGCTTCGCGGTGAGGGTGTATTCCTTGCCCGGAACCAGGCCCTTGTACTCGACGGTGTCGATGACCTTGTTGCCAGCGACAACCTCAGTCGAGCCATTGGCAAACTTCGCGTTCGTCGCAATGCTCGGCTCGAACACCGTACGGACCGTCTGGGCCTCGTCGGCGATGTCCTCGTGCTTCGCGATGTCGTGCGACTTCTTGCCGTCGGTGTCCTCGCCCTGCGCATTGACCTCGGTGGAGGTCAGGCGCTCGAACGCGACAGCAGCCTGGACCGGCTCCGTCACGTTCTCGTTCACGGCGATCTCAACCTTGACGGAACCGTTCACCAGCTCGCCCTCGGTGCCCTCTGCCTTGAAGGTCACGGCACCGGTACCCAGGACGCGCTTCGCATCCTGCTTATCGACGAGCTTCGCATTCAACGTGTAGTTCTTACCCGCAACCAAGCCGAAGTACGAGACCGTGTCCACAACCGTGGCACCGGCGATAACCTGCGTCGCGCCGTCCTGGAACTCCGCACGCGTCTTGATCGCCGGGTTTGGCTTGAAGCCGGCCGGCACCGTGGTGGTGACAGTCTCGTTCGGGACAGTTGCGGTGGTCGTCGGGGTCTCAGTCACCGTGACGGTCGGAGCCGTGCTGGTGACCGTGGTACCCGGCACCACCTGAGTGGTCCCTGGCGCAGTCGTCGTAGTCGACGGCTCGGAAATCACCACCGTCGTACCCGGCACAGTCGTCGTGGTCGACGGCTCTGAAGTCACCACCGTCGTACCCGGCGCGGTCGTCACGGTGGACGGACCCGGCACCACGTCAGTCGTACCCGGCGCAGTCGTCACGGTGGACGGACCCGGCACCACCTCAGTCGTACCCGGCGCAGTCGTCACAGTAGAGGGACCCGGCACCACCTCAGTCGTACCCGGCGCAGTCGTCACCGTAGACGGACCCGGCACCACCTGAGTCGTGCCTGTCGTGGTTACCGTTGCTGTGGGCTCAGTGACAGTAGTAGTGGGGGTTACAAAGACCGTAGAAGTCTGAGCAGTGACCGTAGTAGTCGGAGTGGTCGTCTCGGTTACGACCTCAGGCTTCTTCTCAACGATGAACGTCTGCGCCTTATCCGCTGGATCCTCGTGAGTAATCACTGTGCGGTTGTCAACTGACGGGTCCTTCGGCTTGCCGTCACCATCAACCGTTGGTTGATCCTCATCATCGACCGGAATGGCTTTCTCAAACACCACGTACGTGGAGCCTGGTTCAAGGCCCTGAAGCTGCCCGAAATCAATTTCGACTACTCCCGTTCCATTCTCAGCGGCTTCTACAACCTTTGGTTTCGCCTTGCTGACCGGGGTGGCTTCTCCATTAGTAATTCGCTGAAGCTGCCCCTCGAATCGGTACTTCATCCCAGGAACGAGGCCCTCGTAAGAGACTGTGTCCTTGATGGACACGGGCGCAGACGCTTCCTCAATGGTGAGCGTTACCGGGGACTCTTTGGTGGAAGTCCTGTCATTCACCGTCACACTGGTGTCGAGATCACCCTGGGGGTTCGACGGGACTGGAGGGGTGGTCGAATCGATCCGAACAATCTGCGCTTCGTCGTTAGGATCCGCGTGCTCGGCTACAAGCTTTTCGACGCCAAGGTCCTTAAAGTACAGCCTTTCAAAAGCGACCGCGTCCTTACCGGCCTCGATCTTCTGAGCACCCGGCAGCTGCATCACGACGTACCCGGAGACAGATCCCTCGGACGAATCCTCGGTCTTATCCAGGAGATCGTCGGTTGTCACCGTCCTCGTATCCCCCTTCTCGTCGAGAGGAGCGAACGGATACGAGCGCGACACGAGCTGCCCCTTCAACGTGTACTTCACACCCGGAACGAGATCGTTCAAGTACACCTTGTCGTACACGTAATCGGTGCTCGCTGATCCCGTAGAAATGCGCTGCGCATCATAGAGACCCTCGGTAAGCGACGCGCTCGTGCCAATGCTCGGGGAGAAACGCTCGAGCTCTTTCTCCACCAAGACGGTCTGCGACTCGTCGTGAAGATCGTGGTGCTTTGCGAGCTCCTTCAGGCTAGTGGACTTAACAAGTTTCCCGTTTTCAACCTTCGCGTAGCCGTAAAGCGTCTCGAACACCACCGCGCCTTCGCCCGGGTTGAGCGGTTGGGTACGGGGGACAGCCAGCGTAATCCAACCAGAGTAGCCCGTCTCGTTGGAACCCGCCCTCTCTTGAAGGTCGTCGATTGTGAATTCACGCTTCGCGGTGTCACCAAGGGCCTTGCCGTTAGTTTGGTGCATCAGCTGGCCCTGCAGCACGTACTTGATGTTCGGAACGAGGTTGGTGAGGTACACCTTGTCGTATACGTATGCCGGCGCCTGGCCACCTTCAGGGATTTCGACGAGATCGACGCGGTCGTTGTCGTACTTGCCCTCGACGAAAGATGCGGATGTCTTAATAGTCGGAGGATCGAACCCCTGGTGAGGGTACACGTACTGAGACGGGAATTTGCTGCCGTCGTGGGTTGCAACCTCCATTTTGCGACCAGATTTGTCAGTTTGTTCGGAATTCAACTTCCATCGCACAAGGGTTTGGCTCAAGTAAGCAGACCAACCTGGCTCAATCTTATCGGCATCATCCTGGAAGGCGTTGATAAAACCATTAACAGTTCCATCGGGGTTTACAGAGGTAATGACGAAAGTTTCGGTCTCATCCTGCCCGTCTTTTTTAACGACCTCAAGATTCGGCTTGATGATGAACTCAAACTCGTCCGTAGGGCGCTCCCTGACTTTAGAAGTCGTCAGATTTTTATCGAACTGACGAGTCGAAAGTTCATAGAAGTACCCCGGCTCGAGATTGTCGATCTCCACACGGTCCCAGACCAAGTCGGACGGAGCCTTGCCGGGAATGCGTTGAACCACACGATCCTTGTAGAAGGAAGCCTGCGTGCGAATCTGCACCTCGTTCTCCGGCGTGACCGGAGCAGGGCTCGTCGGAGTCGTCGGCCTAGTGCTTGTTGACGGCTTGGTCGATGTCGTCGGGCCAGTCGGCTGCGTCGGCGGAACCTGGTTCGTCGTCGGCGGGGTGGAAGACCCGTCGGAAGGCGGGAAGATGATGACATCCTGAGTTTTGTTAATAAAAGGGTGTCCCCCCAAGCCCTTCAGATCCCCGGCCTCGATCCCGACGTTCGCCGGACCGGTGAGGTAGTCGTAGACCAGCTGCGAATTTCGTCGCTTCGATTGGAACTTAAACTCAAAGCCGTCAGAGTAGTGCGACACAGCAGCTTGTGTCGCAGCCACGACGTCGGGCATGTTTAGCTTGGGAATCCCGAGCAGTTCCGACATCTCCTCGACAGATTTGTACGGATACGAGTTGTATGCGATCCAGGAAAGCTTTTCCTGGCGCTGCTTGGAGTAGTCCTTTCCGCTGAGGAGATTCCCCTTGTCGCCACCCGCCGAGCGATAGGACGACCACGGCACTACCTGGCCGGTCTCCCCACCCTCAGGTCGTAAACCAAGCTTTCCTTCAATGCAGTAGGCCGCGTATTCTTTGCCTCCAATGGTTATCCAGATCACGGCGCTGGTGAAAGGGTTTGGGTCCCCTACCTGGATGAGGGGATAACCTGTTGGCCCGTTGTTTCCTCGGGCAACACCACTAGGCTGCTCCGTCACTGGGTTCTGAGCCTCCGCCTTCGGCGCCGGCACCGCAATCATCGCGATTGCCAGCGCGATCGACGCGAGCAGGGAGACAAACACCCCCCACCACGATCTCGATTTACTTGCTATCACCTGTCCACCTTTCACTCAGTGAGCGGCCCGACGCCAGCTCGGATAATCACGAAGAGCACCACCCCCGCGACACGACTCGCATGCAGGGATTTGCCAGCAAAAAGGATACGCCCTGGACGGGCGTGCGGCAACCCAATATTCGCAGGTCAGGTACGCGTGTAGCCCAGTGTGATCTGGCTGCCGGGATTCTCAGAAAGCGGCCCGGCCGCGCCCCACCAACCTGCCCGAACGCAGCAAGCTCCTATCGGCCTGTAAGTTTCACAAGATTTCCTCAGGAGCGCGCATTGCCCCCACCACCCCCAAGTGGTGCGCCCGGAGAGACTTGAACTCTCACGCCATAAGGCACTGGAACCTAAATCCAGCGCGTCTGCCAATTCCGCCACGGGCGCGTCGTTGATGAATACTACACAGTGCCCCGTGGCAAACGTTAACCGGAGCCCAACCGTTTACAGCGACATATAAGTAAGGTGCAATTGAAAATGCGGCAGTCAAACTTTCGTTTGGTCTTTTAAGGTTGCCGGGTAGACTGACCAGCTGTGAGCGAAGAGAACAAGGCAGTTGAGAGCACTGAGGCGGCGCCCCAACGCGAGCGCGTCCGGGTGCGCTGGTGGCACATTGTGCTGCTGATCGCAGCGGCCGTGACCTGTCTGCTGCTCGCTAAATGGCAGTGGGAGCGCTATCAGTCCGGCTCAGGCACATTCCAAAATCTGGGCTACGCCCTGCAGTGGCCGTGCTTCGCCGCGTTTTTCATCTACGCCTACCGCGTGGGTATGCGCATGGAAAACGACAAGATCGACGCCGAAAACGCCGGCCTGACCATGGATGACCTCTACGAGGCCGACCTTGCCAAGTACGGCGAGGTGAAGGAACCCACGACAATCGACGAGGACTTCCTCCCCTCTCGCCCCAAGTTGGACGTGGAGGAATACAACGAGCTTGTGGCACCACGCCGTCAAACGAACACAGAAGGTAAAGGGGAATCAGCATGACGCAGCCCAACACGCAGACCCAGCCGGCTCAGCCGGTGAAGATCCACCCGGAACGCCAGCGTCGCGTGAAGCAGGCGCTCACGTTTTTCACTATCACCGCGTGGATCACTGGTGTGCTGTTCCTCCTGCTTATTACCCGCATGATCATGCAGTACGGCCTTGACATGAACGTCGATTACTTGTCCTGGGTGGCCCGCGTGCACGGCTTCGCGTTCGTGGCGTTTTTGATGGCGTCGTTAAACCTCGGATCCAAGGCCCGCTGGTCCGCGGGGACCTGGATTACCACCGCTCTGTCCGGAGTTGTGCCGTTCATGTCGTTTATCGTTGAAGCCAAGCGTCGCAAGGAAGTCACGGAGAAGTTCCAGCTCTCCTAAGCACAAGACAAAACCCGGCAGGGAAAACCTGCCGGGTTTTGTGTTGTCAGAGCCGGTTTACTTTTCAGTGGTCTTGGTCAGCACCATCACGCCGACCTTCTCAGCCTGCCCGTTGTCCGGGCTCAGGGTGAGGGTGTCGCCGCTGCGCTCGGCGGCGTACTTCAAATCCTGGTGGGTCAGGGGATCTTCCAGCTTGAATTCTTTGTCGTCGCGCAGGCAGTTCGCCTCGTTGGTTTCACCGTCGGTCTCGGTCATCTGCCAGTCGCAATCCTTGCCGTCGATAGTGATGGTGGCGTGGCCGCCACCCTTGCCCTCCTGGGTGGCGGTGATGTCGCCGGACCATGTGCCGTCAAAGTCGCCCTTCTGGCCGCAGCCGGTCAAAAGCGCGCCGGAGGCGAGGACAGTTCCTACAAGTGCAATCGTTTTCTTCATTCTTCCACTGTAACGAATTGCGTCACTGCAGCGCAGCCAGGTGCGGAGCCAGCGCACGTAGCGCCTTGCCGCGGTGGGAGCGGGCGTTCTTCTCCTCAGCGGAAAGCTCCGCAGACGAGCGGCCGTCGGCGTCGGCGGGCTGGAACAGCGGGTCGTAGCCGAAGCCGTTCTCGCCGCGCGGTTCGCGGAGCAGCTCGCCCTCCCAGCGGCCCTCCGCGGTGTACTCCTCCCCTCCCGGGGTGGCCAGCACGCAGCAGGAGACGAACGCGGCGCGACGGTCGTTGATGTCCGTCATCTGGGCGAGCAGAAGATCGTTGTTGGCCTGGTCGTCGCCGTGGGTGCCGGACCAGCGCGCAGACAAGATGCCCGGCATGCCGTTGAGCGCTTTCACCGTCAGGCCCGAGTCGTCCGCCACGCACGGCAAGCCGGTGGCCTTTGCCCCGGCGCGGGCCTTGAGCAGTGCGTTTTCCGCGAAGGTTAGGCCGTCTTCGACGGGGTCGGGGTACGGCGGAGCGTCGTGAAGCGAGACCAGCTCCACACCCTCAATGTTGAGCTCGCGCAGCACCTGCTCGAGCTCGCGGACCTTGCCCTGGTTCCGGGATGCGACGAGGACCTTTACCATCCCAGCGCCGCCTTCTGCGCTGCGATGAGCTCGTCGCAGCCCTTGGCGGCCACGTCCAGCATCTCGCCGAGCTGCTCGCGGCCGAACAGGCCGTGCTCGCCTGTGCCCTGGATCTCCACGAAGTTGCCGCCCTCCTGCATCACCACGTTGAGGTCCACCTCCGCGCGGGAGTCTTCCTCGTATGGCAGGTCCAGGCACACGTGGCCGTCGATGATGCCGGCGGACACGGCGGCAATGGGCTTGAGCAGCGGCTCGCCGGGGACCACGCCGCGGTCTTTGAGCACCGCGACAGCATCCGCGAGCGCGACGTACGCGCCCGTGATCGAGGCGGTGCGGGTGCCGCCGTCGGCTTGGAGCACGTCGCAGTCGAGCTGGATAGTGTTCTCACCGAGCTGGCTTAAGTCCACAGCAGCGCGCAGCGAACGGCCCACTAGGCGGGAAATCTCGTGGGTGCGGCCCTTGACCTTCCCCTTCATGGATTCGCGCGGCATGCGCTCGTGCGTAGCGGACGGCAGCATGGCGTACTCGGCAGTGAGCCAGCCCTCGCCCGAGTCCTTCTTAAAGCGGGGCACGCCTTCTTCCACGGAGGCGGTGCACATGACGCGGGTGTTGCCGAACTCCACGAGCACGCTGCCCGCCGGGTTGGAGGTGAAGCCGCGGGTGATGCGCACGGGGCGCAGTTCATCAAAAGCGCGGCCGTCAAGACGCGAAAAATCAGTCATGCGCCCAAGGGTAACGCAACCGCTACACGTCGAAGGTGGCGCCGGCGACCCCGAGCACGATCTCTCCGTCGAACTCTGCCCGGGCCGCAGTGAGCACCTCTTGGGGGTCGATCCACGGTTGGATGTGCACCAAAACGAGCGTTCTCACACCAGCTTCCCGCGCGATGCGGCCTGCCTCCTGGCCGGACAGGTGCATGCCTGCCGCTTTGCCCTCGGAAGTGGCGCCCCAGGCGGCTTCGCACAGGAAGAGGTCGGCGCTGCGTGCGGCGTCGATAAGCGCGGGCGTCCACCCGGAGTCGCCGGAAAACGTCATCACCTTGCCGGCAGAGTCCTCCACGCGCAGCGCGTGAGACTCCTGCGCCGGGTGAACCACCTCGAACGGCGTAATCGTAAGTCCGCTCACGTGCTCCGGTTGCCCGGCGCGCCAGGCGGTGAACTCGAAGGTGTCGGAAATGTCGTCGACCTCGCCCAGCGCGTCCGCGCTCATGCGGCCGAAGTGCTCCGGCGCGTAGGAAGGCCCGATCAGGCGGTGGCGCTGCGCCGCCGGGGCTGTGGGGTGGTAGCGCCGCCACACCAGCAGCGACGGAAAATCGGAGCAGTGGTCCGCGTGGAGGTGGCTGAAGATAACGTGCGCAGCGGCGGGGTCGAACCGCTCCTGCATCGCCGCCAGCGCTCCCGGACCGAAATCCATCACAACGTCGGTTTCACCCGGCACGGAGATGACGTAGGAGGAAGCTGGGTTACCGGGCGCGGCGAGGCTCCCAGAACACCCGAGGATGGTCAACTGCATGGATTCACTCTGCCACGGATGGGCGGGAAATTCCTACTAAAAACGCCAACTACCCTACCCGCGGCCCACCGCGTGCACCGGCGGTGCCAGGAAGCGGCGGGCCAGCGCGTCGAAAGTATCGGGGTCGCCGGTGGATTCGAAGATGTGGGTGGGGGCGGAATCGCCGTCGTGAAGCATCTCGCGCTCGGTGAGCACCCGCAGCACATCCTTGGAGGTCTCCTCCGCAGACGACACGAGTGTGACCTCATCGCCCACCGCGATCTGGATGACGCCGGAGAGCAGCGGGTAGTGCGTGCAGCCGAGGACGAGCGTGTCCACGCCAGCGTCGCGCAGCGGCGAAACGTACCCACGGGCCACCTCGAGGACCTCCTTGCCGGAGGTCTTGCCCTGCTCCACAAAGGGCACGAACTCCGGGCACGCGGCGGCCGTGATCTCAAGGCCCGGATGGATGGAGAAGAGATCCTGGTACGCGCCCGAGTTGATCGTGCCTTGGGTGCCGATGACGCCGATCTTGCGGTTTCGCGTGGTGGCGATGGCGCGGCGCACCGCTGGCTGGATCACCTCAATGACCGGGATATCGT
>ERZ1029884.122-NODE-122-length-16018-cov-17.859863_pt1 | contig 16018 bp, 18 predicted proteins | sample MGYA00519233_ERZ1029884 | MGnify/ENA primary metagenome ERZ1029884 (study PRJEB33666, sample SAMEA4610931) | skin metagenome | biome: Human-associated habitat; feature: Malodor aspect; material: skin | place: Philippines | collected 2015-08 ...
GCTGTTCGCCCGCCAGCGCTACTGGGGCGAGCCGTTCCCGATTGTCTACGACGAGAATGGCCAGGCGCACGGCCTGCCGGAGGACATGCTGCCGGTCGAATTGCCGCAGGTAGAGGACTACAACCCTGTCGCCTTCGACCCGGAGGACGCCGACTCCGAGCCCGCACCGCCGCTGGCGAAGGCCACCGACTGGGTCGAGGTCGAACTGGACCTGGGCCACGGAAAGCAGAAGTACTGGCGCGACACGAACGTCATGCCGCAGTGGGCGGGTTCTTCCTGGTACCAGCTGCGCTACATCGACCCGACCAACGCCGACGCCTTCGTGGACATTGAGAACGAGCGCTACTGGACCGGCCCGCGCCCCGACGAGCACGGCGCGAACGACCCGGGTGGTGTGGACCTCTACGTCGGCGGTGTCGAGCACGCGGTGCTGCACCTGCTCTACGCGCGTTTCTGGCACAAGGTGCTCTTTGATCTGGGCTTTGTCACGTCGAAGGAGCCGTACCGCCGCCTGTACAACCAGGGCTACATCCAGGCGTACGCCTACACCGACTCGCGCGGCGTGTACGTCCCGGCCGCCGAGGTGGAGGAGAAGGACGGCAAGTTCTTCTACAACGGTGAAGAGGTCAACCGCGAGTACGGCAAGATGGGCAAGTCGCTGAAGAACGCCGTCGCGCCGGACGATGTGGTGCGTGACTTCGGCGCCGACACCCTGCGTGTCTACGAGATGTCCATGGGGCCGCTCGACACCTCGCGCCCGTGGGCGACGAAGGACGTCGTCGGCGCGCACCGCTTCCTGCAGCGCCTGTGGCGCCTGGTGGTTGACGAAGCCTCCGGTGAGGTCTCCGTGGTGGACGCGTCGCTGACGGAAGACGACCTCAAGGCGCTTCACCGCACCGTCGCCGGCGTGCGCGACGACTACGCCCACCTGCGCGACAACACCGTCGCCGCGAAGTTGATCGAGTACGTCAACTACCTGACCAAGACGTACCCGTCGGGTGCCCCGCGCGCAGCCGTCGAGCCGCTGGTGCAGATGGTCTCCCCGCTCGCGCCGCACATCGCCGAGGAACTCTGGGCGCTGCTCGGCCACGCCGACACGATCACGTTCGAGCCGTTCCCCGAGTTCGAGGAGCAGTGGCTTACCGACGACACCGTCGAGGTGCCCGTCCAAATCAACGGCAAGGTCAAGGCGCGCATCGACGTCGCCACCGACGCCTCCAAGGACGACCTCGAAGCCGCCGCGCTTGCCGACGACCGCGTAGCCGGCCTCATCGACGGCAAGACCGTCGTCAAAGTCATCGCCATCCCGGGCCGCATGGTCAACCTGGTGGTGAAGTAGACCGCCGCGCCGGGGCCGCCGGCGGCCGGGCTGTTAGGCTCGCTTGGGCAAATATCCAAAACCCGAAGGAAATTATGTCCACACCGACTAACGGTGGCTACGAGCCGTACCCGGAGCACCCGCGCGGCAGCCACCCGGAAAACGACGGCTACTACGAGAGCCAGGATGCCTACCCCGGCTACGACGCTTTCGAGGTCAACACCGCAGCGCAGATGGCAGGCAACACTGCCCTGCGCTTCCACGGCGAGCAGTTGACCGACAACGTCCCCGGCGATGGAACCTCACCGCATCCGATCAACGACCCGGCCAACAACGGCTGGTCGCATGTGAAGGGCACCGGCAAGCCGGACACCCTCGGGGCGATTGCCTGGGGGTTTAAGGCCGCGTTCGGCAACGCCAAGCTGTGGTTGCCGCTCGGCGCGGCGTACCTGCTGCTCACGTTCGCCGGCCAGTTCGTGCCGATCGTCGGCCCGTTCATCCAGATCATCGGCCTGTTCCTGTTCGTGCCGTGGCTCTTCGGCGCTGCGCTGCAGCAGACCCTGGTGCGCGACCTGGGTTACGGCGATGTGAAGTCGCCGACGTTCGGCAAGACGCTCGGAATGACGGCGCTGCTGATGGCGATCTTCTTCGTTGTCTTCTTTGTGCTGTTCGGCACGTTGGCGGCGGGCGCTATGACCCAGATCGACGTCAACGCCCTGCCGGATGACCCGCAGGTGCTCATGGACGACCCAGAGCTGTTTTTCGAACTCTTTGGCCCCGTGTTCGCCGCGATGGGTATCGCAGCACTAGTCGCGCTTCTGATCTCGCCGTTTGTCATGCTCCAGATGTGGTACGCGGCGGACAACAACGGCACCTTCGGGCAGGCGTTCGGCGCGGGCTTTAAGGAGGGCGCCCGCAACTATCTACGCCTGCTCGGCCTGGCGGTGCTGGTCGGCCTGATCAATCTGGTGGCGACGATCCCGTTCGGCGCCGGCCTCGTGATCACCATCCCGGTAACACTTCTGGCCCTCGCCTACGCATACCGCCAGGTTTCTGCTGGTCCGGTGCCTACAGCTTAACGACGACCCGTCCCACACCCCGGCCTTCCAACACCCTCCGGCCGGCCTCCGCAACGCCATCCAAACCGACCTCTTCGGTGCGGATGGCTTTGGTGTTTAGGGACTCGTCGAGAAGCGCCCACGCCTCGTCACGCAGGTTGTTCGGGGTGTCCACGGAGTTCACACCGATGAGCTGGGTGCCGCGGAGGATGAACGGCAGGACGGAGGCCGGCAGGTCGGTGCCGGCGGCCATGCCGCACGCGGTGGCGGCGCCGCCCCAGCGCAGCTGGGCGATCGCGTTGGCGAGCACCTCGGAGCCGACGGTGTCCACCACGCCGCCGAGACGTGCCTTCTGCAGCGGCTTGCCCTCGCCGGTGAACTCGGCGCGGTCCAGGACGTCGGAGGCGCCGAGTTCGCGCAGCCAGTCGCCGTGCTCGTCGACACGCCCGGTCAGCGCCCACACCTCGAAACCGCGCTCCGCGAGCAGCGACACCGCAATGGAACCCACGCCGCCGGTCGCGCCGGTGACCAAGACGGGTCCGTCGACCTCGTAGGAGGCGCGCTCGAACGCGGCAACCGACAGCGCGGCGGTGTAGCCAGCAGTGCCGATCGCCGCCGCGTCTTCTGCGGTGAAGCGGGAGGGCACGCGGGTGATGTGGGTGTCGTCGATACGCACCTGCGGGGTGTAGCCGCCGTTGCGGCGCTCCCCCAGCCCGCGGCCGTTCACGGTGACCAGCGTGCCGTCCTCAAGCGTGCCGACAACGTCGATACCCGGCACCATCGGGATCTCGCGCAGGATGCCGCGGTTGCCGGACAGCGCCATCGCGTCCTTGTAGTTCAGCGACGAGTGCGACACGTTGATCAGCGTGTCGCCCTCGCCCGCGAACTCCTCGCGCGTGTCGACGATCTCCGGACCATTGGCAGTAACAAGCAAGCTGTTGTTCATGGTGGTTAGCTTATGCGGAAAGTCGATGTCGCCACGCCAGCTAACCTGTGATCATGGTTTCAGTGCGACCGACACTTAAGGTGCTAAAAACGCTCAACGCGTCCGACAAACTACCTCCACGAACTGCCGCAGCCTACAAGTGTGCAGCAACTTTGAGCGAGCCTGGGGTCAAGGTCGACTACTTGCGGGAAGCGGTGATGCACGCCCAGGAGGAAGTGGCACTAGTTACCTACATTCAAAGGCGATTCGACAACGGCATCTTTGAGCGACACCGCAGTTTTAAAGACCCGGTATTCGAATCGCGGGATACGGCCCGTCCGGCGTGGCGAGGGGCTGTGATCCATGAGGGTGGGCCGTATGCATGGCTGGTTTACGTCGCGATCCACGATCACTTTCACGCCGGTGTAAAGGACGCAATCGAAGGAATGGCCCGAAGCGGGACCCTTGGTCCGTCTGATGCTGACTTACAGATTCTCAAAATGCAGCAGGCTGCGGATGCTTTTAAGGACTTCCAGAGGGATGCCGTCGAGAAAGCGCTTTCCGCTTTGAAACTGGCGGTAGTGAAAGATTCGAGAGAACGCTTCCAGGCCGGTGCTTTAAGCATCGAGGTGGAGGTGGAAACGATTTCGTTCGAAGAGTGGGACACCGAAACTGCACACCAGGAAATGGACATGGTGACGGCCCGAGTTTTGAACTCGCTGAAGCATCACGACGAAACCCTGGATTTCATCCGCTGTCTCATCGGTGTCCTAAACGTGCCAAAGCGCATGGTGGAGCCTCATGACGGGAAGCACTACACGATGCACATTGCGATTTCGCGGGCGGCGCTCATCTCGGTTCTGGATCTCCCACACAGCGCGTTAGAGCCCGCGGACATTGAAGCACCGACACCGACGTTCCTGCACTACTCGAGGAAGCGGGATCTTAACGAGGCGCACTTTACGGGCAAGGCTGTTCAAGCGGTGTGCGGAGAGTGGTGGGTCCCCGTGGGAGACGAAATGACCCACCAAGAACTTCCCATCTGCCCGGATTGTGAAAAACAGTTACCAGTGGCTCAGGCGCTACGAGACTTTGCTCGCGGCTGACCCTTAAAGATCGTCTAATTCATCCAGTGCTTCCTGGGACAGCGACGGTGACTTGGGCCGGCGGGTGCCGTGCAACGCGTTAGCCAGGATCTCGGCACCGGCTTCCCGTGCCTGCATGAACGTCCGCAAGTCGGACATCTTGATCCGCTGGTGGCTACCCACGGTGTGGAACGGCAGATCGCCGTCTCGCATGAACTTGAGCAGGTGGGGGCGGCTCATTTTGAGAAGCTTGGCGGCCTGGTTGGGGGACAACTCGGCGTCATCGGCCAGCAGATTGATCGTGATGCCATCTTCGTTCGCCTCAGCGAGGCGTTGGAGGAGAATGCCGAGGGAGGAATCTTGTTCGTTGCGGATGAACGCGCGAAGGCGCGCGAGCTCGTCATCGGTGAGCGAATTGCCCTGGAGTTGAGCAAGGACTGCACTCGACATAATTCATCACCCTTCCGCTTCGATAACTGTAGTAACTGTAACTTCAGGCTTTGAGTGTACGCAAGCTAGTTATTGTTCCCGCAGAAACTCCCCACGCCATAGGCAGGTAGCCCGTCTACGGTAGGGCGGGTGAAAACGACAAGAAGCGTCCCAGCTGTGCTCGCCGCCGTCGCGGTGACCTGCGCGGTCGTGCTCGCGTTCACGGTGGGCAAAGCGTTTGTGTCCATCCCGGGGTTGTGGACGGCGGAGTCGCACCAGTTGAGCCAGATCCGGCTCAATCCGTTGGAGACGTTCGCCTACGCCCGGGTGTGGTGGGGCCCGTGGCTGAACTTGTTCGGCAACATTGCGCTGTTCGTGCCGGTGGGGTTCATCGCCTACCGCGGTTCGGTGGCGCGGGCGGTCGTGGCCGGTTTGGTGTGCAGTCTGGGCATCGAGACCGCGCAGTACATTTGGTCGCTCGGCTACAGCGATACCGACGATGTCATCTGCAACACCGCGGGTGCGTGGTTGGGTGCGTTGTGGGCGAGGGGGTCGTCGCAACGCAATAGCGTCCTGTGGACGTTCGCCGCGGCCGGGCTGGTCATCCTCATTGTGTGGGCGGCGCTAGGGTTGGGTGCATGAGCGAGCGCGGTTGGTTCACCAGGCGGGTCTTCCCCGATGGCGGGGAGCCGGACCCGCGCTTCACACTTGCCAACGAGCGCACGTTCCTCGCGTGGACCCGCACTGCGCTGGCGTTTCTCGCCGGCGGCATCGCGCTCGAAGCGTTCGAGTTGCCGGGTATCGACGACCAAGTGCGCACATTTGTCGCCGCCGCCATCATCGTGATCGCCATGGCGATCTCGGCAGGCGCGGCGGTGCGGTGGGTGCGCATCGAGCGCGCCTTGCGTCACGACGAACCCATCCCCGCCCCCGCCATCATCCCCGTGCTGTGCGTCGGCGTGTTCGTCGCCGCGGTGGTGGTTGGGGTGAGCCTGTTCTGATCACCGTCACGGATCCCGGCCTCCAGCCCGAGCGCACCGCGATGAGCTGGACGCGCACCGGCCTGGCCATGCTGGTCGCCGCCGCGACGCTGCTGCGCTGGGCCGGTGCCTACCCCGCGTTGATGGTGGTCGTGGTGTGCGCGCTGGCCCTCGGCGGGCTCGCCATCGAGGTGCTTAACCGCCGGTCGTACCTGCGCGAAGCATCCGCGCTTGCCGACGAGCGCAGCGCCCCCAACACCGCCGCTGTCTTCCTGCTCACCGCAATGATCGTCGGCGTGGGCTGCGTGGCGCTCTACCTGGTCGTGGTGGCGTAGCTCTCTACATCCGGTTGTAGAACGCCAGGTGCTGGTGCATCATTTGGCGGCCTTCGTCGGAAAGGTGCGAGTGGCCCGGTTCGAACTCCTCGACGACGCGGAAGGCGTACAGCCAGGGGATGAACTCGTCCATGTTCGGGTGGGGAGCAGACGGCGGATCGCCGATGAACCACCGGACGGTGGTGTGCCACTCGTCGCGGCCGATGAGTGCTTCGAACATGCGCCGGAAGTTCGTGTCGAACTCGCGAAGCGGGTTCTCGCTGGCCAGGAACTTCTCGCCGGCCTTGGTCAGTGTGATGGTGCCGTTGCGCTTCTTCGTCAGGCCGGAGTCCACGATGAGGTCGGCGATGATCCACGCGTGCTGCATCTGGGTCAGGGCCTGGATCTGGACGTCGAGTTCTTCCGGAAGGACGACACCGCCCTCCAAGGTGACACCATCGGCGAATAGGGACACCAGGCGGGTCACGAGTTCTGTCAGGGTGAGATCGTCGGCGAAGCCCGGGGCGTCGTCGCCGCCGAGCATGTCGTTGAAGAAATCCGTCACCGCCGAGATCATGTTCGGGTTGCGCTCGGGGTGCGGGTCGAGGTCGATGATCTCGCGCAATTCAGGGCGTGAGTTGATGAAGTCGTCGAAGTGGTCCGCAAGGCCCATCCCGTCGGACTCGACGCCGGCGACCTCGTCGAAAAACTGCTCCTCCGCCACGTTGGCAATGCGCGATGCCACCGTGACAGGGTCCGCAATAGTGAGCCGGTCGAGCATGCGCTCCGGTGGCATCACCGGCAGGAAGCTAAACATCAAGGTGACCGTCTCCAGTTTCGGCTCGATGCCGGCGGCGAGCAGGCGTGCCTGGTTGCGGAACTCGGTCATCAGCGCTGGTCCGTTGCAGGATTCGATGACGTCGGGGCCGGCGACGTCGACAAGCATCGGCGTCGGGCCCTCGATGTGGGAGGGGCCTAAGACCTCGACGTGGATGGACCAGTCGGCCGCCGCGTCGTAGATATAGGTCATCGGCTCCATCTCGCCGACGGTGATGGTGTCCTCGTGGTCCTCGCCCGCGCCGGGAGTTTCCGCGTACACCTGGCGGCGGGTGCCGTGCGTACCGACGAACAAATGCGACGACGCGCCCGAAAAGCCGAGGGATGCGTCGATCACCTGGGCGAGATCGCCAAGCGTCATGTGCTCCTCGACGTTGATGCAGCGGGAAATTTCCGGGGAGGTGCCCTCGACGGTGATCAGCACGGAGACGGTCATACCGGCAACAATACGGCCCTTTGTCGGCGCGCGAAGGTTAGACGATGAACAGGAACGCGAGGATCACCGACGTCGCCGCGCCGGCGGTCAGCGGCACAACGGTGCGTCGCACCACGTCGATCGGGTTGACGTTCAGCGCGCCTGCGACGATGAGCACCGCCGCGTTGACCGGGGAAGCCTGGCGCATGGCGTTCGACGCAGCCCAGATGGAGGTGGTGGCCGTTGTGGCTAATCTCTCCCCGCCGGTGCGCCGCCGAGAATGAGGACGTGCGCGATTGCGTCGGAGCGGTTTTCCAACCCAATGGTGCGGTGGCCGGTGTCGACGAGCCCCACAGAAAAGCCCGGCACCGGTGTGCGGTTGACGGCCAGGTCGCCGTCAGCGGCGATGAAGGCGTACTCGAAGTCCGGGTTGAGCGTGATCGCCAGCTCGGTTTCCGGGGCGATGGTCAGCTGCGCGGCCACACACGGCTCATTCGTCTCGATAGATCCGGTGCGGCCGAACATCTCCCCGATGAACACGAACGCCTCGCCGGCGTCCGCGGTGGTGACGCTTCGCAGGCTGAACGCGTCGGGGTTTGCGCGTTGGGTGCCTTCGGGGGCGAAGGTGTCGTCGATAAGCACCTGCGCCTGCGCGCGGGCGATGAAACCGCCGAGTCGCGCGGTGCCGTTGTGGCGCCAAGTCAAAGGGGTGCAACCTGCGGGAACGTCGTCGGGGGCGGCGAGGCCGCGGAGGAACTCGACCCCGCGCCACGGGCCGGAACTCACTTCGATGAAAGCCATGCGCCCCAGGTTAGATGATGCGGCGCCGCCGGGCCTGCTCCACGGCGGCTGTCCGGTTTTCCACCCCCAGTTTCGAATAGATGTGGATCAGGTGGGTTTTCACAGTCGCCTGCGAAATAAACAGTTGCTCGGAGATCTCCCTGTTCGACGCGCCCGTCTGTAGCGCGCGCAGCAACTCGATCTCGCGGGCGGACAGGGCGGAATCCGGGTTGACCAGGCGGTCCGCCAGCACGTTGGCCACCTGCGGTGAAAGCACGCGGGTGCGTTTCGACGCCTGCACCACCGCGTCGTGCAACTCATCCTCCGGGGCGTCTTTGAGCAGGTAGCCCATCGCGCCCGCCTCCACTGCTTCCACGACGTCGGCTTGAGTGTCGTAGGTGGTCAAAATCAACACCGGCGGCCCACCCGCTGCGACCAGGCGACGGGTGAGGTCGATGCCGGACGCGCCCGGCATCTGGATGTCGGAGACCACCACATCCACCCCGTCCGCCACGTCGGCGTCGCCGTCGGCGGCCTCGGCGACGACCTCCATGTCGTCAAAGGAGTTCAGCACGGCGCGAAGGCCGGCGCGGACGACGGGGTGGTCGTCGATAAGCATCACGCGCAGGGTCATTGGTCCTCCACAGGCAGGGTTGCGGCGAGGACGTTGCCCTCCACCGAAAGTTCACCGCCGATCTCCGCGACGCGGGCGCGCAGGCCTTTGATGCCGTAGCCCTCCTTGCCGGTGATGCCGCGACCGTTGTCGAAGACGTCGACGGTTCCAGTGGCACCCACCCTATCTACTGTGATCACCGCCTTCGACGCGCCTGCGTGGCGCACGATGTTGCTCAGCCCCTCGCGCACGATGCGCTCCACCACCGACGCGGCCGGTTCCGGCAGGTCCACGGCGTCGACACGGACCTTCAGCACGTCGCCGAGCGCGCGCTGGCGGTCTTCCGCCGCCGTGGCGAGGCGTTCCAGACGCTCCGGCAGCGGGGGGCGCGTCGGGCGTGTCGTGGCTGCGGCCTGGGTCTCGGCCGTGTTCGCGGAGTTCTCTGCGACGAAGCGGCGCGCCTCGTCCAGATTGTCGGAGGCGGTGGTGCGGATAACGTCCAAGGTCTCGCGCGCCGGGTCGCCTGCCGCGAGCTGCTTGTCCATCGCGCGGCCGAGCAGCACGATCGAGCTCAACCCCTGCGCCATGGTGTCGTGCACCTCGCGGGCCAGGCGTGCGCGCTCGTCGGCAACACCTGCGGCGTGCTCCGCCTTCGCCGCCTCACGCTGCGCGGCGCGCAGGTCCTCGGCCATCTGCTTGTAGTGGTCGGCCTCCGCGCGCAGCGCCCGGTACGCGTGCACGATGAACACGGCCAGCACCGTGCCGATAGTCGGCCCGATGATCGCCGCCGCACCCGATGCCGGATCCGCCGCTGAGAGCGTCACGCACAACAGCGCGACCGTGGCGACGAGCTCCCACCACCCCGGCAAGATCACGCAGGCCAGCATGACCAGCGGGAACTCGAGCCACACGAAGTCGGAGGAGACCACCACAAGGCACACCCACAGCACGCAGACCACGCCCAGCCAGGCCGCCTCCGCCCACTGCGGGTGCGGCTTGCCCTCGTTGTGCCACACGGTGCCCACCAGGTAGACGGCGGCGAAGCAGGCGGTGAGGACAAGGCCGGTTACGGGGTCGTCGTCACGCAACTGCCCCGCGACGCCGACAGTGAGCAACACCGCGACAAGCACGTGCAGGCTCACGCGTAAAAAGGCGAGGATCCGAGAGGTGGACAACATGGCTCAAAGCGTAGATCAACCGATCGGTTGACCGGGATTTCAACCGCCCGCTCGATGTGGAACACCCCAGGTCACAGCCATGATTGGAACCATGTTCGTAGGACTGAGAGAAATTACGTCAGCCAAGGGGCGCTTTGGGCTGATTGCAGGCACCGTGGCGTTGATTACGCTGCTGGTTGTCGTGCTGACGGGCCTGACCGCCGGCTTGGGTAAGCAAAACACCGCCGCGCTCGAGGCGCTCGACCCGGAATCTGTGGTGTTCCAGGATCCGGGCGATCCGTCGTTCACCACCTCGCGTATCCACGCCCGCGACGGCATGACCCCGCTGGGCACCAGCCAGATGCTGTTGACCAAGGCGGACGGCACCGACGCCGCCGTGTCCGTCCTCTCCCTGCCGGAGGGCACCACGCTGCCCGGCGGCGAGACCCTGGGCACCGAAGCGGTCGCCGCGCCGGGCCTTGAGATTCAGGCGGGCGACGAGGTCACCGTCGGCGGCAACCCGATCACCGTCGGCGCGATCGGCGAGGACCTCGCGTTCTCCCACTCCCCTGTCCTGTGGGTGCCCACCGATTTCTGGAAGGAAGTCATGCACACCGACGCCGACGGCACAGTGCTGCTTGCCGACGACAAGGTGGACGGTGGCGTCTCCCTCAAGGACTCGTTTGCCGGCCTGCCGGCCTACTCCTCGGAGCAGGGCTCGCTGAAGCTCATCCAGGGCTTCCTCTACGCCATCGCCGCGCTGGTGATCATCGCCTTCCTCACTGTGTGGACGATGCAGCGCACCCGCGACCTGGCCATCCTCAAGGCCATCGGCGCATCGAACACATACCTGCTCAAAGATGCGCTCGGCCAGTCTGCGGTGCTGCTCGCGGCGGGCGCGCTCATCGGCGGCGTGCTCGCCTTCGGCTTCGGCCTGTGGATGCAGGGCGGCGCGCCGTTCGCCCTGACCGCGGCGACCGCCATCGCTCCCCCCGTCGCCATCTGGGCGCTCGGCATGGTCGGCGCCTTGATCGCCACCCGCTCCATCGTGAAAGTCAACCCCCAGGCGGCTCTCGGAGGTGTCGCATAATGCTTGAACTCAACGACGTCACCGTCTCCTTCAAAGACGGCCAAGAAATGCGCACGGTGCTCGACCACCTCGAGTTCACCGCCAAGCCCGGCGAGATGACCTTCATCATCGGCGAGTCCGGCTCCGGCAAGTCCACCCTGCTCTCCGTGGCAGCGGGTCTGATCAAACCCGATTCCGGCAGCGCGAAGCTCAACGGCGTGGAGGTGGACAACGAGGTGCGCCGCGACAAGATCGGCATGATCTTCCAGCAGGCCAACCTCATCGCCGCGCTCAACGTGCGCGACCAACTGCTGGTCACCGACCACATTCGAGGTGTCAAGCCGCGCCGCGACCGCGCCGAGGAGCTCCTCGCCACCGTCGGCCTCGAAGGCCTGGGCGACCGCCGCATCGGCGAGATGTCCGGCGGCCAGCGCCAGCGCGTCGGCATCGCGCGCGCACTCATGGGCGAGCCGGAGCTGTTGCTTGCCGACGAACCCACCGCCTCCCTCGACGCCGACCGCTCCCAGGAGATCGTGGCGCTCCTGCGCGAACTCGCCACCGAGCGCGACATCGCCTGCGGGTTTGTCACCCACGACCGCTCGCTGATCGAAAGCAGCGACGAGGTCTTCGAGATGGGAGTTTCCGCCCCCGCCTACGCATAAACTTGCCGGCATGTTCTACATCGCCGCCGGCCCCGCCCCGCTCGACCCCGCTCTGCTTGCCAGGGAGATCGCGCGCCGCGCGGGGCTTTCCTCGTGCGGCCCGCAGGTAACAAGCCTTCCGCATGTGCTTGACGACGACATCTGCACCGGCGGCGGCTACCTCCTGGCGGGACGCGGGTTCGTGGACAAGCTCCGCGCCGTGGACACCAATGTAGTGGCGTACGAAGTCGACGGGGCCTACATCGTCACATCGGTGCAGGAGATGGGGCCGACGATGCTGCGCGGGCGCGACCTGGTGCGCGTGCCCCACGGGATCTTCCGGGTGCCCGAGTGGGGCCAGCGCACTTTCGTCGCGGGGGCGACGGCGGAGTTCCTCGCCGGTTACGTCGATCTGGTCCCGGCCGGGAGGTTCGTCGAGCCGCGCCGCTACCGCAGAAGGGTGCGCGACCAGAGCGCCAGCACCGCGAACGCCAGCGCGCCGAGCAGACCGGTCAACGCAAGCGTGCCGGAGAGGTAGCCAGCATCCACCGCGGCCGCGCCGAGGGCCGAACCGGAGGCGATGCCGACCTGGAACGTGACCACGTAGACCGAACTCGCTAGGTCCTGGTTGCGCTGGCCGGCGTGCAGGAAGATCGTGGTCGCCACCGTGGGCAACGCACCCGCGGCCATGCCGAAGACGGCGATGACGGCGAACATGCCCACCCCGGTGCCGGAGTTCAGCGCTGCGAGACCCGCGATGGCGGAGATGATGAGCAGGGCCGCAGCGCCCGCGTTGAGGCGGATCATGCGCCGGTCCACGCGGCGCCCCGCGAACGTGATGCCGACCAGGCCCGCGAGACCGTACAGGGACACACCGTACGGTACAAAGCGGTGGCCGGCGGTGGCCTCCACCAACAGGGCGAGGTACGTGAAGGTGGCGAAAATCGACGTGACAGCGAGCAGGACGTACACCACCAGCGATGGGATCGCCGACTTCGTGCTCTTGGCCTTCGCGGCGCTTGCCGTTCGGGTGGCGGGCATGGACGGCAGGGAGGTAAACAGCATGGCCAGGGATGCGATCGTCGCTACGCCAAGCACCCACGTGGACGCGCGCCACCCGATCGCCGCGCCGAGAGCGGTGGTCAGCGGCGAGCCGAGAACCAGTGACAGCGTAGAACCGATCGACACCGCGGCGACCGCTTTCCCGGTCTGGCCCGGCGGGGCGAGGCGCGACGCCATCGGGTTGACCAACGACCAGAACACGCCGTGGGTGAAGGCCGCGGTCACGCGCCCGGCGACGAGCATCCAGTAGTTCGCCGCGGTGGCCTGCAGGACGATGCCGGCGAGCAGGAACACCAGCGTCGCAATGAGCAACGGGCGCCTATTGACGTTTCTGGTGACGTGGATCAGCGGGATAGTCACCACCGCGACCAAGCCCGCATAGACGCTCATGAGCAGGCCGATCTGACCTTCGGACACACCGAGGTCGCGTGCCATCGGCGAGATGAGCCCGACGGCGAACATCTCGAAGGTGACGTACACAAAGGCGGCAAAACTCATCGCCGCCAACGGCACGACAGGAAACTGGTTGTGAGCAGTACGGGTGTTCAGCACCCGGCCAAAGTACGGCTGTTATCCGCCCATCGCAAATGCTGCCGCGGCACCGCCACCGAGGATGACCAGCAGCGCAACCACAATGCCGATGACCGCACCGGTGCTGGAGCCGGACTCCGGCTTCGCTGCAGCGTCAACGCGGTTCACGGTCGTGGAGACCGAGATGTTGACTTCCTGCTTGTGGGTGTTCGGCTTCGGGCCGCCGTTCTGGGGCGGGGCCGTGGAGGTCGGGGTGGTGGTTGCGACCTTGTCTGCGTCCGGGTTCGCACCGTCCGTCGGCAGCAGGACAGCGCCACCACCGTTTGCGCAGGTGTCACGCGCATCGATGAATCCGTCGCGGAACTTGGCCACGCGGTCGGCGTCGATGACCCCCTGGGACGCCTTGTAGGCGGCAACCCACTCGTCCTTCTGCGCCTTCGACATCGCGGACTGCGCGTCAGTGACCTTCTTGTTCGTCATCAGCTCGAACTTTTGGTAAGGCTCCTGGCCGGTCAGGGCAGCGATCTCGCCGCTGGTCATCGCCTTATCCACGTCCGCCCAGAAGGCGGTCATGTCCATGCCGGTATGGCCGGACACCGCCTTCGAGTTCCACAGTTGCTCGAAGTACCAGTGGGCGGCCGGCTCGTCGATGCCCGCGGCGACGTAGCGCTGGGTCCAACGGTCGATGTTGTTTTCCAGGTCGTTGTTGAAGACCTCGACGTAGCTGCCCTGGAACAGATCCAGGAACTCCTGGCTGATCGGCTGGGTCTGCGGGAAGGCGGTCTCAAATGCATCAAGCCAATGCTGCACGTCCTGGACTGGGCCGGGGCTCAACGTTCGCGGCAGAGAAGAGACAAAGTCTTTCTCCGCAGCGTTCATCGTGAACGTGCACACGCCGTCTTTAGGTTCGCCGACGGTCGTCGCACCTGCGGAGGGCACGCTGAGGGCGGCCGCAGCAGTAGCGGCCGTAAGGGCAAGCGCGGTAATTCTCCGATTGTTCAACACATGGTTCAGCGTAGCGCAGTCGTCCAAAAATATTGCACTCCGTGCTGCGGTGACGTGAGTCTCATAACCGGCCGTTTCCGTACTAAAAGACTATACCTGCAGGTTACGCCCAGCTTAATTTATGCTTCTCAGCTAAATAAAAGACAAAGAATAGGTAGTACGAGAGGGTACTTTGCCTATTTACGCCCGTAAAGGGGGAAATTACATGTCTGTGATTCGCTTAGAGAGGCTTATTTTTTCGCAATTTCACGTGCGATCTCCCGCGCAAACGGGCTCACTCCCCCGATCGTTCCGGCACCCGGGCCGTTCAACCCGTCGAAGCCGAGGACATATACCCCCGGGGTCTCGCGGTCGAGATTGCGAATCGGCCCCAGTGCGGGTCGGAAGCCGGTCGCCCAGATGAGCACGTCGGCGTCGACATCATCCAGTGACGTAAACATCGGCTGGGCGCTGAGCAATCCGGCATCTCGTGCGCGTCGCACGTCTGGCACGACCACGATATCGCCGCCGAAGTCCGCCCCGCCCGGATCCGGCTTTCCCTTGGCGATGGCGTTAAAGCGTTCCCGGTTGCGCCGGAACAACTGCTCGCCGTCCACGTCGTCCGGCATGAACGCGGGCTCGCGGCGGGTAAACCACTGGGTGTCCACCCCAGCCAGCGCGAGGTCCGCGACGATCTGCGCTGCCGAGTTGCCGCCGCCGACGACGGCCACGCGCTCGCCGGTAAAGTCTTCCGGCCGCGTGTAAGCAGCCGCATGCAGTTGCCTGCCCGCGAACTCGCCGCGCACGTGCGGGACGAACGGCGCCGACCAGATGCCCGTGGCCACCACCACGTTGCGGGCGGACAGATTTTGGGGGCGGATGCGGAAGCGGTGGTCGTCGTAAAGCACCCGCTCCACGCGCTCGCCACGGCGGATCGGCAGGTCGTAGCGCTTTTCGTAGCGGGTGAGGTAGTCGACCACGTGGTCGCGCGGCGGGTAGCCGTCGAAGGCGGGCATGGGCCAGCCGGGCAGGTTGGAAAACTCGGCGCGGGAGAACAGTGTCAGCGCGTCCCAGTAGTGCGGCCACGCGCCGCCGGGGGTCTCAGCCGCGTCCAGAACCACGAAGTCGGCGCCGTATTTACGCAGGTAGTACGACACGGCCAAGCCTGACTGGCCGCCGCCGATGACAACGGCATCAAGCATGAGCCACCGCCGCGGTAGCCGGACGGATGTGTGCTGCGATGCGGCTGGCGGGCGCTGCGGCGTCGCCGAACGGGGTCGCGGCCGCAAGCTTCGCGGCCAGCGCGTGCACTGTAACGGCACCGGAAAGCGCGGCCTCCTCCCCCAGCGATCTCGCCTGCATGAGCGCGAGGTGCGCGCCAATGATGCCGGAGAGAACATCGCCGGAACCGGGGGTCGCCGCCCAGGAATTGCCGGCGTCGACGGCGTAGGCGGTGTGCGGATCGTCTTCGTGCGCAATGACGGTCACGCGCCCCTTGCGCACCACCGTGCATCCCAGTGCCTGGGCCAGCGCGATCGTCTCGCCCATCCGGTCGCTCTCCCCCACCCCAGCGGCCTCGCACAGTCGCTCGAACTCGCCGTCGTGTGGGGTAAGCACCGTGGCCTGGCTGCGCCCGTGCACGAGTTCGCGCAGGTCGGGGTGGGTGGTGAGCAGGGTGAGGCCGTCGGCGTCGACAAGCACGGGTACGTCTTGCTCCAGGACCCACTGCAACTCCCGTGCGGCGTCGTCGCCTGTGCCCGCACCCGGGCCGAACACCCATGCCTGGACCCGCCCGGCGTCCTCGAGCGTTTGCGTAGCGA
>ERZ1029884.129-NODE-129-length-15782-cov-17.885611_pt1 | contig 15782 bp, 13 predicted proteins | sample MGYA00519233_ERZ1029884 | MGnify/ENA primary metagenome ERZ1029884 (study PRJEB33666, sample SAMEA4610931) | skin metagenome | biome: Human-associated habitat; feature: Malodor aspect; material: skin | place: Philippines | collected 2015-08 ...
ATGACGGCGTTCACGGGGTCGTCGAGAAGCGAACGCACGAGTGCAGGATCCACGCCGAGTGCTTGGGCGATGTCGAGCAGGGTGGTGCGCTCGTCGTTAGTGATCACGCCGTCGGACCAGGCTTCGACGGCGAGTTGGCGAGTGAACTCCTCGTTGATTGCCTCCACATCGTCGGCGCTTAGGCCCGCTGTGATGGCGGTGGATTCAAGTTGGCGTATTTCGGTGCGGGAAATTGCGCGGTCGACAAGCGCAAGGGTCAATTCCGCGCGGTAAGCGGCTTCGTCCTTGGTGCCGGTCGTCGGCAAGGTGCGCGAGAGCTGCCCCGCCCACGAGGCCGCGCCTCCGCGGGGGAGGACCGGGACTTCGGCTGCCGGGGTGGTAAACAGCGCTGGCGGGACGTTGGCGATCACGGCGCGCTGGTTCGTATACAGGTAGGACAACAGATCGGCGGTGGCTTGGGCGTCGGCAAGCGCGGAATGCGCCAACCGGTTGTGGATCTGCGCGATAGCGAGTGCTTCGCTGAGTTTCTTCACTCCGAGGTGTTGGGCGGTCAGACGCATCGTGTCCAGCCATTCGCGCATGCCGTCCTCCGCACCCGCTCGGGCGAACTCGTTTGCCAAGAAGCGGCGCTCGAACGCAGCGTTGTGCGCCACCAAGATGCGATCGTTGAGCAGCGATCCGAGGTATGCGGCGACGTCGCGGAAGGTGGGCGCATCCACCACGTCAGTCGCCGTGATCTTGTGGATGTAACTGTTTGGAATGTCGCGCTCCGGCTGGATGAGTGTCTCCCACGTGCGCTCCACCGTGAGGTCGGGGCGCAGCAGCACCACGCCAATCTCCACGATACGGTCCGTGTTGCTGAACCCCGTCGTTTCCAGATCGACCACCGCAAACCCTGGCTGCCGGTCCATTACTGCTCCTTCTGTGCTTCGTCGTTGCTGCCTTTGAACCTAGGGCACGCGCCGACACGGGTTAGGGTCAGGCGAGCGGATGTTCGATGGAACCGACGTATGTGCTGCAACGTCTAAAGGGTGAAGAAATTAATTGTTTGTCAACGCAGAGTTGACAAAAATATACAATGGGGGGTTGAAGTGTGAAGCGGTATGCAGTAATAAAGAAGCTGCGTAAAGAGGCGCAACGGCGTGGGTTGGAATTTGAGGAAATCGCACTCAAGAAACACGACGCGTTTCGCGTAGGGAGTACGACACGGACTCTCGGTCGCCATCGTGAAATCGACGATCTTGCAGCGCGAAAATTCTTTGATCAGTTTGAAACGGAGCTAGGGAAAGGGTGGTGGAGATGAGGTCTTTCACTGTCACTGCAGAACGCGGTACGAGTGGAGCTTGGGTGTTGGAATGTGCCGAACTAGGAGTCGTGTCGCAAACGAGACGACTCGACCGTGCGAAAGATGAGGTAGTCGACGCACTGGTATTTCAGTCGGGGCTCGATTCATCTGATTTTGAAATCGAAATAGTCCCGATTTTGCCAACTGAGGTCGAGTCGCTCCGGCAACGTGCAGAGGAGCTGCGTGCTAAGGCGGAGGTAGCGACCGGTGCGGCTGCTGCAGCCAAGTCGGAGCTTGCTCGGAAGATGAAGGACGAGGGATTTACACTTCGCGAGATGGGGCAAGTTCTCGGTGTTTCTTACCAGCGCGCTGCGGAATTGGCGGGGTAGAAAACGCCGTCCCGGTATCGGAAGGAGTGAGCGCGATGAGGCCTAGGTATGAAGAGCTCGAATCTCTTGAGGGCGTTCGTATTTCGCGTCCGCCGCACAGGGGTGAGATCGCCGCCGCGCGCTTCCTTGTCAAACAGATCGAGCGGGGCAGAAGCGACGGCAAGTTGTCGCCGTTCCTGCTGTGGGTGGCTAACTACGGGACCCCGGATGAGCCCCCGGGGCCGGTAATCGAGTCGCGCACCGCCTAGAACAGTTCCCGCACCGCCGCCCGGTCGACCTTGCCCGGGCCCAACTGCGGAAGTGCCGGCACGACTTTGATCTCCTTCGGCACCTGCCAGCGCGCGATCTCGCCGGCGTCCTCGGCGTCGTCAAAGGCGTCCATGATGTCGGCAACACTCGCGGAACCGGTGTACACAGCACAGATTCGCTCACCAAAGCGGGCGTCTTGCTTGCCGACGACACACGCACCCGTCACCCCATCCACCTTGAGCAAAAACGTCTCCAGGACTTCGGGGTGGAGTTTCAGGCCGCCGGAGTCGATGATGTTGTCGATGCGGCCGTGGACGGTGAGGTGGTCGTCGATAAGCGAGCCTGCGTCGGAGGTGCGGAACCAACCGTACTGAAGATCCGGCGAGTCGACGTTGCGGTAGCCGCGGGCGACCATCGGGCCGCCGAGATGGATTCTGCCGTCGACGATTTTCACGCGCGCGCCGGCGATGGGGGAGCCGTCGTACACGCAGCCACCGGAGGTTTCCGACGAGCCGTAGGTGGTCACGACGTTGATGCGCAGTTTGTTTGCCGACTCGAGCAGGCGCGGGTTGGTGGCGGCGCCGCCGACAAGCACCGCGCTGAAGGTGCGCAGCGCGTCGATGCCCTTGAGTGTGGAGGTGGCTTTGGCCAACTGCATCGGGGTCAGGGCGGTGTAGGTGCGCTCGCCGGTCGTGGCCAGTTCTTTGGCGCGCTCAGCAAACTCCGCGACGTTGAACCCGCGGGTCAGGTCGATGTATGCGGGTTCGACGCCGGCGACCATGCTGCGCACGAGCACCTGGATCCCCGCGATGTATGCCGCGGGCATGGCAAGCAGCCACTGGCCCTCCCCGCCGAGCGCCTGGTGCGTGGCATCCGCGCTGGAGATGAGGTTGGCGGGGGAGAGCATCGCGCCTTTCGGTTTGCCGGTGGAGCCGGAGGTGGAGACGACAAGGGCGATGTCGTCGTCGATAGGCGCGCCGGGCTCCAACGTGTTGCGCAGCAGGTTCGTGCGCGCCGGGTCGTTCGCCGGCACCGGCAACAGTGCGCGCTGGCCGGTCAGGGCCTCCTCAAGTCCGGGCATGATGGCCAGCGGATTCGCGGGGTCGACGGGGAAAAGTTCGAGGAGGTTGGTCACGGGGTACGAGAGTAGCCGGTGCGTTTCGACGAGCTTTACCCCGCCGGTGCCTGACCTTCAAACGCCGATATCGTCATTTAGTCACCTCATGAGAGAGCGACCTGGGGAAACGGTGGAGGTCAGGCGCTAAAAGTCGATATCGACTTTTGGGCTATCCGCGAGCGTCGGCGTGGCAGGGCAGGGGTGCGGCAGGGCGCGGTCCTGACAAATTCCGCCGTGATTTGTCAGGCGGCGGCGTCGTGCCTGGTCAGAAATTGGCCCTGACGAATCACGGCGGAATCTGTCAGTGGCGGGTGCTGATGACGAAAAAGTTCCCGGAGTTTCGCCGAAAGCGGGAACTATTTTGCCTGCCGGGAAGGGCGACCTGCGGAAACGCGTCCGTGGCCGGGGTGGAAACCCAAGAAAGTTCCCGGCCGGGGAACTATTTTAGCCAGAAGCCGGACGCCCCGCCACCGCCCCACCGGCGAAACCCCACCTAGTAGTAGAACGGGAAGTCGTCCCAGTTCGGCGGGCGCTTCTCCAGAAACGAGTCGCGGCCCTCGACGGCCTCGTCCGTCATGTAGGCCAAGCGGGTGGCTTCGCCGGCGAAGACTTGCTGGCCCATGAGGCCGTCGTCGACAAGGTTGAACGCGAACTTCAGCATGCGCTGCGCGGTGGGGGACTTGCCGTTGATCTCGCGGGCGACTTGGATGGCCTCGTCTTCCAAAGAGGCATGGGAGGCGACGATGTTCACCGCGCCCATGCGCTGCATCTCCTCCGCCGTGTAGGTGCGGCCCAAAAAGAAGATCTCGCGGGCGAACTTCTGGCCGACCATCTTGGCCAAATACGCCGAGCCGTAGCCCGCGTCGAAGGAGCCCACGTCGGCGTCGGTCTGCTTAAACCGGGCCTCCTCGCGCGAGGCGATAGTCATGTCGCACACCACGTGCAGCGAGTGCCCGCCGCCGGCCGCCCAACCGTTCACCACGGCGATGACCACCTTCGGCATCGTGCGGATCAACCGCTGGACCTCCAGGATGTGCAGGCGTCCGCCCTCGGCTTTCGCGCGCGCGGTATCGACAGTCTGCGCGGTCTCGCCACCGGCGTACTGATAACCCGAGCGGCCGCGGATGCGCTGGTCGCCGCCGGAGCAGAAGGCCCAGCCGCCATCTTTTTCGGAAGGCCCGTTGCCGGTGAGCAGCACCACGCCGACGTCGGGGGAGCGCCGGGCGTGGTCGAGGGCCTGGTAAAGCTCGTCGACGGTGTGGGGGCGAAACGCGTTGCGTACCTCGGGGCGGTCGAACGCGATGCGCACGGTGCCGTCGTCACGCGTTTTGCCCACGTGGCGGTGGTAGGTGATGTCGGTGAAATCGAAGCCCTCGACCTCGCGCCACTGGCTGGGGTCGAAGGGCTGGGCGGTGGAGTACTGCATGGGGGTAATCGTACTTACGGACATTTCCAGTCAGGCGGCCTTGCTTTGATGGGCAGTTTCCTGCGAACTGGCCGATGCGTCTGCTTTATAACTCTTTATAACTAACCCAACCTATAAAGAGGTATAAAGAAACTATGGTTCAGCGCAGTCCGTACACACCTGGCGTGGTGGCCTCCACCATTTATGGCAGAGACCAAGTTCTAAGGGAGGCGAAGCGTGAGCTTTTCTTTATGGCTCATGAACCTGGGCTGATGGGGCAGGTGAAGGTCTACGTGGGACCCCGCGGCATAGGAAAGACCAGCTTGCTCCGAGCAATAGAAGCAGAGGCTAAGGCTGAGAGCTTTGAAACCGCCTGGATTACAGCGGGGGACAGGCCGCTTTTCGCTGCCCTTTTGGACAAGATCGGCGAGATTGCTCGTAGTTGGAAAGATGAGGCAGGAGAAAAGCTCCTCGGATTGTTGTCCTCGCTGCGGGTTGAAGCGTTTGGGGTTTCAGTGGGAGGGTCTCATTACACTGACGCCCCGAGGCCAGAAGTGTCGGGGTATGGCGATCAAATGCAGCGTGCGCTTGTTGATGCAGCGGAAGCCATCCGGGGCAGGGCGAGTGGAATGGTTGTTTGTATTGACGAGATTCAATCGGCTGATGCGGATGGTCTACGCTCGCTTGCGTATGCGTGGCAGCAAATGCAAGCAGAAAATGCCGAGCTCCCTCTCGCCGTCTTTGCCGCTGGGCTCAGTCATAGTCAGGATGTGATTACCGATGCTGTGAGTTTCGCGGAGCGATTTAGCTATGTGCATCTTGAATCTCTGGACCGCGAACACGCTGAGGCAGCATTGTTGCAACCGGCGAAGAAGAAGGGCGTGAATTGGTCTCTGGACACGCTCCAGGAAGCTGTCGGTTTAGCAGGTGGTTACCCGTATTTCATTCAGGTTGTGGGCGACCTGGTGTGGGAAGCGGCCGATTTCCCGGACCCTGGTACTTCTATTGGCCTAGCAAACCTCCAAAATGTAGCGGATCGATTCCAAGAAACTCGTCTGACCATGTTCCGCTCCCGGTGGCACAAAGCTACTGACGTGGAGAGGGAGTTTATTAGCGCAATGGCCGAGGACCTTGAACCGCAAGTGAAGCGAGGCGATATCGCCGAGAGAATGGGCCGACCTACAACCGGAATCAGCATGGTCCGTAGATCTTTGCTCGACAAGGGGTTGATCGAAGAAAGTGGCTTCGGTTACTTGAGGTTCACCGTTCCGGGGTTCGCCGAATTCGTGAGAAACGAGCGTGGCGGGGCAGAAACGTGAGGCTCGTGGTTAACACTTTATACCTCTTTATAACTACCCCAACCTATAAAGAGGTATAAAGCACCCATGCTGCCTTCCGTCGACGAGATTCTCGAACGCGCCCATGTTGTCGCGCTGCCCATGGCCGTGAAATTCCGCGGTGTGACCACCCGCGAAGCGTTGCTTATCGACGGCCCCGCCGGCTGGGGCGAGTTCTCCCCCTTCCTCGAATACGACGCGCGCGAGTCCGCCGCGTGGTTGCGCGCCGGGCTCGAGGCTGCGTTCACGGGCCTGCCCGAAGCACACGGCGACGTCGAGGTCAACGGCACCATCCCCGCGGTCGCCGACGTCGAGCCGGTCCTCGCGCGTTACCCCGGGGTCACCACGTTCAAGATCAAGGTCGCCGAAAAAGGGCAGTCGCTTGACGACGACATCCGCCGTGTCGAAACAGTCCGCTACCTGCGCCCCGACGCAACGCTTCGCGTGGACGCCAACCGGGGCTGGAGCGTCGACGAGGCCGTCGAGGCAGCCGAAAAGTTGGGGGAACTGGAGTACATCGAACAGCCCTGCGCCACGGTGGAGGAGTTGGCGGAGGTGCGGCGTCGCGTGAGCACCCCGATCGCCGCGGACGAGTCAATCCGCCGCACCGCCGACCCGTACCGCGTGGCAGAACTCGACGCGGCGGATGTCGCGGTGTGCAAGGTCGCACCACTCGGCGGGGTGGCCAACCTGCGGCGTATCGCGGGCGATCTCCACCTCGACGCCACTGTCGCGAGCGCCCTGGACACCGCCGTCGGCATGGACGCGGGGCTGATCGCCGCGAAACTCACCGGCTCGCGCGCGGCGGGCCTGGCCACCCAACGCCTGTTCGTCGAGGATGTCGCCGCGCCACGCCCCATCGTTGACGGCCGCATGGCAATCACCCGCACCACGCCTGACCCGGAGCGGCTCCACGAACTGCGCGCGTCGGGCGATCGCAAGGACTGGTGGTTTGCGCGGGTCCAGGCCTGTATGGGTGTACTCGCATAACAATCCTTGGGTTTTGATGTGGGAACCGGGGGCAGTCCGCTAACCTTTCGGCCATGTCAACTCCCGTGATCCACGATTCCGCCGCGTTGTCCGACGGCGACAAGGCGAAGGCGCCAGAGCCAGGCGAGTGGCGCCGCCAACTCATCGGACTGATCGCCGGCGTCGCACTCGCGCTGCTGGTGTACTTCTTCTTCCCATCCGGTGCCGCCGACACTGTCGCGCAGTCCCCGGGCGCGAAGGAGGGGGTGGAGTACTCCGCGGACACGATGCGCATCGTCGCGGCCGTGACCGTGCTGATGGGCGCGTGGTGGATGACGGAGGCGATCCCGCTGGCCGCCACCGCGCTGCTGCCGATCGCGATCTTCCCGATCGCCGGCGTTGCCCCGTTCAAAGACGTCTCCTCGCCGTACGCGTCCGCCACGATCTTCCTGTTCATGGGTGGCTTCCTTATGGCGCTGGGGCTGCAGCGGTGGAATTTGCACCGGCGGCTGGCGTTGGTCGTCGTCAAGCTAGTCGGCACCTCCCCAAAGCGCATCATTTTGGGGTTCATGATCGCCACCGGGTTTATGTCCATGTGGGTGTCCAACACAGCGACGGCCGTGGTCATGCTGCCGATCGGCACCTCTGTGCTCATGCTGACCGCGGACACCGTCGGCGGCATGGAAAACCAGAAGAAGTTTGCGACCGCGCTCATGCTCGCCATCGCGTACTCGGCGTCGATCGGCTCGCTGGGCACGCTCATCGGCACCCCGCCGAACGCGCTGCTGAAGGGCTACATGGAAGAGGCGCACGACATCACCATCGGCTTCGGCGAGTGGATGCTGGTGGGCATGCCGGTGGCTATCGTGTTCACGTTCGTCGCCTGGTGGGTGCTGATCACCGTGTTCAAGCCGGAGATCGACCACATCCCGGGCGGCAAAGAACTCATCGACGACGAGCTGAAGAAACTCGGCGCCTGGACCTTCCCGCAGGTCGCGGTCGGCGTGATCTTCCTCGTCGCCGCGCTGTGCTGGATCTTCATCCCGCTGGGGATTAACGCCTACGGCTGGGACTTCCCGTACGACGACGCGGTCGTCGGCATCATCGCGGGCCTGCTCATGTTCATCGTGCCGGGCGCAGCGAACGGCAAACGCCTGCTGGATTGGGAGACCGCCAACGACATGCCGTGGGACGTGCTGTTGCTCTTTGGCGGCGGCCTGAGTCTGTCGGCCATGTTTACCGCTACCGGCCTGTCGCTGTGGATCGGTGAGAAGGCCAAGGACCTGGCGGGGCTGCCGATCTTCCTGCTCGTCTTCGCGGTCGGCGCGCTCGTGCTGCTGCTCACCGAGTTGACCTCGAACACGGCGACGGCGGCGACGTTCCTGCCGATCATGGGTGGCGTGGCCGTGGGCATCGGCCTGACGGACGCCACCGAGATGAACGTGCTGCTGCTGGCCATTCCGGTCGCGCTGGCCGCCACCTGCGCGTTCATGCTGCCGGTGGCGACCCCGCCGAACGCGATCGCGTACTCGTCCGGCTACGTCACCATGAGCGAGATGATCAAGGGCGGCATCTGGCTCAACGCGGTGGGCATGGTGCTCATTTCGCTGGCCACCTACTTTATTGCAGTGCCCGTGTTCGGGCTCGTACTCTAAACACCTTTCGCTTGACGACGACGCCCCGCCGGACCTTCCGGCGGGGCGCGCTAGTGTGTGCACCATGGATAACGAGACCCGACAGTACGGCAGGCCGGGCGACGAGCCACAGCGCCCGCGCCCCCAGCAGTACTTCCCGGACCAGTCCGAGCCGCAGTACTACGAGCAGGACTACGCCTACGACCAGAGCTACGACCAGCCCCAGTACGCCCCGCAACCCCAGTACGCGCCGGAGCCGCCGAAAGGCTCCAACGCTGCGTCGATCGCACTCGGCGTGTTCGCGGCGTTGTCGTTCATCGCCGCGGTCGTGCTGTTTACGCTGTGGCGCGGCGCGGCGGCCGAGGCGGACAAACCGCCGCTGACAGAGACCGTCACCCAGACCACCACGGAAACGGAGACGTCGACGGAAACGACGACGAAGATGCCGTCGATTTTCCGCGACCGCGAGGATCCGACCGCCACGTTGCCGCCCTCGGAGCCGGTGCCGGGAGACGAGGAGCTGCCGCGCGACATCCGCGACGAAGCCCGCGACATTCTCGACCAGCTCCGCGACGGCGCGGACCAATATTTCCAGGAGCAGTAGATGCAAGCGATGGAAGTAGCTCAGGCGGTGGCTGGGGTCGTCGCTAAGCATTGCACCGACGTGGTGATGAGCCCGGGCTCACGCAACTCCCCGCTGGCGTACGCACTGCTCGCGCGCCGCGACATCACGGTGCACATGCGTATCGACGAACGCTCCGCCGCCTTCACCGCACTCGGCCTCGCCCGCGTGCAGCGCCGCCACGTCGCCGTGGTGATGACCTCCGGCACCGCCGTGGCCAACGCGTACCCGGCGCTGATCGAGGCGCACATGTCCCACACCCCGCTCGCGGTGGTCAGCGCCGACCGCCCGGAACGGCTCGTCGGCACGGGTGCGTCGCAGACCATTTGGCAGCAGGGGATTTTCGCCGGCTACGCTGAGACTCAGCAGGTCACCACCGCCGAGGAGGCCGAGGCGGTCTCGTTTGACGCCGGCCAGGTGCACGTCAACGTCGCGCTCGACACCCCGCTCGTGCCGGAGGCGCTGCCGGAGCAGGTTGGGAGCCCGCGCCGGGTGGGGCCCGGCGCGCTCGCAGGCGTCGACGCCCTCGCACGCTCGGGCGCCGACGGGGAAGGCGCCGGCGCGGTGGACATCGACCTGACCCGCGACACGCTGGTTATCGCCGGCGACGAAGCCTGGGAGGTGCCGGGGCTTGAGCACGTGCCCACCATCGCCGAGCCGACCGCACCGACCCCGTTCCACCAGGTGCACCCGCTCGCCGCGCGATTTTTCGCCCAGTCGCGGGTGGCCATCTCGCACGACGGGGGCGACTTCGCCGCCTCCACCAAGCCGGACCAGGTGGTCGTCGTCGGCCACCCGACGCTGCACCGCGACGTGATGGCGTTGCTGGCGGACCCGGACATCGAGGTCATCGGCATCTCGCGCACCGAGACGTTCACCGGCCAGCCGGACAAACGCGGCTCGCGCGTCAACGCCACCGGCCAGCCGACCGACACCTGGATCAAGGTCTGCGAGGCCGCCGGCGAGGTCGGCGCAGACACCGTGCGCCAAGCGCTCGCGGACAAGGAGTTCGGGTTCACCGGCCTGCACGTCGCCGCCGCCGTGTGCGACACCCTGGCGGTTGGCGACACGTTCGTGCTCGGCTCGTCGAACCCGGTGCGCGACGCGTCCTTTGTCGGCATGCCGTTCGACGGCGTGGACACCTACTCGGCCCGCGGCGCCGCCGGCATCGACGGCACCGTCTCCCAGGCCGTCGGCGTGGCGCTGGCCGCCCAAGCGCTGCGCCCCGACGAAATCCGCGCCCCGCGCACCGTCGCACTGATGGGGGACCTGACGTTTTTGCACGACATCAACGGTCTGCTCATCGGCCCCGACGAGCCGCGCCCCGGCAACCTCACCATCGTGGTGGCCAACGACGACGGCGGCGGCATCTTCGAAGCCCTTGAGCCGGGCTCCGAGCCGGTGCGCAATGTGTTCGAGCGGGTGTTTGGGACGCCGCATGGGGTGGTCGTCGAGAAGCAAGCGCTCGCGTACGGCGCGAACTACCGGCGCGCGGAAACGCTCGCGGAACTCAATGAGGTGCTGCTCGAGCTGGAGGCGCAGCCGGACGGCATCACCGTCGTCGAAGCCGTGACCACCCGCGAGACGCGTCGCGCGCTGGCGCAGAGGCTGGCCAAGTAATGCAGTGGCGCAGGCGTGCCCACCAGGGCGTAATGGCGCTCTACGCCTGCGCCGTGCTCGGATCGGCGGCGATGGTGGCAGGCCCCGCGCTTCACGACGCCACAATCCACGCCGACCCCGGCCGCGGCATCGCCACCGTCACCGACCAGACCTGGCTGCGCACCTACATCGAATACGAAACCGAAGACGGCCGGCTCGTCTCCCCACGCGACGGGATCTTGTACCCGACCGGCCTCGGCCCGGGCCAGCAGGTGTGGGTGACGTACGCGAAGCAGAACAACGAACTGGTCAAAGTGGAGGGCCGCGGGTGGGCGCTGTCGCTCATCCCGGCGCTGTCCGTGCTGGCGGTGTCGACGCTCATCGCCGCGCTGGCGTGGTTCGCGGTAGGCAGGTGGGTGCCGTAAAAAATTCATGTTGGGTTCAACCGGAATTCGAGGCAAGTTTCACAACACGTGGTTAGGTGCGGTGGTATGCGAGTAGGAATCGTCGCGGAATCATTTCTGCCGAACGTCAACGGTGTGACCAACTCGGTGCTGCGTGTGCTCGAGCACCTCAAGGCCGAAGGCCACGAGGCGATCGTCGTCGCACCCGGCGCCCGCGACTTCCAGGACGAGATCCCGGAGTACTTGGGCTTTGAGATCGTCCGCGTGCCCACCGTGATGATCCCGTTGGTGGATTCGCTGCCGGTCGGCGTGCCGACGAGCACCGTCACCAATGCGCTCGCACGCTTCAAACCGGACATCGTGCACCTGGCGAGCCCGTTCGTCCTCGGCGGCGCGGGCGCGTTTTCCGCCCGCCAGCTGGGGGTGCCGGCGGTGGGGCTGTACCAGACCGACGTTGCGGGCTTTGCCACGAAATACCACGTCTCCACGCTTGCCTCCATCGCCTGGGACTGGACGCGCACCATCCACAACATGTGTGAGATGACGCTTGCGCCGTCGTCGGAGGCGATCCGCGAGCTCGAGAGCCACAACATCAACAACGTCCGCCACTGGGGCCGCGGCGTGGACGCCGAGTTGTTCCACCCGTCGAAGCGCTCCGACGTCCTCCGCCGCGCGTGGGATCCCACCGGCGCGAAGAATATCGTCGGCTTCGTCGGCCGCCTCGCCGCGGAGAAGTCCGTCGACCGCCTAGCCCCGTTGGTCGGGGACCCGTCGATCCAGCTCGTCATCGTCGGCGGCGGTCCGGAGCGCGACGCGCTGGAAGAGGCGCTGCCGGGCGCCGTGTTCACCGGCCCGCTGTCCGGCGAGGACCTCGCCCGCGCCTACGCCTCGCTCGACCTGTTTGTGCACACCGGCGAGTTCGAGACGTTCTGCCAGGCCATCCAGGAGGCCCAAGCGTCCGGCGTGCCCACGATCGGCCCGCGCGCCGGCGGCCCCATCGACCTGATCCAGGAGCACCACAACGGCATCCTGCTCGACGTGGACACGTTCACCGCCGATCTTCCGGACGCGGCGCGCTGGCTTCTCGACGACACCCGCCACGCCGAACTCAAAACCAACGCCCGCGCCTCCGTGGCCGACAAGACGTGGCACGCGCTCGGCGAGCAGCTGCTCGGCTACTACGAGGAGGTGCTCGGCTGCTACGAGCGCAAGGTGTTCAACCTGTTCGGCCGGGAAATCCCCGCGCCGCGCTGGGCGCCGGCACCGTTTGCCACCCGCCGCGCCGCGCGACGCGGCAACTCGGCATAAGCGCTTTGTTGCACGCCAAGTAGACTGGCCAACCATGGCCAAGGCGGATCTGGACAAAAAGCCCTTCGACGTTGCCGGCATGTTTGACGACGTGGGCAAAAACTACGACAAGACGAACACCGTGCTGTCGTTCGGCCTGGACAAGTACTGGCGCCGCCGCACTCGCGAGCGCCTCAACTTGAAGCCGGGGGAGAAGGTTCTCGATCTTGCCGCCGGCACCGCCGTGTCCACCGTGGAGCTGAGCAAGTCCGGCGCGTGGGTCGTCGCCTGCGACTTCTCCCAGGGCATGCTCGCCGCGGGCCGCGACCGCGACGTGCCCAAGGTGGTCGGCGACGCGATGCACCTGCCGTTCGCCGACAACACCTTCGACGCGGTGACCATCTCCTACGGGTTGCGCAACGTCCACGACTTCGAGGCGGGCCTGCGTGAGATGGCGCGTGTGACCAAACCGGGCGGGCGCCTGGCCGTCAACGAGTTTTCCACCCCCGTCATCCCGGGGTTTCGCACGCTGTACAAGGAGTACCTGCCGCGTGCGGTGCCGGCGCTGGCGAAGGTGTTCTCCTCCAACCCGGAGGCCTACGAGTACCTCGCCGAATCCATCCGCGCCTGGCCCGGCCAGGAGGAACTCGCCGCCGCGATCAACGCCAACGGGTGGGAGGACGCCGGCTGGCAGGACCTTTCCGCCGGCATCGTCGCGCTGCACAGCGCGGTCAAACCCGCTTAAACCACATCCCACAGCGGTGCCTGCTTCGGCACCGCCCGGCCCGCGGCGCGCCAGGCGCGGGCGACGAGGTCGCGGTCGCTGTCAAGCACAAGGTTGCCCATCAGCCGAGCCGCGGCCGGCATGAGGTAGCGCCCGCCCAGCCCGCGCAGGGCCACCGGGCCCGCGAGCGGGAGGAACTGCGGGTAGGTCAAAAGCCGTGCCAGGGTGCGCGCAAGCGTGAACGCGTCGCCGTAGTGCTCGCGCAGCAGCGCCGGCCACGCCAGGGTCAGGTCTTTCTCTGCCATGATGAGCTCGATGGCGAGCACGGCGGTTTCCAGCCCGTAGTCGATGCCTTCGCCGTTGAGCGGGTTCACGCACGCGGCGGCGTCGCCGATCAGCGCCCAGTTCGGGCCCGCGACGTTTGAGACCGCCCCGCCCATCGGCAGCAGCGCCGAGGTCACGTGCTGTTCGGGCCCGAGCCCCCACGCGTCGCGCTGCTGGGCGGCGTACTCGGCGAGCAACTTCTTGGTGTTCACCTTCGCCGGGCGCTTGTCCGTGGACAGCGCGCCACAGCCGAGGTTCACTGTGCCGTCGCCGAGCGGGAAGATCCAGCCGTAGCCCGGCTGAATCACCCCCTCTGCATCGCGGAGCTCCACGTGCGAGTGCATCCACGGCTCCGAGGAAAACGGCGAGTCGCAGTACGAGCGCGCCGCGATGCCGAACACCTCGCCCTTGTGCCATTTCCGACCCAACAGTTTGCCGAAGGGGGAGCGCACCCCGTCGGCCACCACGACCCACTTCGCGCGCACCGTACCCTGGTCGGTCTCTACCGCGGAAATCGCCCCCCGGTCGAACTGCGCGCCGGTGGCGGCGCAGTGTTGGCGGATGGTGGCTCCGGCGGCGCGGGCTTCGTCGACAAGCATCGCGTCGAACACCGCACGCGGCGACGCGGAGCCCTCGCCCCGCGGCCAAGGCGCTTCGACGTGACCGCCGTAGCCGTGCAGTTTCAACCCCTTGTTGCGGTATGCGGGCACCGCAAGATCGAGCGCGCGCAGCGTCTCCACGGCGCGCGGGGTCAGTCCGTCGCCGCAGGTTTTATCGCGGTTGGGGGACTGGGCGTCGAGAAGCAATGTGTCCAAACCGGCCCGCTGCGCGGCGATCGCGGCGGCCGAACCGGAGGGGCCTGCGCCCACAACGACGAGGTCGAAATACTCACTCACCCCGCATATTGTGCCAGCGCCACCCGCTGCTGCAGAGGGCAGGTGTGTTGGGCTACGGTTAGTGCGTTATCCATGTGCCCCTCCAACCTGCAAGGACGTTATAGATGACGTACGGCACCACCCGGTCACCACGCCACGGATTCAAGCTGGACCTTGGCGACGACGCACTCAACGCCCGGCTCAACTCCGGACTGGAGTCGGTGGAGGACCTGCTGATGGCGGAGCTCTCGCGTGGCGAGGAGTTCCTCACCGACAAGGTCACGCACCTCGCAGAAGCCGGCGGCAAGCGCTTCCGCCCGATGATGGCGCTGCTGTGCAGCGAGTTCGGACCCGACCCGCGCGCCGAGAACGTGATCCGTGGCGCGGCGGTGACGGAAATGGTGCACCTTGCCACGCTTTATCACGACGACGTGATGGATGAAGCAGAGCGCCGCCGCGGCGTCGAATCCGCCAACGCGCGCTGGACGAACACCGTGGCCATCTTGGCCGGCGATATCTTGTTCGCCCACGCCTCGCGGCTGATGAGCCGCATGGACTTGGACACCGTGGCCCACTTCGCCGAGACCTTCGAGGAACTGGTCACCGGCCAGATGCGCGAAACCGTCGGCGCGGAAGGTTCCGACCCAGTGGAGCACTACCTGAAGGTCATCGACGAAAAAACCGGCGTGCTCATCGCCTCCGCCGCCTACCTGGGTGCGCGGCACTCCGGCGCCACCGACGAGGTGGTCGAGCGCTGCGCGCGCATCGGCGACGCCGTGGGCATGGTCTTCCAGATCGTCGACGACATCATCGACATCTTCTCCGACCCCGAACAGTCCGGAAAGACCCCCGGCACCGACCTGCGCGAGGGCGTGTTCACCCTGCCCGTGCTGTACGCGCTTGAGGAGGACTCCGAAGCCGGCGAGGCCCTTCGCGGCTTGCTCACGGGCCCGCTTACCGACGACACCGACGTCGCCCGTGCCCTCGACCTGCTCAGCCAGACGCGTGGGCGCGAACGCGCGCTCGAGACCGCACGCGGCTACTTGGCAACCGTCGAGCGCGAACTCGACGCGCTGCCGGACATCCCCGCGCGCGAGGCACTGCGCACCATGACCCGCCTGACCGTCGATCGTGTGGGATAACCTGCCGATTTGCTTTGAATGCGGTGCGGTGTTGTAGAGTAAATCCCGCACTTTGAACGTGCTCGCCAGGTTGCCCGAGCGGCCAAAGGGAGCGGACTGTAAATCCGCCGGCATTCGCCTTCAGAAGTTCGAATCTTCTACCTGGCACAGACGGACCCCGTCGATTCCACACCGGAATCGGCGGGGTCTTGCCGTTGCCGGGCGCGTGGTGCTGGTGTTGTGTTCCGGGGCAGGGTAATCGTCGATAAGCATGGGCGAAAAGCGGTACTAGCCAGGCGATTTGTGTTTATAAACGCGATCGGGTTAATCTTCTCAAGGCTTCAACGGAGCGGGTCAAAGCGAAAGCGAAGATCCACAACACAGAGGCTGTGCCCCCTTAGCTCAGTCGGCAGAGCGTTTCCATGGTAAGGAAAAGGTCGA
>ERZ1029884.132-NODE-132-length-15529-cov-16.413791_pt1 | contig 15529 bp, 18 predicted proteins | sample MGYA00519233_ERZ1029884 | MGnify/ENA primary metagenome ERZ1029884 (study PRJEB33666, sample SAMEA4610931) | skin metagenome | biome: Human-associated habitat; feature: Malodor aspect; material: skin | place: Philippines | collected 2015-08 ...
TCTACACGCTCGGCCCCCTGGTCACCGACATCGCGCCGGGCTACGACCACATCACCTCCGCCATCGGCGCCGCCAACATCGCGGCCGGCGGCACGGCGATGCTGTGCTACGTCACCCCAAAGGAGCACCTGGGCCTGCCGAACCGCGACGACGTGAAAACCGGCGTGATCACCTACAAACTCGCAGCCCACTCGGCCGACGTGGCCAAGGGCCACCCGGGCGCGCGCGACTGGGACGACGCGATGAGTAAGGCGCGTTTCGAGTTCCGCTGGCACGACCAGTTCGCCCTCTCCCTCGACCCGGAGACCGCGCAGGCCTACCACGACGAGACCCTGCCGGCCGAGCCCGCCAAGACCGCGCACTTCTGCTCCATGTGCGGCCCGAAGTTCTGCTCCATGCGCATCTCGCAGGACATCCGCGACGAGTTCGGCGACCAGATCGCGGACCTGGGTATGCCGACGTTCGACTTCGACGTTGCCTCCTCCGATGCCTCCGATATTTCCGAAGCCCGCGAGGGTGAGCGCGAGATGGCCCAGGAGTTCCGCGATATGGGCTCGAATGTTTACCTCAAGGAGACCCGCGAGGATTCCCCGTCTACGCAATAATGGCGGGCGTGACTGACGCGTTTATTTCCGACCACCGCACCTCCTCCGACGCCGACCTGGCCGCCGCCTTGGTCGAGCATGCCGGGGCGCTCGCGCTGCGCATGCGCTCGGAGGGCCTGGGCACGGAGTTCAAAACCTCCGTGTCCGACGTGGTCACGGAGGCCGACCGCGCCGCCGAGCGTTTCGTCGCCGAAGCGCTCGAGGCGCTGCGCCCGGACGACGGCGTCATCGGCGAGGAGGGCGCCTCCCGCACCTCTCGCACCGGCCGGACCTGGGTGATCGACCCGGTCGACGGCACCTACAACTTCTCCCAGGGCTCCGATTACTTCTGCTCGGCGCTCGCGCTTATCGACGACTCCTCGCCCCGCACCCCCGCAATCGGCGCCGTCAACCGCCCCGCCCTGGACACCACATGGCTGGCGGTTGACGGGGTCGCAACCCGCAACGGTTCCGCCCTGGAGCCGCTGGCCCCGTCCTCGCTTGCCGACAGCGCCGTGGTGACCTACCTCCACCCCACCTTCCTCGCCGACGCCGCGGTCCGCGAGCCGTGGCTGCGCGTAGCCTCCGCCGCCGCGACCATCCGCATGCAGGGCGCGGGCTCCATCGACCTGGCCAACCTGGCCTCCGGCCAGATGGGCGCCTGGATGCAGCACACCGTGCCGGATTGGGACTGGCTGCCGGGCAAGGCGCTCGTCGAGGCCGTCGGCGGGCGCTGCGTGAAGGTCGACGCTGGTGGCGTGACCTGGTGCGTGGCGGGCAACCCGCAGATCGTCGACGAGATCACCGCCCTGCTCCGCGCGTAGGCCGGCCGACCGCCCCGGCAGCCTTACGGCAGGCGGAACCCGCCGTGCACGAGCGGGAGCACCGTGTCCATGCGCAGCGACGCGGTCGGCGCGTGGATCGGCCCCTGCAGCGGGGTGTGGCAGGCGATGTCGAACGGCGGGCGCCAGGTGCCGCCGTTGACCATGGCGATCACGCGGTCGCCGACCATGAGCGGGGCGCCGGAGTCGCCTTGCATGGCGCAGACGTGGTTGATGTTGTGCTCGCCCCAGTCCTCGATCGTGGGTGCGCAGGTGTTCCCGGTGGCTACGCCTTTCTTGCACACCATGGCGCCGCGTCGCACAGGGGCGCCGCCGACGTGGTTGGCGGTGGTGCCGTCGTAGGAGCGGGTGACCTCGGTGTTGCGGGCAAGGGTGATCACGGCGAAGTCGCGGGCCTTGTCCACCTGGGTGATTTTGCCGGTCACGCCGAGTTGCGGGGCGTCGGCGGACTTGACGTCGTCGCCGACGTTGCCGCAGTGGCCTGCGGTGATGGCGACTTTTTGGCCGCGGTCGTTGTAGCCGGCGACGGTGGTGGTGCACATGAATTCGTTGCCGACGGTGTTGCCCACGTACAGCGGGGTGCCGGGCCCGTAGAGGGCGTTGCCACGCTTGCGGGCCTGGTCAGCTTCTTTGGGGATGCGTGGGGCGTCGTGAAGCGAGCCCGGCACGCGGTGGAGCACGCGGTCCACCGTCGGCTTGCCGGCCAGGGCCTTGCTCACGATGTCGGTGCGCCAGACGTAGTTCGGGTCGGTGGAGTCCACGGGCGCGGCGACGTCGGCGGAGGCCGGTGCGAGACCAGCACCGATACCACCGACGGAGAGCACGAGAGCGGACACAGCAGCGGCGACGACGGTGCGGGCCTGGGTGAAACGGCGCATCAACAATCCCCAATCACAAAATTCACACAAACAACAACTACCCCAATGGCAACAATAGGCCTATCTAACCACACGAGACGACTTGACGACAGGGCTTAAGGTAGAGACATGTCTGACTTACCGATACTCACAGGTCACCTCGCCGGTTTCGAGGAAACGATCGCGGCCACGCGGGAGAAGCGCGAGGAGCTCTACAAGTGGTTCCACCAGCACCCGGAGCTGTCCATGGAGGAGTACGCGACCTCGCAACGCATCGAGGAGGTCTTAAACGAGATCGGTTTCACCGTCACCGCCGTGGGCAAGACGGGCAAGGTTGGCGTGCTGGAAAACGGCGAGGGCCCAGTCGTCGCCTTCCGTGCGGACTTCGACGCCCTGCCAATCGCCGAGGACACCGGCCTGGAGTACTCGGCAGATCCGGCGCTGAACAAGATGCACGCCTGCGGCCACGACATGCACACCACTGCACTGCTCGGCGCGGCAGAAGCGCTGGCGAAGCACAAGGACCTTTGGTCGGGAACGTTTATCGCCCTGTTCCAGCCGGGTGAGGAAACAGGTGCGGGCGCGCAGGATATGGCGGATTCGGGGCTGGCGGACAAGATCGTAAAGCCGGATGTGGTGTTGGGCCAGCACATCGGGCCGTGGATCGACAATTACGGCGTGGGCGCACTTGCCGGCCCGGTGTTTGCCACGTGCGTGCAGACGAAGATCACGCTCTACGGCCGCGGCTCGCACGGCTCGATGCCGCACTTGAGCGTGGACCCGGTGGTGCTGGCGGCGAAGGTCATCATGAGCCTGCAGACGATCGTCTCGCGCGGCATCAACCCGCAGGAGATGGGCGTAGTCACCGTCGGCGCGGTCCACGGCGGCGATTCGCCGAACACGGTGCCGGATTCGGTGGAGATAAAGGTCTCCACCCGCGCCTACACCCAGGAACTCTCCGACAAGCTGAACAAGGACATCCGGCGCATCGTGCGCGGCGAGTGCGAGATTGCTGGCTGCGACCGCGAGCCGACCTTCGAGATCGTCGGCGGCGCCCCGGTGTTCAGCAACCACGAGGCACCGACCAACACCGTCATGGCCGCATTCAAAGAACAGTTCGGCGATCAGGTCGGCGACTTCGGTCGCCTGTGCGGCTCGGAGGACTTCCCCACCATCGCGGAGGCCTGGGGCGCGCCGTACTTCTACTGGGCGGTCGGCAGCAAGCAAAACATCGCGGGCGAGCCGTACAACCACTCCCCCAAATTTGCGCCGGATCTGGACCCGGTACTCGACCTGACCACCCGCACCATCTTGGTCGGCGTCTCCCCGTGGCTGATGTCGCGGTAGGGGTGTAGCTTGAGCCGCATGAATCAACATGTGGCTCCACCTGCAAGAACTCGGCAGCGCCTCATCGTGCCCGATTTGGCGCGCGGCACAGCGCTTCTCGGCATTGCGCTGGCGAACGTGACGTCAGCCTGGATTGTGAACGACTTCTCCCAGGACAAGTCGTCTCCCGGCTGGACGCTTGGCGGGGTGCAAGATGGCTCGCTTATCGACGACATCAGCGCCGTCTTCGCAGCCATGTTCATCCACGTGCGTGGCCTGCCGATGTTTTCCACCCTGCTGGGTTTCGGCTTCGGCCTGGTTGCGGCCAGCATGGCGCGCAAGGGCTATTCGGCGAAGGAAGCGCGGCGGGTGCTGGTTCGTCGATACGCAATGCTCGCGGTGTTCGGCCTGGTGCACATGATGCTCATTTTCTACGGCGACATCATGCTCACCTACGGGCTGATCGGCATGCTGCTCGCGGTGGGGTTCACGTGGTCGGGTAGAACGCTGCGGATCATCGCGTACCTCGTGCTGGGGCTGCTTTCGGCGATGGGGGTCGCAGGCGCGTATATGACGCTGTATTTCGAGGGCGACTCGGGGGCGATGGATAGGCCGGGGGATTTTTCGTCGTTAAGCGCGTACTTCGCGGGGAATTTCGACGGCGGGTTGATCATGCTGGCCAGCCAACCGTTCGCGGTGATTCAGCTCGGCGCGCTGGCCACAATCGGTTACCTGTGGGCGCGCGAGCGGGTGCTTATCGACGTGAAACGCCACCGCCGCACCCTAATCACCTGGACCGTCATCGCCGCGGTGATCGTGGTCGGTGTGGGTCTGCCCTGGGGCCTGTCCGCGATTGGCGTGCTGCCCACCGAGTGGGAGCTGCCGCTGATGATGCTCAACCAGGCCGTGGGGCTCTTCACCGGCCCGGGCATTCTGGCGGCGCTGGCGCTGGCCACGGATTCGCTCAACAACGAGGTGCCAGGCTGGGCGCGCGCGTTTGTGGCGCTGGGCAAGCGCTCCATGTCTGGATACCTGGCGCAGTCGGTGCTGTTCATTGCGCTGGTGATGCCGTTTACGCTGGGGCTGGGCGCGGATGCCTCGGTCAGCGGTCAGCTTGCGGCGGGGCTATTGGTCTGGCTGATCACGCTGGGGCTTGCGGTGGCGCTGGAGCGCGCCGGCAAGCAAGGCCCATTTGAGTGGGCGCACCGCCGGCTCTCATACGGCACGACAGGAAGGATTGAGCCGAAAAATGATCTTCAGATCACTGGATGAGATGACGCCGTTTGAGGTCCACCAACTGTACAAACTGCGCGTGGACGTCTTCGTCGCGGAGCAGAACTGCCCGTTCAACGAGATCGACGACCAGGACGCCGCCCCCGAGACAAGGCACGTCCTCGCATTGCTTGATAGCGGCACCCTCGCCGGCTGCGCCCGCGTCTTCCCCACCGAAACCGGCTCGCGCTTCGGCCGGTTCGTGGTCCACCCCGACCACCGCGGCTCAGGATTGGGCCCCGAGATCGTGCGTGCGGGCATCGAATACACCGAGCGCTTTCCCGGCGACCTCATCGTGGAGGCCCAATCGGGGCTCGTCGGCTACTACGAGCAGTTCGGGCTAGTTGCCGAGGGCGAAGAGTTTTTGGACACCGGCGTCCCGCACCGCAGGATGCGGCTGAAACGGTAAGTCGCCCTAACGCCCAGGTTTGATCAGTGCGCCGGCGGCGGACGAGGTCACGGCCGATCCGACGAGTACGCCGACGGTGTAGAGAATGCCGGTAACTCCGAGCATCTGGAGCAGCCAGCCGAAAAACAGTGCGCCCACAACGGCACCGGCGATTGCGACGACCCAACGTCCCATGGAGGTTTCCTTTCTTCAAAGGGCAAACTTCAACGTGGGCAACCAGCGTACCGATTTGTTACTCTTTGCCCCTATGAATACGAACGCACCCGCCACTGCCAGCGCCGCAGCCGGCGAACAAAAGTTGCTTGAGCGCTTCATGTGGCTGTCCATCGGCGCGACGGTGGTGACGATTCTGCTCAAGGCGTCCGCGGCGTGGGTCACCGGTTCGGTGGGCTTCCTCTCGGACGCGTTGGAGTCCATGATCAACCTGGTCGCAGCGGCCGTCGGCCTGTGGGCGCTGAAGCTTTCGGCCAAGCCTGCCGACGACAACCACAACTTCGGCCACTCCCGCGCCGAGTACTTCGCGGCCCAGGTGGAGGGCTCACTCATCCTGCTCGCCTCGGTGGCAATTATTTACACGGCCGTGGGCAGGCTCATCAACCCGGTTCCGGTTGAGCAAGTCGGCATCGGCCTGGCGTTTTCCATCGTGGCGACGATCCTCAACGGCGTCGTCGGCGTCGTGCTCATCCGCGCGGGCAAGAAGTACCGCTCCACCACCCTGGACGCCGACGGGCGCCATTTGCTTACCGACGTCTGGACCACCGTCGGCGTCATCGTCGGCATGGCACTCGTGTGGCTCACCGGCTGGCAACCGCTCGACCCGATTGTCGCGCTCGTCGTGGGCATCAACATCCTGATTACCGGCTACAAGCTGCTCAAAAGCGCGATGCTGAGCCTGCTCGCCAACGCCCTGCCCGAGGAGGAGCGTGAGGTGCTCCGCGCTTACCTGGACAACTACGCGGCCGAGACCGGCGTGGAGTTTACCTCTGTGCGCACCGTCGAGGCTGGCCGCGAGCGCATGGTCAACCTGGTCATGCAGGTCCCCGGCGAGTGGACGGTTGCACGCTCGCACGACCATGCCGACGAGGTGGAGGCCGGCATCGCCGCAGCCCTCGGCGGTGCGGAGACAATCGTGCACATCGAGCCGCTCGGCCACCCCACGCGCACCGGCCCCATGACGGGGTAGGACCGCGCTGTTAGTCTCGCGGGCATGTTCATCGCACTGCTTATCGCTGAGGTTGCATTTTGGGGGTGTCTCTTCCTTGGCTTGCTCATGCGCTACACCTTCAAAAAGCCACAGCTCGGCTTGTGGCTACTAGCGATGACACCCGCAATCGACTTTCTGCTGCTTATCTACGCAGCTTACGATTTGCATAAATCGGGCCAGGCTGACTTCTTCCACGGCTTCTCGGCGTTTTACGTGGTGTTTTCTGTCGTTTTCGGACGGGATCTCATCGCCACGATGGATCGGTGGTTTGCCGGAGTCAAAGGCAAGCCGGGACAGAAAGTCGGCTTGGGCAGGTGCGTGCTTGCCAGCGCTATCACCGCGATTGTGTTGGCCGGGCTGATCGTGATCACCGGGAAGGCCGGTAGTTTTTGGCTGCTGTACTGGCTGATCGCCGTCGCGTTCACACCGCTGATGTGGTGGGGAGTCGATCGCTGGAATGCGCTTCGCCGATCGCGTTGAGCCCCTCCCCCGGCGGATCTGCTAGTGCCCGCCCCAGTGCGACTAGCAGATCACGCGTTCAACTGAGCGTTTACGCAGGTGTTGTTGACAATGAGTGCCATTTACAGCGCAATCTGCTAGTGCGGCCTTCGAGCAACTAGCAGATCCGCATAGGCTGGACGCATGGCTGACTCAATCAAAGATCCAGAGCTCTACGAAGCGCTTCTCGACGACGGCGCCTCGAAGTCCAAGGCCGCCGCCATCGCCAACGCGGCGGCACGCGACGGGCGCTCCACGGTGGGCAAGCGCGGCGGTAAATCCGACGCATACGAAGACTGGACCAAAGAGGAACTCTACGAGCGCGCTCAAGAGCTCGATATCGAGGGCCGCTCCGCAATGAGCAAGGACGAGCTGATTGAGGCGCTGCGTGACTAGCCCGCGTCGAAGCAACCCCGAACTCGACCTGCGCTGCTACTTTGTCACCGGCCAGGGCCCGGACGTCGTCGAGCGAGCGCGCGCAGCCGCGGCGGGTGGCGCCGGCGTCATCCAGGTCCGCTCGAAGCCGATCAGCGCCCGCGACCTGTACGCCCTCTCCCGCGACGTCGCCGATGCTGTCCACGAGGCAAACCCGAACACGCGGGTGCTTATCGACGACCGCGTGGACGTCGCCCTCGCCCTGCGCGACCACGGCGTCGCCGGCGTGCACGTCGGCCAAGACGACCTCGACGTCCGCGTGGTGCGCGACCTGCTCGGGCCCGGCGCGATCATCGGCCTGACCACCGGCACGATGGACCTGGTGCAGGCTGCAAATGAGCACAAGGACGTAATCGATTACATCGGCTGCGGGCCATTCCGCGACACCCCGACGAAGGACTCCGGCCGCACACCGCTGGGCCTGGACGGCTACCCCGCGCTGGTCGAAGCGTCGGAGGTGCCGCTGGTGGCCATCGGTGATGTCACCGCCGACGACGCTTACGACCTCGCGCGCCAGGGCGTGGACGGGCTGGCGATCGTGCGCGGCATCATGCACGCGGACGACCCGAAGCACTACTGCGAGCGCGTGATCGAGGAATTCGAAAGGGGCCGACAAGCCCGCGCATAAGGGCTACCCTATTGGTGTGATTATCTCGGTTGTCGGTGCAGGCATTATCGGCCTCACCACTGCGCTCACCCTGGCGGACCGGGGGCATACGGTCACGGTGCACGACCCTGACCCGGCCTCCGGCGCCACCTACTTCGCGGGCGGCATGCTCGCCCCGACTGCGGAGGTGGTGTACAAGCAGGATCCGCTGTTTCCGCTGATGAAGGGCTCGGCACGCTACTACCCGGACCTGATCGCGCTGACCAACAAGTACTCCGACAAGCCCACCGGCTACCGCACCGACGGCACCTTGGTGGTCGCGCGCGACACCGCCGACAAGACGCACCTGGCGGAACTGCGCGAGTACCAGGAGCAACACGGCATGGAGGTGGAAACGCTTACCACCCGCCAGGCCCGCAAATACGAGCCGGCGCTGTCGCCAGCGATCAGCGGCGCGGTGCGCATCGCGGGCGACCACCAGGTGCAGCCGCGACTGTTCACAAAAGCGCTTATCGACGCCTGCACCAACGCCGGGGTGAACTTCAAACGCGAAACAGTAAGCGACACCGAGAAGCTAGAGGCAGATCAGGTGGTCGTCGCTAATGGCTTGGGCGCGCGCGACCTCGTGCCGTACCTGGATCTGCGCCCGGTGTACGGCGACGTGCTGCAACTGCGGGTGCCGGAGCACCAGTACCCGCTGCTGGATCACGTGGTGCGCGGGTTTGTGGAGGACCGCCCCGTCTACCTCATCCCGCGCGAGGATCGCACGCTGACCATCGGCGCGACCACCCGCGAGGACGGGCGCGCCGAAGCCCAGGCCCAGGGCGTGTTCCAGTTGTTGCGCGACGCCATCGAGATCGCCCCGGCAATCGAAGAGTGCGATTTTCTCGAGGCGGCCGCGGGCGCGCGACCGGGCACGCCGGACGACCTGCCGTATCTGGGCCGCATCGACGAGCGCACGGTGGTCTCCACCGGCTACTTCCGGCACGGGATCCTGCTTGCGGGGTTGGGGGCGCGGTGCGGTGCTGAGATCGTCGAAAAGCAAGCGCCCTCAATAGACTTATCCGCATGCGATCCGAGGAGGCATGGATGAATCTGACGCTCAACGGGGAGAAGACCACCACGCAGGCCACAACCGTCGCGGAGTTGGTCGCGGAGGTCGGCGCGCCCGAGGCAGGCACCGCGGTGGCTGTCGACGGGGAGGTCGTGCCGCGCTCGCAGTGGGGGCGGGCGCTTAACGACGACCCACAGGTGGACATCCTCACCGCCGTTCAAGGAGGCTAGCCGTGTTAGAGATTGCCGGGCAGCAGTTTGATTCGCACCTGATCATGGGCACGGGCGGGGCGAGTTCCTTCGACATGCTGGAGCGTGCGCTCGTCGCCTCTGGCACGGAGTTGACCACGGTGGCAATGCGCAGGCACGCCGCCAAAACGGGTGCGGGTGAGAGCGTGTTCGACCTGCTGAAACGCCTGAATATCCGCCCGCTGCCGAACACCGCGGGTTGCCGCACGGCGCGCGACGCGGTGATCACGGCGAAACTGGCGCGCGAGGCGCTCGGCACCGATTGGGTGAAACTCGAGGTCATTGCCGACGACCGCACGCTGCTGCCCGACGTGGTGGAAACGGTTGACGCGTGCGAGATGCTCATCGACGAAGGCTTTACGGTGCTCGCCTACACCTCCGACGACCCGGTGGCGGCGAAGCGACTCGAGGACCTGGGTGCAGCTGCGGTGATGCCGTTGGGCTCGCCGATCGGTACGGGCCTGGGCATTCTTAACCCGCACAACATCGAGCTGATCTGCTCGCGCGCGGAGGTGCCGGTGCTTATCGACGCCGGCGTGGGCACCGCATCCGACGCCGCCCTCGCCATGGAACTGGGCTGTTCGGGCGTGCTGCTCGCGAGCGCAGTGAACCGTTGCCAGGACCCGGAGGCGATGGCCCACGCGATGCGCCACGCGGTGGAGGCCGGCCGGCTGGCACGCGGCGCGGGGCGGATTCCGAAGCGGGAGCACGCGGTGGCGTCCTCGACCTTCGACGGCCTGGCCAGCTGGGCCGACGAGGTGCTCTAAGTGCTCCCGCTCGACGAACTGAAGCGCACCGCGCGCCAGATGAACCTGCCGGGCTTCGGCCCGGAGCAGCAAGAGGCCCTGTACAACGCGCGCGTGCTGGTCATCGGTGCCGGCGGCCTGGGCTGCCCCGTCATGCAGACGTTGGCCGCCACGGGCGTTGGCCACATCACCGTCTGGGACGACGACCACGTGGACATCACGAACATCCACCGCCAGATCCTCTTCGGCGCGGGGGACGTGGGCCGCAAGAAGGTCGACGTGGCCGCCGAGCGTCTGCGCGCGCTGCAGCCGGACATCGAGGTGAACACCGTATTTGACCGTCTCACCCCCGACAACTTCATCGGAGCCCTCGACGGGATCGACTTGCTTATCGACGGCTCCGATACCTTCGCCACCAAATTCCTCGCCGCCGACGCCGCCGAAATCACCGGCACTCCCCTGCTGTGGGGCTCGGTGCTGCGCTACCGCGGCGACATCGCCCTGTGGTGGTCCGGCCCCGGCGCGCCCGAGCGCGGCGTGGGCATGCGGGATCTCTACCCCACCCAACCGGACGCGGATTCCGTGCCGGATTGCGCCACCGCCGGCGTGCTCGGGGTGACCACCTCCGTGGTCGGCTCGCTGATGTCCACCGAAGCCGTGAAGTTTCTCACCGGCATCGGCGAGGCGGAAATCGGCCGGCTGCATATGTACGACGCACTGACCACCACCGTCCGCCGCTTCACCGTCACCCGCGACCCGGCACGACCGCTGGCCCACACCCTTGGCACCTACACCGACGCTTGCGCCGTGAGCACTGAGGTGGACACGGTGGGCCAGTCGCTTTACGACGACATCCGCACCGGCGCAGCCCACGCCTTGGACATCCGCGAGCCGCACGAGCGCGCCATCGCCGACCTGCCGTTTGCCTCCACACACCTGCCGCTGAGCGAGGTGGAGCGCAACCCCGACGCCGTGGACCACGCCCTGGCCGAGTACACCGACGGCGATGATGTCGTGGTCTACTGCGCGGGCGGCGTGCGCTCCGACAAGTTCGTCGATACCTACGCGGAGCAGGCCCGACATCGTGGCATCACCCTGAAATCTTTGCCGGGAGGCGTGCAACGCTGGGGGTAACGTCACACACCAAACCGACCGCGATAATCAGACTATGGAGATCCCCGAACCGCTAAAGCCAAATCCAGAGATCGCTAACTTTAAAGAAGAAATGTCAAGGCTGTGCATCAACCTCGCCACCGCAGCCAAGGAAATCGGACGAACAAAGCCCGCTTGGGGTCCCGATATCACCGCCCAAGTCAATGCGACCTTAGACGACTCAGTCGAGAATGTGGCCAAAGTTCCTGATGAACTCGCTTTTGGCATTCTTCAAGTTTCAGGAGCCCACGTCCACACCATCGGACGTCTTTTGCTAGATCCTTTTGCATCCCCAGCCACTATCGCACCATTAGCGCGAAGCGCTGTGGAGTATTCAGCTCTCCTCATGTTCCTGAATCGCGAAGAAGCCCCAGAAGTACGAACCGTTCGAAATGCCAGGGCAATTCGCTTAGGCATGAAGAAAGACAAGGTTCACCGACAGAAAGTCTCAGAGGAAATGTATGCAGACCTAAACAAAGTTGTTACACGCTACACCCGAAAAAACACCATCCCCGACCTTAGATATGAGGAGGTTGGGATTAAGAAAATGGTTAATCAGATGCTGGGGAAACTTGTCGGCCCCGAGTTTTACGACACCTTGAGTAGCTACACTCATCACAACCCATGGAAAGCGTTCAACCAAATAGTTTTTCCCACGCACAACCCCGATGCGCTAGAGGTTGAATCTCTTTTCTTTGCCTACCGCTCATCACTGGCCCTTTCTGGCGCATCCTTCACATTGCTGCCCTACAGGGATCAGGCTGCTGTTCGCGACTGGCAGGAGAAGTTAAACTTGGAAGTCGAGCTCCTTCTCCAACTAAGAGAACGGATTGATGTTTCTCTCTCCTCAGACTAACCAAAACCACAAACAACGGGCCTCGCTTCCGGAGTGGAAATTGCAACCCTGTGATCACTCCGAACCTATTCCGAGGTATATCTCCCCGATTCAGCATTCTCCGAAGAAGAGGAATCAGTGCAAACAATAACAGTTCCTCCGTTTCGATCAGACCAAATAAGCGACAGTGTCACGCTCAACAACCACACAACAGTTCGAAACGGCACCTCCTGGGATCGGCGGCAAATTTATAATGTCGCCTTGTCCTCTGCACAACCGAATAAGGAGGCGCCGTTGGGCGAGTTGCTCAAAGCCGCAGTTGGGTGCATCGAAACCCCGTCCCTACTCCCCCGAGAACTGAAAATCCTCACGCAGATCGCAATGCTTGCCGACGACACCACCGGCCCAGCCCTCACCGCCGACGGCACCGTGAGACACGCAACGGCCGGCCGGGTGGACAACCTCGGCGGCGACAGGATGCACGCCTGGCTGAAACGCGATCTAATCGAGTCCCGCCTGTTCGTCTTCACCGGCACCGGCTGGCTTCGCGAGGTGGATGGCCCCGAACACGACGGTGCCTACCAACTCAACATGGCCCGACTGAAACGGCTGCTCGATCTCGCGGAGGTGCACCTCGCCACCGGTGAGGAGGACCCGAAGGCAGTCGCGGAAGCCGACCGCGAGTACCCCGGGGATTTCGCCGCGGACCCGCCGAAGGACCTCGCGGAGCAGATCGACCGCATCCTGGTCAGTAACCCGGCCACCTAGTTCGCTGCGGTCCCCTCCTGGCGGCGGATGCGGCCCCGGCGCGCAAACCACGCCGCCACGAAGGAAAGCACGAGAGCGACGAGCACACCCAGGTTCGCGTCCGCCCAGTGCTCGCCCACCAGCGGCAGGAGGTAGCCCTGCCAGTTGTTCCATGTCGCTTCCTCCGCAAACAGGTTCACCACCAGTCCCCAGCCAATGATCGAGGAAACAATCAAGATCCCGATCGAGATCCAGTCCACCGCGCCGTAGCGCCCGTTCGGGTCGTACAGCGCGGCCTCGTCATAGTTTTTCGTGCGGGTGTAGATATCTGCGATGAGGATGCCCGCCCAGCTTGCCAGCGGCACGCCGAGGGTGATCAAAAACGACTGGAACGGCCCGAGGAAGCTCTGGGCGAAGAAGACCACCCAGATGGTGCCCAGGGTGAGGATCACGCCGTCGATAGCGGCTGCTGCGGGTCGCGGGATATTAATTCCCAGGGTCAGTAGCGTCAGGCCGGACGAGTAGATGCCCAACACCGCGCCGGAGACCAGCGCGAGCACCGCGGTGATCAGAAACGGCACGAGCACCCAGGTAGGCAGCACGACTGCGAGCGCACCGATCGGGTCGTCCGCGATCGCCTCCGCGAGTGACGCGTCAGACGCCGCGAGCAACAGACCAAAGACCACCAAAATCGCTGGGGCGACCGCGCCGCCGAAGGTGTTCCAGAAAATGATTGAGGTATCCGGGGTGTCGCGGCGCTGGTACCGCGACCAGTCGGCGGCGATGTTGATCCAGCCGAGGCCGAAGCCGGTCATCACCATCACCAGCGCGCCCACCACGTTGCCTACAGAACCCGCGGGAATCGCCTGCACCGCGGTCCAATCGATGCGCGGGATAGTCAGCCCCATGTACAGGATTGTCACCGCACCGGTAATCCAGGTCAGTACCGACTGCAGTTTCATAATCGTGTGGTAGCCCAGCACTGACGCCCCCACGACCAAGCCGGCGACAATGAATGTCGCCAAAACCTTGGTGCCTGTGCCCGGGTTACCGCCAAGTTCCCGAATCACTGTGGTGGTTGCTAGCACCGCCATAATCGCCAAGAACGTTTCCCACCCGATGGATGTCAGCCAGGAGACCACGCCGGGAACTTTTTGCCCCTTCACCCCGAACGCGGCGCGTGAGAGCACCATGGTCGGCGCGGACCCGCGCTTGCCCGCCACCGCAATGAGCCCACAGAGGAAGAACGAGAACGTCACGCCAAGCACGGTGACCAATGCACCCTGCCAGAACGACAGCCCGAACCAAAGCACGAACGAGCCGTAGGAAATGCCGAACACTGAGATGTTCGCGGCGAACCACGGCCAAAACAGGTCCGAGGGTTTCGCGGTGCGCTCAGATTCGGGAACGATGTCAATGCCCAGGGTTTCTACAACTGGCGCACTCTTCGCCGGTGATGTGCTGTTTGTCATATAGAAACTATACGACGCATAACGAGGCCATAATGGGACGCATGAAATTTCTTGCACTGTCCACCAGCGTCCACCGTTACGAGAGCTCCGGCATCCACACCGGCATGTGGCTCGGTGAATTCACCCACTTCTACGACGTGCTCACCGCCGCCGGCCACGAGGTCGACCTCGCCAGCGTCACCGGCGGTGTGATTCCCATCGACCCGGTGAGCCTGAAAACCCCAGTCATCCAGATGGGCGGGACGAACAAGCGCTACGAGGACCCCGAGTTCATGTCGCTCCTGGACGACACCCCAGCCATCGCCGACGTCAACCTCGGGGATTACGACGGCATCTACCTCATCGGCGGCCACGGCACCATGTTCGACTTTGCTGGCGACGAGGTGAAAAAGGCCGTCGCCTACTTCGCCGACAACGACAAGATCGTCTCCGCGGTGTGCCACGGCCCGTGCGGTCTCCTCGACGTCACGCTGGCCAACGGCAAAAAGCTTCTCGACGACCGCACCGTCACCGGCTACTCCTGGACCGAAGAAAAACTAGCCAACCGCACTGACGAGGTCCCGTTCAGCCTGGAGGACAAACTGCGCGAGCAGGCCGGCGAATACACCACCGCAAAGATCCCGATGACCAAGCACGTGGTTATCGACGGCAACCTGATTACCGGCCAGAACCCCACCTCCGCCGCCGGCGTCGGTGAGGCGGTGCTGAAGGTGGTTGGGTAAAATCCTTCCTTAGGGGTAAGCCCCATCCGAACGGCGCGTCTCACTAGACTGTTTCCCGTGGTAAACTGTGGTGAAAAGCGCTTATCGCGCTCTGAAATTCAGTCCAATCTGCAGAACTTCGCACACCGGTGGCAGGAGATCCTCTCAAACACCGATGTGGTGCAGTCGAATGTCGAGCAGCAATACGCTCAGCCGTTTTGGCAGGAACTATATGCCTGCTTCGGCATCGACGCGAAAAAGGGAAAACCTATAAGGTTTCGTATAGCCTGCCTGGAACAACCTCACATTTGGGAATTCCGCATGGATTCACCAACTCTGATTGGCACATGGCAAGGCACCTTCGAGCCGAACGAAAATGGTGGCTGCCGAGTCAAATTCACCGAAGACGTCACCCCTCGAAACAAACTAATTCCAAACTGGATAGCAAAGCGATTCCTCACTGCTATCAAACCCAGTATTTCCGTGACCTAAGAGCTGAACTTCGTGTTTAGACCACGTGTTTAGTAACGGTGTGGTGAG
>ERZ1029884.134-NODE-134-length-15449-cov-9.868325_pt1 | contig 15449 bp, 13 predicted proteins | sample MGYA00519233_ERZ1029884 | MGnify/ENA primary metagenome ERZ1029884 (study PRJEB33666, sample SAMEA4610931) | skin metagenome | biome: Human-associated habitat; feature: Malodor aspect; material: skin | place: Philippines | collected 2015-08 ...
CGCGCGCGGACTTCATGTCCATGTAGCGCTGCTCCATCTCCTCCACCAGCCACTGCAACGCCGCCGCCGCCTTCTTCGGCTGCGTGATAATCGGCGTGATCAGGTGCGGGATGCCCTCGTACGGGGTCAGCTCCACCATCTTCGGGTCCACCAGAATCAGGCGGACCTCCTCCGGCGTCGCGCGCGTGAGCAGCGAGACCAGCATGGAGTTCACAAACGCGGACTTACCGGAGCCGGTGGAGCCAGCAACCAAGAGGTGCGGCATCTTTTGGATCGAGGAGGCGATGAAGTCGCCCTCGATGTCTTTACCCAGGCCGATGAGCATCGGGTCGTCCTGGGACGCCACCTTCGGCGCGTCCAGCACGTCGCGCAGGCGCACCATTTCACGGTCTTGGTTCGGCACCTCGATACCCACCGCGGACTTGCCCGGAATCGGCGTCAACAAACGCACGTTGTCCGTGGCCACTGCGTAGGCGAGATTCGACTGCAGGTTGGTGATCTTAGAGACCTTCACGCCAGGCCCGAGCTCAACCTCGTAGCGCGTCACTGTCGGGCCACGGGAGAACCCGGTGACCTGGGCGTTGACGTTGAACTCCTCGAAGACGTCCGTGATCGCCTCGATCATCCGGTCGTTTGCCTCGGTACGCGTCTTCGGCGCGCTGCCGGGCTGGAGCAGACCCGTCGACGGCAGCGTGTAATCGCCCTGCGGGATCTTGCGCACCTGCCTGGGCGCAGCCGCCTCCTTCTCGGACTTCGGCGTCGTCGCAGGGATCTTCGACGCGTCGATACCCGAGCGCGCGGCGATGGCCTTCGCCATCTGCTCGCGGGAGCTGGCTACTGCGTCGGGGGCGCTTGCTTCTCGACGCTCACCCTCCGGCTCCGCACGCGACAGCTCCTTCGTCTCGTTGTCGGCCTGCGGGTTCACCGGGGCCGTCGGCGTAGGTGCAGGTGCAGACTTCGCTGCAGGCGTGGGTTCTGGAGCGGACGGAGTGGACGACTGCTTCCGGGCAGGGGCCCTGCGGCTCACCACTGCGGTCTTATCCGCCGCCTGGCTTTCGTCGGCATCTGGCGCATCGTCGCCCTCATCGACCTCGTCGGCAAAGTCGAACAAGTCGAAATCGTCGTCGCCGTCGGCCGGGTAGCTTTCCATTGGCGTCGGCCGGCGGCGCGAGCGGGTACGCGTCGGACGGGAAGGGGCGGACGCGTCGGAGCGCCGGCTGCGGGTGGAGCGGCGTTCTCGCCCCGCCGCAATGTCGTCCAAGTCTCCAGAGACGTGGCTGTACGGGTCTGCGTCCTCGTGGTCCTCGTCGTCAGGCGTATCCGTGTTGGACAGCATTTCCGAGACGAGGTTTTTGATGTAGTCGTACGCCTCGCGCACGGTGATGCCAGTGGCCCTGAGCGCCCCGTAGAGGATGACAAGACCGAGCAGGGGCACGGCAACGTAGGAAGAAAATCCCGCCGCAAGCACTCCGCCAGTCAACGCGCCGATCGCGCCGCCGGCGAGTTTGCGCTCAGCCCACGCTGTCGGGTTGCCCGCAAAGACGTGGATCAGGCCAAGCATTGCAACCGCGATGATGGAGAATCCGAGCGTCACCCTCCCCCGGACCTCGTCCGTAGCGCGCACATTGAGCATGAGCGCCACCGCAATCCCCACCAGTACGACCGGCAGGATCAGCGCACCGGCGCCGATCAACCAGTGCGTGCCCGTGGAAATGAGGTCTCCTACAGGCCCGGCGACGTTGAACCACACAGAACCGCCGATAACCGCTGCAAGCCCGATAAGGATTAAACCCCACGCGTCAGCGTGGGATTCAAACGTGCTCGGGCCCTCACGGCGGGGCCGCTGCGCTCGTCGGCTGCGGCCGCGGCGTTCCGTTTGCTCGTCATCGTCGTCGGCCAGATCGAAGTCGTCGTCCCAATCGTCGTCGCTGCGGGAGCGGCGCGCACGGGAGGTGGAAGCCGAAGGGTCGTCGTCAGGCTGGCCCTTATCCCGGCGAAACAACGACCCGACGCCACGGGCCGCCGCGCCCAGCGAGCTCCCGACGGCCTTGTAAGCCGAGCCGACGCGCTCATCGGCAGTGTCGGCCGCGACGTTGGTCGATGTCGGCGGGTGCGTCATGGACACCGGACCGCCGTAGCGGGTGCCGCCGGCGGGACGGCGTGACGATGACCGCGAAGAGCGCGGCGCGGTGTTTTTGACAGACATGGGTGCCACTCTAACGCCTTACGTCACATATTTACCTCTCGCCACACCAGACAGGCACGGTCAAGGGCTACATCTTGACATTGAAGCCATCGAACTCATCGACGGCCCCGGTAAGGTTCACCTCCACCGCGTCGCGGCCGGACACCCACAACAGCAACTCGCCCGGCTCTCCTAACACCCGCAGCACGTGGTCGCCGCGCTGAGCCACCCCTGCCTTATCTGCGAGCGTCACCGGCGGCAAGTTCGGAGGAGTGAGGATGACCGGCACCGGTGCCTTGCGCATCGTGAGCGCGCCAAAGCGCTTCGCTAAAGCGAAAAGCTGCTCGTTGACAGCCTGTGAGAACTCACGGGGCTCCACCACTCCCCCACCTCGGCGGACGTCTTCATGATGGATGAAGTGCTCCGATGTGTTCATCGCGGTGTTCAGCGGCTTCATCCACACAGGCGGCCCCGCCGCCCACTCGCGCACCACGTCCTCGTATGGGCGCGATTGTTGTTTCTGGGTTTCTTTATCCGTCAGGCCGGAGAGTGCGTCGATGAAGATGCCTGGCGCCGCAGCAGGTTTCGACTCGCGCACAAGCAGGTGGATAGCGAGGTCTTGGGTCGTCCACCCCTCGTTCAAGGTGGGGGCATCGGGGCCGACCTGTAGGAACAGCTCGGCAAGGCGTTCACGTTCTTTTTGGGCGAAAGACATAGCGCCCAGCCTAGCCACGTCGAGGTACGCGTGGTTGGTTGGATGCCCATGTGACGGCAACACCCCCTCGGCCCGCAGGAAGCAGGCCAAGGGGGTGAGCACTGAGCAGCAGCCGTTTAACGCGACTCGCGGTTCGCAGCCACTTCGTCGTCGCTGGCCGCGTAGTTTTCGGACGACATCGGCACGACGGTCGGCAGAATCACCGGCTGGCGCTTGTAGTTCTGCTCGATCGCGCGGGACACCTTTCGCCTGATCTGCTGGACCATGCGGAACGGGTCGTTTTCGCCCTCCGCAGCCAGGTCGCCCATGACGGCCTCCACGCCCTCGACAACCTTCTTGTTAAAGTCCCGGTCGTCGTCGGTGTACCCCGTGGTGGAGACTTGCGGGACCTCGAGGAGGCGGCCCGTGCGGTCGTCGATAACGCAGGTGATGGAGACGACACCGCCGGACGCCAGCGACGAGCGCTCGCCCAGCACATCCGGGTCAACGTCGCCCATCGAGGTGCCGTCCACGTAGAGCTGGCCCACCTGGTACTGCCCGGCCACCTTAATTTGGCCCTTGTGCATGTCCACGACCACACCGTTTTGTGCCAGCGCCGTGTTGGACGGCTTCACGCCGGTCGAGATTGCCAGCTCCTTGTTTGCACGCATGTGGCGCCACTCGCCGTGCACGGGCATAGCGTTGCGCGGACGCGCCGCGTTGTAGAGCGCAAGCAGCTCGCCGGCGTAGCCGTGGCCGGAAGCGTGGACGTGCGCCTCGGAGTTGGTAATCACGTTCGCGCCGATTTGCGCGAGGTTGTTGATCACCGCGAACACCGACTCCTCGTTGCCCGGAATGAGGGAGGAGGACAAAATGATCGTGTCGCCGTCGTGAATGGTGATCTGGCGGTGCTCACGGCGAGACATGCGCGACAATGCCGCCATCGGCTCGCCCTGCGTGCCGGTGGTGATGAGCACCGTCTTGTGCGGCGCCATCTTCGCGGCCTCCTCGATCGGGATGATCGTGCCCTTCGGCGCGCGCAGGAGGTTCATCTTCTCCGCGATCTCCATGTTGCGCAGCATGGACCGGCCGTTGAACGCCACCTTGCGGTTGTTGGCCACGGCCGCGTTGACGGCCATCTGCACACGCGAGACGTTGGACGCAAACGACGCGATAACCACCCGCTGCCGCGCACCCGCCACCAGGCGGGTCAACGTCTCTTCGATGCCAGCCTCCGAAGCGGAGATACCCGGAATGGTGGCGTTGGTGGAGTCGCACATGAACAAGTCGATCCCCTCGTCGCCGAGGCGCGACAGCGCAGGGATATCGGTCGGCTTGCCGTCGTACGGGGTTTGGTCCACCTTCACGTCGCCAGTCATCACCACGTGACCGGCGCCGGTCTTGATGGACACGCCGAGGCACTCCGGGATCGAGTGGTTGACGTGCCAGAAGCGGAGGCGGAACGGGCCAACGGTGATTTCCGAGTCCTTGTTCACGTCGTGCAGCTTCGGACGCTGGCGGTGCTCCTGCGTCTTCGCCTTAATCAGCGCGTTGGTGAACTTGGAGGAGTAAATGGGCAGATCGTGGCGCAGCTTGAGCAGCCACGGGATAGCGCCGATGTGGTCCTCGTGCCCGTGCGTGACCACAAGGGCGTCGACCTTGTCCAGCTTGTTCTCAATGGGGCCAAAGTCCGGCAGCACCAAGTCCACGCCCGGTTCGTCCGAGTTCGGGAACAGCACACCGCAGTCCACGATGAGCAGACGGCCGTTGTATTCGAAGACCGTCATGTTGCGGCCGATCTCGGAGATACCGCCGAGCGCGTAAATGCGCAGCGTGTCCTTGGCCAGCTTAGGCGGGGCGGGCAGGCGCTTTGTCAGATCCGCGCCCTGCATGGACTTCATCGGGTTGCGACGCCCACCACCGTTGTTCCCGTGGTTGTTGCCTGCGCCGTTGCCTCCATTGCCACCGCGTCCGCGGCGACGACGGTTCCGGTTGCTGCCGCCGTTCCCGCCATTGCTTCCGTTGCCTCCACGGCCATGTCCGCCGCGGGTGTGTCCGCCCTCGCGGTTCCCTCGGCCGCCGTCGTCGCCGTTGTTGGCGCCGGCGTCAGCGGGGGCGTCGTTGCCGCCGCCGTTCGCGGGCGTCTCGCTCGGTGCCTGGAAAACCGGCTGCTGGTCGGTCGCCTCCGGCGGTCCAGCCTTGCGCGTCACTTTGCGTGCGCGGTTGCGGGGTTCATTCATATCTATAGGACTCCAGCCTGTGTCATGTCGTCTCGGAGCCGCTCCACCTGTTGTTCCGTCGCCGCGGCGACGGGTAGGCGCGGGTCTCCAACGTCGATGCCCTGCAGTCGCAGAGCTGCCTTTGCAAATGCCACGCCGCCCAGCGCGCTTTGTTGGCGCGCGAGCACGTTAAGAGTGTTGGCGTTGATTTCCCGTGCGCGGGTGAGATCGCCATTCTCAAATACAGTCACTAGTTCCTGCAGGGCCTGCGGTGCGGCATGCCCCACCACCGAGATCATTCCGGTCGCACCGATGCTCAGCCACGGAAGGTTCAATGGGTCGTCGCCCGAGTACCAGGCCAACCCGGTCTCCTGGATCAGCGTCGCCGCCTCCAGGAAGTTACCCTTGGCGTCTTTCATCGCCTTGATGTTGTCCACCTGCGCGAGCGCGCGGATGGTGGCTGACTCGATCGGGACGCCCGAGCGGCCCGGTATGTCGTACAGGCAAATGGGAAGATCGGTTGCCTCCGCAACTGCGCGGAAATGCGCCTCCACACCCGCCTGCGACGGTTTGGAGTAATACGGGGTCACCACCAACAGCCCATCGGCGCCTGCCTCATGCGCGGCCTGAGCCATCGCCACCGCGTGGCGGGTGTTGTTGGATCCGGCCCCCGCGATAATGCGCGCCTTGTCACCTATCTCTTCGCGCACGGCTTTGAGCAGCGCGACTTTCTCTTCGTCGGTGGTCGTCGGGGATTCGCCCGTCGTGCCTGCGAGGACTAGTGCGTCAATTCCGTTTTCTACCAAGTGGGCAGCGAGATCGCGGCCTGCGCCTAGGTCGACTTCGCCGTCGGAATCAAACGGCGTGACCATTGCAACGCAGACGGAGCCGAAGATATCTGCTCCCCGATCAGCTTTCAGAGATGTGCCCATGGCCAAGTAGGATACCCGCCCCGCCGACGCAATTGCTTATCGGCGTTGCTCTGCCCGCAAATCCCCAAACAGCAGCGGCGCCTCTACTGCTATGGCGTCGAGCACCGCCGCAGCCAGCTCCCGAATCTCATCGTGTTCGAACCGCCCTTGATAGGCCTGGATAAACCCCCGCCAAGCCCGGAAGGTCCCGGTGGCGACCAGCTCGGTTGCCGCAGCCGCTGGGGTCAGCGCGTTGGCGGCCTCGCGTGCGCGTTTGCGCCGCACCAGCGCGTTGGTTTCCTCCGCCATCGCGTCCTCAAGCGCCTGCAACAGCTCACGGCGCACAAATTCCGATTCTTCAACCGCTGCCTCAAACGCACGGGTGAGATCGTCGTCGGCCGCGATCGCTGCGGGCACCACCGTGCCTTCGATCGCGCGTTCGCTCACCGCCAAGCCGTGGCCGCGCACTGCAGCTGCCGCATCGCGGGAGACGCCCCCGATATGAAGAGTCGCGCTCGCGTGGTCGAGCAGCTCCGTGCGGGAATGTGCGAGGTAGTCCACACTGCGGCGAAGTTGTGTCGCCGGAGGGGCATCGCTCAACGACGCGAATGCGACCGCCGCCTCGCTCGGGCTTACGGTGTCTGAGAACGGGACGCGCACCACTGTGGATGCGACGAGTTCGACGCGCATCTACAGGCCGAGGTATACGTCGAGGCCGATAGTCAGACCCGGGTGGTTTGCCACGTCGCGCACGCCGGTCAGCACACCGGGAACGAAGGATTCGCGCCCGTAGGAATCTTGGCGGATGGTCAGAGACTGCTCGGTCGTGCCGAAGATGATCTCCTCGTGCGCGACCATGCCCTGCATCCGCACGGCGTGCACGGGCACACCGTCGACATCGGCTCCGCGGGAACCATCGAGCGCCTGCTTCGTCGCATCCGGCATATCGCCCATCCCAGCTTCTCGACGAGCCTCCGCAATCCCCTGCGCAGTCTTTACCGCCGTGCCACTCGGCGCATCCAGCTTGTTCGGGTGGTGAAACTCCACAACCTCAGCGGACTCGAAAAACGGGGCAGCCTGGCGCGCGAACGCCATGGTCAGCACCGCAGAGATGGCAAAGTTTGGTGCGATCAGCACCCCGACGTTCCCGTTCGCGTCGCACCACTCACGCACCTGCTGGTAACGCTCGTCGTCGAAACCGGTGGTCCCCACCACACAGTGAATGCCGTTGTCGATGCAGAAGTCCAGGTTGCCCATCACGGCGTCTGGGGTGGTGAAGTCGACGATCACGTCAACCCCTTCGTCTACAAGCACCTGCAGCGAATCCCCAGCGCCTACCTCGGCGGCGAGCTCAAGGTCGTCGGCCTTTTTTACGCCTTCGACAACTGCGGATCCGACCCGGCCTGCCGCGCCGAGCACTCCAACTTTGATCATGTGCGTCCTTTCTTCGTTCCTTCAAACGCAATGGTAGCCCCGCTAGGCTAGAGCCATGACACACCGCAACACAGCCCTATTCTCGCTTCTGGCCGCGACCGCCGCCCTGCTCGCAGGCTGCGGTGGTCAGAGCCAGGAGGATACCGGTACCCCGGCGCCCGAGACGGTGACAACCACGGCTACCCCATCCAGCCGCGCCTCCAGCGACAGTGCAACCACTCGCTCGAACGAGACGGCACATAGTGCCGCCGCGCAAAGCGAGACCCACGAGGCCTCTGTGGCAGCGGCAGCACCGACGACCGAGCCTCAAGGCCCCTCCCCTTTCACCCTGGAAGACACCCGCCTGCAAACGCCCGGCAACTCCCAGCTGCAGATCGAGGGGGTGCGGGCCGGGTCGCATGTAGGGTACGACCGCATTGTCGTCGAGTTTTCCGGCACCGGAACACCTGACGTGCTGGCCGGCTACAACCCAGACCCGCGGCAGCAAGCATCCGGCAACCCGCTCGTCCCGGCGGGCAACGCTTACTTCGACCTCATCATTCAAGGGGTGCCCTGGACCATGGGATTGGACGAGGCGGACCTGGCCAAGGCTGACCCATCGGGAGTGGCCGCAGGCGGGATTCTGGAAATCGCGGACGGCGGCGTGTTTGAAGCGAACGCGCAGTACGTCGTGGGCCTGGATAGAAAGCGCCCGTACAACCTGTATCTGTTGGAAAACCCCACCCGCGTTGTAGTGGATTTTGCCAAGTAGGAGGCCAACGTGAATCTGGTCTCCTGGCTGGGTCTCGGATTTGTTGTGCTGATGGCCATTGGCGGGATCGTCGTGTTGGCGAGCACCCTCCGCGACATTGATCGAAGCGGCATGGAAGAAGAATCCAAACGCCGTTGGGGGTTCCTCATGGCGCTCTCGCCCCTCGCAGGGCTGTACGCCTACAACAAGCGCGACGACCTGTTTGGCCACGGCGACGAACCCCGTGACGGGGACTTCGACGGAGAACTTGATGGGGACACGGCGTCTCGGCGTGGTGCCGGGGCTGAGTAATTTCCGGCCCGGGTGTTGGATGGAACCCGTTCAGAGTCTAAAGTGAAGGGGGACACACTGACGCCAGAGTGTTGCTGGCGTCAAAGGCTCTGTGTGAAAGGTTTTAAAATGTTCGACCCCTATCGTCGCCCCACAGTGGCAGTCGTCGGCGCTGGCATCGCAGGCTGCACGGCTGCGGCAGAGTGCGCCTTCTCCGGCTTTGACACAACCCTGTTCGACCGCAAACCGCGCGTCGGCGGTCACCTCAACGCACCAGGAGCCCAGAAGGTATCCAGGCGCCAGCACTTTCGCACTCCGTACTTGAAGCTGACCAAGACGGACGGCTCCCCCAGCTCGCTCACCTCCCACCTGAGTGCCGCAGTTGAAAAGAGTGGAGCTGTCTTCAGCGGCGGCTCGGAGGTGACCGCCGCCGAATGGAACGCCGACGATGGCCAGTGGGAAATCACGTTCACCCGGGGCGGAGAGCAGCACACCGATAGCTTCGACGTGTTGATTCGGGCAACCGGTGAGCCGTCCCCGTGGATCGCGGTGCCTGGCCGCGAGCATGCGGACGCGGACGAGCTATATCTGCACAACGGCGTGGACGTTGTCGGTCTTCCCAACACCCTGTTTGTGGACTACCACACCCCCGACCCGGAGTTCGACAAGAAATCCTGGGCCGTCTACGAGGCCCGCGGCGACTACGCACGGCGGTACGTCCGCCAGCTGGAGATTCGTGGGCCAGGTGCGATGACCGTCAAGCGCGACAAGTGGCGCGTCCAGCCAGGTACCGTGCGGGGCCTGAAGGGCGCGCTCGTCGAGTTTGATACGGACGCGCACGAGTTCACCCGTGCTGCAAACCACCGTCCGCAGACGCGCCGCACAGCCCCCAGCGTCGCGGGATAACTCCCCACCTATGCCCCCGCATTGCCCTAATTCAAGGAGAAAACGATGACCACCCTTAAGCCCTCCGGCAGCACAGCCCCTGCCCCCGCTACCACCGCGGCAAGCGAGATCGACACCGCTAACCTGCCCGAACTCGGCCCGGACTCCATCCTGTGGCAGCGCTTCGGCGACTGGCGCTCAATGTTTGTCGCGCTCAGCGCAGGTGTGCTGCAAATTGCCCAGCGTGACATCAGCCGCTCGCTGGTGCAGCAGTCCAACGTGTTTGACAACGAGGTGGCACGTCTTGTGCGTTCCGCATTCCCGATCATCCGCACCGTCTACGAAGGCCCCGAGGTCGGCGCGATGATCCGTGACTTCCACAAGGACATCAAAGGCACCCACCCGGACGGAACGCGCTACCACTCGCTCAACCCGGAGGTGTACTACTGGGCGCACGCGACGTTCACCGCGATGCCGTACTACCTCGCCGGCAACTTTATGCCTGAGCTGAGCCGCGCCGAGCGGGAGCAGCTCTTCCAGGAGTCGCGTACGTGGTACAGCTACTACGGGGTGGCCGAGCCGGAAAACGCTCCGAAAACTTACGACGAATACGTCAAGTACATGGATGCGATGTACGACAAGCTCGGCCCGAGCGAGACCATCGACCGCTCGCGCATCATGAACGGCCTGACGCTCGATCCGCCGGATCCGTCGGTGCCCCGCTGGGCGTGGAAGCCTGTCGCCCCATTTGCTTCCAAGCTGCTGTTGTGGGTTTCCATTGGTCTGCTGCCGGGGAAGGTCCGCGACAACCTGGGGCTGGAATGGACCATTTCCGACCAGCGCAAGCTCAACATCTTCGCACGGGCAACCCGTGGTGTGTTCTCGGTGCTGCCGCGCAAGGCGCGCATGGTTCCGATGGCGTCCCGCGCCATTGAAAAGGCCGAGACACAAGGCCGTTAACGCAACAGTAAAGGGCCGCCGGATTCCCACCGGCGGCCCTTTAGCCGTGCCATAGAAATCAGGCGTTACTTCGGCACCCGCAGGTTCACCGCTGGCGCGTGGAGGTGCAGCCCGTCCAGGCTCACCAACTGCATGGTGACACCCTGGAGCGCGACGCGGTCCATCACAAAGTTCGGTACAGGCACCTTTGGCACGGGGTGCGCGTCCGGGACACCGAGCTCAGCGAGCACGTCACCGAGCTCGCCCTCAAGATCGACGGTGGCCGGAACCGTGGGCACGCCTGCGACCGCCGGAGTGGCGGTGAGCGCCGTGGCAACAACGGTGACCGGCCCGTCCGTCACCGTCGTTTCCACATCTCCGGTTTCCATCTGCCCGCGTGCGGCGAAACCCGGCAGCTCTAACGAAAGATTGCGGGCTGCAAGACGATCGCCGGTCAAGATGAGCGTGCGGGTTGGCACATCTCCGACATTGACCATGCCGATGGACGCGTGGACATTCCCTGTGAGGGCGACATAGTCAGCAGTTACGGTGCTGAGATTGCCTGGCGCGATTGTGCGTGTCGGCTCGAGTTCTGGGTACGAAATAATCTCGCGCGGATTCGGGAGCTGCGGCAGAGACGCGGACGGGGGGACCTGCGCAGGTTCTTGGGCGCTCACCGCAGGCTCCTCCCCCACGCTTGCGGCGATAAGCCCCGTGGCTGCGAGCACGACTGCGACAGACTTTGCATTGCGCAATGCGGCAAGATCAATCTTGGTTGACCCACCGCGGTTCTGAACCATTGCTCCCTCGCCATTTGATGCTGGCTCCTGCGCCCGCTTCTCCTTGCGAGAGTGCTTGCCACGTGGCTTCTCATCCCGGTTTTCCCAGCCAAGCCCGAGCGCTCCGCCGACGATGCCCAGCAGTGACCCAACTAGGAACCCGCCGATATTCGACGTCGGCAGCGCAATGATGGCTACAAGTATGGCCAGCACACCGAGGTACGGGGCGGCGAGCGGCTGCAGCCACATGCCAATGCCGAACATGATCAAGACGGCTCCGATCAGCAGGGTGGAGACGCCTGAAATGGTGGAGATCATCACCAGCAGGTCAGACACGTGGATGGTCAAGTACGCGGGTGCGAGCATTACTGCGCCGGAAAGCACCAGCAACAAGCCCGGGATAAAGGGGCGCTGGCCCCGCCACGTCTTGAAGCGTTCCCGCGTGGGCCTCGGCGCCGAGCGGTGCCCACGGTCGCTGCCGCCCGCGTCTCTGACTCGCATCGCCTGGTCCGGTTCGGGGGTCAACACGGCCGTGTCGTCGTCACGCTCGACATCGTTTTCGCCGAAAAAGAAATCATCTCCCTCTGCGTCAGAGTTAGGCTGCGCAGCCATCCGACATACCCCGCTTCACATCAACAGCAACACCTGATGCCGCAAGTCGTTTTGCGCCGACCGACGTTGCGCGGATGTCGTCCGCCCGCAGCGTCACTTTGTTCGCGTGCAGACTCCAGGCGTTCGGCTGCGCCATGGAGTTGAACTGACTTGCATCGGCACCGACCGTGGCGTCCGTCAAGTCGAGGGCGCCCTTGATGTCGGTGGCACCCACGACCAAGTCTTCAACCTCGACGCTATTGTCGCCGAGCGCCTTGAGCGTGAACGTGCTTTCTCCAACGAGAGGAACGTCGGGAAGCGCGGCCGAAAGGCACAGATTGGACGCGTACGCGTGCTCGAACTTGACCCTCGCCACCGGGACCGATTCTTCGGCCATCTGCTCGCCGTCGGTGAAGATGCTCAACCCTTCGCCTTCAAGGTGGGTCATGCTGATCTTGAAAAACGTCCCCGACAACGCGAGGTTGGCGGTGAGTCCGCCTTGCGCAACGGCGACACCTGTCGCGCCGAAGCCGACAAGCCCCGCAATCAGGGCCACGCCCGCTTTCGCCTTGTTGATCCTTCCCATGATAATTCCTTCCGTCCGCAGCCGGACGCCAAACCGCCAGTGTATCGACGATTGCCATCACGGTGACCAGATATGATCTGCAACACCATAGCACAAGGTCTGTAAGGGCTTTAACAGTCTTCGCCCGGTCTCTACACGGGCCAGTCGTGACCCAGTTCGCACTCACTTTTTGTGTGTATTACACTTCACACCACACCGCATTCGGTCCGGCCATCCCCGGAGGAAAGGAAGACACTGATGTCCCACGCACTTGCGCCTGACGGAGCAGACAACACCCAGAAGAACGAAGACGGTGACAACACTCGCTTTGCCCAGCCGGACAACCTGGACAAGCCAGAACGCGCGAAGCGCGAACTCAAGCGCGCGCCGCTAGGCCCGGATTCGCTGCTGTGGAAGTGGGGCTCTGACCAGCGCCTGCAGCTCCTGCGCGGTTACACCGGCGTGTTGCAGAACATGCACCCGGCCATTGGCCAGTCGCTGTTGGATCACTCGAGGTTCTTCGAGGAGCCGTTCGCGCGACTGGAGCGCTCCACCCCGCAGATCATTTACTCCATCTATGACGACGGCACCCGCGCCAAGATGATCCGCGATTACCACCACACCATCAAGGGCAAGCTGCGCAACGGTGAGCGCTACCACTCACTGAACCCGGACGTCTACTGGTGGGCGCACGCCACTTTCGTCTGGCGCGTCATCTGGGCGCAGGAGCTCTTCGGTACCCCCTTCACCCGCGAGGAGAAAGAGCAGATCATCCAGGAAGGCGTGACGTGGTGGGACATGTACGGCATGTCTGAGCGCCCAGTCATCGACAGCCTGGACGGCTACATCAAGTACTTCGAGGAGATGGAAAACAACGTCCTCGAGCGTAATGAAACCGTCGACTTCGCGCTGCGCACCGCACGCGTCGAGCCGGTCAAGGCACCGGACGGCGTCCCGGAGGCAGTGTGGAAGGTCATCTGGAAGCCGCTGATGAACAGCGTCATTTGGATGACGTATGGCACCCTGAGCGAAAAGCAGCGAGAGATCATCGACCTGCCGTGGACTGAGAAAGACCAGCGCCGCTTTGACCGCATCGCAAAGGCAGTGAAGAAGCTGTTCACTATCTTGCCGGAGGACAAGCGCTACATGGAGCCGGGGCGCTCGATGATGATCAAGGCGGGCATGATCGACGGCAAGTACAAGGAGCCGAAGCTCGCGGACGCGTACAACGGGCACGAGAAGACTGCGGCCAACGCCGATGCAAAGGCCGCCGCACAAGCTAACCCGAAGGACGGAGGCGCGGACGAGCGTCGCGCGGCCGGCTGCCCGTTCTAACCTTTCCGCCACCCCAGGACTTCCGGCCCTGCCCCCTTACCACTACAGGCGCCGCTAGTACTGGGGTGGTTTTTCTCCCACAACCATCTTTTTGGAGATCACATGGCTATCAAGCGCCTGAAGGCACAACCGCTCCCAGCTGATTATTTGGACCGGTTGCAAAAGTTCACCACCAACGCATCGACCGGGTCGCTCTACACGGGCGAGCGTAAGGCCGTTACCTCCCCTTTCTTCGAGGGAGAACTCGGTTGGGTCGGTGTCGGCACAGTCGAAGACGTCGAAGAAGCGTTCACCCTCGCACGCCGCGCCCAGCCGATGTGGGCCGCGAAGCCGGTGAAATACCGAGCCGCCCTTTTGAACCGCTTCCACGACCTGGTCAAAGAAAACCGTGAGCTGCTCGCGGACATCGTCCAGCTCGAAACCGGCAAAGATCGCACCGCAGCGTACGACGAAATCCTCGATGTGATGAACAATGCGCGCTACTACGCCAACATCGCTGAGGATGAGCTGGAGATGAAGCCCCGACCGGGGGCGTTCCCCGTCATCACCAAGACGGTGCAGCAGCGCGTGCCGAAGGGCATCGTCGGGCAGATCAGCCCGTGGAACTACCCGCTGGCACTCGGCATTTCCGACGCGTTAGCCGCGTTGGTCGCCGGCAACGCCGTCGTTGCCAAGCCCGACCTGAACACGCCGTTTTCAAACATCATTTCTCTGAACCTCCTGCTCAACGCTGGGCTGCCGCGCGACGTATTCCAAATCGTCACCGGCACCGGCCGTGAGGTGGGCCAGGCGATTGCGCAACGTTGCGATTACCTGATGTTCACTGGCTCCACGCAAACGGGCAAGATTCTCGGCGAAGTCGTGGGCGAGCGCCTCGTCGGCTTTTCTGCGGAGCTCGGCGGAAAGAACCCGATGATCATCGCTCCGGACGCGGACATCGAGGCGCACATCGACACCATCGCCACCGCCTGCTTTTCCAACTCCGGGCAACTCTGCGTCTCCATCGAGCGCATCTACGTGCCGGACGCGATTTTCGACCGCTTCATCCGCGAGTTTCGGGACGCAACCGAGCGCATCACGCTGGGGACCGGGTTGAACTGGAACTACCAGATGGGCTCGCTGATCAACCAGGACCAGCTCGACACCGTGCAGAAGTTCGTCGACGACGCCGTGGCCAAGGGAGCCACCGTTGTCACTGGTGGCAAACCGCGCCCGGACTTGGGCCCGTTCTTCTTCGAACCCACTGTGCTCACCGATGTCAGCGATGACGTTGACCTGCTCACCCAGGAAGTCTTCGGCCCGGTCGTCTACGTCCAGCGCGTGGTGGACACCGACGAAGCCATCCGCCTGGCCAACAGCACCAACTACGGCCTCAACGCCTCCGTCTTCGGCGCACCAGACACCGCGTGGGAGATCGCGGAGCAGGTAGAGGCCGGCGGCGTGACGATTAACGACGGCTACGCGGCCACTTGGGCGTCGGTGTCCACCCCGCTCGGCGGCGTGAAGCAGTCGGGTGTGGCGCGCCGACACGGCCCAGAGGGGCTGACCAAGTACACCGAGGTGAAGAACATTTCCGAGCAGCGGATCATGTCGATGCGAGGCCCCAAGCAGCTGCCACGCCGGTACTACGGTCAGCTCATGACCACCGCGCTCGATCTGGGGAAGAAACTGCGCTTCCTGCCGTAGGATCGTCCATACGCAAAAAAGCGGGTGCCCACTGCCGGGCACCCGCTTTGTCGCTTCTGTTACTCGCCGTCCTCCACCGGCACGAGCGAAATCTTGCCGCGGTTGTCGATGTCGCGGATCTCAACCTCGACTTTGTCGCCGACGTTGATTACGTCCTCGACGTTTTCCACGCGGGTGTTGCCGCCCAGGTTCGAGATGTGGATCA
>ERZ1029884.138-NODE-138-length-15151-cov-7.004703_pt1 | contig 15151 bp, 12 predicted proteins | sample MGYA00519233_ERZ1029884 | MGnify/ENA primary metagenome ERZ1029884 (study PRJEB33666, sample SAMEA4610931) | skin metagenome | biome: Human-associated habitat; feature: Malodor aspect; material: skin | place: Philippines | collected 2015-08 ...
TAAATAACGATTTATATATTGAATCAATTACATTTAATATAGGTTGTTTTATTTTTAATACAATCATAGATATTGCAATTACCATTAAATTTAGTAAAAGAATACTTAATAATATTACTAATCCAATAAATGTTATATCCATGATTATCACTTAATTTCTTTAAGTTTATCTTCAGCATATAATCGTATAGAATCATCATCATCGTTTAATAGTTTTTCTAAATCTTTTTTATTTCCACATGCTGCAACTTCTCCTCTGACATAACTACTTGGATCGTTGACTAAAATATCTAGATGTTTTCTATAACCATGATTTGCAACAAGTTCTCGCACACGATAATCTTCATCGTGTACGAGTTCATCTAATGTTTTCTTGTTGCCTTTTTCAGCCAACACAACCTTTTGATCGAGTGTTAAATGGCTGTATTTCATTAAACTTTTTCCTCCTCTGGAATAATTTCAACATAACTTTCTGACCATGATTCCCAAGATGTTTCAATCACATCAATATATGTTTCTAGATTTAAGTTATCTAATACATCTGCACTAATTTCTTCTAGTGATTCTTGATGGATTTCAATCGCATTATCTTTTGGTAAGTTATTGATTTTACCAAATTTAATATGATTCTTTTTGTTGGAATCATTAATGAATCCGTTAGCTTCAGCGATTTGTTGAGCATATGCATCTGTATTTTTATTTTGTTTAGTGATTTTTACACATTTCATTGTGATAGGACTATCGTTTACAATAAATCCTCTAAATGTTTTACCTTGTTCAACAAGTTCATCTGTATATGTGTTGATAGGTGCCATGAATGAGTTTTTATTTGGATTTGATGTGAATAACCATTGGAAGTATTCTAAACCTTTTGCTGGATTATGTTGTTTACTATAATCAATGATTTCTACTAAACGTTCTTTGATATAATCTCTATCAAATTGTTCAAGAGGGTGGTCATAGTTTTTCAAATAATCAACAAGTGCAAAGTCTCTAACAATTGGCATGTTAATATTGTTTGATAACGATGTACCTTCATATAAGCTGATTGTTGAGCCGGCTGCTCCAATAACTTTATCATTATTTACTTCAAGTCTGTTATTTGAATCTTTACTTACAAATAAATCAATGATTTCAGGAGTAGCTCCGATGTTGAAATAACTGCACCATTCATCGAAAATTTCTTTTGTCACATCATCATCTAAACGAGTGAAGTAAACACCATCTGTATTTGTAGATAAAGCAGTTGATCCAGCGTCCGTTAATTTAAATACGACACATGATAAAATGATTTGACCACATAAACGCATTTTAATTGTTTTATTATTTACTCGGATGTTGTTGTCAAATGATGCATCAGCAACACCACTAGCAGCGTTTAATAATAATTTATTCAGTTTTTGTAAACGGTCGATGTCTTTTTCACGTTGTGTCCATTTTTCTTTAGGTACTTTTTCTAGTTCAGCTTTTAATGCTAAACGTTCTTTTAATAATTCAGCATATGGATCATGAATTGTGCCATCAGGTAATACTTTTGAGAACATACCTAAATTTGTCATTAATGTTGGATATAGACTATCAACGTCACCATGTCCAACTTTTGTTGTATAAACCGTTTTTGCAAACTTTTTCATTTTCGTATTCATTTCTGTATCGCTGATAATTTTCTTAGGTTTTTTCCATCTTGCTCCGTTTTTATAACTACCTGTAACATAATCTTTATGGTTTAAATCTTCATATTGAGCCGGAGTTACTTTATCTCGTTTTGTTAAAAGATATTCTGTTGCTCCTTCTTCATCATCACCATAATGATTTTGTAAATCGTTTAATTGTTCATTGAATTCTGTTCGATTGATGTTATCTTGTTTCATTTCAGCAAGATCGTCTAAATAAGCAGATCGATCTAAATATTCACCATGACATCCTCCGATACTAAATGTAATATAAGAGTTTGAGTTTCTGATGATTTGGTTTTTAGAAATACTGATTTTACCTTTAGAATTAGGTTCAATAATACCTCGTTCTTTAATAACTCTTGAAGCATGATCTATGTTTCTACATCCTCGAACGGCATTGTACATATCATAGATTTTTTGAGGGAAATCATAATCTTCTTTTGCCATTTCAAGTAAATCTTCTTCAATGCGATGACGTTCTTTATTATATCTATAACGAGGTGTATTTTCGTCTAAATTTAGTTCGTCAAGTAAGTAGAGATTTGCAAACTTTTCACTTAAATCTTTTTCTTCGATATAAGCTAATGCATCTTCTAATTTTTTATTTCCTTTGATGTTAATAGGGTAGAAGATATCAATGATTTTATCATCAACAAGTGATTGTTCCATTTTTTTATCTTTTTTTGCAGGTACAATAACATGTTCAATGAATTTCGCACTTGTTGAGTCAGGTGCAAGTCGATCAATGTAATTTTCTTTAAATCGATCTAGTAAATCATTACGTTGTGTAAATGGTGTTAAATAAGCACCAAATTCAAATAATCGATACGTGTTGATTGTATCAACAGTGTTATATGCGACGAGTTCACAAATATCATCAAGTGATCTCATAAACGCATCTTCACCAGATAAACGAGATGATTCTTTAATTGTTAGTCCAGCTTGAGCAGATAAACGTTTTAATGATACGAATCTCATTTTTTCATTTAAATCTTTGATGTCGAGGAAATCTTTATGCGGTGTATAAAGCATTTTATTATAGAAGAATCCTTTAAGATCATAATCTTTACTAAACGCTTCTTTAACATTTGATGAGTTAATTAATCTATCAGAGAATTTTCTTAGTTCAGATGGTGTTGGGATTGTGTTGTCATTTTTACTTGATTTGAAAATCAAATACGCAAGCATCGCTTCATCATAAGCATGAGAGTTAAACCCAAACATTCTTGTCGGAGCAGGTGTTGATGCGTCAGATAAATTATCTTTCATCATTAATGCCCATGTTTTTAAATCGTTAAATGATACTTTGATATCATTTTTTTCTATAAATAGTTTATTTACGCTTTTAACTCGATCTAATATATGTTCTTTTGCAGAAGGGTGTTGCATATATGCGTCTGCTTTTGAGCCGGGTTCTGTGTGAATAAATATATTAATTGCTCGTTTTTTAGGTAAGAATACTACTTTTGTATAAATGTCTCTTAATGATTCAATATCATAAAAAGCATCTGTATCTCTTAAAATATTTAAGTTTTCCATTGATATATAACCGTCCTTTCACGTTTTATATTCCAACAATTTGGATAATGTTTTTATCAATGTGTTCTGTGGTTAAGAATGCAGTATGATGCTCTACGCATTGTTTAACCATCACACTAAAGCGTTTTTTACCGATAGGGTAATAATGTTCTTTTATAAAGTATTGATATAATTTATCAATATCAAACTTTTCATCTAACTTTATAAGAGGCGTAAATACAGTGTTTAATTCTTTTGTTACATTATGTCTAACTTCTGTTAGATATTCTGTTGTTTTATAAACGATTTTAATCACATCTTTCTATTGTAGATCCTTGTAAATGATGATCTTTAATGTACTTTTCAGCCGCTGATTTGCTTGAGAAAGGTAATGCATTATTTTCAAATTGTGTCCAAATATATTTATTTGAAAATCTAGGATGTTGAACATATAAGATGCCTCGGTTTTTACTGTTTCTTGTAATTACAAAGCGATTTTTCATATCCATTTTTCTGTTATATCTATCAATGACAATGGATTCATAATGATCATCTTCAGTGTCTAATCCATAATCAATATCAGGATATTCTTCTAAAATGGTTTTTACTTCGTCTTGTTTAATTTCTTCTAATAATGTACTCATGTTTTCTATCTCCAATCTTATTTAATTAAAGAGTAACGTAGTAAAGTACGTCACTCTTATTTATTTTTTAGTTTTTTGTTTCGTATGATCAATCATTGTGAACCAACCTGTTTTCTTTTTGCCGAATAAGTCAGGCATTTCTTGTGCACTGGCTAGTTCTTCTGGCATTACATAGGCTTCTTGATATTCTTGCCAATCAATTGCAACATTATCTGGATCATTGACTTTTCGTCTAGGTGTTGCGTTTGCCCAACGCTTATCAATCGAGCAGCCAGTTTCAAAATCTAATTCAATGTTGTATTCGTTAAATAGAGGTTTAACGTTTTTCTCAAATCGATCAAAACCTTGTGCATAACGATCATCTTTACCACTTTTTGATTTTCTTCTTACACTTGCTAAATACATCTTATGAAGTATAAGCATATGAAGCGGTCGTTTCTTTTTCATTGCTGTTTCATTTTTATCTTTTTCTGGTTCTAGAATTAAGAATGGTAATAATTCTTCATCAAACCATGCTTTAATATTGATATCAGCATTAACGAACTCATGTCTCCATTCAAGTGCTTCTTCTGGTAGTAATTCTAAATCTCGTTTTGATGCAAGGTTCATTTTGAAATTATCAATACGATGTTCTGGTACGATGTTTCTAAACGCTTGTACCATTTGATATACAAGGTATTGCATAACTGTTTCATCTTTAAATTTTTCATCAATCGCATTTGAGTAAAAAGCATCTCTTTCTTCTTCTGTTGGCACTGGAAGTTTAAACGCTAGTGTACGACCAGCGGGACCAGTTTGGATTTCGGATGCTTGGATAAATTGCGTTCCATCGATGAAGACTTGAGGCGGGTTATCTACGATAATATCACTGCCATGTTTAACAGATAATCGAGCTTGATTATCAGCAAGTCCATCGTAAAATGGAATACCGAACTCATCATTTAAAGGTTGTGTACCAATATTACATTCTTTAATCCATATAATTGCTGTGTCTGGATCGTAGCTTGTTAATGGGAAAGCTTGGTTTAATTGGTTATACGTAGTGATTGCTATTCTCCCATTAAATAAACTGTTATAAATACCATTTAAAGTTGATTTACCTAGTCGTGATACCCCTTGAATGTCAAAGTGAACACTTGAATTGTGTCCTGAAAATAATCCTAATGACAATCCAAATAAGAAATATTCAACAAGGTGAGGGGTGTTGTATGCATATCCACCTATAAATTTTTCAATTGACCAATCGCCACCATTACGTGCATCATTTTTAAATACTTTTAATTCAGGTTCAGGATTCCAATTTAAATTAATTTTATGTCTTTTTGTAAATTCACTTTCTCTAATGATCGGATCACTGAAATCGTGAAGTTTTAATGTTTTTACATCTAATGCTCCGTTTTTAAATAGTAAAAACCGTGTTTTATTATATGGATCAATGACTTCATCTTTACGTCTAGCAATCGCACCCCATTGCATGAGGATTGTATTCACTTGGTTTTGTGTGACACCCGGCTTAATCACAGTAATCATTGAGATAAACTCGTCAGCGTCATGTTCCCAAGCTCCTGTAAGTGGATTAAATATCGCAATGTTGTCAGCATCACTTTGTCCTTGAGTCGGTAGTAGTGCAAATTCAAAGAATCGACTAATCATATCTGCAACTTGGTCAGGTCGTATTTGCGGATCCGGCTCAAAACTAGATGGTAACATTGAGTCTAAAAGTTGTGCTAAATTCTTTACACCACTATATTGTGCGACAATAGGTAAATAAGACGTAATGGGTTGGACAAGTTTTTGTTTTGATGGATCTTGATTTAACTTTCTAATTTGATTATCAAGTTCATTGATATTATCTTGTTCCCACTCAGGTTTACCTAAAGCGATTTTAATCATGATGTTTTCTGCAAATTCTCGTGTAATTGTTTGGTTAATATTTGCCATTGCCACGCTTTCTGTTAATTTCCAGAAATAATTATAATTATTTTCTAATTGATGTAAGACATTGTCGTTTTCAATAAAGGCATCTAATGCTTTTTCTAATGTATCTTTTTCAAGCGTTGTTGTAATATCTTCTGTTTTTGTTTTCTTTGTTTGTTTTTCAGACGCTTGGTCTTCTGCGTCTTGAACCATCTCACTTACATTAAATGATTTCCCTGTTTTATTAAACACAGCGTGCGATGGTGCTTCATTTGATGAATACATTGGAGCATTCATTAAATGCGTGATTTGTTCATTACTATCATCATCTGGAGGAAATCCAATGAGATCAATAATATTATTTACAACTTTTCCATATGTGAATTTTGTTAAGAATGGTTTAACCATTAATACCACTCGGTATCTCGGTTTAGCCGGATAACTTGCACTCGGATAACACGCATAATCATAATCTTTAAATAAATCATGAACTTTATCAGGTAATGTATCTGCAAGTTCTTTATCTGTAAATCCATCATAATCTATAACAACATAATCTCTAATAGGTTCTGCGTTTTTAGTTACTTTTCTCGGTGCAGCGTCTGGTGTTAATGGTTTTGATGGGTTTTTCTTATTTTCAAATCCACTACAATAAAAGGCTTGAGCCATAAACTTCTTATAAGCATCAAATTCTTCTTTATTTTCATAAGGTATGATGTTTTCAGGTTTTTTCATTTCTTGATGTAGATAGTTTAACCAATCAATTAAATGTTTATCTTTTCGTATAACATCTTGGGAGGCTTTTGATGCCGTTCCCTTTGTTGTATATATGACCAATCATAGATCCTCCTTTCTGTATTATTTAAATGAATCTTTAATCTTCATCATCTACATAATAGGGGACCGTTTTAATATCAGATAATTCTTTTGATGCTTTATTAATTGTTGATCCTTTATATAAATAACGTTTTTCTCCCGGCTTAATATCTTCTTTAATATTAATTAAATCAACAAAATATTTATAAAATGTCTTTGTTGATATACCAAGTTCTCGTATTGCATCTCGTCTTGTGTAAAGTTTGTGGTCATCTAATTTTTTTAATTTACTGATCACAGGCATATTTTTTTATCCTTTCTTTATTAATTATGGGGCGTTTCTTGGGGCGTTTCTTATCGAAAGAGATATGTTCCTAATAGAAACGTTCCACATAAAAATCATACCATGATTTTATTGGTAAAACAACGTAAAAAACGTGTAATTTTTTCATTTTCGATCATATATCAAAATATTCATTTTAAGGGGTGTTTTAGAGGCTTTATTTTGAGACGGGTATTATTTATCCAATTCAATACTCATTGTCCAAAAATAATGTTTAAAATAACGCTTATCTATATTACAGAGAATAGATACAACTCATCCATTAATGTTTATGACCACGTATTGTTTATGCATTATACATGTATACATAAATTATTCATAAAATCACTTAATCGTAAGAATTACGTTTTATGATTTTGGGACGAGCTGTAAAAGTATATATAGTAAGAAAAACCAAAAATAAAAATCGTGAGGAGAGCCTCACGCGTAAGGAACTTTTTTAACCAACTCGTCCAAAATTGACTACTTATACCCCTTAAACCCTTGATATTATAGGATTTTAATGGTGGACGAGTTGAGGACGAGTAAAAGTCAAGAGTTTTTTTATTACAATTTTGTGAATGGCGTTATTGTTATTATATCAGTGGTTACAGCGATTTTGTGTCCTAAATTTGGCACTTTTTCATCTCGTCCAATGCTCGTCTCAGCTCGTCCAAAATCGATGGTAAAATTACACGAAAGTGTTAGATTACACTCAGTTGTGTTTAATTAAATTTTACTAAACTTAATTTTTGAACATTCGTGTAATTCATACACTTGTTATCGAAGTGGTACATTTTGTTATTAAAGTTTACATTTTACCCATTGTCAGAATTGTCTCGCCCCGAACTCGTCCACTTCTCGTCCGAGTGGTTTTTTAACTCGGACTCTTTGGTATGATTGATTTGTAAACGCTATCATGTAGTTTTACACTAAAATTACTCGTCCACTTCTCGTCCAAAATGGGCGATTTTCATTAAAATAGGGGGTTGAAAATACGAACGATATTTTAATATTTTTTCTTTTAAAATAGGAATATTATAGTGGAGAGGGTTTGAGCCGGCTCAAAACACGAACCTTTTCTCGTCCTAATTTGACGTGTTTTATAAAAAGTGCTGTTATGTGTAATTTTACATGGTGGGTTTATAGTATATAATGTTATCTTTTGATAACATTTTACACTAGTATATTTATGCAGACACAATTTATATTCGGTACTTTTTATGCATAAAACAGTATAATCGAGGGATCAATTTAACTTGAATGTTAAGTAGCCTGTATCATCATATAAAAGGGTGATATTTGCATCATTTAATACATCATATGGTAGTTTTATATGATCGATATCATCTAATAATCCTTCATCATCAAAATGGAAATCAAAAATATTAATACGATTTCTGTACGCATTGTCTTCAGGTAAATTATTACCAAAACCATATAATAGGATGAATTTGTTTTTATGAGTCTTCATTTGACCGACAAATCCATCACTATCTGGATCATTTTTGATTCTGATATGTGTATGATCTATAATTTCAATGTTTTCACATTCTTTTATATCTTTATTACTTTTTGATTTAACTGTACGAATAGATGCAGCCCAGTTGTTTGATTTTAATATTTCTTTATTTGTGATGACGGATGATGAATCTATGACTGATACCATTGCAATCATGATATCTGTTAATGATCTGATTTTACTAATATCTTTTGTAAGTGTTTCATCTGTAATATGTTTCGGGCAATGTTTTGATATTAGTTTTAATATATCGTCTCTTGATTCAGCTCTTTGTAATTCTTCTTTTGTAATTTTTAATGACATACTGATTGCTCCTTTTTAATATGTATTTATTTAGTGAAATGATTTCACTTCACACCTACACTAAATGTAAAAACACGTAGGTGCTTTTACATTTTGACTATACTTCGTCTGGTTCGTTTTTTATTATGTCGATTTTAAATAAAAAAAAAGAGTAACCTAAACGGTTACTCTAAATGTATTATAGGAATGGTAATAATTGAGTTAATTTGTACAATCCCCATATAATTAACCCGATGATTATTAATCGTTTTACTTTTACTGTTCTAATTACAACTGTAGTAAAGAAAATTGTCACAGGATCTCTTGAGCGTTTACGATCTTGTTCGTAAAGTTTTGCTCTTGAGATGAGTCCTACGAGAATTCCCATAATGATTAAGTTGATTTTTGCCTTTGTTGTCATTGTGATATCTTTCATAAGACTCATCTCCTTTCTCATCTTTTTTTAAGATTTTTCTTATTCGATCCACAATATCTTCTTTTTTTTCGGTCATGAATTGTTCACCTTTTTTATCTTTATTCAAGTGTCCTAGTCAGACCTAAAAGCGAAGAGCTTTTATCACCAAGCATCTCTAAAGATGGAGTATGGGTGTTTTGCTCTGTTGTATTTTCTACGCCAATATGCAGCTTGATTTGCTTCACGTTCTTGCGTAGAAACACCACCGCCACCACTAAATGCAAAGCCAATGATTAACATAAACAGTGGTTTGATGATTAATATTAATGCACTAAGTAGAAGACTTAAAATTCTAAAAGGTGTTTTGAAAAATACTTCTTTTACATCAACTTCGATATTTTGTCTTAACACTTTTCCATAACTTTTGTTTAAATGTTCGAATGTTTGTTTTGTATTTAATTCGTTAGTCATTTCCATAGTGATGACCTCCTTTCATTTGAAAAATGCTTTTTAGTATTATTCAAGTTAGCCCCTAAACGCCGTAGGCGTACTTCCGATTAGACACGTTTTTTCAAGACCTATTGTACACTAAAGCATGACATTTGTATATTTTTATAGTCGTTAATATGTTATAATCAGCTTGTGAAAATTACATAGGGAGGTTATTTTTTTGGCTAAAAAAAATAAAAACCGAAATGGTAAAAAAGGTTTTTTTAGTAAAATTGGTTCTAAGTTTAGAGACTTTCGTGACTTTTATTGGCATCGAAAAATCTTTGCTAGAACCATTACGTTAGGTCTTGCACTTGTACTTTTAATAAGTGGTTTTACTTTTGGTAAATACCATCAGTCAAGAGAACTTACAAAAAAAGCAATGACGGTTTCAGATACAGATCAAGAACTTGCTTTTTCAAAAACAGGCTCTGAAGTTATACTTGATCCACAGCGGAAAAATAAAAATATGGCAGTGATTCCGATTCAAATAAAGGATACAGAAAATCTTAGTTTTGATGCAAAAGATTACAAAATATTCTTAAAAGCTGCTGATAAAAAATATCCATTACCAAGTAATATTTCAGCATCATTTGCTATTTTTGGTTCAACTGGAGAAGCAGCAGTTGTATTACGAGGAGATCTTAAAAATTATCCAATTCAAATCATGATTCGTAATGATAAAAACTTTGAACCATCTGATGATGATTCTGGTTCAGGTACAATTACGTTTGATGGTCGTGAACAAAAAGTTGATTATAACGGGGTTGCATTTACAGTCAATCCTAAAGGTAAAAACGTAAAACAAGATGATAGAATTCAACCAGATATGTCTATGTCAGATTTATATACAGTTGCTTTAGGTGCTCGTCAACTTGATGAAAATACTAAATCTAAAAAGATTGGTGAAGAACAACTTGAAACAGCTAAAGCTAAAAAAGAAGAAACAAAACGTCGTATTCAAGAGTTAAATAATGCACTTGGTCGAGACAAAGATGATTATAAATTAAATGATAAAGTTGATGGAAGTGATGATGCTGTAAATGGTATAGTAGATGAAGAATCAGTTGGTGATTTAGATCAACTTGATTTATCAAGTTCAGATATGGAATCACTTAGAAATTCATTAATTTCTAAACTTGATACTCAAAATGATGATATTGAATCTATTGAAATGAGTCTTAAAGGTGTTGAATCAGATCGAGAAAAAATCGAAGATACAATTGACTCAATGGATAGTTTAGTTACATTATCTAATCGATATGAAGTTCAAGAGTAATTATTTTAAATCTTAATAACTATTAGAAAGGATGATCCAAGTGGCAACACGAAATATTAAAAAGCCAGAGGATTTTGAAAAGAAATTAATTCAATTATTTAATAAAGTTGATTATGATAACATGAATTTTGGAGAGTTAGAAGTGAAGTCAGATGGTAAAGGTTTTGAGACGGCATCCGGCTCAAAAGTCCAAGACATTATTAATTTACTTCAAAAAGCAATCGATGATTTAAAAGCATCAAACGAAAGTTATGTTCAAGAAAACTTACAATCAAAAGTTCAAGAAATTCTTACAAGTGGTGGACAAGAGGCTAGTTCATTAATCAAATTACTTGGAGGAGAAAGTGATACTGAAAGAGTATCGACAGATAGTGATATTAATTCAGAAGAGATTAATGATTCTAATTATTAATCGTCATTTAAAGAGATATAACGAGATGTTATATCTCTTTTTTTATGTGTTGATGTTTTCTTTTTTTGGATCGTGGTATATAATATACATGTCTCATTTTTAATACAGAGACGTATTTTATAAGATATGTGTAGGGTAGAATGGTTGACGTCATTCTACCTTTTTTCTTTGACAAATTGAACCGTTATTGGTATATTTTATACATACCACTTGGTTATGGTGGTATTAGATAATAGATTTGATTTTACGTCATTTTTTTTATTTTATTGTTTAAGAAGAAAAGGGTACCGTTTGGTACTCTTTTTTTGATTTATGTGAATAGATCATGTTATATTATAGTTGTTATAAAACTTGTTTTATAACATCGAATTAATAACTCCTTTGTTTTTTTTGAGATATGTTTTTATTTAATATTTTTACTATTCTTAGGCTAAGAGCGGAAACTCTTAGTCTTTTTTTATTGCAATTATTATTTGTTTATTTTATACTTAATACAGCTTCATAAGAGGTAAATAATATAATCAAACTATATCATTTGATATAATTCTTTATCCGTTATTTTCTGTAAAAATTGGTTCCAAAGCAGGTGATTTGCCTGCTTTTTTTGTTGAAAAAATATAGAGATTTCTTTTATACTTAATGTAGTTCTTCGGAACTATTTTTGATTCATATTGGTTACTTACAGAAATAACCTATTTGAATATGTGTTTTATATTTTTAGGTAGAGTCGGTTGTTTTGACCGGCTTTTTTATTTGCAAAATGTAAGCGAATTATATATAATTAAATTACCCTTTAGAGAGATCTAAAGGGTGCGGTTACTATTTTTAGGTTTATTATTTTTCATTTATTTAATTCCTTTCTTTTCTTAGTAATATTGTTTATATAAGCGTCTATCGGAGAGAAACTTCGATAACACATTGAAGAATTTTCTAGTACTTTCTATTATAATTTTATTTAGTTTTCTCGATTTTTTTGTAGTAATTTTTCATATTTATTACCTCCTTTTAATTTGATTTTTAGGTTGATGGCTCTAATAAAGAGCCATCTTTTTTTTATTTAAAAGGATATTTCTTGCAATATGTATGTCGATTTATTATACTAACAATGTCTTTATAAAAGACGCTAACTAAATTAAATATTTGCGAAATAAAAGTCATATTTAGATGAAGATATTAAACTGAGAGATTTAATATCTTCATTTATTTTTTGTCGATATAGAGGTTATATGTGATTAAATTATTACTGTTTTATGGTGTTATTTTTTGTGAAACGGTTTATTGTTGGAGGTTTTGAGACGGGCTGAATTGATGTGTACATGGATCATTTTTTTATCTATTCCGGCTCAAAATAGTAACATTACCTGACTTACATATTATATGATTTCTAATGATAAATAGGTCGTTTTTAAGAGATATCTTTTGCAAAACATACTACCTTTAGTTATAATAAATGTATGACACTAAGTGTTAAATAAAACTATTTAGTAGTCAGTTCACATTCATGTTAATAGCATTTAAATTAGCACACAAGTTAGTAACTAGTCACTACTAACTTGTTTTTTTTATGTTTAAAAAAGGGATAACTTTTGCAAAACAAACAGTTATTTTATATACTGTGTGTGTAGTAGAAATACTACGCTAAATCTTATTTTCGGTACAGTATTTGGCATGAATCTTTCTTTCTCAAGTCTTTAATTTTTAAACGCTCAGTGAATAATCGGTGATTAAATTCACCGGTTTTTTTGTGTTTTGTTTGCATAAATCAACGAGATCATGTATTCTAAATGTGCAACGTTAAGGTTGACGTTGCAGGGAAATTATTCATCAATCACTCACCTCTCACATTAATACATTGATTGAATAGAATAAGAAGCTACTATCTATATTACTACCAGTAACGTTAGACGTTATTGGTAGTTTTTTTTGTATTATTTTGTTGTTATTTTTATTGATAAAAATGAAAATATTGGTTATAATAAATGTACAGTTGATCGACAGATCAATCTTAAATTATTATTTTCTTTTAACATTTTTCTCTTTAATATTTTATTTTTTTTGTCGCAGCTAGTGGAGTCATCCACTAGTTTTTTTTGTGTTAAAATGTTGATTAAATCGATGTTGTTTTATATAATAAGAATGTAGTTAATTTTCTACTTAATTTAACTACTCATCTCCTTAGTAATTTAGTTTAATTAGCAGGTATCGTATCATCGGTATGGAGTATTAATGGTTTGAACTCAGCCATTAATGCTCTTTTTTTATGTTAAAATTGTTGTGTATTTTGGTTTGATCTTGTATAATAAATGTGTGGTTGAAAGACCACAATTGTTAAATTTATAAGTTTATTTTTTTATATCATCTTATTTTTTATTGTGCATTATGAAGAAGTTTTGAGTCAGGTGTGGAAAGCCGGCTCAAAATCAAATCCATGTTTTATTTAGTGGTTGTGACAGATAATATTAGTGTTTTTAATAGACAACCAACACGTACACTGAGGGTGCTAAATGCATCCTCTTTTTTAATGAAAAAGGTACAAATAGTTGTCAAATATGGTAAAACATGCTATATTTAAATCATACTTTTAGTGCAAAAGTTTCCTATAAAATATTTACTTTTAATACATTCAAATTCAAATTAATTCATTGTGTTTTTTTGTAAATTATACTTATTATTTGTCTCCGATTCTCTCACATTTTGGTCAGATGTGAGAGATTTTTTGTGTCAAAAAAGATCGGTTAGGAGACAACAAATGGTCTTTTTTGTCGTCTTTTATTGTGACGCTTTTTGTCGAACCGAAAGTAGGTGAGACGGAATAATCTTAGGAATTGGTCGTATTTTTAATGGACACTCGTAAGAATTGTAGTGCAATGATGACGATGGGTATGGGGTTATCCAATTCCTAATTATAAAAGGCGTGTGTCCACTTTAGCGAAGTAAAGTGGACACATAGACATCAACGTGATAGTGTCACTTTGATGTCTCTATAAACCCTTATAGGATAAGGGTTTATCTAGCTCCACGCAGTGGGAGCAAATGAACGTAGTGAATGGTAAGGACTCTTCCAGCTATGCTGGATACCACAAAGTGGTACTGGAGTCTCTTATGCTCTTCCCCCTATTCTCGAACTCAAGAATAAAGGGGGAAGTGGCTTGATGAGGTAAAGGAGTGAATAGCGATCTTTTCCGACTCAAACCACGCACAAAACATGCGATCCGGTGAGCATGGAGTGTGCCATTTTGTAGCGTCTTGAACGCACAAAATCGTCAAGAAACGGTGAAACAAATGCGATTGAATAATGAGCATTTTGAGCCGGAGATTGACTTATTGTTATGATGAATCAGAGAGAGTAACGACTGATTGATCATTACAAAAACGGAAGTAAGATGCGAATGAATAATGAGCATTTTACGACGCTTATTATTCTGAAAGAATGATAAGTTATGGATCACTTTGAAGTGTAAGTGATACATAAAAGTGCCGGCTCAAAAAGTGACAAGTTGAAGTGTACTTGTCAGTTTTTGAGCCGGCTCACGACTTGATTTAGAGTAGAGCCTCTGAATCAATCGTGTGGATTTCTTTAATGATCCGGCTCAAAAGATCCACTAAATTTTGCACAAGTTTTGAGCCGGGCAATCCACTTATCCACTTTAAAAAAGAGATTTAAAGATGAGCGATTTGTGATGAAGAATGAAGTGACAAATCGCCAACATAATGAAGCGGGTTTTTAGGGTAATTCATTTAAGATCGGGATAAAAAAAGTGAACTAAAAAATAAGTAAATGGTTTTGAGCCGGGCTTATTTTAGTTCACTTTTTAATGGCGGTTCCTATGTAAATGTCTTATTTTTGATCGTCTTTCTT
>ERZ1029884.139-NODE-139-length-15105-cov-21.656478_pt1 | contig 15105 bp, 15 predicted proteins | sample MGYA00519233_ERZ1029884 | MGnify/ENA primary metagenome ERZ1029884 (study PRJEB33666, sample SAMEA4610931) | skin metagenome | biome: Human-associated habitat; feature: Malodor aspect; material: skin | place: Philippines | collected 2015-08 ...
GCATCATCGCCTTGGTCTTTTCGTGGTTCTTGCTCGGTCCGCCCTCGATGAGGTAGCTGGCCAGGGTGAACGGTGCGCCGACGAAGCCGATGAGCGCCTGGGTGTCGGTCAACTCGTCCAGGATGATGCGGATGCCGTTGGCGACTTCGGTGACGGTGTCGTCGAGAAGCGGCAAGTTGTCCACGTCGGCACGGGAGCGGACGGGGGTGTCCATCACGGGGCCGCGGCCCGGCACGATCTCCACGCCCACGCCTGCGGCCTTGAGCGGGACGACGATGTCGGAAAACAGGATCGCGGCGTCAACGTCGTGGCGGCGCACCGGCTGCAGCGTGATTTCCGCGAGCAGCTCCGGCATGAAGCAGGAATCCAACATCGGGATGCCCTCGCGCACCTTGCGGTACTCCGGCAAGGAGCGGCCAGCCTGACGCATGAACCACACCGGGGTGCGGGACGGGGTGCGGCCGTGGGCGGCCTCGAGAAGCGGGGCGTTGGCGAGGTCGCGTCTAGTCATGGTCCCCTACCCTACCGGCGAAAACCCTAAATCTTGAACCTGCGGGCCCGGCGCGACTTCGCCTCGATGAACAGCGAGCTGCCGAGCATGAGCAGCGTCGCGCCCACCGGCGGCAGCACACCTGCGGCGGCGAGCACGATCGCGGCGGCGTTGTAGATGCCTGCGAAGGCGAGGTTGCTGCTGGCGATGCGCTTGATGCGCCGTGCGTGTTCGATCAGTTGCGGCACGGACATGACGTCTTCGCGGATGAGCACCACTTCGGCGTCATCGCTCCAGCGTGGCTCCTTGGAGCCGAACAGGTCGTCCTCGGCGAAGAGGAGGCCGGAATCGGCAACGCGTAGCGACGGCAACACGGACGCGTCCCCAATCATCGCCACATTCGCGCCCTGGGCGTGCAGGGCGCGCACCGCGTGCGGTTTGTCGGGGCTGCGGATGCCGGCGAGCACCTGGGAGATGCCAAGGAAGTCCGCGAAGCGGCGCGCCACCGGATAGGTGTCGCGGGTGAGCATGACTGTTTCCACGCCCATGGATTCGAGGCGGTCGATGGCCTCGATGGCGTCGTCTTTGGCCGGATCGTACAGGGTGATCACGCCGCGGTCCTTGCCGCCCCAGCGCACTACGACCGGGGTGCCGCCGGTGGTCGCCGCGACAGAGAGTTTGCCGCGCAGCTGCGACAGGTTGGTCGGGCGCCACAGCGAGGCCGTGAACGTTTCGCTGCGCGCGTTGTCGCCGTTGCCCCAGGTTGCTGTGATGGGTCCGCGGAACTCGCCGTCGGGTGAGCATGTGTCCCCGGAGGCTTCAATCCAGTCCGGCACGCGCGGGTCCCCGGAACGGGCGTCGCGGGCGGAACGGGCGGCTTTCACGATCGCCTTCGAGGCGGGGTGGTCCGAATCCGCCGACAACACACCGGCAATGCGGATGACCAATTCGCTGCTTTCCCCGGTCACCGCGGTGACGGTCTCCACGTGCATTTCCGGCTTCACCAGCGTGCCAACCCGGTTGAACACCGCGGTATCGGTGTCGGCCAGGGTGCGCAGTGCGTTGCCGTCGCGCACGAGCATGCCGTTTCGCACCGCGGCGTCCAACCCCTGCCGCATCGCGAGCGCCGGGGAGATCGCGAGACTCACCGGCGCCACGACCACCAGGATCGCCAGCGCCGTGGACACTGCGGTATTGATGTTGCCGGTAAACAGCAGCCACAGGCCGAAGTCCAGCAGCGCGATCACGTAGGCGAACGGGATGAGCAGGCCCGCGGTACGGGTGGAGACCATGGTGGCCGCGTTTTGGTAGCGGGAGGCGTCGTCAAGCCAGCGCTGCACCGCGGTCAAAAGCGTAGTGTGGCCGACGCGGTTGGCGCGCACCTTGATCTTGCCTTGCGCCAGCACCGATCCCGCGGTGACCACGGAGCCGACCTTGAGCACGTCGTCGCGGTGCGTATCGACGAGCTCCGCACCGATATGGCCCGAGCCACCCACCACTTCCCCGTCGACCGGAATGATCTGGCCCGCGGTGAGCACCACGTCATCCCCGCGGCGGATCTCGGTGGCGGGCAGTTCTTCCGGCGATGGGCCGTGGCGCTTATCACGGTGGTCGACTTTGTACACGTCGTCTTGGCCGGGCCGGCGCGCCTCGAGTTCTTCACGCAGGTCGGTGCGCACCCACATGGACACATACCGGCCGGCCAGCAGCAAAAGCGTTACCGCGCAGGACACCTCGAAGTAGAGCTCGGGCCCGTCCGACATGCGCAACGGCACCCAACTGCCGGAAGTGGTGTAGCCCAAGTCCCCAGCTTCGGTAAACAGCAGCATCGCGAACGACCACACGTACGAGGCCAAAATGGCGATCGAACTCGCGCCGTCGAGCGCCGGCATGCCGCGGCGGACACCGCCTGCCATCGCACGGTGGAACGGGGAAGCGCACCACAGCGCCACCGGCGTGGTCAGCACGAGGCACACCCACTGCCAGCCCGGAAAGTCCAGGCGAGGGATGTAGGTGAGCAGCAGCACTGGGATGGTGAGCAAGAACGCCACCCACAGCCGCGTCGGGGTGACAAGGTCGCGGGCGGTAAACAACACGTCGCCCTCGCGGCGGGAGCGGCGCGTCGACGGGCGCACGAACCCCTGCGCGCGGGCGATGAGGTTGGCTTCCTCGTTGCGACGGTGCTTCGCCCGCCGCGGCATCGGGTGCTCCTGCCAGTAGCGGCCGTGCGCGCGGCGCTGCAGGGTGGAATCGGTCACTACAGCCCCGACACCGAACTGTTCGATGGTCTCGGTGATCACTCCGAGCGGGGTGCTCGCCGGAGCGGTCACCCACGCCATACGCGTGGGATACACCAGGCGTGCGGACACGCCGGGCAGCGCCTCGAGCGCCTCTTCGATATCGATCAGTTGCGGGCCGTCTTCCAGCCCGGAAAGTTCGAAGGCATAGGAGGCGTTGGGGCGCACCAGTTCGCCGTCGAGGTCGCGCTTCGCCGTGTTCGGGTCGATGCCGGCTTCGCGCGCGGCGTGCCGGGCCTCCTCGATGCACGCCTCAAGCCCGTCGTGAGATTGCACCTACTCCACGCCTTTCCACACGTCGCCGCTGCGCGTATCGACGAACGCGTTGGCGTCCGGGCGGAACGCGAAGAACAGCGCGAACACCAACAGCACGACAACGGCGATGGACGCCCAGCCGGCAACGCCGACGAAGAAGCCGGCGAGGTTCACAAACACAGCGCAGGCGGTGACGATGCCGGCGACACGGCGCGCTGTTTTCGACCCGCGCGAAAAATACGAGGCTGCCCCCGACAGGACCAGGCCCAAGATGATGTTGCTCCAGGCGAAAATCCGCAGGTTGGACGCGAAGCGCTCCACCAGGTCCTCGTCGGCGCCCTCAATCATCCAGGTGTCCGGCAGCCTGTCCGGCACACCGTTGGCCAGCGACACGAACCCGATGACAAGCATGAGCACGGCGGCGGCCAGGGCCAGGTAGTAGCCGATGCGCAGCGAGCGCGGCCACTGCGGGCCGACTTCGCCGGAAAAACGCCGGTTTCTATCATCCGGGTCCGAAACCATCGTGGGGAACATGCCTGCCATGGTGTTTACGGCTCCTTTTTCGCCCGCGGTTCAACCCAGTCCACGGAAGCTTTATCCGTGGAGTACACGATGCCAAGTATGCCCGCCACGCCCAAAATGATCTGGACAACGCCGTCGATGCCGTAGAACACCACCGGGATTGCGGTTGACGTCGGCTGCATCATGAACAACGTGAGCATGCGGATGGCAAAAAACGCGGCGAAAATCTGCAGCAGCCGGCGCGCGTTAGCGGCCCACGAGCCCTGGGTCTTCACCGCGCGCAGCGCGAAGACGAAGAGCAGCAGCACCGCTAACTGGATCAGCCCCATGAACACGATGGCGCCGTAGACGCCCATGTTGAGCAGGCCGTCGGACACCTCGTCCCCGCTCGCCTTCGCCTGCTCCTTGGCCGCCTCGCGCAGCGGCGCAGGGTCGGCGAAGGAGAACACGACGGTGAGGATCTGGTGAATCAGCTCGCCGATGAGCATGACGGCCCAGCAGCGCACCATCAAACGCACCGGCTCCGGCGGGCCGGACGGCTTCTTACCGCCCTCGGCGACAGCGTCGGTGTCGACGTGGCTCGGGCTTTGCGGGTTGACCGGCGGGAGGCTAACCATTGAGCTGCTTTGCTGCTTCGATGGCGTAGTAGGTCAGAATCTGGTCGGCGCCGGCGCGCTTGATGGACACCAGCGACTCCATCATCGTCTCCTCGAAATCGATCCAGCCGTTCGCGCCGGCCGCCTTCATCATCGCGTACTCGCCGGAGACCTGGTAGGCCGCCACCGGCACCGGGGAGGTTTCCGCGACCTTGGCCAGCACGTCCAGGTACGGCAACGCGGGCTTGACCATGACGATGTCGGCACCTTCCGCGATGTCCAGTTCGGTCTCCAGCAGGGATTCGCGCACGTTGGCCGGGTCCTGCTGGTAGGTGCGGCGGTCGCCCTTGAGCGACGAGCCGACTGCGTCGCGGAACGGGCCGAAGAACTTCGAGGCGTACTTCGCTGAGTAAGCCATGATGACCACGTCCTCGAAGCCCTCGCTATCGAGCGCCTTGCGGATCTGGCCAATCTGGCCGTCCATCATGCCGGACGGGCTGACCATGTGCGCACCGGCGCGGGCCTGGGACACGGCCATGTCGCAGTACAGCTTGATGGTCTCGTCGTTGTCCACATACTCGTTGCCGCGCGAATCGGTGCTGATCACACCGCAGTGGCCGTGGTCGGTGAACTCGTCGAGGCACGTGTCCGCGATGATGACCAGGTCGTCACCGAACTCGTCGCGAAGCGCCGCGATCCCGCGGTTCAAAATGCCGTCCTCGGCCCAGGCCACGGAGCCGGTGGCGTCCTTGTCTTCTTCCAGAGGCACACCGAACAGGTCGATGGCCTTCACGCCGGCGTCGAGCGCCTCGTGACAAATGGCTTTCAGGGAATCTTCGGTGTGCTGGTACACCCCCGGCATCGAGGTGATTTCGCGCGGGGCGTCGAGGCCGTCCGCGATAAACAGCGGGAGGATGAAGTCGGCCGGGTGCAGCCTCGTCTCCGCCGTCAGGGTGCGAAGCGCCGGGTTCTGGCGCAGTCGTCGGGGTCGTCGGGTGAGCTCAAAATCTGCCATGCGCCACATCTTAGAACGCTGCCCCGACACGACCCCAGCCGTGCCGGTTACTCCCCGGCAGCTGCGTTGCTTTTCGACGACGCCGACGCCGCCGTTTTACGACGCTTCTTGCGCGGCGGCGGCAACTGGCCGGCCGCGCGTAGGCCTGCGACGTGCTCGGCCAGCGCGTCGACGAGCGACGGGATGTCGGCAACCTCGGGCACGACGTCGACACGCAAGCCCTGCTCGCGCGCTTCCGCCTCAGTCACCGGGCCGATGCACGCGATGATCGTGCGCGAGTGTGGCTTGCCGGCGATGCCCACCAGGTTCTTCACCGTGGACGGCGAGGTGAAGCACACCGCGTCGAACCCGCCCGACTTGATCATGTCGCGCGTTTCCGGGGGTGGCGGGGCGGCACGCACGGTGCGGTAGGCGACGACGTCGTCGACCTCCCAGCCCTTCTCCTGAAGCCCGTCGACCAGCACGTCCGAGCCCAAGTCGGCGCGCGGCAGCAGCACGCGGCCCACCGGGTCGATGTCTTCGACGTACTCCGGGAAGATTTCCGCCAGGCCGGCCGCATTCTGCTTCGTGCGGTGCGGGATGAGTTCTGCCTGCATGCCGCGGGCACGCAGCGCGTCGGCGGTCTTCTGCCCCACCGCGCCCAGGTGCACACCGGCGAACGAGCGGGCGTCCAGGCCCAGTTCCTCAAACTTGCTCCACACCGCCTCAACCGCGTTGACGGAGGTGAACAGAATCCAGCGGTAGCGGCCCTCGACGATGCCCTTGATCGCGCGGTCCATCTGGGCGGGGTTGCGCGGCGGCTCGAGCGAGATCGTCGGCACGGACTGCGGAATCGCGCCGTACTGCGTCAGGCGCGCGTTCATCGGACCGGCCTGTTCCTTCGCGCGCGGCACGAGCACGCGCCAGCCGTACAGAGGCCGGTTTTCCCACCAGGAGTACTTCGAGCGGTCGTCGGTAACCGTGCCGAGCGTGACCACCAGGGGGCTTTCCAGATCCGCGTCCAGCTTGCCCAGGGTCTGCAGCGTCGCGTCGAACGTGCGCTGCAGGCGGGTCGTGCCGTTGATGGTGATCGTCACCGCGGTGGAGCCCTGGAAGCCGCGCTCCATCAGCTCGGAGGCCATCTCGTCTAGTTGCTCCTGGGAGGCCTGGAACACCAGCGGCTGCGGAGCTGCCGCCAGCTGGTCCCAGTCGACCGGGCCGTTCGCCAAGTCTGCCTCGGTGTAGGTCGAACCGAGCGCGATGCCGGCGAACGACGGCACCGTCGACGGCAGCGACATGCCCGGGACCACGTGGAACTCTAAGCCGGCCTCGGCGACGGCGGAGATTTCCTCCATCACCGCGTCGCGGGTCAGCGGGTTGCCGCACACGAGCCGGATGACGTCGCCGTCACCAGCTTCGCCGTCCTCGATGGACTGCGCCGCATCCTCAAGTGCTTTTCGCACCTTGTCGACGATCCCCTCACCCGAGAGTTCAACCTCTTCGATCTCGGCTGCGGTCGGGTCGTCCGGTTTCGGCGGTTTGCGCCGTGCGCCTGCGGCTTTCGCGTCCGCACACATTTGCTCGTACACGGCTTTTGCCTCGTCGAGCTTGGCCTGTGGCACCGGAAGCGCCGAGCCGACGACGGTTCGGACCCCCGCCGACACCTCGGGGTCGACGAGTGCGATAGCGTTAGCTTCCATCACCTCGCGGGCGCGGACGGTGAGCAACTCCGGGTTGCCGGGTCCTGCGCCCACGAAGATCACCTTCCCCGGCTGGGGGGTGTGAGAGGGCAATGTCATAGAGGAATCTCTTCTAGGCACAAATAACGTCCCCCGCGCATGCGGACGCCGCTTGGCGACCCCTTGCGCGGAGGGAATCGAACGTATGGTATCTACACCATAAAAGGGATGTGCCCCAGAACAAAACCACCGCTAGTCCATGAGCTCGGCGGCACCGCGCTCAAGCAGTGCCTCGGCTGCGCGGCGGCCCACGTCCTCCGGGTCAGTGCCGGTGACGTCTTCCACGATCTGACGCGATCCGTCCAGCGCAAACACGCCGGCGCGCAGCTCGATTGCACCATCGTTGACGCGGGACATCGCTGCAACCGGTGCGGTGCAGCCGGCTTCGAGCACGGCGAGCACGGTGCGCTCGGCGCGGGCTTGGACGGTGGCGGTGTAATCGATAAGCGTCGCAATCGCTGCGTGGGTGTCCGCGTCGTCCGCTCGGCACTCGACCGCAAGCGCACCCTGCGCAGGAGCTGGGACGAAGCGCTCCGAGTCGAACACTTCGGTCGGGCGGTCGCCGTAGCCGCCGCGGACCAGACCCGCGTACGCCAGCACGATGGCGTCCAGCTCGCCGGATTCGACGTAGCTCATGCGGCGCTCGATGTTGCCGCGTAGCGGGCGGATGTCCAGGTCGGGGCGCAGCGCGCGCAGCTGCGAGATGCGACGCGGCGCAGATGTTCCCACGCGCGCGCCTTCCGGCAGGTCGGCGAGCGTGAGCCCGTCGCGGGCGATGAGTGCCTCACGGTTGTCCTCGCGCTTCGGCACGATCAGGTAGGAACGCGGCTCGTCGGCAGTCGGCAGGTCCTTAAAAGAGTGCACCGCCACGTCGACCTCGCCCTTGAACAGGGCGTCGCGCAGCGCGGAGGTGAACACGCCGACGCCGATGCGCTCCACCGGGGCCTGCGACAGGTCGCCCGGCGTGACCACAATTTCCAGCTCCGCCGGGTATCCGGCGTCCTTCAACGCGTCGCGCACATGCCCCGCCTGCGTGGTGGCCAGGTTCGACCCGCGAGTTCCAACTTTGAGCATCTACTTCTCCTTACCGCGCAATTCCTCGGGCAACGGGAGGCGCTGCGCCTCCACCGACACCGCAGGCTGGTCCAGCCCGAACAGCTCGGTTACCGCTTCTTCCACGCTCACCGTCTCAGATGCGGCGGCGAGCTCCTTGATCTTCACCGTCGGCGCGTGCAGCAGCTTGTCGACGACACGCCGCACCGTCCGCTCCACCTGCTCGAAGTCCTCTTCGGCCATGTCCGGCAGGCGGGTGCGTAGTTTCTGCAGCTCCTGGCCGGAGATCTCCGCGGCGTTGCGACGCAGCCGCGTCACCGCAGGGGCCACCCCGCGAACGCGCTGGTCGGAGGAAAAGAGCTTGACCTCTTCGTCAATGATGTCCTCCGCCTCGCGCAGCGCACGGGAATCCTCGGTGCCGGCGTTGCGGATGTGCTCGTGCAACGACTCGATGTTGACCAGGTGCACGCCCTCGATATCGGTCACGGCGTCGTCGATGTCGCGCGGCAGCGACAGGTCCGCCAGCATGACCGGGCCGGCGATGTCGGCCGAGGTGACGGTGTAATCGTCGGACGCGGTCGCCGAGACGACGATGTCCACCCCGCCCATCGCTTCGGTGCGGTCGGCGAAGTCGACCACCTCGGCCGGCACGCCCGCCTCGATGGAGTGCTGGGCGAGCCGCTCCGCGCGGTCGCGGGTGCGGTTCGCGATGACCAGCGAGTCCACGCCGCGTTTGCCCAGGTGCGTCGCCGCAAGCGAGCTCATCGCACCCGCACCCAAGACCAGGGCTTTCTTGCCGGAAAAGTCCGGCACGCCCATGACGTCCATCGCCTCGTCGAGCGCCGCGGTGACCATGGACGCACCGGAGTCGTCGATACCCGTCTCCGAGTGCACGCGCTTGCCGGTGTGCAGCGCCATCTGTGCCAGCGAGTGCAGGTTCGGCCCCACTGTGCCGCGCTCCACCGCGTCCACGTAGGCGGAACGCACCTGGCCGATGATCTGCTGCTCTCCCACCACCATGGAGTCCAGCCCCGAGGCGACGGTGAACATGTGCTCCGCGGCGGCGTCGGAGTAGCGCACGTACAGGTAGCGGCGCAGCTCGGCGACGCCCACCCCGGAGATCTCCGTCAGCACCGCCAGCACGTCCTCCACACCTGCGTGGAACGCGTTGGCCACCACGTAGACCTCTAAGCGGTTGCAGGTGGAGATGACCATCGCCTCCGACAGGGAGGGCCGCGCAACCAGCGCCGCGGCCGTGCCGTGCTGCACGTCGGCGTCCATGCTGAGCCGTTCTAGCAGGGCCACAGGAGCAGACCTGTGGGACATCCCCACAACAAGAACACTCACAAATTCCTCCAGTCCGGCTCGAAAATCAAACTAAAGGATAGCCCCCTAGCGCAGAAGTTCCGCTTCGAGGTCGTTGTTGTCCACTTCCCAGCAGGCGAACTCCTCGCCGTCAATGACGACCACCGGCACGCGGTCGCCGTATTCGGCTGCATTGTCGGGGTCCACGTCGACGTCGACAAGCACAAGCTCCGCGCCGCACCGTTCCACCACGGGTGCGATCTGAGCTGCGACCCGCTCGCAGGATCCGCACGTTTCGCGCACCATCAACTCGACCATTTTCATCCCCGCTCCTCCGTGTCTTAGGGCGTTGTACGATTGCTCACGCTAACACCGCCAGCGGAAGGGGCCCGATCGACATGTCAGAACAGCGGGAATTCCTCGCGCAATGGTCCGTCTCGCAGGGCAACCTGCGACGCTTTCTTGAGGACCTCGCGTTGCCCCCGCTTGACGACGACGCCCAGCGCACCGCAGGCCAAGCCGCCGCAGCCGCCGCCGTAGAAGAAACCTTCGGCATCGCGATGGAGGACTTCGCCCTCGGCGTGGACTCCGTCGGTGGCGCGTTCAAGACCGCGGGCCGCCACAAGATCACCCCGCCGGACCCGTCGGTCCCCCAGGACACTGAAGCCGCAGCGTTTTTCGACATCGACAACACGCTCATCCAGGGCTCCTCGCTCATCCTGCTCGCCCAGGGGCTGTTTACGAAGCGCTTTATCACCCTGCGCGAACTCGCCCCGGCGCTGTGGAAGCAGATCCGCTTCCGCGTATCCGGCTCCGAGAACGCCGACGACATTGCCCAGGGCCGCGAGCAGGCGCTTGCCGTGGTCAAGGGCAAAAGTGTCGACGAGCTCAAGGAGGCCTGCCAGGAGATCGTCGACAAGCAGATGCTCAACAAGTCCTATTCGGACGTCATCGAACTGGCCTCCATGCACATCGCCGCCGGTCAACAAGTCTGGTTGGTTTCCGCCACCCCGGTCCAGATCGGCCAAGCACTTGCGGAAACTCTTGGGTTTACCGGCGCACTGGGCACCGTGGCCGAAGAAGAGGACGGCAAGTTCACCGGCCGCCTCGTCGGTGACATCCTCCACGGCCCCGGCAAGAAACACGCCGTGGCCGCCCTGGCCGCGCTGCAGCAACTCGACCTGAAGCAGTGCACCGCCTACTCCGACAGCATCAATGACCTCCCCATGCTGGAGATGGTCGGCTCCCCCGTCGCGGTAAACCCGGACCGTGCGCTGCGCCGCCACGCGAAAGCCCAAGGCTGGGCCATCCGCGACTACCGTCCAGTGCGCCGCGCCGTACGCCTGTCCGCCCTGCCGGTACTGGGTGCCGCGGGTGCGTTTTCTTTGTGGCGGTTGTGGAGCAAGCGGCAGGACAGGACTCACCATGCCTGATGCGTTTGCCCTGCGCACCCCACGGCTTGAGTTGTCGGTACCTACACATGCGGATATCGATGCCATTTTTGCGATTCACTCAGATCCCCGCACCTACGAGCACCGACCCGAGCTGACAATGAAGACCCGCGATGAGGCTGTCGAGCTTGCGCACGCGTGGCAGAACAATTGGGCCGATCAGCAATTGGGCTACTACACAGTGCGCACCCTCGACGGCGCGACCATTGGCTTTACCGGGGTACGGCACAGCGAGGAAGCCGACGAAGAAGTCCTGAACCTCTACTATCGGTTCGCACCCGAATCGCAAGGCCAGGGCTACGCCAAGGAAGCCGCAGCCGCCGCGATTGCGAGCGCCCGCGAGCGCTTCCCGACGCTCCCCATCGTTGCCATCATCGACCCAGCGAATCAGGCATCGATTGGCCTGGCGGTGCGGCTCGGACTTCAGCACGTCCCTGGAGCAGGCGTTCCCGATGATTACGAGGTGTACCGACTTTCCTAGGTGGGAAAGTCGGCGTTGGTTGGGACTGTTCGGCCTCAGCCACGCCACGGCTCCAATGCCTTGATCGGGTAGCGCTCATCAACGGCAAAGCGTTGACACACCACTCGGGTGTCGTCGCTAATTTCGAGTTCCCCGATGTACTCCACAAATTCTGGCGAGTGCCAATACCGTTCATGTCCGATGCGCCATTCCCTGGCATCCGCGTAGCCCTCCCCTTCGGCGATGGCATGCTCGTCACTCACGTCCACCAGCCGACAAACCTGCACGTCGGTCGTACGAATGACGCACACCACGTTGTCATGTGAGTCAAGGACGGCCTCGAGGGAGCCCACTACCTCGAGTGGCCGATAGTCGGCGGGATATTCAACCAGTAAGGACGCGGTCGTGGTTTTTGTGCCATCCAAGATTGCACTGACAAGGGCGTCGCGAAGCGGACCGGGGAAGGCAAACTCGCCGCGAGGCAGCTCCGAGACAGGTTCTACAGCGTCCTGAGGCATGCGGCCATCGTACAGTGCGAAAGGCTTCGCCCCGAGAACTCGGGAAGCAAAAAGCCCGCCTCCCAAAACGGAGGCGGGCAACGCTTGGCTTACTTGCCGAGCTTACGACGCTGCACACGAGTGCGGCGGAGCATCTTGCGGTGCTTCTTCTTCGACATACGCTTGCGGCGCTTCTTAATAACTGAACCCATGAGGTTTCCTCTTTTCTAACGTTGCTTCGTACGTACGTGGTCGGCGCAACCGCTTACGCGGAACAGTGGAAGGTGCACACTCCCACAGGTTGTGGCCAACCTGAACACGCCAAGCATACAGGCGTGCAGACCGCCAGCCAAAAACCGAAAGCGCCCGTCTCCTCCCTAAAATCGGGCGGAAACGGGCGTTTCGTAGGGGTCTGGAGTGGTTTTACCCCACGTCGTAGACGGAGGACTCCAGGTATTCGTTCACCGCGTTCTCGTTGACACGGAACGAACGGCCCACGCGCACGGCAGGCAGCTCGCCGGAGTGAACGAGGCGGTAGACGGTCATCTTGGAAACGCGCATGATCTCCGCGACCTCGGCAACCGTCAGGAACTTTCCTTTATCTTCATTAACCACTTATTCATACCTCTCGGCACGCAAACGCGCTGCAGGCTTCCCCTCCCGCAGGACGAACACGCACGTGCTTGAACCACCCTAACGTGAAAAGTGGGCAGAGTGCGACTTATGAGAAGAATTTTTTCAGTGTGCAGGTAGTGAACTCACAGCGACGGGTGTGACGAGTGTGACTACTCGCCGAGCTCGGCGGAACGGCGCGCGCACGCCTCCATCGCACGGTAGAACGCACCCCGCAGACCGGACTCCTCCAGCTCGCGGATCGCACGCGCAGTGGTACCTGCGGGCGACGAGACCTTCGCGCGCAGATCCACCGGGTTGTCCGCCTCGTCGAGCATGGCGCCAGCGCCGGCTGCGGTGGTCGTCGCCAAGCGTTGCGCTAGATCGCGCGGGAGGCCAAGCGAGACTGCGGCATCCACCATCGCCTCGGTGACCAAAAAGAAGTACGCCGGACCGGAGCCGGACACCGCGGTCACGGCGTCCATCTGGGACTCCTGAACCACGACGACCTCGCCGGCGGCCGCGAGCAGTTCCTCGACTTCCTCACGCTGCTCGTCCTCAACGAAACGCCCGTACGCCACCGCAAGCACACCTTTCCCCACCAGCATGGGGGTATTCGGCACCACGCGCGCGATCGGGGCACCCGCGGAGGCGACGGCCTCATCCATCGCGGCGAGCGTCACGCCCGCGGCCATGGACACGAGCACCGGCGTGTCGTCGGAATCGGCGAAGCCTTCGCTGACCTCCTCGATCACGTCGAGAAGCCCAGCCGGCTTCACGCACAGAAACACCACATCGGAGTTCTGCACGGCCTCATGGTTGTCACTGGTGGTGCGCACGCCGTAGCGCTCACGCAGCTCCGCGCTGCGCTCCGGCGAACGGTTGGTGGCGATGATCTTTTCCGGGTCGAACCCCGACTTCACAAGGCCGGACAGGAGTGCTTCGCCGATGTTGCCGGCGCCGATGACCGCTACGCGACGCATTTAGATCAGCGCCGGTCCGAACGCCATCACGGCCGCGGCGAGGCCGGCGAGCACCATGTTCAACCCGTCGCGGCCAGTGCGCATCGCACGCACGCCCAGCACGACACCAACGACCGCAACCACCGCGAGCAGCGCGGCGATGACCGTCATCACGTTCGCCCACAGCCATTTGAACGCAAGGAAGCCGAGCACGCCGAGCGCAACCCCCAGCCCCACGAGCAGCACCATGAGGATCGGGTTGACGGAGGCCTCCTCGACCTCGATGTCGCGCGCATCCTCGTCGAAGGTGTCCAGATCCGCCTCGTGCTTATCGACGACATCCTCGCGCACCGGCTCATCCACCAGCGCAGTCGTGTCCGCTTCAGCCGCCGGCTTCTGCTCAGGCGCTGGCTTCTGTACCGGGACCGGCTTCTTTACCGGCTTGGGCGCTGCAGGCGCGGCGTCCTCGCGCACGACCGGGATGACGTTCGTGTCGTCCTCAACCGGGCGAGGCGCATCGGTCTTCGTGATGGCCTCGGTACGCTCGGCCTTCGGCTCCACCGGCTCGTCGGCGGGCTTGGCCGGGACGACCTTGACCGGCGCGGCCTCCTGCTTCGGAGCCTCCTGCTTCGGGGCGGGCTTTTTTACCGGTTCTTCGGCGGGCGCGTCGATGGGCACGCTGGAGTGCTTCACCTCGGCGGGCTTGACCTCGACCTTCTTGAAGGAGTCAGTCAGTTCCGCAACGGACACACCGCCGTCTTCGAGGCTGCGGCGGCGCCGCGGGCGGCGTGCAGCGGAGGGGTTTTCCTTCTCCGCACGGGCGAGAAGCTCGGCAACCGTGAGCTGCTTGTCGGCCATTTAGTCGTCGTCTCCTTCATCGGCGTTCAAGTCGCCCTGGTCGATTCGTTTCAGAATTACGCCTTCGCGCAAAGCCCACGGGCAGATCTCCAACTTATCAACATTCAACGCGCGCATCGCTGCTTCAGCGACCAGCGCGCCGGCGACGATCTGGTGGGAGCGGTCCGAGTTGATGCCCTCGAGCTCCGCGCGGTCGGCTGCCGTCATACGCGAGATGAACGCGATGAGCTGGCGCAGGCCCGGCGCGGTGAGCGTGCGCTTGACAAACGGGCCGGCCGACGACGGCGCGGCACCGGTCAACCGGGCCAGGGAGCGGAACGTCTTCGACGTGCCCACCGCCAGGCCGTGCTCGCCGAGCGCCTTGAACTCCTCGGCCGGGCCGGCGAGTTCAGCGTCGATGTAGTCGCGCAGCATGTTGATCTTCTTGCGCTCCGGCGGGTCGGTGTCGAACCACTCGTGGGTCAACCGGCCCGCACCCAAGTCGAGCGAGACGGCGAGGTCCGGCATTTCCTCGGTGCCGGAGGAGATCTCTAGTGAGCCGCCGCCGATGTCGAAGTTGGTGATGCGGCCGGCGGACCAGCCGTGCCAGCGGCGCGCGGCCAGGAACGTCAGCTGCGCTTCCTCTTCGCCGGAGAGGATGTTCAGCTTCACGCCGGTTTTCTTCTCCACGCGCTTGAGCACTTCGTCGGAGTTCGTCGCCGAGCGCACCGCGGAGGTGGCGAAGGCGAGTAGCTCCTCGCACTTGAGGTTATGCGCGAGGTCGGAGGCCTCCTGGACGGCGTCAACGAGCTTGTCTACGCCCTTGTCCTCGATATTGCCCTTCTTGTCCAGCAGTTCCACCAGGCGCAACGGCTGCTTCCAGTCGCTCATCGGGGTCGGGCGGCCACCACTGTACGCATCGACCGCCACGAGATGGATCGTGTTGCTGCCGACGTCTAATACACCTAATCGCACCACACCAGGGTAACGGGTCTACCGTGTCCAGGTGTGAATCAACCAGCCCCGAAACCCGTT
>ERZ1029884.140-NODE-140-length-15068-cov-19.753147_pt1 | contig 15068 bp, 14 predicted proteins | sample MGYA00519233_ERZ1029884 | MGnify/ENA primary metagenome ERZ1029884 (study PRJEB33666, sample SAMEA4610931) | skin metagenome | biome: Human-associated habitat; feature: Malodor aspect; material: skin | place: Philippines | collected 2015-08 ...
GGCGACGTGGATGCTGTGCACACTCATGGGCGGCACCTGGATGTTCGTCGCGCGCGACATGCACCCGCACGAGGCGCTTGCGGAGGTCGATCCGATCTCACTGGCGTACGTGTTCCTCGCTTTGTTCGCGAGTGTGCTGCTCGTGCCGAGCCTGCTGGGGCTGCTCACCCAAGCTGCACGGGCGAATCTGGGCGGGCGCGAGGAGCACCTGGCGGTGCTTCGCCTCATCGGCGCGACCGCCGGCGAGGTACGCGGGATGATGATCCTGGAATCGCTACGCCAGGCGCTTGTCGGGTTGGTGTTGGGCTCGGTGCTTTACGCGGCTACATGCCCGGCGTGGAGCCTGCTGACGTTCCAGGAAAAGCGTGTCGGCACCTGGGAGATGCTCACCTGGTGGGTCATCCCCGCCGCATGGATCGTCGTGCTGGTTCTGGCCGCCTGCTCCGTGTGGCTCGCGTTGCGACGCGTCGCCGTGACCCCACTCGGCGTAACCAAGAAAATCCCGCCGAAGGGCCAAAGCTGGATCACGCTGGTGTTGTCAGTGGTTGGTGCGGTGGTGCTGTACCGCTACCTGAGTTCGCTGACCATCGTGCCGGAAGCAGACGCGTTGGAATTTGTGGTGGCGCTGGTCGTCGCTGGTGGCATTCTCACCGTCAACGCACTGATCGCCGTCGGCGTCATCCAGCTGCTCGCGCGGCTGAGTTACCGGGTGCCCGGGGCCGCCAACTACGTGGCCACGCGCCGGGTGGGCCGGGGTGCCAAGACCACATGGAAACGCGTGACCGCGCTCTACTTCGTGGCGTTTATCGGCGGTATTGGTGGCTGGTACTCAGCGGTACCTGAAATTGACGAAGCCCCTGCCCTGAAGATGATCGCGAGTGATATCCCCACCGGCGTGGTCATCACCGTGGTCTTTGCGACGGTGCTGATGGTGTCGTCCACGCTGCTCACCCAGGCGCTGGGTGTGGTGGAGCAGAAGCAGCTGACCAAGTCGCTCTACTTCATGGGTGCGCCCGTGACCTTCCACACCAAGGTGGCTGCCCGTGAGGTTGGGGTGCCCATGCTGGTGGTGTCCCTGCTCGGGTTCGGGATGGGCAGTCTGATGGGCACCGTCATGGTCGTGGTCCATGTCAATGTGATGGACAAGTTGGTGCTGTTCGGCGCGCTCGTTGTGGTGGCGTTGATCGGTTGTGTCTTGGCGGTGCTGGGGACCGGCCGGTTGCGCGAGAAGGTGCTGCTCGGGATGGGCCGGGCGAAGGACTAGGAAAAAGTTCCCGGGGCGGCGGCGGAAGTGGGAACTATTTTGGGCCCATAAGAAAACGACCTGCAGAAAGTGAATGTTCTGCAGGTCGTTTTTGAAGAAAGTTCCCGGGCGGGGAACTTTTTCGGCCAGGACGAGCCTAGAAGTTCAGCTTGCTCATGATCGGCGCGGGGATGGCCTTCAGCACCATCGAGATCGGGCCGAAGAGCTTGTGCACGAACACGGAGGACTTGCCGGCCAGGGCGGCGTCGACAGCGGCCTCGGCGACGTCTTCCTTGTTCACGGTCAGTGGGGCCTCGTCCAGGCCCTTGGTCATCTTGGTGCGTACTTGGCCCGGGCGCACGACGGTGACGGTCACGCCGTTGTCCTTCAGGGCCTCGCCGAGCTGCAGGTAGAAGCCGTCGATGCCGGCCTTGGACGCGCCGTAAACGAAGTTGGAGCGGCGCACGCGCTGGCCCGCCACGGACGACAGGGCGATGATCTTGCCTTTGCCCTGGCGCTTCATCTGCTGGCCGAGCAGGACGCCCACGGACATCGGGGCGGTGAAGTTGGTCTGCGCGGAGGCGACTGCGGCAGCTTGGTCCTGCCAGAGCTGCTCCTGGTCGCCCAGGGTGCCAAAGGCGACGACGGCGACGTCGACCTCGCCGTCCTCGAAGGCGGCGTCGATAACAGCCGGGTGGGAGGCGAAATCAAGCGCGTCGAAGTCGATCAGGCGCACGTGTCCTGCGCCGGCGCGCTGGACTTCGGCCACGGCGTCGTCGATACGCGGGGAGTCCTTGCGCGCACACAGGGTGACGGTGGGGTTGCCGCCGCGGGAGACGAGGTCGTCGACAATAGCGAGGCCGATCTCGCTCGTGCCGCCGAGGAGGAGGATGTGCTGGGCTTGGCCTACTGCGTTGAGCATTGGTTCTCCTTAGTTCAGTTCCAGACGGCGGGACATATCGGACGCGAAGACGCCGTACGGGTCGATCTCGCGGCGGGTCTTCAGCCAGGCGGGCAGCTCCGGGTACATCTTGTGGAACTTCTCCGCCGAGGTGCGGGATTCCTTGGCCAGGTAGAGGCGGCCGCCGAACTCCATGACCTGGTCGTCGAGGCGGTCGAGGAACTCGTTGAGGCCCGGGCGGATCGGGAAGTCCACGCACACGTTCCAACCCTTCATCGGGTAGGACAGCGGCGCCTTGTTGCCCTCGCCGAACAGCTTGAACACGTTCAGTGCGGTGTAGTGGCCGGAGGACTGGATGTCGTAAATGATGTCCTTGAACGGCTCCACGGCATCGGTGGGCACGACGAACTGGTACTGCAGGAAGCCGGCCTTGCCGTAGCCGCGGTTCCACTCGCCGATGAGATCCAGCGGCTGGTAGAACTGCGTCAGGTTTAGCACCTGGTTCCGGGCCGGGGAGCCCATCATGTAGTAGGCCTCGCCGATGGCCATGAGCGTGTACTTGTTCATGGTCCAGGACGGGAAGATGTCCGGCACGGTCATCAGCTGCGGCGCCTTGAAGCGCAGCGGGTCCTTCGCCAGCTTCGGCGCGAATTCCTTCAACTGGTCCAGGGTGGCCAGCGAGCCGCGGGAAATGGTGGAGCGGCCGGTCTTCGGCGGGGCGGAGATCGCGTCGAACCAGGCGGACGAGTACGTGTAGTTCTTCTCGGAGCCGTCGGAGTGGGCCGCGATCGTCTCGTCGAGCGTGTCGGTTCGGTCGGTGTCCGCGATGAAGTAGGCGGTCTCCGTCTTCGTCATCTGGATGCGGGCGCGCAGGATGATGCCGGTCAGGCCCATGCCGCCGACGGTGGCCCAGAACAGTTCAGAGTTTTCGCCGTTCGGCTCGAGGTGCAGGACGCGGCCGTCGGCAATCAGCAGTTCCATGGACAGGACGTGGTCGCCGAACGAGCCGGCGGAGTGGTGGTTCTTGCCGTGGATATCCGGGCCTATGGCGCCGCCGATGGTGACCTGGCGGGTGCCCGGCAGCACCGGAACCCACAGGCCGTAGGGCAGCGCGGCCTTCATCAGCTGGTCGAGGTTCACGCCGGCGTCGACGTCGACGATGCCGGTGTCCGGGTCGATGGAATGGATGCGGTTGAGCGCATTCATGTCGACGACCAGACCGCCGCCGTTTTGCGCCGGGTCGCCGTAGGAGCGTCCCAAACCGCGGGCGATGATGCCGCGACGCTTGTGCTCGGGGAGGTCTGCGTTCTCGTCGGCCACCCGCTTGACCGCTTCAGCGATCGTGTCCACGTCGGGGGTCGAGAGCACCTGTGCGGTCGACGGGGCGGTGCGGCCCCAGCCGTAAAGGGATTTGGTTGTCAGTTCCATGCCCGCGATCCTACCCCGACTTAACATACTTATAGGTCAATGATGCTACGAATCTCCTGTGGGAGTTCCTCCTGGCTGGAAATCACCGGACCATCGTACTCGCGCAAAATCTCGTAAATCCGCCCGCGACCTTTGGAATCGACGAACGGGAGCTCCTCGGCCATGAGGCGGACCATGAAGTCTGACAGTGGGACCTCGACGCGCTGCGCCGCCTCGTGGATCGCGTCGGGGTCATCGCCTTTGTAATGCTTCCTCATGGCAAATAAGCCTATATTGGGCGCCATGTCCAGCACCCTGTACTGCTCCGACCACCTGGCCCCGGTGATCCGCCTCGCGAACCGCCGGGCCGGTGCGACACTGCTTGTGCGCGTCGGGTTGGTCTCGGACGAGGTGGTGTACCGCTGGGTGGGCATCGACGAGTCCACCACCATCGCCGAATGCTGCCGCGTCGTCGGCGAGGTCTTCGGCGTCCACGACGTCGGCGCCGACGCGCAGCAAGAGCAGTTGCTTGCCGACGTTTTAAACGTGGCCGGCGACTCCACCCACTTCTCCAAAGGCCTGTGGTCTTTCGAGATGCAGCTGGCCGACATCTACCCGCGCGACGAGTCCACCCCGCCTTCCGTGTGCGTCGCCGGGTCGGGCTCTTTCGGGTCGCTGCCCTTCGACATCGCCGCCGTGAATGCCCGGCTGATGGGGCAACCCCTGGCCGCGACGGAGGGCTTGCGCCCCGAGGTGCGCGACCTCATGGCCCGCGCGAAAAACCACGACTTCGCCCCGCTGCTCCAGGCCCTCGACGTCGGCGCCGGAGCGCGCCTGCCAGGGCTTCCGGTGGAGTCCGACCGCCGTTCGCGCGACGCGTTTTGGGCAGTCATCCTCGCCAACTCCTGCTGCGCGGGTTCCGACACCGCCGTGATCGCCGAGGGCATCATGACCTCGCTCGGCTACGAGCCATTGCTTATCGACGACATCACCGCCCTCTGCACCACATCACTTAACCGCCTCGACGAAATCGGCGGCGGCAGGAGCCCAGTGGAGATGTTGGATATCTACCGGCAGGTGCTTCGCGGGTAGGGTATTCGCCCGTGGCCTCGACTTCTACCTTGAAACAGCAGCTCGTGCCGTTCCTCTTGATCGGCATCGGCTGCGCCGTGCTCGATTTCGGCATCACCTACACCCTGGACGTGCCGCTGGATTGGCAGCGCGACTTTGCCAAGGCCGTGGGCTGGGTCTTCGGCACCATCGCCGCGTACGTGCTCAACTCGAAGTTTTCCTTCAACGCCAAGATCAACGCGAAGAAGGCCGGCGCCGTGTTCGTGCTCTACGCCGTGACGTTCGCGGTGCAGATGGTGCTGTGGCGCATCACCGACGCGCCGCTGACCTCCCTGGGGCTAGAGAACCCGTGGAAGAACCTCGTGTCCTTCGTCATTGCTCAAGGCGTGGCCACGGTGACCAACTTTGAGCTGCAGCGCCACTGGATCTTCCGGGAGTCTAAGGCCGCCTGAAGTCCTCTTTCGCGCCGCGGCGCAGCAACTTCAGCCACTGAATAAAGCCCTTCGGGTCCTTCTTCTCGATGAGGAAGAACCACCCAAACCGGACTACCTCCTGCAACTGCATCTTTTTCATGCCGCGCTGGTTGATGATGTAGCCGCGGTTCCGGTACGTGAAATACCGCTTCGTTTCATTGTCTGGAAACTGCGCGTGCGCCCGGCCGCCCATGATCGGGTGGAACTCGTCGGAGCCGTCCGGGTGCAGGTAAAACGCGGTCAGCGCGGTGCCGTACTGCATTCCTGATTGGGCGAGGCGGCGGTGGTACTCCACCTCGTCGCCACGAATGAACAGGCGGTAGTCCGGCACGCCGATGCGCTCCATCGCCTTCGCGGAAATCAGCGCGCCGTTAAACAGGCTGGCGTACTGGGGCAGGAAATCGCCCTCCAATTCATCAACGCGGCGGTGCCACGTCGTGCCTTGGCGCAGCGGGAAGGCCAGCCTTTCCGGGTCGTTGATGTTCGCCACCACCGGCGACACCTCCGCCAACTGGTGCTGTTCTGCGGTTCGGTACAGCTCCTCCAGGACGTGCTCGTCCTGAGGCCGGCCGTCGTCGTCCGCGCACCAGATGGCGTCGGCGCCGAGGGCTAGGGCGTGGAGGAAGCCGTAGGCGAAGCCGCCCGCCCCGCCCAGGTTGGTGCGGCTTGGCAGGTAGACGGCCTTGGCGTTGGCGAGGTCGTCGACAAGCAAACGCACCTGGGGTTCGTTGCCGTTGTCCACCACGATGACCCAATCCACCGGGTGGGTCTGCGACACCACCTTCTCCAGCGAATGTCGCAGCAGGTCAACCCGCTTATGCGTCACAATCACGGCGGCCGTCGTGCCAGTGCGGTTCAGGGCAGTCATGCTTTTATTGTGCCCGAGGGATCCGGGCGGGTGGTTTTTGCGTCTAAAGGACATGACGAAACTCCACAACGGCATGAGTGTCGGTCCCGAAAATAGTCTTCTTCCTGCAACCCATCCACTACCGGGCATACCCACGGTCCCGGTCAGCGAGCGGTTCCACATAATGACGCGGCTTCAGCGGCCGTTCGACCTCGCACGGTCGGATTCCCGACGGCACCCCAGAAACATCATTTATCAAATTCCCATCGCCTACCGTGCCGCTGCCTACGGGATCGAAGACCCTGATGCTGTAGTGCTCGGGTACGGGGCGCTGGCCCTTTATGGACTCCCGTACCTAGTCGAAGGGCGGGACGTCGTGCTTATGAAGCCATCCGCGGACCGCAACTCGCACGGCAATATCCACCGTCCTTCGATCGTGCGACGGGGATGTAAAGCATCCGACGTATGGGAGGTGAAGTCTTACGGGTATTCGCTCAGGGTTGCCAAGCCAGCCGCCGCAACTGCCCAGGCGTTGAAGGAGATACGGAAGTCTGCAGTATCGGGAACCTTCGCGGAACTGGGGAGAGACTTGGTCGAAGCCATCATCCTGATCGACTGCGTGCGCCGATATCTCAGTGTCAGCGCAGCTGAGATCCTCCAGGCCTGTAAAGGCGTTGTCGATCAGCGGTGGGTTTCCCGCGCGCTTGCCCATTCCAGCGATTTGGCCGATTCTCCGAAAGAAACTGAAATCCGGTTGCTTGCAGAACAGGTCTGCCAACAGTTCGGTGTCTTGCTAGAGGAACAGGTTGTCGTGCGGGAGGGGGAGAAGATTCTCACCAGGTTCGATCTCGCGATTCCGGAACTGAAAATCGGCATCATGTATGACGGCGGACATCACAATTCCGCCGGGCAATGGCACAAGGACACCGATATCAACACGGGTCTGGCCGTTGCCGGATGGCGTGTGCTCCGGTTCACTTCCGCGAATGCACATAAATTGGTGGACCGGCTGACGGCGGTGCTTCGCGAGGTGCTTGGGGCACCTCGATCCTGACAAACTCCGGCGGAAAAAGTCAGGGTCCTGGGCTTTTACAGGCCGATTGACAGATTCCGGCGGAATTTGTCAGACGGCGGCCAAGGGGGGCCTACCCCTCCTCGTGGAAGCGCTGCACCAACTCGTCGACGTAGTCGCCGGCTTCTGGGCCCTCGTAGGCGCGGACGACGTCGGAAACTAGGCCGGCCTCGCGGATTTCGCCCTTGTCCACCCACAGGGCGGTGTTGCACAACTGCGCCAGGAAGTCGTTGGAGTGAGAGGCGAAGACCAGGATGCCGGAGCGCTCCACCATTTCGGCAAGCCGGACGCGGGCTTTGGCCATGAAGGCGGCGTCGACGGCGCCGATGCCTTCGTCGAGAAGCAAAATCTCGGGCTCGATGGAGGTGACCACGCCGAGGGCCAACCTCACTCGCATGCCGGTGGAGTAGGTGCGCAGGGGCATGCTGAGGTAGTCGCCGAGTTCGGAAAATTCGGCGATCTCGTCCATTTTGGCTTTCATCTGTTTGCGGGTCTGGCCGAGGAAGAGGCCGCGGATGATGATGTTTTCGTAGCCGGAGATTTCCGGGTCCATGCCTACGCCGAGGTCGAAGACGGGGGCGACGCGGCCGCGCACGTCGGCGACACCGCGGGTCGGTTCGTAGATGCCGGACAGCAGCCGCAGCAGGGTGGATTTGCCGGCGCCGTTGTGGCCGACGAGGCCGACGCGGTCACCTTCCCTTAAATGCAGGTTGATGTCGCGAAGCGCCTCGACGACGACGGTGTTGGAGGCGTTCTGCCCGATCTTGCCGCCGGCGGACGACATCATGGCCTTTTTCAGGGAGCGGGATTTGGCGTCGAAGATGGGGAAGTCGACGCAGGCGTTGTAGGTGTCGATGTAAACCAAAGCGATTCTCCTATACCCAGTACGGCACGCGGAAGCGCCAGCGTTTCATGGCCACCAGCGTGATTAGCACGCCGACGACGGTGCAGGCGAGCACGATGAGCCAGTGGTAGGCGGCGAGGGGTTCGTCGATAAGCGGTGCTCTTACGATCTCCAGGTAGTGGAACAGGGGGTTGATCTCAGCGAGCATGGCGCGCTTCTCGACGACACCACCCTGGTCCTTCAATGTGCGCGTCGTCCACACGATGGGGGTGACGTAGAAGAGGAGTTGCACGAGGGCTTCGAGCAGCGGGGCGACGTCGCGGAAGCGGGTGGCGACCATGCCGAAGAACATCGCGACCCACACGCCGTTGATCACCAGCAGCGCGAGCCCGGGGACGAATAACAGTGTGTTGAGGGTGAGCGGGATGCGGAAGAGCAGCACAAGGATCAGCCAAATCACCATGTTGTGGGCCAAAAACAGCAGTTGGCGCCACACGAGGCGGTAGACGTGCACCGATAGGGCGGACGGGAGCTGTTTGATCAGGCCTTCGTTTTCGATGAAGACGTTCGCGCCGTCCTTGATGCAGCCGGAGATGAAGCCCCAGACGATGAAGCCGACGGTGACGTGCGGGAGGAAGTCCGCGACGTCGATCTGGAACAACATGGAGTACAACAGGCCGAGCGCCAGCGACATCACGCCGGTGGCGATGGTGATCCAGAGCGGACCCAGTGTGGAGCGCTTGTACCGCTGCTTGATGTCCTGCCAGCCGAGCTGGAGCCAGAGTTCGTGCTGCCGCCACCCGCGGACGAGGTCGTTAAACGCTCGGGAGAAGGTTTTGGACTTCGACGGCGGGGTGTCCTCACCTGGCGGGCTGGTCATCCGGGCGACGTCATCGCGCAGCTGTTCTACGTTGTGCACGCCGTTCACCCTAGTGCACTTGATTCACGCCCCCGAGCTGGTGGTGTGCGCCGTGTCGGACGCGCGTGCATAATTAGGGGCGTTCTTGTGTGAAGGGAGGTCGGCCGTGGCGTTCGACGTTTGGGGGGTCCGTGGACTCTACACGTCACTGGGTGGCGGCTGGACTTACCTGAACGCGCACGACCACCCGCAGGTGCCGGAGAAGGTGGCGGCGGCGGTGTCGCGCAGTTTCCGCAACGCCGCGACGGTGCCGCCGCCCGAGCCGGTGTTGGGTTCGCATTCGCGTGCGGATGTGGGCACGCCGGAGGGTGCCGAGTACCCGAAGGCCGCGCGTGCGGCGGTCGCGGATTTGGGCGGGGTGACCCCGGAGCAGGTCGTGCTCGGCCCCAGCGTGCCGGCGCTGTACTCCGCGCTGCTAATCGCGATGCGTCCGCTGCTGCGCCACAATTCGACGATGGTGCTCAACCCGGTGGATCGGCCGGATCTGACGCGCCGGCTGCAGCGTTCCGGGGTGGAGGCGAAGTGGGCGCAGGCCGACCTGGCCACGGGGGATTTGCCGGCGTGGCAGTACCGCGACATCGCGGACGGCTCCACGCGTTTGGTGTCGGTGCCGGCTGCGCATCCGGAGTTGGGCAACGTCGTGGGTGTTGCCGACATCGTCGAGGCGGTGCGCGAGAAGTCCAGGGCTTGGGTGCTTGTCGACGCCACCGCGTACGCCCCATACCGCCCCCTGGATTTGGAAGCGTGGGGTGCCGATATCGCCGCAGTGGACATCGCCCAGTTGGGCGGGCCCGAGGTGGCGGCGCTGATCTTCCGCGACGAGGCCATGTTCAAGCGGCTCGACATGGAAGCGCTGGACCTGCAGGTCTCCCCAGGGCTGGCGGGTGCTGTGCCGGCTGCGGTAGAGCATTACGCGTCGCTTGTGGAGGGGGCGACGGGGCGGTCGTCGAGACGCAACCGCTTGAAGCACTCGATGGGCGAGACCACCGCGTATTTGAATGGGCTGCGCGATGACCTGCACACGTTTTTGGGCACGCTGCCCGCGGTGCACATCGTCGGCGTGACCGGAGAGGCCGCCGAGGACGCGCGTGTGGAGCGCATTCCACGCCTGGCGTTCGGCGTGAACGGCGTGCCGTCGGAGACCGTGCTGCAGCGGCTGTTGGCCAACGGCATCGTGGCAACGAAAACGCACGAGTGCTCGCTTCTCGACGACATGGGCGTCGCCGAAATGGGCGGCGCCGTCACCATCGCAATGTCGCCGTTCAACACTCAAAACGACATCGAGCAGCTGGTGCGCACGGTCGCCTCGCTGGCCTAGACGGTGAGGACGATCTTCCCGGTGTTGTTGCCGGAGTCGAGGTGGTCGTGGGCCTTGGCGGCGTCGGCAAGCGGGAACGTCGACGTGATGTTCGGTTTGATTTGGCCTGATTCGATGAGCGGCCAGACGTGCTTCACCGTGGATTCCACAATGTCCGCCTTCATCGGACGCGGCCGCGCGCGCAGCGTGGTGGCGTGCACGGACAGGCGCCGCGGCATCATCCGTCCCAGCGACAGCGTGCCCTTCGGCCCGCCCTGCACCGCGATGACCACGAGCCGCCCGTCGGTGTTCAGCGCTTTGATGTTCTGCTCCAGGTAGGGCCCACCCACCACGTCGAGGATGATGTCCGCCCAGGCCTTGAGTTCGTCGGCGAAGTCCTGCTCCTTGTAGTTGATCAGAACGTCCGCGCCGAGCTCCTTGCAGTAGTCCAGTTTTTCCTGGCTGCCGGCAGTGACGGCGACGGTGCAGCCGAGTGCTTTGCACAGTTGGATCGCAAACGAGCCGATACCGCCCGCCCCGCCGTGGATGAGCACGTTGTCACCCTCCTGGATGCCGGCGACCATGCCCAGGTTCGACCACACCGTGCACGCGGCCTCGACAACACCGGCGGTCTCCACCAAGGTCAGGCCCTTGGGAACCGGCGTCAGTTGTCCCTCCGGCACCGCGACGTACTCCGCGTACCCGCCGCCGGCGAGCAGGCAGCCGACCTCCTCGCCCTCGGAACGGCCCGTGGTGCCCGGATCCTCGATGACGCCCGCGCACTCCAAGCCGATAATGTCCGACTCGCCCTTCGGTGGCGGGTACTTGCCCTTCGCCTGCACAAGGTCGGCCCCGTTTACGCCGGCAGCGGTGACCTTCACGAGCACCTCACCGTCTTGCAGTTGCGGCTTCTCCACCTCGGTCAGCGCGAGCGATCGCGGGTTGTCCTGGTCCGTCAGTGTGATGGCTTTCATGCGACCAGGCTACCTAGTAAAGTGTGATCGTCGCACTTGCTTAGCGACGAGGAGACGTGGCAGAGCGGCCGAATGCACCGGTCTTGAAAACCGGCGAGGTTTATCCCTCCAGGGGTTCAAATCCCCTCGTCTCCGCCAACTTCAGCTGGACCCGTAAATCTAAGGGTAGGTGATGCCGAGTACACCCTGTTGTCCTGCGAAAATGATTGTGCGCAGTTGAGGGTGAGAATGTGAGACAGTCGCTCGTAGGTGTCGTGGCTCGGAAGTGAGATAGTGGCAGCGTATCGCCTGATCGCATGTGCGGAATTGTTTAGGGGCAGCAGAGAGCGAGGCGCCTAAAACTCTTGGTCATATTGTTAGAGATTTTCGAGGGTGCCACGTCTGACTACCCCCTCATCTACGAGCCACTCGATGTCAGCAGTGAAGTTCTCTGTGTAGGACGTGGAAATCCCCTGCAGGATTCTTCTTAACACGGCCATGTCGATTCCGAAATATCGGCCGAATCCAGGGATGAGTACCAGTTCTTCTCTGAGATCTTTTACGTCGTACATTTCTCCATGAAGTGCGATAGTGTCCAGCACGGTGAGTCGCCGGGCGTTCTCCGCAAGTTTCGCATCTATGACTTGAATCAAACCGTCACTCGTTTCTGCAACGATGTTGTCTGCGAGAGCTTGGTCAATAGCCCGTTTAATTTCCTTGGGAGAAAATCCGTAAATCCCCGCAAGGGTGGCAGTGACCTCAGTAAGTGGCGCTTCGCCGCGTACACCAATTGCTTGTGCAATATCCGATGGCGTGGCGAAATCGATTTTCCGAAGCTGCCAGCGTAGACGCGTCAGAATTGAGTTTTGCTGGAAAAAAGATGAAGTGGTCTTGAGTTTTAGCAAGCGTTCTAAATCTCCTCTCAGTGAGGAGGCGAAAGCGGCGCCGTCCAAGTACTCAACGAAGACTGATGGCAGTTTGGCGTCTATTACAGCCAATCTCGAATTTGGAGTCTGATCGAGCATTTTGTGTGAAACACTGCCGCTATCTCCCGCGTAAAATTGGGCTTGAATGTAAAGACGCTCACTGTCCTCACGGCCAGGGGTTTTGTAAGGGAGGATGAAGTCAAAAGCGCGCGACTTCGTTCCTTCTTTCGCGATCGTCCCTGCTGAAGGGTCGCCATTCTTAAACGGGATTACATCGCTTAGGTTGAAGTCTCTACCGGGTTTAAGGCCAAGCAAGGCGAGCTTATCGCGAAGATAATCTTCCATGTTGTGGCCTCCGGAAGCTGTCACAGATCCCCTCACTTTCGATGCGACGGGGCCTTTCAGAAATTCGCGTGATAGGTCGATTGTGGAGTTCGCTTGTCCGAGCTTTAGCGATCCGTAGGCATGAAATAGCCCGACTAGCTGATTCGGTGATGATTCGCTGAAGATCAACGAAATGTAGGTCTCCAGTAACTGTCTAACTTCGCTACGCCAATTACCAACTACGTCATCCGGGGGGTTTTTATGTTCCGGCACATTGCGAATGGCAGCGAGGTAACCGGCACAAATTCTTGCCACTCGGTCAGCTTTAATCGCGACTGCGTTGAAGCTTTCCCGTCGTGCAATAGGTTGTTTGCCCTTTGAGAACGTTGTGAAGCTGGTACTAGCGCCCGACGCCTTTAGGTACGGATAAAATAAAGATTTTATGTTGTTGTCTGAGGCGCCCGAGGCAAGGAAAAAGGTTTCGAAGCAAGCCATGATGAACTCTTGGATTTCAACGATGTTCTTGCCGGGGGATCCGGTGATAATGAAATCGGCAATATCGGCGATCGAACGGATGTTCTTATCGGCGTCCTTTTTGGCTAGCTGCCCCAGTATCATCGTGACCTGATCCAGGGTTCGCTGGAATTTCTCGGTTGAGCCGATGTGTACCTGAGTGGGCGTAAGCCATTCTTCAAATTCCTGCAGCTGCTGTTCTGTCGTTAACCGGATTTGTTGCAACGTTTGTGTTTTCTATCTTGGAGAGGTGTGTGGGCATGAAGAGGTTAGTTGGGGAGAAAATCGAATTTCCTCTAATGCTAGATGTCGAACCTGAGATGGGCGGCGATGGCTACGGTCGGAAGTGCCGAGGTGTATTCGGGGCTGAACTTGCATCTCAGAACGTCTTCCTTCCGGGTGAAAATATGGAAACGCTAACCTATCTTGCGGATGTTGCCCGGGAGGTTGTCGATCTTATTTACATCGATCCGCCTTACAACACCGGTTCAAAATTCATTTATAATGATAAACGAAGAAGCGGAGGCGGGCCGGTCCTCGGGCACCATGCGGAGTGGATGTCTTTTATGGGCGTAAGGTTAGCGCTAGCGAGGCAAACGATGAAGTCAACTGGTTTGATCGCCGTTAGCGTGGACGACTACGAGATGCCGTATCTGAGGATCGTTCTTGAGCAAGTTTTCGGGCATGAAAATTTCATCGGTGTGTTGCCCATTGCGCGATCAGGAATTGGGAAAGGGAGCGCAAAAACAAACTTCGCTTCGAACCACGAGTATGTGGTCATTTTCAGAAAGACGGCAGCCGGGGCTGTCGCGGGGGTGAGGGACCAGCCTTCAAATTATGACCGCGAGGATGAATTTGGCCTGTACCGCATTGATGGCCTCTTTCGTAAGAAAGGGGATGCGAGTAGACGCGCTGATAGGCCCAACTTGTTTTACCCGCTGTACTTCGACGACTCGGGAAAGGTTTTTGTGGAACCTGGGCCAGGTAGGCGCGAGGTTTACCCTCTCGATTCCAAGGGGGATGAGAAACGCTGGCTGTGGTCTCGTCGGAAAGCGGAGATGGAGAGCTGGAAGCTTCAAGCCAGTAAAACGGGGACCATATATGTGAAAAATTATTACGATCCGAGGAAGCGTACGAAGCTTAGAAGCTTTCGCGATGCACAAACGGATTTCTATACCAATGCAGCTTCACGTGAAGTTCGAGAAATCTACGGGGATCGGGTTTTCGAAACGGCTAAGCCCCTTGCTTTGATTGAGTTTTTGGTGGATACGCTCGTCGCTAGCGACGCGTTAGTTTTCGATTTTTTTGCCGGGACTGGCACCACTGCTGAAGCAGTCAGTAGATTAAATCGGCGCGATGGCGGAGAGCGAAGAGTCTGGCTCGCGGAGAGTGTCGAAGAGATTCCTCAGGGACACCCTGCGCGGCTCCATGGCTTCAGGACAATCGCTGAACTAACGCGCTTTAGGCTGCAACACACGAAGCGTGATGATCCAAACTTCGAAATACTTGAGGTGTCCGACCAGGGCGCGAATAGAACCCTTTTGTGAGTACGGACACGACAGGATTCGACTGGAATCCGGGCCAATTACGCCTCGTCGGGGAAGAGTTCCGGCATGGTGTGGAACTGGCGCTCGCCGTCGACACCTCGGAAGACCTCGATGGCGCGCTTCGTGTCCGGGCGGTTCTGGCCGGCGACGACCTGGACCTGCTCGATGGGGAACTCGCCACGTAACTGAACGACCGCGGCGCCGTCGTTGCGGTAGGCGAAGTTGGAGCCGAGGAGGGCGGGGATGTCGTCGATACGCTCAGTGGACTGCTCGAGGTTGTCGAAGCGCCAGGTGCCCGGCAGGTCGCCAAGCGCCACGCCCAGGAGGACGATGCCCTCGGAGGTCTCGCGGAGCGCGGACGTTTTCGGGGTGAGGTAAAAGGGGACCGATTCGCTCTCGCCGACGAGCGGGGCAACGCTCAGCGTGTCCAGGGAAGCGGGGAACCAGACGAGGTAGTCGGAGGCGTTGTCGGAGTTGTCGCGGGCCGCGAGGCCGGAAGTGAGCCAAGTGTGGATTTTCATAGCGCCGAGTATACGGCGAATATTTGGCCGACCGCGCAGTTCCGGGTAATGTGAATCCAGCGCTGGAGATGTGCCAGAGTGGCCGAATGGGGCTCCCTGCTAAGGAGTTGCCCTCTTGACGGGGGCCGCAGGTTCAAATCCTGTCATCTCCGCCACGCGCCCGTAGCTCAACGGATAGAGCATCTGACTACGGATCAGAAGGTTGGGGGT
>ERZ1029884.141-NODE-141-length-14991-cov-7.422737_pt1 | contig 14991 bp, 10 predicted proteins | sample MGYA00519233_ERZ1029884 | MGnify/ENA primary metagenome ERZ1029884 (study PRJEB33666, sample SAMEA4610931) | skin metagenome | biome: Human-associated habitat; feature: Malodor aspect; material: skin | place: Philippines | collected 2015-08 ...
TCATCTCCATCATCTCCGGCATGGCGGGCGGCATGATCCGCGACGCGCTGATCGGGTCCACCCCGGCCTCGGCGCTGCAGAATCCGTGGTACATCGGCACCGCGCTCGTCGGCTCGCTTGTAGCGTTCGCCCTGCCCATCGAGGGCCGCGCCTGGGAGCTGTTCCGCTTCCACGGCGACATGGTCATCGTCGGCGTGTGGGCGGTCACCGGCACCGTCACAGCCCTGCGCGCGGACGTGACCTGGTTCGGCTGCATCCTCATGGGCGTGCTCACCGCCACGGGCGGGATGGTCATCCGCGAGATCATGATTGGGCAGATTCCGTCCATCCTCGTGGACCGCCAGTGGTACGTGGTCCCGGCGATAGTGGCGTCGATAAGCGTGCAGCTCTTCTACGGCCTTAGCTGGGAGTCAGCGGGACTTGCGGTGTCGGCGCTGCTCGGCATCGGGCTCGGGGTGGCAGCGCACTGGCTGCATTGGTCGGTGCCGGGTGCGGAGGCCCTCGCGCCCGTAGACAGCTACTTCACGCGCGTGAAGCGGAAGGTGGGCGAGAAGCTCCCGCCCGTTGCTTCCGGGGGAGGGCCCACCACGACCATGGTCTCCGCGCCGACGCGCAAGGACGTGCGGGACGAGCTAGTGGACATCGACGGCGAGGTCACCCACGACGAGTTCGTCGCCGCGCTGTACCGCGCGTATATGGACGATTAGGAGCGCGGGTTGCGCTAGGGGAGTTTTGCGTTGCCGTGGCGGCTGGTTTAAGTCTCAATTAGCCTGCGGTTGTGAGTAGTTTCAATGGAGTAAAAGCGCTTAGGTTCGATTTCGACCACATCGGAGAATGCGAACTGCCATTTTTCGAGGGCCTGCCGGGAAACAACAAACAGTGCACAGTGGCCAATGCTGTGGTGCTGGCGAAAAACGGCACGGGCAAGTCGTCGATTGCGAGGATTCTTTCGGAAAACCCTTCATCCGTTCAGGCGGTCAGGCTGAAAGGCCGCGATTCCCTAAAAGAGGATTCCCGAATTTATGTATTTGATGAAAAGTTCGTTACAGAACATGTCATTTCTGACGGTTCGGTATCAATGCAGCCAGTTGTTCTAATTGGAGACCAGGCAACGAACGCGGATGCGATTGAGGAGAAACAAACGAAGCTGCGTCAATATCAAAACGGCCTCAATGATCTGGAAGAAAAAATCAGTGGTCTATCCAGCAACATCAACAAGTATCAAAGAACCGTTGACGACAAGCTAAAAGATACTTCGACGAAAGATAGTTGGAAACTACGAAACAGGCGTCTCGGTTTGCCTGAAGTTTTGAGAAAACCGGTTCGCGAGAAAATCGAAAATATCAAGATCGAGGATTTTGAGGCTTCGTCTGCTTATTTAGAGTTTGAAAAACTAGTCGAGACGATCGATTTAAAAGAGAAGTCGGAAATAGTGTCATGGTCGTATCCACATGTTCAGACTCCGGCTTCAATTGGTGAGATCAACGATTTTTTGAAGCAGGACCCTAAATTTCGAGCACAGAACCAGGTAGGGGGTCTACTTGAGCGGATAGAGGGTCTCACTCTCGGGCGAGCATCTTTGGAGGAGCGTATCCGCGAGACATTTTCTGAAAAAGTAGATTTTTGCTCTGAGTGCTTTCAGGATATTGATGACGAATATCGAAAAATGGCGGTATCTGCAGTCGAACGAGTACTGCGTGACATGGAGTCGGATGACATTGCCAGTCAAGCCGAGAAGTTGAAGCTGCGCGAGTTGGGGGCTAGTCCGCGCATCGAAGTGCCAGGTTTTGAGGATGTCATCCAAGAGCTCGATGAAAGTGTGAAAAAATACAACAGCTTGGTTCAAGAATTCAACTCTGCATTAGAGGAAAAAGCCGACAATCCTGCCCGAAAATCATTTAATTTCAGCGCGGATTTCAAGACTGTTACCGAGGCATTAAACGATGCAGTAGCGAATGTGACTCAAGCGGTCGATCACCACAATGGCGAAGTCGAAAATCTCGCTGAGACTCGGATGCGAGCCGAAGAACTGAATCTAAAACTCTCCCGGTATGAAATAGCCGATTCATTTAGCCTGCTGGAAAACGAGAAAGAAAGGCTAAGGAAAAGGGAGGAGAAGCGGGGCAGGGCCTTAGAAAATATTGACAAAATCGTCGATGAGATAAAAGCATTAAAGGCTTCTCAGCAAGGAGAAGCGGAGGCGGCTGACCGGATAAATGCCCTCCTCGCCGTCGTTTTTGGAGATTCTAGTATCCGTCTCGAGCCTGCATCTGAGGGTTACATCGTAAAGAACCGAGCTACAAGTCTTGCACCCGCCAATTTGTCGACGGGTGAAAGAAATATTCTCGCGCTTTGCTATTTTTTAGTAACCGTGGCGGAGGGTGAACGCTTCGAGGACGCGTTTGCGAGAGACCAATTAATCGTGTTCGATGACCCGGTATCGAGCTTCGACGCAGATAACAAATATGGCGTCCATTCCCTGCTGATGTATGCTTTTAGGCTCCTTAACGCTAAAGGGTCGAAAGCAAAAACTTTACTACTAACCCACGACCTGAATACCGCCACTACGGTCGCACGGTCTTTGGCCGCGGTGGCTTCGGGAAAGGTCTCTAGTTGGCGATTCAGTAACGCTCGGCTCGAACGCGAAAACTTCGAGAATTTAGATGTATATTTGGGGATACTGTCGCTGATGTTCGAGAAATTCGCGGATTGGCGTGGTGTGGAGTACTTCGTGAATTCGGATGTTGATCGTAATCCTGAAACTGTCGAGAGTCTAACTTCGAACCATGTCAGGCGAGTGTGGGAAGCATTCGTGCATTTCGAGATCGGTGAGAGTGCGACTGATGCGTCGACGCAGAAAAAAGTGCGCTCTTACATCGTTTCGGTGTATCCGGAGATGAAAACATTCCTAGACCAATATCCCGGGCGAGTGTTCCACCATCCCGACTCGCACAGCAAGGAACAGATCAACGACTTCAAGTTTGAACTTCCTCCGAGTCTTTCGCCAGAAGAGTTTCAGCGATATATCGCTGAAACGATCTGCTTCATGCACCTAGTCGCGCCATTTCACCTTCCGGCGCGGCTTGGCACTGATGACGAGTCCGTCCGTCGGGTCAAAGTCATCCTTGATGACGCGGTTGCCGACCTTGCACACGGTCGCCCACTCGCTTTGCCGCAGAGGGAGCAGTAAGAGGTGAATTTTGGCCGCTCGAACCGTCGACGGGCTCATCCCGATTTAAACCGCGGCCAACTCGTGCCTGTGCGTTAGCAATCGCTCGGCCACCTCCGCGCTAGCTTTTTCGATGGCATTGCCCGTCGCAACCGTGGCGGCATCGATCTAGCTGGGCAGCTCTCCCCCGCAATTGGTGCCGCGCGCGTCGCTGCCGTGGTGGGTGTGGCTCGGCGCCGTGCAGACCGTGGTGCTGCCCATTTTGGGGCAGGTGATGATGGGGTTATGCATCGACAGATTTGGCCTGTTCGGCGCGCCGGTGCTGCCGGTGTCGTGGATGCGGGTGCTCGGCGCCGTAGTCGTGCTGGCCGGCATCGTGGTGGTGCTACGCGCAGGGAAGCGGCCCGCGGTGGAGGGCGATGCCGCCGGGGTGGAGCTGTGGCTGTTCCGCGCGCTGGGCGTGCTGGTCGGTGTGGGCTCTGCGGTGCAGACAGCGGTGAACGGGTACCTGGGCACCATCGCCGGGTCGTCGCTGCACGCAGGCGAAATCAACCTCGCCGTTGGTGCGCTGCTCTTACTGGTGGCGGCGCTGGTGAGTAGGCCGCGCCAGCTCGCACGCCGGCCCGAGCCGGGGCCGTGGTGGATGTGGGGCGGCGGCCTCGTCGGCGCCACGTTTGTCATCTCCGGCGCGACACTGGCGCCGCTGCTGGGCACCGCCACCACCGTGATCGCGTTCAACGCCGGCACTATCGCCGCGGGCCAGGCGCTGGAAGCGCGTGGGGCGTTCGGCGCGCGGAAGAACCCGCTAACCGCCATGCGGTTATTTGGGCTCGTGGTCATCTTCCTGGGCGTGCTGGCGGTGCGGTTGCTGTAGGCGTGGGGGCTGATGCCGATACCGGAGTCGCGTAGGCACCCTACATCCCCTCGAAGTTCGGGACCTTCCGGTCCACCTGGATGAACAGGCTGGTGCCTAGCATGAGCACGACAACGAGGAGGGGGAGCACCACAGCCGGCGTTGCCCCCAGGCCGGACGCCGCGTCGAGTGTGAGCGAGAGCGGGACCGCGATGAAGGACACACCCGCGACTAAGCGCTTCGTTGCGCGGGTGTCAAGGTTTTCCCGGATAGCCAGCTGGGACGCGATGACGCGGCCGAGCTCTTCGCGCTTGTTCACCGCGGCCTCGAGCGCCTGGTCGTCGCTGTGCTGTGCGCGGTAGTGCGTCAACAGCGCCCGCGCCCGCGAGCTCGATGCGGGTGTGGGCTGCCAGTAAGACGCCATGAACTGCGTCAGGTCCGCGTCGATGCTGGCCAGCTTCCGCGACAACACATCCAGCTGCTCACGTGGCAGCGCCCCTTCTTTGTCAATCTCTCGGCTGTTAATCGGCGGCAGTGCTGAAAGGGACATGCCAATCTGCTCGATAAGCCGAGTGCACAGCCGGCTCAACGCAAACTGGTCCATGTAAATACCAAGGCAATACGCCAAACCGGGGAGGTTGTACGGATTCGAGGGGGAGTCGAAGACGAACGAGACCCCGTCCTGCAGCACCAGCGCGCGTGTAGCGTCGTCCTTCAACTTCAGACCGCGGGCGACAGAACGTTCTGACGGCTGCAGACCGCCCGTGATCAGACTGGTGTGCAACGACGCCACGCGCACCCGTCGCAGGGCCGATTCGTTGTCGCCAATGCTCAGCGGCGCCGCGAGCGCCTCAACCTTCTCAGACAATTCCACGTGCGTGTCGCTGTCTCGGTAGGCGAATGGCACGACGGAAAAGCAGCGGCGGATGGTGCCCAGCACGTCAAGTGTCGCTTGCTCGTCAGCCGTTAGGGTCGTTTTGCGGATCAGGGCCGCCGCCTCGTGGGCGTCACCAATGAACGCACGCATGAACAGCTGGTTCGGTGCGAACCACCGTTTTTGAACCACGAGGTACTCAAGGCGCTTCAGAAAGGTGCTGCGGCCGCTCGCGGGCGCACGCGCGGCGCCAGGGGAAGCGATCTGCTCCTTACTAGGTTTGCCGGTGAGTGGGTCGTACGCGTACACCTCGGCGGTCTCAGGGCCTGCGGAGCGGGTCAGTGCGGTGAGCGCACCAGTGAGCCTGCGGAACAGTTCCTCGCGGCCGCCGGGGGCCCCTTGCGTGGACACCTCGAGGTGCAGCATGACCTCGCAGGCGGCGAACCCGTCAGGTTCTTCGGCGAGGGGTGTTGCCTGGAGGATCTCAACCGCCCACAACGTCACACCTTCCACCTGCATCTGCATGTCAGGGCCGGCAAGATCGACTGGGTCCTTGAGGATTCTGTGCCACCGGCCGGTGCGCTGCGCTTGCGGGTCGGCGGTGGCGGTGCCGTTGGCGCCGGTGCGGTAGACGTGTTGTTCCACGCGGGGCGAGAAGTGCTTTGCGCGAGTGTTTTCGTCTGAGAGGGTGAACGGCACCTTGGTGGCCTGTTCGCCGCTCCACCACTGATCAATGGCGGAGTCGTTGTTCATGAACTCCAAGGGCAGCGGGCCCTGCTCCCAGTCGTCAATCTCCCAGTCAGAGGCCGTGATGGTGCCGTCCACGATGAGCACGAACGGGCACGTGTAGGTGTCAAAGCTGAGCTGCTCGCCGAGATTGAGCAGCTGCGAAGCGGGGAAGGCGGCGTGGGCGACCCGGAGGCGTCGTGAAGTAAGTGCCTCCTGCCGCGCATCGCCCCGATTCAAGCCCATCGGCGGGTAAAAAAGGTTGGCCCAGCGGCGCTCGATCATGTCAACGCTGGTCATTTCCTAGCCTTTCTGGAACGCATCGAAGAGGTCCTGCGGCTCCCAGACGTAGATCATCCCGCCCGGTTTGACGTCGAGGAAATCCTCGATCAAGTGACGGTGCGCACCCACGAGGTGGCGCCTTTTGTCCGCCCCGTTCTTCTTCCCATCCCGCTTCTCCTCGGCCCCCTTAGCCTCCGGATCCTTCTCGCCAGGGTTGCCTTTGGAGTTGCTGTCCGTTGCGGCTTTTCGCTTTGGCTCGGTCTCGTCCGCCTTCGGGTTGGTCGTGCGCCACCAGTCCAGTTTGCGCTCGCGTGTGACCAGGATCATCTTCAAGTCCTGGCGCGGGTCGACCTCGGCATAGTCGAGCATTTGTTTCCAAATGAGAAAATCGCCCAGCTCACCGGGCGCCAGGCTGGCAAGGTCGGTGCGCCCCGGCGCGCGGTTGTTACGCCCCGCCTCCACGGCTTCGGCGAACAGGCCCACCCGGTCCTGCTGTGTCGGAGGCGGTCCCACCACGCCGTCGAAGGCGCGAGAAAGTGCCTCAACCACCTTGTCTTGAGGGACCACAACGTCGGAATCGCTCGTGATGGGCAGGGAGGCGGGGAGATCCATTTTTGCCTTCGTCGCTTTCTCCATGAGTGCGTCGATGGAGCTGAAAAGGCGGGTCGAGGTGTCGGTGTACCCCTCGAGGTTGTCCAGCGCGGTCTCCGACTCCGACTCTTCGCTGTCCAAACTCATGTGGAGCGCAGCCCAAGCGTCCAGAGCTGAGCGCAGTTGCCCGCGGGCGCCCGAAAGGCGGCTGATCACCGCCTCGTAATCCGCCTGAGCTGTGGCGATGCGGCCTGGCCGGTTTTTCCAGAACTCGCGGACCACTTCGTCGGGGATGAACAGGTAGTTGCCGTTCTGCAGCGCGTGGAGTAGGTCTATGAACTCCGCGAAATCCCCCGGCATCAGGTCGTAGAGCTTCAACAGCACGTTTGTGTCGAAGACGACCACAATGTGGTCGTCCGCGGACCCCTTCGGTGAGAACACTGGCGGATTCTCCAGGTCCCAATCGGTGGTGAGTTTGTTGCCGTCCGAGGGGGAAAACAGCCGTAGCGTGCTTTTCATCAATCCTCTTCCTCCTCCGCGAGGCTGGCCAAGAACTCCACCAGCGTTTGGTCGTGGCTGGGCACCATGATCTCAGACAGCGAGTCGCGCCGCCCGGTGAGCGAGTCCGCCGCAATCTCGAGATCATCTGCGAAGTGATATGCCATGACAAACTCCAGCAGCTTGTCGTTGTCTTCCATCGGTACGGCGATGATCGTCTGCAAGCTTGAGCGGAGTGCCTTTGCCTTCTTGGTCAGGTTGGCGTCTTCGTCCACTCGCATGAGGGCGCCGGGTGGGGCTTGCAGGATGTTCTTCTTCGTGTCGTAAAGCAGGCGGGACGTGTGGCCTTCCATCTCGATGCGCGCCTCCACGATGGTGGACACTTTCGCGGTTTGGTTCGCCTGCTCGATCACCGCGTCGGAGATGTTCAGGTTGTAAGACGCGTTGAGCTGAGTAAACAGTTTCTCCGGGCGCCACACGTGCAGCATGCCGCCCGGTTGGTGGGCCAGATAGTCGTTGACCAGCTGGGGGCGTGCGCCCACCAGGGGGCGTTTTCCAAAGTTGTCGCCGTCATCCAAATTGGGCTGAGTGCTACGCCACCACACTGTGTCGCTCTCGTTAGCGACGATGATGAGCTGGATGTCCTCGGCCCCCGTCGAATCTACGTACTCGAGGACCTGCTGCCACATGAGGGCCTCGGTGAGCGTGTCGCGGTTCGGCGCACCAGTCTTCGTGTCCGTCCGCTGGAGGCGGATAAGGTCGCCGAACGGCGTCGTAGGCTCGCCCGGCTCGTTTGTGTCGGCCTCGTAGCAGCGCTGAGCTTGATCCAACAACTCGCTTACTGCCGACAACCTCGCCTCCGGGCCCACTCGCCGCGCGAACGGCTCCTTGAGCAGGTTTACCACCTTGTCGCGCACGATCATGGTGCGGGCGGTTGTCGGGTCCAGGTTGTAAGGGTTCTCTGCGGGGAGGTGGCCTCGGTCGATGTCGAGGATGTCGCGCAACTTGGCTAGGTCGGCTTCGATATTCGCCGTGGCGTTGCCCAGCGTCGCAGCCGAATCAGTCCCTTCGAGCAGCGCGCCCGAAGTTCGGGTGCGGTGGAGCTGATTCCACTGGTTGCGGGCGCCGCGGAGCGTGTGTTCGACCGCGTCGAGCTGGTCTTTGACACTATCGAAGTCGCTGTGCGCGCGCTCGATGGCGTTGGGGCGCTCATCCCAGAAGTAGCGGAAGGATTCCTGGGGCGCGAACAGATGGCCCTCCTTGCTCAGGGTGTGGAACACCTTGTGGTAGGAGTCCAGCACCGCCTGGTTCGCGTTATACAGGCTTGTCAGCACATGGGGATCGAAGACAACGACAACCGGGTTGGTGCCGAAATGCACATCGTGGTGCAGGTCGGCGTCCGCTGCCGAGCGGTGGTTGTCAAAGATGCCGAATGATGCGAGTGGTGGCATGATCCTTCAATCTGGTTAGCGCTGCGTGGGCCAGTAGGTGCCAAGCAGGGTGACAATGTCCATGTCGCCTCGCTTTTGAAAGAGCGACTGCAGGGGGTAGCCCGTTGTGCCTTCGGGCGCGTTGATGGCGGCGGCGAGCCATTGAAGCGGATTGTGCTCGGATTCCGGAGCCGGGTGGCCCGCAAGCCGGAGCGATTCACGCAACGGCAGGTCAGCGTCCTGGCGTTTCGCGCGTGCGGCGGCGTGGCGCAGCTCGAAGCGCTTGTCATCCGTGAAATTCAGGAAGATTACGTCGCCCGCCGCGAAGTCATGCTGTTCCAGGAACCGGCGGATTGACCCGAGCTGGATTCCTGTCCATCCCCACGTCAGCTGCTGTGCATCGTCGTCAGTGTCCAGGAAAATCGTCTCGCCTTGGTACAAGTCGTAGATGGTGGCGATAGCCGCGGGCAGCGGGAAGCCGCTGCCTCGGAGATGGTCGGCGTTGACTTCGGTGCGCACCATCCACCCGTTGTCCGAGCGGAAGCACCGCGCAGTGTCCTCCGGCAGTTTCGTCGAACGGCGCTTGCGTGTGCTGTCGAACGTGATCTTGCCGCCCTTAAGTCTGAAATTGCTTGTGTTGGCGTACGTGAGAATGCTTCTCTCACTGACGTCGAACTTCTCTGCAAGTTCGGCGGCCATTTCCTTGAAGTCGGCCGTCCCACCGCGGGCCTCGATGTAGCGCTCCATCGCCGTCGCGATGCCTTCGTACTCCTCCATGCCCCACTCAGGCAGCCCGTAGCGGCCCTTTCCCACCCGCACGATGCGGCCATCTACCTGGATCGCGTTTCTGAAGCTGTTCAGCGTGGTTGGGTTTGGCAGCCTGTCCAGCAGCTCTTGCGCGGTCATCGGCCTTTCCTCGATGAACAAGATCGCCGCGGCGATCTCCGGGCGCGAGCGGGTGTTAAAGAAGACGTGGGTGTCGTTGAAGTAGACGCCGAGGTAGTTCAAAAACGCCTGATCGGTAGCCTCTTGGTCGAGGTGGTCGGTGCGCGTCAGCGCCACTAAGCTCAGCGGCGCGACACCGTGGTGGTTCACCTGCGCCTCCAGCGCCTCCATTGTCCGCTGTCGCGCCGCGATTTCGGATTCGGGGAAGAGCCATCCGTTCGCGATCTCGTATTTCGGCTCGCCCAGGCCGCCGGAGAAGCGCTCCAGAATACGCCACAGCGATACCCCGAGCAGCGGCAGTTCTATATTGAGCGCCGGGTAATTCTCGAAAAGGTCGCGTATCGGCCGGATGTCCACCGCCTTGGAATTCACCGCGTCCATTAGTGACGCCAGCACCGGGTTCGCCGTAATTTCCTCGTAGAAGCTTTCGCGCTCGATCTTCTCCAGCTGGCGGATGCGCTCGCGGCTGACGTTGTAACGCTTGCCAACGGCCTCGAGCGTTTCAGGGGTATCCGCCAGAATGCGCGACCGCAAAATGTCCTGCTCGCGCGCCCCGCGCTTGAGCACGAGCTCGTCGAAGAACTGCGCCAGTTCTGCCTCGCCGTCGTACCCCGGCAAGATGTCGGTTGCCGCGACTGAGAAGATGTCTTCGATGATTTCGCGGGTGCGTTCGCTGCCCATCTTCCGCGCCTCGTCGGAAAGGAGTGGAATGTCGCCGAGGCCGATAGCGGAGTAGTACCGGGCCAGCTCCTCCAGCAGTTTGCCGATGACTAGCGCGGTGCCTTCCTCGTCCCCGCCTTCCGAAGGGTCTTCTGCGTAGTACTCGACAGTCTCGGCGTAGGGGTCCAGGTGCTCTTCGTAGACACTCACCGACTGTGGCTCCACCATATCTTTGAAGGGCCGGGAAAGAGCGTCGTCGATTGCCTGGTCGGTGAGCACGGCCAATAGCAGCTGCGTGGATTTCACCCCCAGGTTCGACCACGTGGCAAAGTCCTTGACTTTGAACTCGGCGAGCTCAGCGGTGTAGACCAAATCGATCGCCTCGAACTTGTGCTTGAGGCGGTTGTTCAATTCGAGATGCTGAATCTTGTGGTCGCGGCGCAATGTCGGAAAAGCTTCAAACACATGCAGCTCTTCGTGGTTCGAACGAAGTTCCCGGACCACCTTGCCAGTGCGCTGTAGGCGGTTGGTTCCACTGGTGCCGAGGGGTGGAAGGGTGTGGCTGCGAAACGACAGCTTCGTGTTTTCGAGCCAGGGGAACACGTCAGTCCAGGTCGGTTGCCCATCGTGCTCGGCATCAAATCCGCTGGAGGTGGCTGAATCCATGTGTGAAAAACCCTTATCTGAGCATGTGCGAGTAAAGCCATCGTAGACAGGGTTGAAGGCGCATGCTGTGCAGCCGGGCACTTCAATGCAAACCTCAACCACAGCTCGAATAAATAGGGGGATCAAGCAGCGGTTGAGGGTTGCCCAGGGCAACTCGTGTGACGCAATATCGTCCGCGAGCAACCAGAGGCCGTTGGGGAAGACGAACCTCTCGTCTCACACTCCGTCGCGCGGATTAGTCACCCGCCGCGACAATCCCGCTTAGTCACCGGGGCAGGAGTGTGCCGCTACCAATGCGAGCGCGCCGTCGCAGTACGCGCCCGCAAGAAGGGTCCCCACCTATGACGACAACACTGGCCGCGCCTCGCACCTGCCGCGCCATGCGCAACCGACTCGCGTGGACGCTCCGCATTGAGGGGATGCCGGGGCGGGTGCGACGGAGCGTCGAGAAGCTTATGCTCCTGCTGCCCGAAGGTGAGCCGGGCGAGGTCTGGTTCACCCGCTGGCAGCGCCACCCGGACCGCACGTACTCGTGCAGCGAGTCGATCCGCGCGACCGAAGGCGAGGTCGCGGAGTTTGCGCACGCGATCGAGCAGCTAGCCCGCGAGGAAAATTTCGTGGCGAGTATCGCGCCACGCTCGTACCATGGTCTACATGTCAACTAAGTACCGAGTACAAAACCCAAAGACCAACGAAATCGTCCAGTCCTACGACTTCATCACCGACGACGAGCTCGAGCAGGCGCTGGCCACCGCCGACGACACCTTTAAGCAGTGGCGGGAGAAGAGCTTCGAGGAGCGCGCAGAGGTGCTGCGCAAGGTCGCCTCGCTTTTCGACGACCAAAGGGACGAACTTTCCCGCATTATCGCCGAGGAGATGGGTAAGTCTGTCAAGGAGGGCGACGGCGAGATCGACGACGTCGTCGAGATCTTCAACTACTACGCCGACAACGGCGCAGAGTTCGGCGCCGACGAGGAAATCCCGAACAAGCGCGGCGGCACCTCCGTGATGCGCAAGGTTCCCCTCGGCGTGATCGTGGGCATTATGCCGTGGAACTTCCCGTACTACCAGGTCGCCCGCTTCGCGGCGCCGGCGATCATGGCCGGCAACGTAGTCATGGTCAAGCACGCGGAGATCTGCCCGCGCTCGGCCGAGGCGATTGAGAAGATCTTCGACCAGGCTGGCGCGCCGAAGGGCCTGTACACCAACGTGTACGCGCAGCACTCGCAGATCTCCACCATGATCAAGGACAGCCGCGTGCAGGGTGTGTCCCTCACCGGCTCCGAGCGTGCGGGCCGCGCTATTGCTTCCCAGGCTGGCGAGGCCCTGAAGAAGTGCGTGCTCGAGCTCGGCGGCACCGACGCCTACGTGGTGCTGGACTCATCCGACGTGAAGGCGGCGGCCGAGACGGCGTGGAACAAGCGCATTGGCAACGTCGGCCAGGCCTGCACCTCCAACAAGCGCATGATCGTGATGGAAGACATCTACGACGAGTTCGTGCAGGCTCTGGAGGACATTGCGTCCTCCTACACTGAGGGCGACCCGCTGGACCCGGGCGAAGGCAACGAGTTCTACCCGCTGTCCTCCCGCGATGCCGCTGAACTCCTGGCCCAGCAGCTGCGCATCGCCGTGGATGAGGGCGCGAACCTGCGCGTCGGTGGCGAGGTGACCGGCAAGGGCGCCTACATCACCCCGGCCGTGATCACTGACATCCCGGTGGGCTCCGACTCCTACTACGAAGAGTTCTTCGGCCCCGTGGCTGAGGTGTACAAGGTCTCCTCCGAGGAGGAGGCAATCAAGGTTGCTAACGACTCCCGTTACGGCCTCGGCGGCGCCGTGATGTCCGAGGACGAAGAGCGCGCCAAGAAGGTCGCGGCGAAGATCGACACCGGCATGATCCACGTCAACATCCCGCAGGCCCGCGGCGCCGAGCTGCCGTTCGGCGGCGTGAAGGCGTCCGGCCTGGGCCGCGAGCTCGGCCCGCTGGGCATGGACGAGTTTGTGAACAAGCAGCGCTTCTACGTCGCTGGCTCCGACTCCCAGGTGTAAAAACCCCTTCAAAGCTTCGGCCCGGGTGCGTCATCTCGACGCCCCGGGCCGTTGCCCTTCTGTTGGCCGGTCTTACTCCTCGTCGGCGTAGAACCCGTCGCCAAACGGGTCGCGGATGTGCTCCACCAGATCGGCCACCGACTCGACCACGGATGTGGGGCGGAAGGGGTAGCGGGAGATCTCCGCGTCGTCGGAAATCCCGGTGCGCACAAGGATGGTGCGCAGGCCCGCCTCGAGGCCAGCCTTGACGTCGGTGTCCATGCGGTCGCCGATCATCACCGTGTTCTCGGAGTGTGCGCCGATGTTGTTCAGTGCGGAACGCATCATGACCGGGTTCGGTTTGCCCACGTAGTAGGGCTCCATCCCGGTTACGGCGGTGATCATGGCGGCCACGGAGCCAGTTGCAGGCACCACGCCAGCCGGCCCAGGCCCAGTGAGGTCGGGGTTGGTCGCGATGAAGCGCGAGCCGTTGCGGATCAGGTTCGACGCTGTGGTCAGCGCCTCAAACGAGTAGGTGCGGGTCTCGCCCAGCACCACAAAGTCGGGGTCCGCGTCGGTGAGGATCCAGCCGATCTCGTGCAGCGCCGTTGTCAGACCAGCCTCCCCGATGACATACGCGGAAGCCTCTCCCGCCTGCTGCGAGAGGAATTTCGCGGTCGCCGTGGCGGAGGTCCAGATGCGCTCCGGCTCGATATCCAGGCCCATGCGCTGCAGCTTCGCGGACAGGTCGCGCGGGGTCTGCATCGAGTTGTTGGTCAGCACCATGAACTCGATGTCTTCGCTGCGCAGCGCGCTGATGAACTCCTTGGCGCCGGGAATCACGTCGCCCTCGCGGTGCAGGACGCCGTCCATGTCGGTCAGGTACGAAATCATTGGTGCTCCTCCACGTATTCGGCCAGCTCGCCGACGGTCGGGTACTGCTCGTACACCAACTCATTCACGCGCACGCCTAATTCCTCCTCGATCCGGATGGCGAGTTCGATGCGGTCGAGGGAGGAAATTCGGCCGTCGCTAAGCAAGGTGCCCCAATCGTCGCTTTCTCCGGCGACATCGGCGATAAGCTGCTCAAGTTCCATGCCGTTATAGTAGGTGAATGCTCAGCCCTGTCGATGTGGTGCGTGATCCGCAAAGATGGAGTTCTGCAAAAGGGAGTTTTGGGTATTCTCGGCTGCGTGATCACGTTTGAACCATCTAGTCTCGCACTTTCGCAAATCCTTCTTGATCCCAACAATTACCGCTTTCGTTCGCCGCAGGATCTAGGAAACGTTCCCGAGGAACGGATCAAGGAAATATCAGTTCAGAGCTCAGCAATGGATAAGCTGGAGAAGCATTCTTTGGGTGCCCTCCGCGATTCAATTCGAGAAAACGGATTCGTTCCAGTTGAACGAATAGTAGTTCGTCCGCTGCAGGCGAGTTCTGACAACTCAGAGAACGGGGAATCGGAGCAGTTTGTGGTAATCGAGGGGAATCGCCGCACAGCGGCGTTGAAATCCCTTCAGAAGTCATCTAATGCCGGGGCCACCTTGCCTGAGAGTGTGACTGGAATTTTTGAGAATGTCCCAGTCTTGATCGCGACTGACGCGAGTGGCGATGACATCCTGTCGATAATGGGAATACGACATGTCGGGGGTCCTAAGGAATGGGAGGGTTATCAGGGAGCGCTGCTGGTAAAGGAGCTACTTGAAAAGCTCGGCGGGGAAAATAATGCAACTCGAATCGTGGCAAATCGACTGGGGTTGAAAATTCGTGAGGTGAATCGGCGGCTCAGAGCGTTTGAACTGTTTGAACAGTATTCAAACGATGAGGAATTTGGCGATTATGCGCGAACCTGGCACTACCCACTTTTCCACGAGGTGGCAGCCATTCCCGATGTGCGCGATTGGTTGGGCTTCGACAATGAATCCATTCAGTTTACGGATGAGTCTAATCGTGAGACTTTTTATTCGTGGATTAGTTCCGAGGACGGTACTGAGAAAATCCGGTCCTTCGAGGACGTTCGGAAATTGCGGACGATTCTTGGTAACGAGGATGCAATAGATGCATTGAAAGACGATGATCAGTCTCTCGCTGACGCCTATTCCATTGCCCAATCGGAGGCAAAAGCGAAGAGGTGGGAGGCGAATACCCGAGCAGCCCTCAAATCGATGGATGACATTTCGATGGATCTGACGGCATCTATGACTGACGAGCAAATCGATTTATTGCGGCGAATCCAAATGAAAGCAAAGAAAGTAGTGTCAGCCGCTGA
>ERZ1029884.142-NODE-142-length-14976-cov-11.359225_pt1 | contig 14976 bp, 18 predicted proteins | sample MGYA00519233_ERZ1029884 | MGnify/ENA primary metagenome ERZ1029884 (study PRJEB33666, sample SAMEA4610931) | skin metagenome | biome: Human-associated habitat; feature: Malodor aspect; material: skin | place: Philippines | collected 2015-08 ...
CGGTGCTCATGCTGGATATGTGGGAGCACGCGTTCTACCTGCAGTACAAGAACGTTAAGGCTGACTACGTCCAGGCGTGGTGGAACGTTGTCAACTGGGACGACGTCAACGAGCGCTACGCAAAGGCAGCTGCTTAACGACGTCATATCGTTCCGCCTTCCCCGGCCCCGGCCTTCGCGCCCGGCCGGGGTTTTGCGTTGCGAGCTCAAGCCGCCGCACGCACCAGCGCCCGCCGACCCCCTGAACCGGGGCGGCGGGCGCTGGTGTTCCCTGTGATACGTCGAGTCCGTGCGAACTCGTTGTTTATTCTAGGTTAGCCTTACCTAACGGCGCAATGGTTTTGCGAGAATCCGCGTGCGATTTTCCTAGCGCGATCTGCCCGGCGCGATGGGCCTGTACATTGCGGGAAACTCTATCGGCGGCCTGTCGGGGCGCCTCATCCCTGCCTTCCTGCTTGAAGTCACGTCGTGGCGCTGGGCGATGTTCGGGTCCGCGCTGGTCGCCTTCACCCTGGCGGTAATAGCGGCGTGGGCGTTGCCGGAGCAGCGGAACTTTGTGCCGAAGGCGTCGATACGCCCCAGCGTCGAAATGCGCGCGATGCTGGGCCACTTGCGCAACCCCCGCCTGGTGGGGTTGTACGCGACCGCATTCATGGCCATGGGCGTGTTCGTGTCCATGTACAACTTCTTCGGCTTCCGGGCGGTGCTTGACTACGGCCTCCCCGCCGCTTTAAGCGGGCTGGTCTACGTGGTCTATTTGTCTGGCACCTGGTCCAGCGCGCGGGCCGGCGCGTTTTCCGAGCGTCACGGCCGCGGCGCGGTGTTGCTGTCGTCGGCGGCGCTGATGCTCCTGGGAGCACTCGCCGTGGCGGCCCCGAGCTTGTGGGTGGCGCTCGCCGGCCTCTTGGTACTCACCGCGAGCTTTTTCGCGCTGCACGGCGTCCGGGTGGGTCGGCCTGATCGCCGAGCACGACCGAGCGGAAGCGTCCAGTATGTACGTGTTCAGCTACTACATGGGATCGTCCATCCTCGGCGCTGCCACCGGGCAGGCGTACGAGGGGATGCCGTGGGCCGGATTCGTCGCGGTGCTCGCGGTCGTACTGGGGGCACAGGCACTGGTGGCCGCTGCGCTGTGGAAGGCCGAGCACTAGCAGATATCAGGTGCGGCGGAAGCTGTCCACCTCCGCGCCTCGCACCGCCCCGTCACACGCTGCCGAAGTCGGGCACGCCTGGAGCGCCCGCGGTAAGGAAATCGCGCACCGCCCGGGTAGCCCTGCAGTCGCCCTCGTTGTAGCGCAGCAGCATATCGCGGGCGGCCTGATCGCCGAGGCGGGCCGCGCGCCGCAGGGCCACCGAGCGCTCCCCGTCCACGTCGTCGTCCTCCCACTCGAAGCCGACCACAGGACCAAGCACCTTCAGCCCCAGCCCATCAGTACCCACGAGCGAGCGGCGCACATGTGCGAACACGTCCACCCACTCATCGGAGGCGATGAACGCTGCGACCTCAGCCTCGTCGACGGACGCGAACCGCTTCGCGGACGAACGCAGCCAGTGGTTCTCCCCACCCGCGGCGTAGCAGTAGGCACGGAAGGTCTTGCCCTCCGCGTGGGCGGCCGCCCGACGCGCCATCAGCCAGGACCAGAACGCGGCGAAATTGCCCTCCTCAGAGCCCCCGCCGACCTCGTCCCAGGTAACAAAGGGGCGGTAGCGCGACCCGTCAAACGTGCCCCACAGGTACGCGCCCTGATCCAGGTAGGCCTCCATGTCCACGTCCACCTCCACGTCGGCGCGGGGCACCGGCGCGAAACCGGGCCGCCGGAGCACCGGAATGCCGGCGCGCCATGCGCGGGCCAGGGCAGCGGGTTCGGGCGGAGCGTCGTCGATAAGCTGCTGCACCGTATGGATGCCGCGCTCACGCCAGACGTCGCCGCGGCCGCCGGGCAGGAGCAGGGAGATGTCGTCGAGCTCCACTAGCCGGGGCTCGCACAGCGGCCAGAACCTGCAGGCGGCACACTGTTTCAGCCGCTTTGGCTCGGTCGGCAGCGGCGCGAGCAGCGCACGCACAAGCGGCTCAACGTAGCGCTCGGGTTCGCACAGGTAGGCGCGGCCACGATCTTGCCCGATTACGGCACCTCGGCCGTTCGCACGCTCCCCGAGCAGCAAATGCGCCAGCGCCACGCGGTACCCGTCCACGGTGTGGTGGCGCGGCTTCGCCCCGACTACCAGCGGCTTCCCCAGACCAAGCCGGCCTGTGGGGACCATCTCCATCTCCTCGCCGGCGTGGGCGCGGGCGACGCGGTGGTTGGAAATCACCACCGGCATGTACCCCGCATCTATGCGCACGAGAATGTCCACGTCGGCCTCCGCGTCCACGCCCTCCACCGCGCCGACCAGGGTGGCGTTGGTGATGAGGTGGGCGCGGCGCCGGAACGCCTCGCGCGTCGCGTCGATACGGTCGCCAGCCGGGTCGATGTCCACGCGCAGAAAGGCCTTGCCTGCGCCGTCGCCCACAGCGCGCTTGATGGGCAGGAGCTCGAAGACGGCGGCACGCGCCGCGTCCATCTGCGGCTGGCGGATCAACGCCTCCGGCAACTCGGGCACGTCCGGGTGCGCGCGGCGCTGTCGCTGGCGGAAGCGGCAGCCCACGAGGTCTGAAGCGCGCACGGGTTCGTAACTCACAATGCTCAAACGATACCCGGGCGGGGGTGTCTGCCAGGCAGGTAGAGTGTGTGGGCGTTAGAGCGAACGATTAGAGGAGAGATACCGATGGGCGTTTTCGAGGCCATCCGCAAGTCCCGCGCGAAGACGAAGGCAGAGGTCAAGGCGGCGCAGGTACACGCCCGCCAACTGGCCAAGCAGGAGGCCAAGACCGACGAGCGCGTGGCCAAGCTCCTGGACAAGGCAGAAAAGCGCCTGCTCAAGGAGGAGAAGAAGGGCCTGAAGCGCAAGCGCAAGCACGAGAAGGACCTGGCCAAGGCGCACCTGAAGCGCATCGAAGAATCCGGCATCACCCAGAAAAAGGCGAAGCAGTGGGTCTCCGCCGCCCGCGTGCTGGTGCCGGTGCTGCTGCCGCTGGCGTACAAGGCGCTGACCTCCTTCCAGCAGGGGCAGGTGAACAACCGCGCGGCCGGTCTCGGCCTGACGTCGCAGGATCTCGCGCGCCACTCCGGGCGCGGCGCCGAGCTGAAGGCGCGCATCGACGCGGTGCGCCAGAACGTCGAGCAGTCCGACAAGCTCGGCGACGGGTTCAAGGGCGACGCGCGCGTGCGCCTGGACGAGCTGGAGCAGGCCGTGCGCAACGCGGAGCACGCGAACCCGGAGCAGCGCCGTCTGGCGCACAACTCCGTCAACGACGACCTCAACCAGCTCTCCGCCGAGGTGCACGAGCGCCTGGCAAAGTAGCCCTAACGGCCGAGGTACGAAGCCTTACATCGAGGTCGCTACAGCACTCCCTGCTCGCGCGCCGACGCCACCGCCGACGTGCGCGAGCGCACACCCAGCTTGTCGTAGATGTGCACGAGATGGGATTTCACGGTTGCCTCGGAGAGCATGAGCTGGCGCCCGATCTCACGGTTGGAGGATCCAGCCGCCACGAGCTGGAGCACCTCCAGCTCGCGCGGGGTGAGCGACGAGCGCGGCGTGCGTTCCCTGGTTTCCAACCGGTCGCGCACGACCGGCGACATGGTGGCGTCCCCCCGCGCAGTCGATCGCACCGCCGCAACCAGCTCTTCCGGCGGAGCGTCCTTGAGCAGGTACCCCACCGCACCGGCCTCGATAGCGCCGAGGATGTCCGCGTCCGTGTCGTAGTTGGTCACTACCAGCACCTTCGGCGGGTGGGGCATGCTTTCCCGGATCGTGGCGGTGGCCTGCGCACCGGTGGTCACGCGCTGGCCCTCCGCTCCTGCACCGAAACGCAGGTCCATGAGGATGACGTCGATGCCGCCCGCTTGCGCGGCAGCAATCGCGCCCTCCGCGGTGGCGACCTCCGCGACTACCTTGATGTCCTCGGCCTCCTCCAGCACGGAGCGCAGGCCGAGACGGACAATCTCATGGTCGTCAGCCAGCAGTACCCGGATCAACGTCGGCCTCCTCGCCGGTTTGTGGGTCGTTCTTTTGGCTGATACTAACCGGCACCGCCACCGACAGCGCCGTCGGCCCGCCGGGCGCGGACTCGATTTCTAGCCGTCCGCCCAGCTCCGCCGCACGCGAGCGCATTGCATCCAGCCCGAGGTGGCCCAACCCGCTGGGCTTTGACTGTTGCGCGCCCACGTCGAAGCCGCGGCCGTTGTCCACCACGTCCAGGCGCACCTCCCCCGGCGCGTACGTCAGCGTGATTCGTGCCGCAGAAGCACCAGCGTGGGTGACCACGTTGGATACTGCGCCCTGCGCGATGCGCAGCAGGCCCGCCTCCACCCGCATGGGCAACGGCACGGCGTCGCCGTCCACCTCCACCCCGATGTCCAGCCCGCCAGCGGCTCCGAAATCCCCTGCGACACGGGTGAGCGCATCGCGCAGCGACGCCTCCGTCAGCGGCGCCGGAGCCAGCGCAGCGATCATCGCCCGCGTCTCCGCCAAGTTGTTGGACGCCGCACGCCGCGCGGTCTCCATCTTCCGCAGCGGTTGTTGCGCCACTGCCTCCGGCACACTGCCCCGGACGTCGTTCTCTGCGGAGTGCAGCAGCATCTGGATGGACGACAGGTTTTGCGCCACGGTGTCGTGCAGCTCGTGCGCCAACCGCTCGCGTTCCTGCGCCACGCCGGCGGCCCGCTCCGTCTCCGCGAGCCGGTCCCGGGTGGCAAGCAACTCGTCGATAAGCTGCTGCCTCTCGCGGCTCACGCGTGTGATGGTGGCAAACGCGTAGTTAATGGCAACCACAACCACGGCGGACAGCGCCGGTCCCATCACCCCGCCGAGGGTGAGCCCCGCCGGAATTTGCATGCCGATACTCACGCCCAAGCACACCGCCACCCACGCGTACCCCACCCAGTTGCTAAACGCGCGCAGTGCCACGAAGAACAGCACGAAAACCCAGTACACGGCCACAGGCGAGACGGTCATATCCGCCACCCACACCGCCGTAGAGCCGAGCATCCACACCGCGCGACCCAGCGGGCCCCAGCGGTACATCTCCACCATGCCGTAAAACAGCAGGAAGGCGAACGCCGACGTCAGCACGATATGCAGCAGCGCCTCGTTAAGCGGCATCCGCGCAAGCACGCCGAACGAAACGAGCATGAGGCACACCGCCAGGACGGTGATGCCGGTGTCGAGCGCCCGGTAGTCCGTCGTCCTGCCGGGATGCTGCTCCAACAGCACTAATCTGGAGCTCATGCGTCTGAGCGTACCCACCGCCCTGCTCGCCCTCGCCGGGTGCTCTCAGGAGCCTTCGCTTCACGACGCCCCTTCGGCCGCCCCCGACCCCGACCCCACATCCCCAACTCGATCCTCGTGTGGTCGCAAAACCTCACCGAACGTTTTCTGCAGGCGCGGTTGCCGGACTCCACGCCGGCATTGTTGCTGTTGTTTTGGGGCATATGTTCCAGTCATCGTGGAGTGGGTACTGGATTACCGCTTGGATGTTGATGGTGGGTGCCGTTCTCGGTGGAGCCCTCATGGCGGGTTTACCCGGTGTATGGCAGACGCGGATGGCGACGGCACACATCTACGTCAACGTTGGAGGCTTCGTTGGCTGTGCTGCCCTTGCTTCGCTTACCGTCCTCATGCCGGCAATGTGGAGGGGCAGAGGGAGCGAGACAGGAACTCGGTGAGCCTTGTTGCGCTTCTTGCAGGAATTGCAGTGGCGGTATGCGGCGCCAGTGCGGGATGGCCGCCCGCGGAAGGAATTGGCCTGGTGATCTACGCGGCGGGTTGGGTGTGGTCGTTGCAGGGATGGGTGGCCACGCTTATTGGATCCCGCCCGCGGCCGACTTACCCGGCACTATCCGCGCTCGCTGCAGTGATCTGGCTCGTGGTTCCTATTCTCATCCACGCGGTGGGGCTTCTCCGCGGTGCTTCGTCTCAACCTCCGATTCTCACGCTGCTGCTTGGATTCGTCGCGCAACTCTTGATCGGCACCATGAGCTATCTACTTCCCACGACCATGCGCGGTGGCCCCGGGGCGGTCCGTGCGGGCGTCAGGCGGCTCGGTGCTGGCGGGGTCTTCCGCTTCGCGCTGTACAACCTCGCGCTCGTCACCTGGCTCCTGGCGCAAGAACTCCGCGTTGCGCATGGCCATGAGCCTGCTTGTTTTCGGCGTGCTCCTGGTCTTTTTGCCCCTGCTGGGTAGCGGAGTGAAAAGTCAATTGGCAGTGTTAAAGGGCAAAGCAGAACCTCCGGCGCGAGAATACGATGCCCACGCAGTGGTACAACTCGGGGTGGCAGTCGCAACGGTGGCAGTAGTTACCGTGGTGACGGGCATACCCACCATTGCCTTTTAGAACTACACGTTCCTTGCGTGTCCGCCACGCCGCTTTTCGGTGGTAAACCTGTTTAAGTGCGGAAATGATGGTTTGAATTCTGTAGATGACAGTGAAAGAGGTGGGACGGTGTCTGACAGCGATATTCCGCGGCCCACAACAGAGCTGCTCCGTGCCGCCGCACGCTTGAGCGCGAAGCAACGCGAGGTACTGGGGGCGCTCAAAAAGTTTCCGGAAGGCGCACGCATCGATGAGCTCAGTGACGCCCTCGGCATGCACGTCAACACCATTCGCGGTCACCTCGACGAGTTGATTCAAGACGGCATCGTCTTCTCCATTCCAGCTGCCGCGGGTGGACGTGGGCGCCCCCGACAGGTCTATTTCGCCCGTTCCCCGCGCCAAAACAGTGTGGCCGCCGAGTACATCTCCCTCGTTGAGGTGTTAGCCCAGCTGCTGCCGGATTCTGATGTAAACGCCGCCCGGGAGGCAGGGCGCGCTTGGGCTCGGCGCGCCGCAGCGGGTTTACCCCCGGAGCGTCGGATGGGAGAACTGGTTTCCAGACTGCGCGAGATGGGGTTCGATCCCAGGCTCCGCGACGGTGGCAACGAAGTTGGCCTACACGCCTGCCCCTTCATCACGGCTGGCGGGCAGCGCCCCGCGCCTGCGATCTGTGTGATGCACGAAGGTTATCTGCAGGAAGTATGCGCATCCGAGGCGGTTAGCCTGTTCCCCTTCGACAGGCCGGGGCAGTGTGGGGTGCGTTTCGGCACAACCCCCGGCGATACTCCGGGGGTTTAACCCACGAGCCAATCATTCGGGCTGAACAGCTCGAAGTAGACGCCCTTGGGGGATTTGCCGGCCGGCAGGGCTTCAATGTCGGCGCGCAGAGCCTGCAGAAATGCCACACCGCCACAGAGATAGACATCGGCACCAGCAAGGTCGTATTCCGCGATGTTCACCCGCTGACCGGCATCCCTGAAAGACACTTCCATTGTCGCATCCGCGATCGTGGCAATGAGCTCGCGCGATTCCTCGCGCTGAGCCCACGATTCTTCGCTTACATCTGCGTGGAGGTATGTCACCTTGCGGCTCGGCTCTTCTGCGGCGAGATGACCGAGGATACCTACCATTGGAGTGGAACCGATACCGGATGAGACGAGCACTACCGGGTTGTCCCCCTCTCGGAGGACCAGGTCGCCAGCGGCGAGGGTCGCATCCACGGTGTCTCCGACTTCAATGTTGTCGCGCAAGAAGGTGGAAACCTCACCCTCGGTGAGAACCGCGATGCGGTAGCGGTTCGCGTCACCACCGATGATGGAATACTGGCGCAGCTGTCGAGCACCGTCGGGAAGCTTGACACCGACAGAGGTGTACTGGCCCGGTCGCGGCACTGAGAAGTCCCCGGTCAGAGTGTAGGCAGTCACATCCTCGCTGAGCCTTTTCTTCTCGGTGACCGTTGCGGTGCGAAACACTTCACTGGGGGTGACGTTATCGGAGGCGTAGAGCTTGGCCTCGTGTTTGATCAGAACATCCGCCATGAGCCAGTAGACCTTGTCCCAAGCTTCCGCGACCTCAGGCGTGACGGCATCACCCAGCACATCGACGATGGCGGCCATGAGGTTGTCATGGACGATCTGATACTGGTCGGGGGTGATGCCGAGTGAAACATGCTTATGGGCAATACGGTCGAGCATCATCACCGGGTCGGGTGCACTCGGGTCAACCAGCTGCGTGGCGAAGGTGGCCACCGATGCCGCCAGTGCTTTCTGCTGGGCGCCCTGTTTTTGATTACCTCGGTTGAACAGGTCGGAGAGCAACTCCGGGTGCGCGGCGAACATCTTGGAGTAAAAGACGCGGGTAATGGTTTCGATATTTTCCCCGACCAGAGGCAGCGTGGCTCTGATGGTTTCGCTGTGTTCCGGACTTAAGTGGGCTGATTTGGTGTCGGGCAGATCGGTGACGAACACGTGGTGATCCTTTCACGGGACGGGATGTTTATAACCGAGTTTACCCGTGTTTAATAAGAGAGGTGAGGTTACCTCACCCTAGCCACATGGGGCCGGATTGGATGGATCCTCAGGCGAAGGAGGCTAGTCGGCGACTAGAGCCGTGGCCATCTTGCGGGTTTCCCTTGCCTGTTCCAGAGGCTCCCCCAGCGCTCGCACGGTATCCCGGTGGCCACCTTGGAGCTCAAGACGGACAACACCCAGACGGTGCCTGATGCCATCAAGCAGTACAAGGTGGATCGCAAACCGACCAAGAACAGACCCCTGCTCAAGCCTGGTCGGACACTGGTGCACTTCGCGGTGTCCGGCCAGGAGGCCTACATGACCACCGCCCTGGATGGACTGAAAACGTTCTTTTTGCCGTTCAATCAGGGTAACGACGGCCAAGCCGGCAATCCGGTCAACCCGGACTGCTCCGACACCGCCTACCTGTGGCGGGAGGTGTTCGAGCCGGAGTTGTTTCTTCGTATCCTGCGGGACTACGCCCTGCGGGAGCCAGCATCGAAGGACAACTTGGGCCGGTTGGTGTTTCCCCGTTATCACCAGCTGCGGGCGACTGAGAAGGTTATTGGAGATATCGCCGCACGTGCCCGGGCCACTGGGAGGCGCGTCGGTGGCCGGCATCTGACCCAGCATTCGGCAGGTTCAGACAAAACCAAGACCATCACGTGGCTGGCCCACCGGGCGGGCCGTTTCATTGACCCTGCCGGCAAACCCGTGTTCGATTCGGTCATTGTGGTCACCGACCGCCAACCAAAACGAGCCCGTGAAAGCCGAGGCGGTGGCGAGAGAGGTCATCATTACCCTAGCCCTATGACCATTTCCGTAGCTGCCATAGTGTTCACCGACGACAACGGGCGCGTGCTCTGCGTGCGCAAACATAGCAGCCCGCGTTTTCAGTTGCCGGGCGGCAAGCCGGAGGCCGGCGAGACGGTAGTACAGACCGCGTTGCGCGAAACCCGGGAAGAGGTAGGCATCGAGGTCGACCCGGAAAACCTGAGTTACCTGGGCCAGTTCAGCGCGCCCGCGTCCAACGAACCGGGCCAGACCGTCACCTCCACGGTGTTCCTGCACCCGGGCGTAGGGCTAACGCCTCGGCCGGCGGCCGAGATCGCCGAAGCACGCTGGATCGACCCCACGGGCCCCGCCGACTCTGAACTAGCACCCTTGCTGCGGGAGCAGATCTTCCCTGCGCTCAAAGCCCGCGAGATTTCCGCGATCGCTGTGTACGCTGGCGCACGGGCAGGCACCAACCCGACGTATACGGCGCTGGCCCGTTCGCTCGGGGAAGCGCTGGCCCAAGCCGACGTGACGTTGGTGTACGGCGGGGCCAGGGTAGGCCTCATGGGTGAGGTGGCCGAGGGAGCGCAGAAGAGCATTGGCGTCATCACCGAGCAGCTCGCCGGCTACGAGCTGCAGTACGACGGGCTGGCACGCCTCGACGTAGTGGCGACGATGTCAGAGCGCAAGGCGCGCATGAGCGAGCTCGCCGATGCAATCGTGGCGTTGCCCGGTGGTGCCGGCACCTTGGACGAGCTGTTCGAAGAATGGACCAACCAGCAGCTGGGCCTACACCGGAAACCCATTGGACTGCTGGGCAGCGCCTTCTGGGCGCCGCTGGTGGCGATGGTGGATCACATGGTCGCCGAGGGCTTCATGCGACCCACAGACCGCGCGCACATGGTCATCGCCGATGACCCGCAGGAGCTGCTAGCCAAACTGCATGCCTGGGCCCCGCCGGTGCCGCGCTGGCTGTAGCCTTTTCGCCCCGCTGCTACACCGCCACGTCGTTGTACGGCATCAAGGACGACACCCACGGGAAAACAACCTCCGAGCACTAAAAACAGGACGGTGAGGAGAATTAGGGTGAGCAGCCACTTCACCGGGGCGGGGCCGGGAAGCTTGCGCCAGAGCGCCGCGTACATCGTTACCGCACCTCTTTTATGGCCGCCGGAAGGCCGGCGCCCGGGTCCTTCGGCTGCTCGTCGGTGCGCACCGCGTGAATGATCAAACGCTCCGCGTTGGAGAACTGCGGGTGGCATGTAGTTAGCGTGACCAGACCTCCCACGCTCGGCTCCACCGCTGTGGATTGCGCCCCCGGCATGGGGTTGATCACCTAAATGTTGCCGGGCACCGTAATCTCGCGGCCCCTAAGCCGGGCGTAATCACCGGCAGCGAGGCGCCCGTGAGCGGCGCTGGCAGACAGTTCGCCCCTTCGTCGCGGCGAGCAGCAGGATCCTGCTACATCGGCAGGACGCGGTAGGTCGCCCCACTCCCGCTTCGTCTCCACCACGACGGCGTCGCACGCCTCCAGTGCCCCCAGGTCGTTGAAGGGCGCCCCTTTGCCCACGCGGTGGCCGGCCACCGCGAAGTTGCCGTCCTGCCCCGGAAGTTGTGTGTCTGGATAGCGCCCCGGGCCAGTGCGCAGCTCGTGCTCCTGCACGCCCTCAACGACGGCGAACTGGTGACCTTGTCCTGACGCGGATTGACCCATTGCACTTCAAGCCGCGTTTGCGCCTGGTCCTGCTTTTTGTTGGACGCGATATTGGTCCAGTTCGACTCGTAGAAGGCAAAGAGGAGCAGCAGCACACCAACCGTGAGGAACACGCCCCGATCACCCACGATACGCCGATTCGACGCCGGGCTGCGGTCGTTGGCGCCGCTGGCGCGGGCAAACCCGAGTGGGGCGGAGTCATGCGGGTCGTCAAGTTGTCCTAGATGGAGTAATCCGGCGGCGGGGCGCCCAGCGTGGATTCCGCCAATGCCCGGGCAGTACGCAGCGGCTCGAGGCTGTGCAGGATCCGCGCGCCGGAGAGGCCGCCGTCTAAGAAGATGAGCAGCTCGTCTGCGAGGGCGGAGGATTCGTAACCGTTCTTTTCCGTCAAGAGGGCCGTGATGGTCTGGTGCATCCAAGCGCGGTGCGCCACGCACGCCGCGACAATGCGTTCCTCCGACTCCATCTCCGGTCGCGGGTACTCACCGGCGGCGTTCAGGAAGGGTGAGCCGCGGAAATCCTTCTCTGGCTCTTCGTCGATAGCCATGTCGAAGAACGCGAGGATCTTTGCGTCGGCGTCCGGCGCCTTCGCCGCACGCTCGCCCCAACGCGCACGGTACTGCTCGTCCAATTGCTCCAGGTAGGCGATAACCAGGTTGTCCTTCGAGCCGAGCAGGGAATACAGCGAGGCCTTCGCCACGTCCGCTTCGCGCAAGATCCGGTCGATGCCGATGACGCGGATGCCTTCCTCTGTGAACAGTTTCGTCGCCGCGTCCAGCAGCCTTTGCCGCGGGCTCGGCCGGTCGCGGCGTCGCGTCGACGGCTTCTTTTTGCTGGTGGTTGGCAAGGAGGGCTCCTTCGTGCGTTGGTCGGTTCTCAATATAGACAAACCGGTTCGTATATTACAACGCGCAAGAAAAAATCCCCCGGGGTCGCCGGGGGACGCAGGCGTTACGCCTAGCGACGCTTGCTGGTCACCATGTTGACGATCCACAGCAGAATCACTGCGCCCAGGAGGCAGGTGAGGAAGCTGAAGAACAGCCCGCCGCCTGCGACATCGACGCCGAACGCGGAGAGCAGCCAGCCGCCGAGGAGACCACCGATAATACCGACCAGAATATTCAGGCCGATGCCCATCTGCGCGTCACGATTCTGGACCTTGGAACCGATCCAACCTGCAAGGCCGCCGATAATAATCCAGCTAAGGAAACCCAGGGTAGGTGTCATGATTACTAACCTCTTCTCATTTGTGTGTTCAGTACGGCTCTATTGTTTCATTACCACCCGCTGGGCGTGCAACGCCCCGCGTGCGATTGCGTAACAGTTCGACTACGAATCTTGGGTACGCACCACCATCATGGGGCACGGAGCGACTTGGAGCAACGCGCGCGACGTGGAGCCCAGCAGCATCCCCTTGAAACCGCCACGCCCGTGCGAGCCGGTAACCAGCAGCTGCGCACCTTCGGCTGCACCTGCCAACGCGCGCACCGGACCCTCACGGGTAATGATTTTCGAGACCTCGACGTCCGGGTATTTCTCCATTAGCTCGTCCAAGTACCGGTCCAGTAGCTGGTTCTTTTCGGACCGCACTGCCTGCCAATGATCGTCGGCCACGGCGTATCCAGCCCCCGGGCCTTGGATCTGCGTGTCCACCCACGCGTGCACAGCGTGCAGCTGCGCCCCGCGGGCTGCGGCCTCTGCGAAAGCCACCTCGGTGGCCTGGCGGGACACATCGGAGCCGTCCACGCCGACAACGACAGGGCCGTACTTGTTCGCATCGGTCACCGCGTTGTCCTCACGCACGACCACCACCGGGCAGTACGCGTGGGACACTACAGCCGCAGACACGGAGCCGAGGACAAGCCCGGACAACCCGTTCAGCCCACGAGAGCCCATCACAACCATCGTGGCCTCCCGCGACATTTCCAGCAGCATGTCAATAGGTGACCCCTCCGCCACCGCGTGACCGATGCGCAGATCGGGTGCCACTTCGAGCGCGATTTCCCGGGCGCGATCGACCGTCTTCAGCGTCTCCCGCTGGAGATCGTCAAAGACCTCCTGGGGCGGGATCATTCCTTCTGCGTACAGGAACTGCGGCATGGAGTAGCTCGCGGCGAGCCGCAGAGGGATATTGCGTTTCATTGCCGTGTTCGCTGCCCAGCGCACAGCGTTGTCGGAAGCGGGGCTGCCGTCGACGGCAACGATGACGATATCGTCGTGGGTCATGTTCAAACCTTTCCTCGGATCGGCCTTATAACCCACAGTCTAGTGCCGCGGTGTAATTAGCGCGGCAGCTCGATAGGAGTCGCTGCCGGCGCGTTCGCAGGGTACAGCACCCGGTAAATCACAGTGAGAACATCCAGGAATGCCTTACCAGCGCCCTGGGAGAAGAATGCCACCAACGGTTCAACCAATGCTCCAAGATCCATGCGCGTTAATCTACTACACACCATGGCAAGGAAGAAGACGAAGAGCGCTGGACCGCTTCCGCCGCGCGACGGCCTCGGCGCCAGCCGCGCGCGAGTTCCAGCTGGCGACGGCATCCGCGCCGCAGACCTTGTTTGGCACCTCGTGTCCACACAGCGGTACCGCGACCCGGCAGATGACGAGGCCGCGGTACTGGAGCGGTTCGCCGACGGCCTCGTAGTCACCCGCGACGGGACTCAGTTGGGCCCAGATACCTGGCTCGAGCCAGGCACCGATGTCTTCTTCTATCGACGCCCTGCCCCCGAACGTCCAGTCCCCTTCGAAATCACTACCGTCTTCGAGGACGAGGACCTCCTCGTGGTGGACAAACCGCCGTTCCTGGCGACCATGCCGCGATCAAGCCACATCACCGAAACCGCGACCGTGCGGTTGCGGCGCGCCACCGCCAACGAAGAACTCACCCCTGCGCATCGCCTCGACCGCGCGACATCTGGCTTGCTCCTCTTCACCAAGCGGCGGGAGATCCGAGGCGCGTACCAGGAGCTTTTTGCTCGCCGAAAGGTGCGGAAGGAATACGAGGCGGTCGCCCCGCTTCACGACGTCCTCCCGGCCACAACATGGCTCCACCACCTGACCAAACAACACGGTGAGCCCGCCGCAGTGGTGCACCCCGGCGTTCAGCCCAACGCAAAGACCATCGTGGCGGGCGTGGAACGTTTGGACGCATCTACAGAGACCGCTCTCCAGCTCCGCTACAACACAACGACGCCACTGGGCCGCTACCGCCTGCACCCAATAACCGGACGCACGCACCAATTACGGGTGCAGATGATGGAGGAAGCGGCCCCGATCCTGGGAGACCGTATCTACCCACAGCTGCTGCCGGTCGACACCGAGGACTTCACGCTGCCGATGCTGCTACGTTGCGTGGCGTTGGCATTTACTGACCCACTCAGTCGAGAGCCGCGCCGCTTCCAGCTCCGCACCCCCTGGCCCCTGGTGTAGAAGTTGACGATAAGACGCGTCCGGCGCGGTATCCGCCTAGGCCAGTATCGTGCGGTGCCAACACTTCCACCCCCCCGCACGCGCGAAAGCACCCGCCGACCACACCAACCCCGAAACGGGGCCATCACGGTGTGGTGGCGGGTGCCACAACATATCAAGTTTTAAAGCGTCGGCGGTAACCTACTCTCCCACTCCCTCCCGGGAGCAGTACCATCAGCGCGGGCGGGCTTAGCTTCCGGGTTCGGAAAGGGACCGGGCGTTTCCCCGCCGCCATCAACCACCGACACACCCAAAAGGGGCATGCACGACACTGACAAACGCAGCGAACATATGCACTTCACACTGTCAGCCAACCCACCACCACACACAGTGGTGGGTGGTGTGCTGTGTCAGCGACTGCACAGTGGACGCGAGAACATTTCATCGTGTTTCATACGCGGTGTTACCTACCAACAAGTCATGTGTTGGTGTTTATCGGCCAATTAGTACCAGTCACCTCCACGCATTACTACGCTTCCAGATCCGGCCTATCAACCCAGTCGTCTCCTGGGAACCTCAAACGAAACCTCATCTCAAAACAGGCTTCCCGCTTAGATGCTTTCAGCGGTTATCCCTCCCGTACGTAGCCA
>ERZ1029884.145-NODE-145-length-14805-cov-9.381153_pt1 | contig 14805 bp, 15 predicted proteins | sample MGYA00519233_ERZ1029884 | MGnify/ENA primary metagenome ERZ1029884 (study PRJEB33666, sample SAMEA4610931) | skin metagenome | biome: Human-associated habitat; feature: Malodor aspect; material: skin | place: Philippines | collected 2015-08 ...
GAGAGTAGGTTACCGCCGACGCTGTAAAACTTGATATGTTGTGGCACCCGCCACCACACCAGATGCCCTGTTGGGGGTTGGTGTGGTGGCGGGTGCCCCTTTTTTCGTGCACGCGGGGGGTGGGGCCGTGGGGGTTGATACCGCGCGATCCTGACCTGCGCGAGGAGCGTGCCCGACTTTCGGTCCGTGGCTGTGCTGTTCACGCGTGTTTTCCTATAATGGTTGGGATTGGAAACGGAGGTCCTTGATGGCAGATGTGGACGAGGGAAGAGGGCGAGATCGCTCCTCCCGCGGGAACGCCCGTGGCGGGCGGGGTAACGGCGGCGGCCAGCAGGGCGGCGCCGGTGGCGGCCGCGGAGCTCGCAATGATCGTCGCGGCCGTGGTCATAGTGGACGTGGGAAGGGCGATGATCGTCGGCAGGGGCGCGGAGGCGTGCGGCACGACCGCTCCAATCCTCGCCGCGAAGGGTTCCGCGAGGACCGCATGGCGCAGAAAGAACTCGAGCCGGATCTTCCTCAGGACGTAGAGATCTCCGATTTGGATCCTTCGGTGCTGCAGGATTTGAAGGTGCTGTCGAAGGATAATGCGGAGCGCGTCGCAAAGCATATGCTCATGGCAACTGATTTGCTGTATGACGATCCGCAGCTTGCACTGCGACATGCCCGCGCTGCGAAGAATCGCGCTGGCCGTGTCGGAGTTGTGCGCGAGACCAGCGGTGTCGTCGCCTACCACGCTGGCGAGTGGAAGGAAGCCTTGTCTGAGTTGCGGGCGGCGCGCCGTATCTCCGGCGGGCCGGGGTTGCTCGCGGTGATGGCGGACGCTGAGCGCGGGCTCGGACGCCCTGAGAAGGCGTTGGAGTTGGGCCGGAGTCCTGAAGCCCGCGAGTTGGACCGGGACGGTCAGATCGAGCTTGCGATTGTGCTTGCGGGTGCTCGGCATGATCTGGGGCAGCACGATTCCGCGGTTGCGCAGCTGCAGCGATTGAACCCGTCCTTGGACTCGCAGGGGTTTGCTCAAGCTCGACTGAGTTACGCGTACGCTGATGCGCTTCTCGCTACCGGGAAGAAGAATGAGGCCAAGCGCTGGTTCGAGCACGCGGCGACGATCGATGTCGAGGGCATGACCGATGCCGCTGACCGAGTGGCGGAGCTGGGCTAGATCTATGAAGCTCGCCGAAAACGTTGACGGCCTGTTGCTGGATTTGGATGGGACGGTCTGGGCAGGAGGAAAGGCCATCCCTTCCGCTGTGGAGGCAATCCAGGCGGCCGGGGTGCCCGCGGCGTATGTGACCAACAACGCCTCGCGAAGCGCCGCCGACGTAGCGGAGATGTTGCGGGCTATCGGGCTGCCGGCTTCTGAGGACGACGTGCTGACCTCCGCTATGGCGGCGGTGCGGCTAGCGGAGCGATACGTGTCGCCCGGGGATTCGGTGTACGTGGTCGGCGCGGAATCGCTGCGTGCATTAGTCGTCGCCGCGGGTTTCACTCTTGCAGGCAGCGCCGACGACAACCCGAAAGTCGTCCTTCACGGCCACAACCCTGAGACGGGGTGGCGCGAGCTTTCAGAGGCCGCGCTCAGCTTGCAACGTGGGGCGAAATACTTAGCGACCAACCTTGATTCGTCGCTACCAATGGAACGCGGTTTGATGGTTGGCAATGGCGCAATGGTTGCGGCGGTGACAGCAGCAACTGGCGTGACCCCTGAGGCGGCCGGCAAGCCGGAACCAGCGATGTTTGAGCAGGCAGCGCACGACCGCGGGTGGGTACGCCCTCTTGCGGTTGGGGACAGACTGGATACTGATATAGCTGGCGGGGTCGCCGCAGGCATGCCTACCCTGCACGTGCTCACTGGCGTCTCTGGGCCGTACGCGCTCATTCAGGCGCCGCCGGCGCACCGGCCCACGTACATAGGCGAGGACATGCGGGCGTTGCTCCAGACTGCGGAGGATCTTCGGCCAGGTGCCCAGGACGGCTTCCGCGCACGCATTGACGGCTCCGCTCTGGTCATCGACGGAGGAAGGCCGGGTGCGACGGGCGTAGGAGCCCTGCGCACGGCGCTCGACGTGGCGTGGCAGTCGGACGAGGCACCAGCCGACGTACGGGCCGAGTCGCCAGCGGCGGAAGCGGCAATCGCGGAGTGGTGGTGAGCCCCTTGGCCCCCACACCGATTCCCCGCGATCCCCGTGCGGTACGTGTTACCGCCGGGGAAGTGTCGGACCGAATTGCGGCCATCCTCGCTGAGCCGGCCGCTGATCTCGCAGCTGAAGCGGACGCGTTGGCACGCGCCCACGCCGTCCTGCGTGAGGCCCTGAACGACAATTAGTCGAGCAAAGAACACGAAAGGGGGGCACACCGCCGTGGCACCAAAACGCACCCGGCTTGACGCCGAGCTAGTTCGCAGGAAGATCGCGCGGTCGCGCGAGCAAGCGCAAACGTGGATAAAGGAAGGACGCGTCCAAGTCAGTGGCTTCACCGCCACCAAGCCTGCAACCGTGGTGGAGCCGGAGGCCTCCATCAAAGTCAATACCGAGGACGTGGACGATTGGGCGTCTCGAGGAGCCCACAAGCTACTCGGCGCATTGAACGTGTTCGAACGGGGAGGCCTAGTTGTCAAGGGGCGCAAGGCCTTAGACGCCGGGGCATCGACGGGAGGCTTCACCGACGTCTTGCTCCGCGCGGGCGCGAACGAGGTAGTGGCCGTCGACGTGGGCTACGGGCAGTTGGTGTGGAGGCTGCAAAACGACGATCGGGTCCGTGTCCTGGATCGCACCAACATCCGGAACCTCACGCCCGAGATGATGGGCGGCCCCGCCGAGCTCATGGTCGGCGACCTGTCGTTCATTTCCTTGAAGCTGGTTCTGCCCGCCCTGGTCGAGTGCATGGTGGATGGCGCGGACATGTTGGCCATGGTCAAACCGCAGTTTGAGGTGGGCAAGGATCGGCTCGGCAGCGGCGGGGTAGTGCGCTCGTCTGCGCTGCGTGCCGAGGCCACCTTGGATGTCGCTAAATTCGCGCAGTCGCTGAACTTGTCCGTGCGGGGGGTCACAGCATCGCCTCTGCCGGGACCGAGCGGTAACGTGGAGTACTTCTTGTGGCTGGTCAAAGACGGTGGCGAGCAGCAGCTCGACGACGCGGCGCTGGCCGAGCTCGTCGACCGCGCGATCAAGGAAGGACCAAAATAGATGGCCGAGGCGACGCACCGGGAGATCTTGCTGGTCCCGCACCTGTTTAGGGCGTCTAACATCCATTCTGCGGCGCGCGCGGCCGAGATGCTGCAGGACGCGGGCATCACTGTTCGGTTGCTCGAGCAGGAGCAGATGGAGGCCATCGAGACCAATCCGGTGCTGTGCGGGTTGACCCGCGCAGTGGCAGATGACGATGCTGCCGCGGGCTGCGAGTTGGTGTTGGTGCTCGGTGGTGACGGCACGTTCTTGCGCGCTGCTAGTTACGCACACGCCCAAAACATTCCGGTGCTGGGCATCAACTTGGGGCACGTCGGGTTCTTGGCAGAGGGCGAAGCTTCGAGCCTAGAGAAAGTCGTGGGCCAGGTCATCGACCGGTCCTACCGCGTGGTTGACCGCATGACGCTCGACGTAGCGGTCATCGGCGACGGAGGCGAGGTGCTCGGACGCAGCTGGGCGCTGAATGAGTGCAGCATTGAAAATTCGGACCGCTCGCGGGTGCTGGATGCGACGCTTGAGGTGGATTTCCGCCCAGTATCCTCGTTCGGCTGCGACGGCGTGCTTATTTCCACGCCGACCGGCTCGACGGCATACGCGTTTTCCGCCGGTGGCCCCATCATGTGGCCGCAGCTTGATGCGATCTTGGTCGTGCCAAACAACGCTCACGCGCTGTTTGCCAAGCCGCTTGTGGTGGCGCCGACGTCCACCGTGGCGGTGGAGTCCGAGCGGCAGACAACGCAGGCGACGGCGGTAATGGACGGGCAACGCCGTATGACCGTTCCGGCTGGCTCCCGCGTTGAAGTCGCGCGCGGCACGCGTCCGGTGCGCTGGGTACGCTTGGACGACAGGCCGTTTACCGACAGACTGGTAGACAAGTTCCAACTCCCGGTTTCCGGGTGGCGCGGCCCGCGTGGCGCGTAAGCGCGTGTAACTACAGGAAGGCTCTTCTTGCTCGCTGAAATCGCTATTTCCAACCTGGGCGTGATTAGCCACGCATCGGCTGAATTGTCTCCGGGGTTAACGGTGCTTACCGGCGAAACCGGCGCCGGTAAGACAATGGTGGTGACGGGCTTGCGTCTGCTCACCGGTGGGCGAGCGGACGCCTCGAGGGTGCGCACCGGCTCCGGCGGCGCAGTAGTGGAAGGAGCGTTTAGCACTGGGGGCCTGCCAGAGGACGCGGTGGGCGCCGTCCGCGACATCGCGACGGCCGCGGGGGCTGATGCCGACGAAAACGGCGAATACTTGGTCTCCCGCTCGGTGAAAGCGTCGGGACGATCGAGTGCGCACCTGGGCGGGCGGAAAGTCCCGGCGGCGACGCTTGGCGAGCTTGCCGGTCACCTGCTCACCATCCACGGCCAAAACGATCAGCTGCGCCTCATGGCACCGGAACAGCAGCTGGCCGCCCTCGACCGCTTCGACCCGGCCATCACAGCCAAGCTTCGCCGCTACCGCGAGGCCTACACCGACTGGCGCGCCGCGGCGAAAGACTTGAAGGAGCGCACGGAAAAGCGCCTCGAGCTCGCGCAGGAGGTAGACCGTTTGCAGTTTGCCTTGCAAGAGATCGACGCGGTCTCGCCCCAGGCAGGCGAGGACGACGAGCTTGTGGCCACGATCAATCGCCTGCAGGACGTCGATGCGTTGCGCGAGGCGGCGGAGACGGCGCTTGTGGCCATCGACGGCGCGGACGCAGTCGGCGGCGTCGGCGGGGAGGAGGAGCCGGCATCGGATCTGATCGGCCGGGCCCAGCAAGCGCTCGAAGCAGCGAGCGACCAAGACCTCCGTGATCTCGGCGCCCGACTGGGCGAAGTCGCCGGGGTGCTCTCCGATGTCTCGGCGGAGCTGGGCAGCTACACGGGCAGCCTGCCCTCTGATCCCGAGGAGTTGGAGCGGCTGCTGCAGCGCCAGCAGGAAATCAAGGCGTTGACACGCAAGTATGCCCCGGATGCGGCCGGCGTGGTGGCGTGGCGCGACAAGGCGCAGGCGCGGCTGGCCAAGATTGATACGTCCGAAGGTGCCGTCGAGAAGCTCAAGGCAAAGGTGTCCGAGCTCGAGCGGGAGATGCAGCGCCGCGCCGCGGAGTTGACGAAGGCCCGGCAGAAAGCGGCGGAAAGGTTGGGCGCGGCGGTGACCGAGGAGTTGCACGGTTTAGCAATGCTGAAGGCGCAACTTCGGGTCCAGGTTTCGCAGGCGCCCTATGGGCGCGACGGCGCGGATGCAGTCGAGATCCTGCTCGCTCCGAACACTGCGCTGGAACCAAAGCCGTTGGCCACCAGCGCGTCCGGGGGCGAGCTTTCCCGCGTCATGCTGGCGCTCGAGGTCATTTTGTCCGAGTCCTCCAGCGGTGCGACGCTGGTGTTCGACGAGGTGGATGCGGGCGTGGGCGGGCGCGCTGCGGTTGAAATCGGGCGCCGTCTTGCGCGACTGGCTGGCGGCAACCAAGTCATTGTGGTGACGCACCTGCCGCAGGTAGCGGCCTATGCCGATACGCACCTGCATGTGTCGAAAGACGTCGGAGATGAAGCAGTGACATCCGGCGTCGCGGCGCTGCAGCCGGAGGAGCGCATTGAAGAGCTCGCGCGCATGATGGCAGGCATGGACGATTCGGACACCGGCCGTGCCCACGCTGCGGAACTGTTCGAGCGAGCGCAGAGCGAGATTGCGCAGTTGCGAGGCTGAGGCTCCGCGCGCCTCCACGGTGCGGGCCGGGCACCGTTGCACAATGGTGCGCATGAGTGTTGCACCCTCCCCTGTAGACCCGACGAAGGAACCGCCCGCGGCCGAGCTACGCGGCACTTTGCGCGACTGCACGCCGCAGGGCAGGGGGCTGGGCAAGCTCGGCGAGGGCGACATCGTGTTCGTCGATGCGCCTGATATGCAGCGCCGCCTCGCTGAGCAGATCATCGCGCACCGCCCGGCGGCTGTGGTAAACCTCGCGCCGTACTCGACCGGCACGTTGCCTACGTTTGGGCCGCATTTGCTTCTCGACGCGGACGTTCCGTTGTTCGAGGCCGCCGGCACCGAGATGCGCGAGAAGATTCGCGATGGCAAAAAGGTCACCGTGTCGACGTCGGGTGAGATCACGGTCGGCCGCAAGCCTGCGGGACAAGCGCAACCGGTGACCCGCGCAGAGGTAGATGCGACGTTCGCCCAAGCCCAGCGCGGGCTGGTGGAGAACATGGAGGCGTATCTCGGCAACACCATCGAGTTCATCCACTCCGAGTCCGCACTGCTGATTGACGGCGTGGGTGCGCCTGAGCTGGGCGACGTGATGACGGGCCAGAAGGTTGTGGTGGCCTCGCCGACGCCGGATCTCCGCCAGCGGCTGGATGAGCTCAAGCACTTCATGCGGGAGTACACCCCTGTGGTCATCGGTGTGGGGTCTGCCGCCGACACGCTGGCAGATATGGGGTATGCGCCGGACATTATCGTCGGCGACCCGAAAGACGTCGCCGCGGAGAACCTGCGCTCCGATGCCCGCGTGATCTTGCCGGCGGAGCCGGACGGCTACGCGCCCGGGCTGGAGCGCATCCAAGATTTGGGCGTGGGGGCGATGACCTTCCCGGCTGCCACAGATTCCCCGACCGATCTGGCCATTTTGCTCGCCGCATTCCACGACGCCGAAACGATCGTCACGGTTGGGCAGCCGGTTGAGCTTGACCGTATATTCGCGGATTCGGCCACTTCCGCCGGAACGGTAGGTACCCCGGCGACGGAGCCCGCTGCGCTCCTTGCGCGCTTGAAGGCAGGGCGCAGAATTGTGGATTCGACGGTGATTGCCAACCTGTACACGGCGGAGTCTGGCTCGGGGGTCGCGTGGGCTTGGGCGATCCTCGGCGTGTTGGTCGCAGTCGCAACTGCGATTCTGATCGCGGGTCTGGGCGGCGACGGCGCCTTCGCTGACAACCTCGCAGACACCTGGGATGCCATTGCGAAGACGGTGCGCGGCTGGTTCGACGGACTGGGTAGCTAGGAGGAACAGCAAATGGCAAGGACACGGGGCAGGGTCGGTCTTATCGTCGCGGGCTTGTGCTGGGGTTCGGCACTCGGCCTTGCGCTCGGTGCACTGGTGCTCGCGCCAGCCATGCCTGGGTCTGTGGATCTGGGCATTTCGGATTCCAAAGCTGGCACCAGCGACGATGCGCAACGGGACGACTCCGACCGTGCAGCAGCTCAGATTGAGGCGGATGCGGCGAACACATTGCTCGCCGAGGAATCCGCCACCATTGTTTCGGGGGTGCTGCAGGATGTGCCTGTGACCATCGTGCGCACCGCAGCGGCAGACGATGAGGACGTAGAAGCCGTGCGGTGGCTGCTCAACGCGGCGGGTGCAGCGGATTCCGGCACCATTACTCTGACGGAGCGCTTTACCGACCAAGCCAGCGCGGACGAGCTCTCGAGCATTGTGGCGAACACGTTGCCCGCCGGGGCGCAGCTCTCGGTGCAGGAACGGTCCCCGGGCACCCACGCGGGGGAGTCGCTCGCGGCGGTGCTGTTCAGCGGCGGTGCGGCCGAGGGGCCTCAGGCAAGAGACGAAGAGCGCGCGCTGGTATTGGAAACGCTGCGGAGCGCGCAGTTTATCGACGACAGCGGTACAATCGCCCCGGCGGGCGCGCTTGTGATCGTGGACGGGCCTTCCCGCGGCGGCGATTTTGGCGCGAACGTCTTGGGCGACTTCGCGCGGGCCCTCTCCGCCAGCGGCTCGACTGTGCTGGCCAGCCAGGATGTCGACCCAGAGCCCCTCGACAGCGTGAACGTCGTCGGCGCGGTGGACCGCGAGGTAGGGCGCATTCAATCCGTGCTCGCGGCAGCGCGTGCCAAGTCCGCCGGCTGACACCCGTAGGGTGGGGGCCATGAGCCACGAATTCACCGTTACGGAATCTGAAGTGCTGCTTGAAGCGCCAATCATCGCGGTGCGCCGAGACCAGGTGGTTATGCCCGGGGGTGCCACCGCAGCGCGCGAGATTGTGGAGCACTTCGGCGCCGTCGCTGTCGTAGCTATCGACGACGAGGGCCGGGTCGCATTGGTGGAGCAGTACCGCCACAGCGTCGGCCAGCGCCTGCTCGAGCTGCCCGCCGGCCTGCTGGACATCCACGCCGAAGATGAGCTGGAATGCGCAAAGCGGGAGCTCCAAGAGGAAGCTGGTCTCGCCGCGGAGAAGTGGGGAGTGCTGGTGGATCTGGTGACATCCCCGGGCTTTGCGGAGGAAGCTGTGCGCGTGTTTATCGCCCAGGGTCTGCGCGAGGTGGATAGACCCGAGGCTGAGGATGAAGAGGCGGACCTGCAGCTTTCGTGGGTGGGTGTCGACGACGCCGCTGCAAAGGCGCTCGCAGGCGAGATCACCAACTCGATTGCCGTGTCCGGCATTCTCGCCGCTGCGCGTCTCCTTGCCAGCGGGGCGTCGCCACGCAGCGTCGACGAGCCGTTCCGTTTCCGCCCTGCATCACTCGCGAACCGGAGGTCGGCCAAGGGCATCGTGCCGGATATGAAGCGGATCTAAGCCGTGGACGCACAGTCGCTTGCGCAGCGGTGGCTCACCCACCTTGCAGTGGAGCGGGGTGTCTCTCCGCACACGCTGAGCAATTACGCTCGGGACGTTCGCAGGTACACCGACTGGCTCGCCGCCGCGGGCAAGACGGCACTTACGGACGTCACAGCGACAGACATTGAGGCGTATGTGGCCGACCTGCGCCGAGGTGTCGACGGGGCGCAGCCGCTGGCGCCGTCGTCGGCAGGCCGGGCGCTTACCGTCGCCCGCGGTCTGCACAAGTTCGGGGTCGAGGAAGGCGTGCTCCCGGCGGATGTCGCGGCTGAGGTCTCGCCGCCGTCGACAGGCGAGCGGCTCCCTGACACGCTCAGCATCGACGAGGTGGCCGCGCTTCTCGACGCGTGTCCTACCGAAACCTCCACCGGCCTCCGTGACAAGGCCCTCCTCGAGGTCCTGTACGCCACCGGTGCCCGTGTGTCCGAAGTGCTGGGCCTGAGCGTTGACGACGCGTCTGCGGCGCTAGATTCGGAGTCCGGCGGCGTGTTGGCCGTGACCGGCAAGGGCAACAAGCAGCGCCTGGTGCCGCTGGGATCCAAGGCGCGGGACGCGTTGGAAGCGTATTTGGTGCGGGGGCGCCCGGCGTTTGCCAACGGGACCTCGCACGCGCTGCTTCTGAACAAGCGCGGGGGAGCACTGTCGCGTCAGAGCGCGTGGAACGCGATCAAGCAGGCTGCTGCCCGTGCAGGCATTGACAAGAAGGTGTCTCCTCACACCCTGAGGCACTCCTTTGCCACCCACCTCTTAGAAGGTGGCGCGGACGTGAGAACCGTGCAAGAGTTACTCGGCCACGCGTCGGTGACCACCACGCAGATCTATACCCACATCACCGCCGAGAACCTGAGGGAAGTGTGGCGTAGCACCCACCCGCGCGCTTAAGTTTGGCGGGCTGTGCAAGCGGTCTAAATCAAGGTTGTTTGCTTGACAGACCGGGCACCGCGCGCCACTGGAATGGGCTCGACCCCGGTACCCCGCGCATACGGCGCGTGCGGAATCACAACGTTGTAAGATGGCGGAAGTCAAGGGTTTGGACGTGATTGAGGGAAGGACCAGCCATGGCGGATGAGGCGCTCTTTGACGCTGCGGACCAGAAGACGTTTCTGACCGGCCGGCCATGGCGCGAATTTGCCCAGCCGGAAGAGTTGGAAAAGCACGGGCCGGCCACGGTGATCTCAATGGTCAATCAGAAAGGCGGGGTGGGAAAGACAACCTCCACAATCAACTTGGGGGCGTGCTTGGCGGAGCAAGGGCGCAAGGTGCTTTTGGTGGACCTGGACCCGCAGGGCGCGCTCTCCGCAGGGTTGGGGGTGTCCTACGAGGACGATCAAGTCACGGTCTACGACCTACTGTTCGACAACACCGCAAGCATCCACGCGGCGATCCGCACGACCAACGTTTCCGGTCTCGACGTGGTGCCAGCCAACATTGATCTTTCCGCGGCTGAGATCCAGCTGGTCAACGAGGTCGGTCGCGAGCACACGCTTGCCCGCGCATTGCGCCCAGTGCGCAATGAGTACGACTTCATCTTCCTTGACTGCGGCCCTTCGCTCGGTCTTCTCACGGTCAACGCGCTGGCCTGCTCGCAGGGGGTCATCATCCCCATGGAATGCGAATACTTCTCGCTGCGTGGTCTGGCACTGCTGACCGACACGGTGGAGAAAGTGCGGGACCGCATCAACTTCGACCTGGACATCGTGGGCATTCTGGTCACGATGTTTGACCGGCGCACCACCCACGCACGCGAAGTGATGGATCGCGTTGTTGAAGTGTTTGGTGAGCGCGTGTTTGACACCGTGATTACCCGTACGGTCCGGTTCCCAGAGACTTCCGTGGCCGGCGAGCCGATCATTACGTGGGCGCCGAGTTCCCAGGGTGCGAAGCAGTACCGCGACTTGGCGCTGGAGGTATTGGAGCGCACCAGCTAGTGGCCGCACCTGCGCCCGAGCAGCCAGCACAGCAGGAGACCCCAGGGTTCACCATCGCCCTGCAAAACTTCGAGGGCCCGTTCGACCTACTGCTCAGCCTGATTCAGTCGAAGCAGCTGGACGTGACCGAGGTAGCGCTCGCTGAAGTTACCGACGAATTCATCGCGTACACACGCAAGTTGGGCGAGAGCCAGGCGCTCGACGAGGTAACGGAGTTCCTCGTCGTGGCTTCCACGCTGCTCGACCTGAAAGCCGCGCGCCTGCTCCCAGGCAACGACGGCGACAACATCGAGGACTTGGAGCTTCTGGAAGCCCGTGACCTGCTGTTCGCTCGCCTCCTGCAGTACCGCGCCTACCAGCGCGTGGCCGACCAGTTCACGCAGTGGCAGCAGCACGCCGCGCGGCGCTATCCCCGCGCCGTCTCCATGGAGCCGAGGTTTGCGCAGCTGCTGCCTCCGGTGCAGCTGGGGCACACCCCGGCAAGCTTCGCCGAGCTGGCGGCCAGCGTCTTCCGCCCGCGGCCGCCCGAAGAGGTCCGGACCGACCACCTGCACGCGGTTGCAGTCTCCGTTCCTGAACAGGCGGGCAAGATGCTTGACACGTTGAAGCTCGCAGGCTCCGGGGCTTGGCTGACATTCCACGCGCTCACTCGCGATTGCACTCGGTCGATGGAGGTGGTGGGCCGCTTCCTCGCGCTGCTCGAGCTCTACAAAGCTCGTGCCGTGGACACGCAGCAGGAGGAAGCATTGGGGCGCCTCGACGTGGCGTGGACCGGCCTTGACGTGGACCCGGCCGTTGTCGCGGCCTCGAATTGGACGTAACCGAGGGCGAGGCCGCAGCCGATACACTGCTTGACCATGGATAGCTTGCCAATGGTCTCCCAGTTGCGCTCGCGCATTGAGTCAGTGTTGTTGGTGCTCGACGCACCGGTTGCAGCCGGCAGGCTGGCCAGCGCGCTCGGTGCCACGCCGGCAGAGGTGTCGGATCAACTGCGGGACATCTCCCGCGAGTTAGACGAGCGCGGGTCCGGTATGGACCTCCGCGAAAACGCCGAGGGCTGGCGTCTATACACCCGAACCAGCAACGCCGAAGCAGTCGAGGCGTTTCTTCTCGACGGCACCCAGAAGAAGCTGTCGCGTGCGGCGATGGAAACCCTGGCGGTGGTGGCGTACCGCCAGCCCGTGACCCGTGCGCAGGTGGCGGGTGTGCGCGGAGTCAACGTGGACGGCGTCATGCGGACGCTGATGCTTCGCGGACTCATCGCGGAAGTCGACTCGGGCGGGGGTGGCCAGGAGGTCGGCGCCGCCGGTGAGCATGGGAGCGGCGAGCACGGGGCGCACCGCTACGTCACCACCGAGCTCTTCCTCGAGCTGCTGGGCATCGACTCACTTGAACGTTTGCCCGAGCTGGCACCCTTGCTTCCGGACATCGATTCCATCGAGGATGCCTGGTAGGCTCCCTAACCATGACACCACCCGCTCGCCGAGATGGCACACCGGAAAAGCGTGGGAAGAACGACACGTTCTACCTTTCCTACGCCAAGCCGGCAAAGAAGCAGAATGTCCGCTTGAACAAACGGCGTGAAAACGCCAAAGAAAACGAGCCCAGCCCGTTAGACGACAACTGGTGGGACGACGATCCAGCAGCAGCGAAGGCGGCCGCCGAAGGTGTGCGTTTGCAGAAGGTGCTGGCGCAGGCAGGCGTTGCATCCCGCCGCCACGCAGAGGCCATGATCGAGCAAGGCCGTGTGGAGGTCAATGGGGAGATTGTCACCCGCCAGGGCATGCGTGTGAACCCAAACGTCGACATCATCCGCGTTGACGGCGCCCGCATCAACGTCAACGAGGAGCACGAGTACTTCGCGTTCAACAAACCGCGCGGAGTGCACTCCACGATGAAGGACGAGATGGATCGTGTCTCGGTCGGCTCCTACTTGTCGGAGCGCACCGCCTCCGGGCAGCGCCTGTTCCACGTCGGCCGCCTCGACGCTGATACCGAGGGCTTGCTCTTGCTCACCAACGACGGTGAGATGGCGAACCGTTTGACGCACCCGAAGTACGAGGTTGCCAAGACCTACCTCGCCACCGTCCTGGGGGAGGCCAACAATGCGCTGGTGAAGCAGCTCAAAGAGGGCATTGAGCTTGACGACGGCCCCGCCAAGGTCGACTACGCCCAGGTCGTGGACGTGCACAACGGTCAATCCATCGTCCGCGTTGAGCTGCATGAGGGGCGCAAGCACATCGTGCGCCGGATGCTGAAGCAGGCGGGCTACCCAGTGCAGCGACTGGTCCGCACGAAGTTCCATACGGTGCAGCTCGGGGATATGAAGCCTGGTTCCATGCGCGCGTTGAACTCGTCGGAGCTCGCGTCGCTGTACAAGGCGGTGGGGATGTAATGGCCGATCCGGTTGCGAACATGCCCGGCGGCGGTCTCATCGTCGCAGTTGACGGGCCGTCGGGCACTGGTAAGTCGACCATGTGCCGCGCGTTGGCGAAGCGCATGGGTGCGAAGTATGTGGACACCGGCGCGATGTACCGCGTCGCTACCTTGGCGGTGCTGCGCGCTGGTGTTGACCCAGCGGACACCGCCAGAGTGATCGAGGCTACGGCTGACCTGCCCTTGGCGGTCTCGGATGATCCCGACTCCACCCAGGTGCTCCTCGGCGGCGAGGATGTGAAAGACGAGATCCGGGGGCGGGAAGTGACCCGCCACGTCTCTGCCGTCTCCGCCATCCCGGAGGTTCGGGTGAACCTGGTTGAACTGCAGCGCAAGCTCGCACGTGAAGCTGGGCGGGCAATTGTGGAGGGCCGCGACATCGGCACAGTTGTCCTTGCTGATGCGCCGGCGAAGATTTTTATGACGGCAAGCGCTGAGGTGCGCGCCCAGCGCCGCTACGACCAAGACATCGCGGCCGGGCGCGAAGCAGACTTTGACGCAGTATTGGCGGATGTCCGGCGCCGCGACGAGGCCGACTCTTCCCGCGCGGCAAGCCCCCTGCGACCGGCGGAGGACGCGGTGCTGGTGGACACCTCGGAGCTGACCCCCGATGAGGTGCTTAAGGCACTCACCGAGGTCGTGGAAAGGAGCGCGCAATGAGCGAGCAGACGAATAACGGCGGCAACCTGGAGCCGGAGACCGAGTTCATTCAACCCGGCATCGACCACTCTGGCTACACCGATTCCGACGCATACGTCGTGGGCGCGGACAGTGCGGAATACTACGAGAACTCCGACTTCGACGCCGAAGATGACCTCCACGACTTCGAGGACGCTGGTTTTGATGCGTCCGAGTTCGGTGCGGCGGATTACGGCGAGGATTTCAGCAGCGATGACGAGCTGACCGAAGAGGAATGGGCGGCGCTTGAGGCCGAGTACGGCGTCGCGCAGCCCGACGTGGTGACTGAAGCGCTGCCCACCGTCTCTATCGTGGGCCGCCCCAACGTTGGTAAGTCCTCGTTGGTCAACCGGTTTATTGGCCGCCGCGAAGCTGTTGTGGAGGACCACCCGGGCGTTACCCGCGACCGTGTCAGCTACATCACCGACTGGGGTGGCCGCCGCTTCTGGGTGCAGGACACCGGCGGCTGGGATCCGGATGCGAAGGGCATCCATGCGGCCATCGCCCGCCAGGCCGAGGCCGCGATGGCAACGTCCGATGTCATTGTGATGGTGGTCGACGCGAAAACGAGTGTCACCGAGACAGACGCCGTCATGGCCCGCAATCTGCAGCGGTCGAAGGTCCCGGTGATCTTGGTGGCGAACAAGTTCGAATCCGAACGCCAGTGGGGCGACGTGGCCGAGTTCTACTCGCTCGGCCTGGGCGATCCCTGGCCGGTTTCCGCCCTGCACGGCCGCGGCGGTGCAGACGTGCTGGATGAGATTCTGCGCCTCTTCCCGGACGAGCCGCGTGTAAAGGAATCCGTTACCGGCGGTCCGCGCCGCGTCGCACTTGTGGGCCGGCCGAACGTGGGGAAGTCCAGTTTGCTGAACAAGCTGACTAAGTCCGACCGCTCCGTCGTGGACAACGTTGCGGGCACGACCGTGGACCCGGTGGACGAGCTGGTCCAGCTGGACGAGAACCTCTGGACCTTCATTGACACGGCCGGCCTGCGCAAGAAGGTGAAAAACGCCCAGGGCCACGAGTACTACGCGTCGCTGC
>ERZ1029884.148-NODE-148-length-14600-cov-14.866140_pt1 | contig 14600 bp, 17 predicted proteins | sample MGYA00519233_ERZ1029884 | MGnify/ENA primary metagenome ERZ1029884 (study PRJEB33666, sample SAMEA4610931) | skin metagenome | biome: Human-associated habitat; feature: Malodor aspect; material: skin | place: Philippines | collected 2015-08 ...
GCGAAGGGCAAGGTCTTCCGATCCAGGTGATGGTTCACAAAATCCTTCACTGCAAGTCGGAGGCGATGATGTAGCGGGGTTGCTCCGTCGCGGAGACGGACCCGCCCTGGAGGTAATCGCGAGCCTGATCGACCGCGAGCTGGAGGTCGACACCCGGTTTCTTCGCTTCGCCAATCACCACGGAGGGCCAGAACAGGTCGATGTAGCCGGTATTACCCGTCGAGGCGCGGCGCGCCTCCTGCTCAAAGAGGTCCATGCGCGCGGCGCTTACACCGAAGCAGGCGAGGAAGTCCGCCCAGAAGGACTGGGCGCACTTCTTCTCGATCGCCCCTTGGTGGGCCTCAGTCCAGCTATCTAGGCGTTCGCGCCAGTGCAGCTTGAACTTGTCGGGGTTGTGCCGCATTTCGGAGCGGTCGAGACGCTGGGGGGCAGGAGTAGTCACCGTCCCACCATATCCAGCGCCACCACGTCCGGAGTCGAAATCCGCCAGCGGTCGCGGTTCCGCGAAAAGCGGCTTGTTCTGCCGGGTGACGACTGACCTCTAAGGGCGCTCCTTAGGCAACCGCCGACTCACCGAGCGGTTACCTAAGGAGATCGACGTATTTCAACCGCGCCTTCATTGCGTGAATCAGTAATTCGTCCCCGTCGGAGGCGACAACCACGACAGTTTCCAAAAGTCGGGCGTGGGCGTCGAACCCGAGGCGCAGTTCACGCCATTGCGCAGGATCATCGTCAAGGGGTGCAACCCATGTCGGAAATGAAGCGGCATGGATACCGTCTTCCTCACTGATGCCGTGCTTGGTGGCAGATGCCGCCACCCTCATGCCGCAGTAATAGCGGTGATCGCCTGACGCATCATCTCTGAACGCGACAGATGCTTTTCAGCGGCGATCCTGTCGAGTGACTCCAACTCCTCCGGGGTGAGACGAACCGTAACCACCTGGGAAGCTTCAGCACCACGACCCGGACGCCCCCGCCCGCGCTTCTTCAGCGCATCGACGTCATAGCCATCCTCCGCCTCGGCAACCCAGGCGTTCAGCTGCTTCTCGGTAATATTAACAGGCATGCAATTATCGTATTACGGAATTGGGGGCATGTCGAGCATCTCACCCAATCGCTTAGAAGAAGTTTCCGGCAACACCCCTATAACCCGTTACTGTCTCACCGAGAAAGAAAACAGCATCACACTGCCCAGGGGCAGGGGAACCGTATATTGCTTACGGCTCCGCTATTTAAATTACTTCTTAGCGGGCCGCCCTCGCTTTCGAGAGATGCCTAGTTCTTTCCGTAGCTCGTTGACTCTCCTCACTGAGAGGCCCAATTCGTTTGCTACCTCTACGCTCGCGGGGTCATAACCTTCCCTCTTGCGTGAAGACACGTAAGCGAGAACACGGCCCTTGTTTTCGTCTGTACTAAAGCTTCGCTTCATATTGGCGGTTTTAAGTTCGGCTAGTGCGCCCTTCGCATAGTCACTTTCCCGATCCGACCATCGCTGTGCGGCTTTTTGGCCGCCTCTGCGGCCCATGGTGGCTAGGGCCTTGCGTTGGCTTGTGGTGGCGTAGCGGGCGGTCGGTGTGCTGTAGGAGTCGGTCTTGCCCTGGGTGACGTAGCCGCGCACCCGGCGGGCCATGGTCTGGCGGTCCCGCATCGGGGGCATCTCCTGTGCCCTGCCGTCGGCGCCTTCGCGCTGGGCGATGTTGTAGGCGCGCTCGTAGGCGTCGATGATTGCGGCATCGGTCATCCGCTCCCCCGCCGCGCGCAGGCGGTGGGCGGTCTTCAGGGCGTGGCGAAAGGCTGTCTCGTCGCGGGCGGCGCGTCCCGGGTTGATCAGCGCACCAGCACCCCGTCGATGAGATCCGGGTTGTAGCGGTCAGTCTCCTCGCCCATCTCGACTTCGATCTCGTCGGCGATCGCGCGGAAGGCATGGGCCTGCTCGCGGCGTGCCTTGACCGTCTCGATGAGCTCGCGGCCACTGGAGAACTCTTGGCGGGGCGATATGTGCTGGGGCTCGTCGGTCACCTCGCGCACCTTACTGATGAAGTCGGACAACCGGTCAATACGGTGATGCTGCCGGTACCAGACATAGCGATCCGGGCTGTCTCCCGTGTAGAAGGGGCTGCGGCTGAACCGGTGGGCAAGTTCGGGTCGTGGTCCAAAACCCGCCCAGAGTCCTGTTGGTCGGCGCCAGAAGCGCCATATTGGGCGGTTTCCCGTCCTTGTCGGCGTAGACGGGGTGATCAGCCACAGGCACTGCGCTTTTCCCGCTCAAGCGGTTGATGCCCACCCAGGCCGGCCCGAGACTGCGGGCGACGAGCTGGAGGAGTTTGCCCCGTAACTCCCCGGCCAGGTTGATCGGGTGGCCTCCCTGACTGCCGGGCTGGGGGTCCCGGGCGCGGAGATAATAGAGATCAGCGAGCACGGCATGGAGCGCCGCCTGATGGTGGAGGACACCCTCGCGTTTCGGGCGATGCGCGTCTTTTTGGAGGATCCGCACGGGATCGCGGAGTACATGGCGGACTGGGCGGAAGGGGAGCTGGAGTAGCGTTCGAACGTCCGTGTCGGGGTGGTGGTATACGGTGTGCGCCATGACAGCGACACGCGAACACGCGGACGAACTCCTCCGGGGCATTGCAGGCCCGAGCGCAGCCCTGCGTGACGACCAGTGGACGGCGATCGATTCCCTGGTCAACCAGCGCAAACGAATGCTCGTGGTGCAGCGCACTGGGTGGGGAAAATCGGCGGTGTACTTCATCGCTGCGAAGCTGCTGCGCCAGGCGGGGGAGGGACCGTCGATCATCGTCTCGCCGCTGCTCGCGCTCATGCGCAACCAAGTTGAGGCGGCCGCCCGCGCCGGGATCCGCGCCGCCACGATCAACTCGGCGAACATGACGCAGTGGGAGGAGATCCAGGCACACAGCGGCGAACTGGACTTGTTGCTGATCAGCCCCGAGCGCCTCAACGCGCCGGACTTCCGCGTGGACGTGCTGCCGCAGCTCGCGCAATCCGTCGGCATGCTCGTCGTGGACGAGGCACACTGCATCTCCGACTGGGGGCACGACTTCAGGCCGGATTACCGCCGCATTGCCCTGCTTATCGACGACCTCCGGCCGCACACCCCCGTCCTCGCCACCACCGCAACGGCGAACGACCGCGTGGTGGCGGACGTGGTCGCACAGCTGGGGGAGGGCACCGGTGTGCTGCGCGGTGGGCTGGACCGAGAGTCCCTGTCGCTGAACGTCGTGCAGCTCAAAGACCCGACGCAGCGCGCCGCCTGGATCGCCCAGTACCTGTCGCAGGTCGAGGGGTCTGGCATCATCTACTGCCTCACCGTGGCCGCCGCGCACGACCTGGCTGAAGCGCTCGAGACGGCCGGGTGGAACGTCGCGGCGTACACAGGCCGCACGGAGGAGGAGGAACGCGAGCGCCTCGAACAGGCACTGATCCACAACGAGCTGAAAGCGCTTGTGGCTACTTCCGCGCTCGGCATGGGTTTTGACAAGCCGGACCTCGGCTTCGTCGTGCACATGGGCGCGCCGAGCTCGCCCGTAAGCTACTACCAGCAGATCGGCCGCGCCGGGCGCGCCACTGACCACGCCGAGGTGGTGCTTCTGCCCGGGCCGGAGGATGAGCGCGTGTGGGAGTACTTCGCGTCCGTGTCTATGCCGGAGGAGCCGGTGGTGCAGCAATTGCTGGGCGCGCTGGGGGAGGACCCGGTGTCCACGCCGAAGCTGGAAAACGCCGTTGATCTGTCGCGCACGCGCATCGACCAAGCCCTGAAGGTCCTTGACGTGGACGGCGCGGTCACGCGCGTCAAGGGCGGCTGGGTCTCCACGGGTTCCCCGTGGGCATATGACCATGAGCGTTATGACGGCCTGGCCAGCGCCCGCGAGCGCGAACAAGACCTCATGCTGGCGTACGAGATCACGGACGCATGCCGCATGGTGTTTCTCCGCCGCGAGCTGGACGACCCGACCATCGGGGAAGGGGAGCGCTGCGGGCGGTGTGACAACTGCACCGGCAACCATCTGTCCGCGGATGTGGACCCGGCGCTGGTCGAGCGCATCGACGCCCGCTTGAAAGCCCCAGGCGTGCCGCTGTCCCAGCGAAAGATGTGGCCGACAGGCTCCGCACGTCGCGGCAAGATCAAGGGCGTACTGGGAGGCAAGGCGCTGGGCCGGCTTAACGACGTCGCCCGCGGCCCAGCCCTAGCTGGACTACTACGCGACAGCGCCTACCGCCCCGCCGAAAACTGGCGGGACGACCAGTGGCTGACCCGCTTCGTTGCTGTGTTGGCGGACTGGGAATGGAGCCAGCGCCCCGCCACAGTCGTGGCGCTGGGTACGGCAGATCCCGCCCGGTCGGAGATGATCGCCGCCACCGCCGAGGCGTTGGCGAGCGTGGGACAGATGGCTTTCGGCGGGGTGGTGCGGGCCGGTGAGGCGGAGGTGGAGGCCCGCAATTCCGCGTTTCGTGTCAATGCGCTCGACCGGTACTTCGACTACTCAGGGCTTGCCGTGGACGCCGGGCCGGTCTTGCTGCTCACCGGGGAGGTGGACTCCGGCTGGTCGGTGACCGTCGCCGCCGCGGACATAGCCGAACGGTTCGGCGTTGAGGTGCTGCCGCTGGCCTTCGCCTCACGTGCGTAACGGCGCGGCGCTTGAGCAGGGGTGTGGATAAATGTGGGAAGAGAATCCCTGGTGAGAGCGCCAGATGTCCACTGGAGTGAGCAAAGGCCGGTTGTCAAACACCGTGGTCAGCGGGTTTATCCACCGGTGCCGACGGAAGATGACAGAAGGAAAATATATGCGTTCAGCTGGGCATTTGGGATAACCCGCCGATGGTGTGACCGCTGATTCCACACAAATTCCACACCCCAGGGTGCAGGCTTGTGAACAACTCGCCCGCACATCCTGATGTTGTCCACACCCCCTGTGGATAACTCGGTTAGCGGTTTGCACCGCGGGGTAGTGTCATACACACATCGAAAGGGGAGAACATGGGCGCAAACGACAGTTTCGCGGATTACGTGCCGCCGCCGGAGCCGGCCGCGGACTACGGGGATTTCAGTGATTCCGACTTTGAAGCGTTCCGGGGCAACGGCGGCGGCTCCACGCGCCGGGAGCCCGGAGGCGGCGGCCGGGGCGGGAACAAGTACTCCAACTTCAACCGCGGCAGCGACGAGCTGCAGGAGTACCGCACTCCGCCGCACGACGAGCTCGCCGAGCGGTCCGTCATCGGCGCCATGCTGCTCAACCCGGACGTCATCTTGGACGTGGCGGAGGGCCTGCGCCCGGACGACTTCTACTTCCCCGCCCACCAGCTGATCTACCAGGCCATCCTGGACCTCTTCGCACAGGGCAGCAACGTCGACGTGCTCATTGTCTCCGGCCGTCTGGACCGCCTCAACGCGCTCGAGCGCATCGGCGGCGCGCCCTACCTGCACACCCTGATCTCGGAAGTGCCCACCGCGGCCAACGCGCGTTACTACGCCGAGATCGTGGAGGAGAAGTCCATCCTGCGCCAGCTGGTCAACGCCGGCACGCAGGTGGTGCAGCTCGGCTACGAGGGCGAAGAGGGCATGGAGGTCGACGCGATCGTCGACCGCGCTCAGCAGAAAGTCTTCGCCGTTACGCGTAACCAGACGGGCGAGGACTACCGCCCGCTGTCAGACCTGCTCAAACCGACCATCGACGAGCTGACCATGATCGCCTCCGGCGGTGCCCTGGAAGCAGGCGTGCCCACCGGGTTCATCGACTTAGACAAGCTCACCAACGGCCTGCACGCAGGGCAGATGATCATCGTCGCGGCGCGTCCCGGCGTGGGTAAGTCCACACTGGCGCTGGACTTCATGCGTTCGTGTTCCATCCACCAGGGGAAGACCTCCGTCATCTTCTCGCTGGAGATGAGCGCATCAGAGATCATTATGCGCATGCTCTCCGCCGAAACGGAGATCAAGCTGTCCGCGATGCGCTCGGGCCAGATGGAGGAGCGCGACTGGGAAAAGCTCACCCAGCGGCTCACCGAGATTCAGGACGCCCCGCTGTTCATCGACGACTCGCCCAACCTCACCATGATGGAGATCCGCTCCAAGGCCCGCCGATTGAAGCAGCAGCACGGCCTTGACCTCGTGGTGGTGGACTACCTCCAGCTGATGAGCTCCGGCAAGAGGGTCGAATCCCGCCAGCAGGAGGTCTCGGAATTCTCCCGCCACCTGAAGCTGCTGGCCAAGGAGCTCGAGGTCCCGGTCATCGCGATCTCCCAGCTCAACCGTGGCCCGGAGGCCCGCACAGACAAGCGCCCGCAGCTCGCCGACCTGCGCGAATCAGGCTCTCTCGAGCAGGACGCCGACATGGTGTTCCTGCTCTACCGACCGGACTCCCAGGACCGCGACGACGAGCGAGCCGGCGAAGCCGACATCATCGTGGCGAAGCACCGCGGCGGGCCCATCGACACCATCCCGGTGGCGCACCAGCTGCACTACTCCCGCTTCGTCAACATGGCCCACGGTTAGCCCGGGTATTCCCCGACGATGTTGATGAGCGGGTGCCAGGTGCCGAAATCCCCGCTGACGTGGTCTAAGCGGTAAGCCACGTACGGGTCGTTGTCCGGCCCGGAGCAGCTCAGGGTATCGCCGGCAGAGCCTACGCTGCACCGCAGGTCGTAGGCGCCACCGGTGGCTGGGCTGACCACGCCGAAGAGCTCAGTGAACGGCACGGACGTCACCCCCGGTTTATTGCTCCAGGCGTACTCCGCGCTGATTGCATGCGGGTAAACGGCAGCCGCGAAGTCGCACGAAGTGCTGCCGCCGACGGAGATCGTCGCCCCCTCCGGAGTGGTTCCGCATTCCCCGCCAATTTGGCCTTGATGCGCGGGGTCAAGGGAGAGGGCACCGACGGCTGGCCCTGACGCCGGATCTTCGGCAATACCTTCGGTGGATTCCTCAGCAGGTGCGGGGGCGGCCGAAGGGACGTCGTCACGCGGCTGCTCTGAAGCCTCCACCCACGATGTCTCGGTCACGTACACCACCTCCGGCTCGGAAGTGGAACACCCTGCAAGGATGAGCGGAGAAATGAGAGCAACAACGGCAGCGGCGCGGCGCATTCACGGTCCTTCTTTCAATCGGGGACACCGCGATCCTACGCAAGGTTTGCTTGCCCTTTGCTCAGTTAGGCATGGCTTTCCAACGGTGACACGCTGCGAAAACGGGTTTATGATCCAACATCACAACCCAAAAGCAGATAAGGAGAAAGCCATGACCGTGCGTTCCATCAACGGCCCAGCCGCGTGCGCCAGCACGGTGGCGAAGCTCGACCCGAGCATCACCGTCGCTAAGACGGGGGAGAACACCCTGCTGCTCAACCTGCCGCGCAGCATCGAGGAGATCGACAAGGCGACGGCCGATACGTCGCTGAAGGCCCGTTTTTCGCGGCTGTTTGCTTAGCGACGGCGCGTTCCGTCGCTACCCAATCGCCACACCACGCTGCTCAGGCAGCGTGAACGCGGCTGCGCACGCCAGCGCAAAGGCGGCGGCGAAGACGCCGAATACGGCGGTAGCACCGCCGAACGCGAGGACGGGCGGGACAATGAGCGGCGCCAGGATGGAGCCGATACGGCCGAACGCCGCTCCCGCGCCAGTGCCCGTGGCCCGGACTGAGGTGGGGTACAGCTCAGGGCCGACGGCGTAGAGCGCGCCCCAGGCGCCGAGGTTGAAGAAGCTGAGCAGGCAGCCAGCCGCGATGATCTGCCACTCGGCGCTTGCCATACCGTAGGCGAAGGCGGATACGGCGGAACCCGCCAAAAACGCCGCGAGGGTGATGCGGCGGCCCCAGACCTCGATGAGCCACGCGGCGGCGAAGTACCCCGGCAGCTGGGCGAGGGTGATAATCAGCGTGAAGGTGAACGAGCGCACGAGCGAGAATCCCTGTTCCACCAGCAACGACGGGATCCAGATGAACGCCCCGTAGTAGGACAGTGAAACGCAGAACCAGACTGTCCAGAAGGCGGCGGTGCGGGCCCGCAGATCTGGCCCCCAGATGCCGCCCCGGATAGTCTCCTCCCGTGGCGGCTGGCTGGTGTCGTACTCGGCTGGGGCGGCCTCCGCTTCGAACGAGCGCACAATCTGCTCGGCTTCCTCGTGTCGGCCGGCTGATTCCAAGAAGCGCACAGATTCGGGCAGGCCCATGCGCACATAGATGGCGTAGATCGCCGGCACAGCGCCGAGCGCGAAACCCCAGCGCCAACCGTTGTCGTGTTGCGCCACCACAAAGGTGCCGATGACGGCGGCCATGATCCAGCCGACGGCCCAGAACGCCTCCAGCAGCACAACCATCCGCCCGCGGACCTTGCGCGGGGAAAACTCGCTGACCAACGTCGAGGCCACAGGTAGTTCCGCGCCCAAGCCCAGCCCCACGAGGAAGCGGAACACCATGAGGGAAGCCACGGACCATGCGAGCGCGGACGCGCCGGTGGCGAGGCCGTAAAGCAAGAGCGTGGCCGCGAACACCTGGCGTCGTCCGATCTTGTCTGCCAGGAGACCGCCGAGCGAGGCACCGATGGCCATGCCGATAAAGCCCACCGAGGCGATCCACCCGGTGGTGGTTTTGTCCAAGTCCCACTGCACGGCAAGCGCCGCCACGATGAAGGACACCAGGCCGATGTCCATGGCGTCGAGGGCCCAGCCGATGCCGGAGCCGACGAGGAGGCGCTTGTGCTTGCCGGTGGCCGGGAGGCGGTCGAGGCGCTCGGTGCGGGTGAGCTGCTCAGCAGAGGTCATGCCGGGGAGTGTAAAACGCGGAGCCCCGCTTACTCCGCGTTAATTTCACCGGCCGCGGATTGAAACGCGCGCAGACGCAGCGAGTTGGACACTACGAACACGGAGCTGAACGCCATGGCGATACCCGCGAGCATGGGGTTGAGGAAGCCGAGCGCCGCCACCGGGATGAGGACCACGTTGTAGGCGAACGCCCAGAACAGGTTGCCCTTGATCGTCTTCAGCGTCTTGCGGGACAGCCGGATCGCGTCCACGGCGGACATCAGCGACGAGTGCATCAGCGTGATGTCGGACGCCTCGATGGCCACGTCGGTGCCGGCCCCCATCGCCATGCCGAGGTCCGCCTGGGCCAGCGCAGCCGCATCGTTCACACCGTCGCCGACCATCGCGACCTGGTGGCCCGCCTCCTGCAGTTGCTTGACCACGTCAACCTTCTGTTCCGGCAGCACACCTGCGGTGACGTTGGCGGGGTCGATGCCCACCTCGACCGCAATGGCTTCTGCGGCGCCTTGGTTGTCGCCGGTGAGCAGGTGCGGGGTCAGGCCGAGCTCCCGCAGGCGGGCCACAGCATCGGCGGAGTCCTCCTTCACCGTGTCGCGCACCGCGATCACACCGGCGACGGCACCGTCGACCTCCACGGCGACGGCTGTCGCGCCACCCTGCTCGGCCGAGTCAAATTCGCCCGCCAGGGCGCCGAGGTCGCCGGTGGGGCGGCCGACGTGGACGAGGGAGTCGTCGATACGCGCGGTCGCTCCGCGGCCCGGGAGGTTCTCAAAGCCGGTGGATGCGGGCACCGAGTCGGCCGCGGCAACGATGGCGCGAGCGATTGGGTGCTCGGAGCTGGCCTCCACGCCAGCGGCAAGACGCAGCACTTCGTCCTCGGTAAACCCGGAGGCCGCGGCCACGGAGGCCACACCCATCTGGCCGGTGGTCACAGTGCCGGTCTTATCCATCACCACGGCGTCCACCTGGCGGGTCGATTCGAGCACGTCCGCGCCCTTAATCAGCAGGCCCAACTGCGCGCCGCGGCCGGTGCCCACCAGGATCGCGGTCGGGGTCGCAAGACCCAGCGCGCACGGGCAAGCGATGATGAGTACGGCCACGGCGGCGGTGAAGGCGTCGTCGACCGCGTTGCCCAGCAGCAAGTGCACCACCAGTGTGACCAGCGCGGCCACGATCACCGTCGGCACGAATACGCGCGAGATCCGGTCGACCAGCCGCTCGACCGGAGCCTTGCCGGCTTGGGCGTCCTTGACCAGCTTGCCCATCTGCGCCAGCGTGGTCTCGGAGCCGACGCGGGTGGCCTCCACAACCAGGCGTCCGGAGGTGTTCAGGGTTGCACCGGTCACAGGATCGCCCTCGCCCACTTCGACGGGAACGGATTCGCCGGTGAGCATGGATTCGTCGATAGCCGAATGCCCCGAGATCACTCGTCCGTCCGTGGCGATCTTTTCGCCAGGGCGCACGACGAATTGGTCGCCGACCGTCACCTGGGCAATGGGCACGCGGACCTCTTTGCCGTCGCGGATCACGGCGGCGTCCTTCGCACCCATGTTCAGCAGTTCACGCAGCGCCTCGGAGGACTGGCCCTTCGCGCGGGTCTCAAACCACCTGCCGAGCAGCAGGAACGTGATCACCACACACGCGGTTTCGAGATAGATCGGCTCGCCCGGCGGTCCGATAAACAGCGCCCAGACCGACCAGAGGTACGCAGCTGTCGTGCCGAGCGTGATCAGCGTGTCCATCGTCGCCGCGCCGTGCTTCAGATTCACCCACGTCGCGCGGTGGAACACGGCGCCACCCGCGAAGTACACGAGCGTTGTCGCTGCGAGTGCGGCGAATTCCCAGTTTTCAAACTGCAGCGCCGGGATCATGCTCACCAGCACCACCGGCAGCGAGACCAACGCCGACCAGATCGTGGTGTCCTTGAGTTTTTCGGCCTCTTCGTCGCGGGCCTCGTCCAAAGCATCGCTTGACGACGACACCTCGTCCCCCGCAGCCTCATCCCGCATCTCGAAGGCGTCATAGCCGGCGTTGCGGACTTCGTCGATAAGCGATTGCGGAGTCGCGGATGCAGGGTCGTAGGAGACGGCGGCGGTTTCCGTGGAGTAGTTCACGGTGGCGTCAACGCCGTCGAGTTTGTTCAATTTGCGCTGGATGCGCGACGAACACGACGAGCAGGTCATCCCTGTCACGCCGAGTTCGATGTGTTCAAGCGCCGCGGGAGTTTGGGTCATGGTCTCACCATATACCTGCGGTCAAGACCCCTACTGGGCCAGCTTGTAGCCAGCCTCCTCAACGGCAGCTGCGATGTCGGTATCGGCGTAACCCTCGCCGTCCACGACAACGTTGCCGGAGGCGTGGTCGGCCTTCACGCCGGTCACGCCTGCGATCTCGGAGATCTCTTCTTGCACGCTCAACTCGCAGTGCCCGCAGGTCATACCCTCAACCTGGAATGTGCGCTGTGCCATGATTGCCTCCTTGGGGCTCAGTAGTGAAGTTCGTATCCCGCGTTTACCGCGGCGAGGCGGACATCTTCGTCGGTGAAGATGAATCCGACAACAGTAAGGATGCCCTGTTCGATGTCGATGTCAACCTCGTGTGCGCCCTCGACCATCGACAGTTCGTCGGCAAGCGATGCGACAGCCACTTCATCGTCCGGACCCGAAATGCGGTAGGTCTTCGTCATGGCTGTTGAGCGCCTCCTTAAAGCAGCCCGTGCGCGGGGATGGAATACAGCAAAATTGTTAACGTTGTATTTGAAACAATCCCCCAGACAATAACCCAATGCCATAAGGAGCGAAACCTTGAGCACTATCGATGTAACTGAAGACACCTTCCAGGAAACCATCACCAAGGACGGCATCGTGTTTGTCGACGCATGGGCTGACTGGTGCGGCCCGTGCAAGCAGTTCGCCCCGACCTACGAGAAGGCGTCCGAGAAGCACACCGACGTCACCTTTGCCAAGCTCGATACCGAGGCGAACCAGCAGCTCGCTGCCGCGCTCGAGATCCAGGCGATCCCGACGCTGATGGCCTTCCGCGACGGCATCATGCTCTTCCAGCAGGCGGGCGCTATGCCGCCGGCCGCGTTCGACGATGTCATTCAGCAGGTGAAGGACCTCGACATGGACGACGTCCGCCGCCAGATCGCCGAGCAGAACGCCGGTCAGGAGTAGTCCTTCACGGTATCAAGCGCCCGCCAGCCGGGCGCTTTTTTCATGCGTACACTTGCTTAACGACGAAACCCCCGACGGAAGGACACCCCATGGCGAACCCGTTTACCAAGGGTTGGAAGTACCTGATGCAATCCTTCGACTCCAAGATCGACCAGAACGCGGACCCGAAGGTGCAGATCCAGCAGGCGGTCGACGCGGCGAAGAAGCAGCACCAAGAAGTTTCGCAGCACGCCGCGAACATCATCGGCAACCGCAACCAGCTGCAGATGAAGCTCGAGCGCCTGATCAAGTCCCAGGAGGACCTGCAGAACAAGGCACGCACCGCCCTTTCCGCCGCGGATAAGGCCACCGCCGCCGGCGATGCGGACAAGGCGCAGCAGTTCAACTCCACCGCCGAGGTCATCGCAACGCAGCTGGTTTCCGTCGAGCAGGAGCTCGAGCAGACGAAGCAGGCCTACGCGTCCGCCGAGCAGGCCGCCAACGAGGCCCAGGCGAAGCAGAAGGAGTCCGAGGCGCGCCTGAAGGAACAGATGGCGCAGGTCTCCCAGCTGGAATCCCAGTTGAACCAGGCCAAGATGCAAGAGCAGACGGCCGCGACCATGGATTCCATGAACCAGTTCAACTCCGACGACGTGCCCACCCTTGACGGCGTGCGCGACAAGATCGAGCGCCGCTACGCCAACGCGCTGGGCCAGCAGGAGCTGATGAAGGACTCCATGACCGATCGCATGGCCGAGATCGAGTCCGGCACCTCCGACGTCGCCGCCGCGAGCCGCCTCGACGAGATCCGCGCGTCCATGGGTGGCGAACTCGAGTCCGGTGCCTCTGGTGCTGCTGCCTCTGCCGACCGCCAGATCGAGGCGGGTTCGGACGACGCTCTGGCTGATGCCGAGGCGTACATCAAAGACGAGGAAAATAGCGACAACGACCGGTAGTTTCTCGCGGTAGTTTCCTCACCGACAGCAAAAAGTTCCACGACTCCAACCAGGAGCGTGGAACTTTTTGGTTTCGGGTGCGGCGTTTTCTGGGGAAATCGAGCTAGCTTGCCCCGACAGCGGAAGAAAGTTCCCCGCCTGGGAACTTTTTCCGAGGGGCTGAGCAGTCTAGTCCCGCTGGATGTTAATCAGCACGCCGCGGATGCCGGAGTGGAACCCGTCGCGAAGGTTCACGCGCTGCGTCTCGGTCAGCGTGTATTCGTGCAGCGTTTCGCAGGCGAACTGCAGCAGCGGTCGGTCGATCTCCGGCGGCAGCCCGCCACCGGACAGCAGGTGGGCGCTGTCGCGCTGCTCCATTGTCGCGGCGTTTTCAAACCACCAGGAGGCGTATTGCTGCCCCACGTCGTAGGGGGTTTGGAAGCCGGCGGAGGTCCAGACTTCCTCCGGCAGAGGCACGTACCGGCTGCGGAGTTTGCGGCGCGGCGCCATCATCGACGGTTTCGGTGCGGGCTTCGGGCCTGGCTTGGGCGCCTCCGCGGAATCGGCGCCCGGTTTTGGTGCGGCGGGCGCTGCGGGGTCCGCCGGTTTCGGCGCGGGCGCAGTCTGGGGTGCCTCGGGCTTCTTTTCACTGGAGACCCGCTGGTTGCCCGGCTTGTTGGACTCGTTGTTCGCTTCGACCTGCGCCTCGGAAGGCTCGTCAAGTTCAGGTTCCTCCGGGGCCTGGGTGCGCTGCTGCGCCACCGGCGCGCCGACAATGTCGGACGGCTTCGGGGTGGGCTTTTCCTCCGAGGTCCCCGAAGAGGTGCCCGCAGAGGCCTGCTCGGCAGGGGCGTCCGGGGCGGACTCCGGCGCGGACGCTTCCGCGCTTTCCTGGCTCAGTGGCTCTGGACCGAAGCCGGGCACGGTGGTGGGGCCGTTGGCTTCGTCGAGCGGGGTGGCGTCGTTAAGCGGGCGCTCCCTGATGGACGGCGGCAGCGGCCCCTCGAGCACTTGCAGCCGCATGGCGTCGGCGAAGTCTTCGCGCGGGTCGAGGATGGTGGTGCTGTCGCACGCGTGGCGCAGGGCGGAGGACATGGAGTCCCAGCCGAAGCCGTAGAGGTGCATGCGAGTGCCGTGGCGGGTGACTTCTTCGACGCCGGGGATCATGTCGGCGTCGCCGGAGACGAGGACGAAGTCGGTGAATTTCTCGCTCAGGCCGTTGACTACAAGGTCTGCGACGAGGCGGGTGTCCACGCCCTTTTGGGTGCGCCGCTCGCCCCATTCGATCAGTTGGCCGGTGCGCAGTTGTACGCCGTCGCAGGTGCGCAGCGCGCGCTGGTAGCGGTGCGGGCCCGAATCGGGGATGCCGTCGTACCAGAACTGGCGGTGGATGGGTTGATGGAGTTGGTTCGTGATCATGTCGCCGAGGGTCGTGACAACCTCCGGCAGGTCGATTTCTAGTTGAGCTCGTGCGCCGATTTCCCACGAGTTGTAAAAGCTCGCGAGCAGGTAAGACGTGTCGACGAACACCAGTGTGCGTTCAAGCATGGCTCCTAAATTCCGATTCTTTTCGTTACTAAGTTGATTTTCACGCCCCATCTTGCCTGATTTTGCGCGCTCGTTCCATGTCCTCCCTTGCAGCTGTGCTTCACCCGTGATAGTTAGTTGGTTACTCGAGTAACTAACCAACTAACAGGGATGAGGGCTTATGAATTCCGACGCCGAGCCGCTGTTCGT
>ERZ1029884.150-NODE-150-length-14539-cov-5.969898_pt1 | contig 14539 bp, 7 predicted proteins | sample MGYA00519233_ERZ1029884 | MGnify/ENA primary metagenome ERZ1029884 (study PRJEB33666, sample SAMEA4610931) | skin metagenome | biome: Human-associated habitat; feature: Malodor aspect; material: skin | place: Philippines | collected 2015-08 ...
AGTCATTATAATGATGTTGATTATGCGTATGTATCTGATCTTAAAGATACGGAAAAACAAGCATTAAACAACAATCAAATTCCATCTTCTATTAAAACAGATCATAAAAAAATATCACCTTATGATTTTTTAAGAGAATTTGATAAACAATCATTTAACGATTATAATAATATGGCAAAAAATGATGTGTTATATATTGAATCAAATGGTGGTTATTATATATTTAAAATAACTGACATCAAAGATGGGTATACAAAAAATGATTTAAGTAAAGATATTAAAAATGATCAATCATTTTTTGAAACACCTGATATTGAGAAAAAATTATATAAAAATGTAGCATCATATGCTGATAAACATAAAGATATATTAAGATTCAATAAACAGTTTGAATATAGTGCATTTACAAAAGGCGTAAATGAACTTGTAAACCAAGAAGGGAGTGAAAAGTAGTCATTATTAAGTTAATGACTACTTATACATATGGAAAATCAAATTAAAACACCTTTATTAGATATGTATGCTGAAGAAATGGGTACAGATTTATCATATGATGTTATTGGTCGTAAAAATGAATTAAAATCATTAGACGCTAATATGCAACGACCTCGTATGAACTCGATTTTATTATTAGCTCCGGCTGGTGCTGGTAAAACAGCCATTGTTGAAAGTTGGGCAAGACATCGTGTTAATGAAATACAAACATTTAATGTTGATTTAGTATCTATGGGTGCTCAAGGTGAAAATGAATTTGCAGCTAGAATTAAAGCATTAGTAGAAGAAGTTATAAAATTAAATGAACAGTCATCTAGACAAATGTGTTTGTTTATAGATGAGGTTCATATGTTAGGTATGCCAAACTACGCTGTTGGTTTAGAGTCTTTAAAGCCGGCAATGGCTCGTGGTGCAATTAAGTTAATTGGAGCAACAACCGATGAAGAATATGTTCAACATATTCAAGGAAATCAGGCTCTTGATCAACGTTTTCAAAGATTTAATGTTTCTGAACCATCTGATAAAATTGTGTTTAAAATTTTAAAAGATATGTGGATGAAAGAAATTCCAAATGTTAAATTTAATCCTGATTTAGCAAATACAATTATTGAATATGGTCGATTCTTCCCAGCTGATTCTCAACCACGTAAATCAATTAGGTTGTTAGATGATATGATCGGATGGCATCGATCTCAAGGTATTCCAGTTAATGAACGTTTATTAGATAACAGAATATATGAAACAGCAGGTGTTAATCCAAAATGGAAAGTTAATATCGATAGTTTAATGGATATAGTTAAATCTCGTGTTAAAGGTCAACCATATGCGGTTCAACAAATTGAAGGTAGTTTAAATGTTGCAGTTGCAGGTCTTTCAGATCCTAAAAGACCAATGGGAACATTTATGTTTACAGGTACAACAGGGGTTGGTAAAACAGAACTTGCAAAAGCAATGGCTCAAGGTTTATTTGGATCAGAAGATCATTTAATACGTTTTGATATGTCAGAGTTCAAAACAAGAGAGTCAGTTGATTTATTTAGATATTCAATAGCAGATAAAATTAATAAAAAACCGTATGCAGTTGTGTTACTTGATGAGATTGAAAAAGCAGATCCAAACGTTGTCGATTTATTATTACAAATCACTGATGATGGTCGTTTGAGTAATAGATTTAATCGTCAAGTTACATTTAAAAATGCATATATTATTTTGACAACAAACGTAGGTCATGAAACATATAGAGAGGCTTATGAACAAGGAAAATCATTAACTAAATTGTTAAACTTGGTACAATCTACGTTAGAAAAGAAATTTAGACCTGAAATGTTAGGTCGTATTGATGCTATCGTTCCATTTAACCCATTAACTAAAAGTGTTCGTTCAGAAATTGCTGAAACAAGACTTACTGAATTCGCCCAACGTTTGGCAAATGAATTCAATATTCAATTCAGACTCACTGAACGGGTACGAAATTTCATTGCTCATGAGAATGTAAATCGTAGTACATCTAGTGGTGGTGGTCGTGATTTAAATAGACGTATCAAAAAAACGTTATATGTCCCTGTTGCTGAATTAATAAATAGAGAACCAAATGTTGCCGAGTTACAATTGGATGTATATGGGGATATGATAATAGAAAATAAACAACGTCGTATTAGTAATGCATGGCTTGGTGTTTCAGAATATTTTGTTCATTTAGAAGATGGTTCTTATGTTAAGTATGAAGGTACTTCGAAAGAGAAAATTGAAGCTACTAGTTCAGATGCAATAACAACTGTTTTATCAGAAGAAGAATATAGTCACCATAAAGATAAATTACAAAAGTTAATAAATAAAAATCGAAAACAAAAACAGCTTAAAGAAGATTGATGATAATCAACAAATCACACTGAATTTGTGGTAAAATATTCTACGACTTATAAATATAGAAAGGTGGTTGTTTTGAGTTGGAAAAGAAGGGTTTCACTATTTTTCAAAAAATGTTCATGTCGATATTATTAGTATTATCTTTATTTGTAATATCGGATATATCTTTAAATACATTCCAACCAAATTCACATACGGCTCATGCTGCTCCGGGTGAAGGTTATACTGGAACGGCAGATTCAGATAAAGAAGCCAAAAAAGAAAAGGATAAAGAAGAAAATAAAGATAAGGAAAAAGATAAAAAAACGGAAAAAGATAACAAGGATGACAAGAAGGATGATGGAGATAAAAAAGAATCATCTGATGGCGATTCTGAAGGCAAAAAGAAAAAAAGTAGTGATGGTGAAGAGGAAAAAAATGATGAAGATATGTCAAGATCATATGCGTCATTTATCTTTGATAGCACAGATGAAAACCAAGCTATTTTCTATTTTGCATCAGATGCTCCAAATGGATCACCTTCTGTCGAAACTGTAGTCAATTATGCAGCTCATCATGAGAAATTGAATAAACTTCAAAAAGGTACCAGTATGATAAAAGAATTCGCTGGTGCAGAGGATAAAGATAAATTCACAAGACGTGGTGGTGAAGGTGTTAAATATGCTACGTTTTTAAAAACATTACATGATTGGAATTTATATCATACATATACTAACCAAATTGAAGTTGGTGCAGGTGTTTTAGGTAAACTATTTGTAGCAGCGTACGGTGGTTTTTTATTAGGTCTTGTATGGTTAGCTAAAATGTTGGATCAATTATTAATTTTATTTGCACATTTAGTTCAAAGATTAAATATATTCACATATTTAGCTCCTAATGGTAAGTTACCTGATGATAGTATGATTAAAGGATTACAACCATTATTAGATCTTTTCCATGGAGCAAGTCAAATTGCAATGATTATATTAGCATTAGGTTTAGCATTTGCAATGTTAATTACACTTATGGGTGTAGGTAAAGCATCTCAAAGTAAAGGTAAATATTTTTTAAGTTCATTCACTAAAAAAATGATTCAAGCGTTTGCTATTATTGGATTACCATTTATGATGGCTGGATTTTTTGCAGCATTTGCAGATGCTATTTTACAAGGTGAAAATCCTGATAAAGAAGGAACTACATATATCAAGAGTTCAATTAAAGATATTCCGAAAAATTATATTGTAGATACTGAAGGTTGGGTTAATCATAGTATTAAAACGGCTGCGGATCCTGATAATGTTAATAAACCACAAATGAATGATGGTTATGTTTTAATTCGTCCTAAAGGTACACCTGAATCAGGTCGTCAATCTGTACTTAAAAATTATCCTAGTCCAGATTATGTTAAAAGAATTAATACTCTTGGTGGAAATAAAGTTACGGGTGAAGAATTATTAAATAAATGGAGAAATGCTGATACATTTACTCCTAATGATTTAGATTCTATGTATCAAATTTCTAAGAAAGATAAAAAATCTTGGTTTGATAAAGATGAAAAACGTTTATTCCAATTTAAATTGGCTCCAGAATCAGATAAAGTTAAAGTGTTCTCTGGTAAAGATGGCGTAATTAGTTTAGATTTAAATGAAGTTTCTATTAGATCAGCATCTCTTGCTGGTAATTCAGCATTTGGTGTGTTCTTAAATGGTGCATTAATGGGTATTCAAATGACATGTACAGTATATGTCGCATTAGCATTAATGTTCTCAATATTTGCTGGTGCATATAAGAGTATCATTACAATTGCAACTAATATTTCATTAGCTCAATTAGGTTCTATGAAGCGTTTAGTTGCTGTGTTTGCAGCTTTCATTATGTTAGTTGTAACATTCTTTACATCTATTTTATTAATTAGTTTATATACATCTTTAACAGCAGGTTTAACAAGTTCAATTACAAAATCTGTTGAACAAGCGTTACCAAAAGATACATCAGGTGTAATGCAACATTTCATTAGTGCATTTATTAGTGCTTTCATTTATTTATTTGGTGTAACAATTGTTTTCAAAATGCGTCATGCTATTGTTCAAGGTGTTCAAGAATTCTTTACAAACATCATGAATGCAATTGGTTTAGATATCAGTGGTAAACATTCTGGTGTTAAACATCCAGCTGCAAATGCAATGGAAGGCATTGCGGATGCAAGTGATGATGGAGAAGGATTTGGAAGAGCAGGTGTTGCTGCTACTTCAGCCGGAGTTGGAGCTATGGGTATGTCAGCTGCAAAAGGATTAACTGATAAAGATAAAAGTGCTTCTGAAAAAGCAAAAGATGCATTTAAAGCAGGTTCTAATGCATTTGCAAGTAAAGCATCTGGTCAATTAGCATCTTATGCTAATGATAAAGATAACCAAAATTTAACTGGTCGAATTGCTGGTCAATTAAGTGAAGGTATCGATGCCATGAATGATAAAATTCAAAATGGTAATGAGGATGATGTTATCGAAGCTCAAGAAAAAGCAACAGACGATGCTGATAAAAAAGTTAGTGATGCTGAAGCTGCTAGACAAAAACTTGATGAACTTAAAGATAAACGTGATGAAGCTGAGGCAAATGATGCATCTCAAGAAGAACTTGAAGCAATGGACGCTAAAATTGCAGATCAACAAGACAAAGTTAATGAATTAGAAAAAGATGAAGCTGATGCAATTAAGGATATGAATAAAACAGGAGCAGCTCAAGAATTAGCAAATGAAAGTGCTGAACAAACAGACCAAGACAGAAAAGATGCGGAACAAGCACTTGCTAAAGCAGAACGTGATTTAGAAGATCTTGAAAATGAACGTGAAATGGCAGAAGCTAATGGTGCAACTCAAGAAGAATTAGATGATATGGATAAAGAAATTGAACAAGCTCGTAATAGAGTAGACGATGCTCAAGAAAAACTTGACATGATTAATAATCGTGGAGATGGTGTTATCGATAGTAATAACATCAATGATCAAGAAAATGACGTATTAGCTAATAAACAAAATGAACGAGATAAAAAAGCAGCATTAGATGAAGCTATGGAATCTGGTAACTTATCTCAAAATGAAGTTAATGAAATGAAAGATATTGCAGATAGTTATAGTACAGAGTTAGAAAATCAAGATAAAGAATTATCTAATGATTTATCAAATGAAAAAGAAAAATTAGCAGCGATGAACCGTGTTGGTGAAAATGGTCAAAGTTTCACTCAAGATGATATTGACGCTCAAGATAAAGCTGTTGAAGCAGCATCTCAAAACTTATCAGATAAAGAAAATAAACTTCAAGACTTGAAAAATAGTAATGCTTCTAAAGATTCTATTAAAAAAGCTGAAAAAGAAGTTAATGATGCTAAAGAAACACTTGCTAACGAGCAAGAAATTCAAAATGCAATGAAAGATGCGTCATTTGATAATGCAGATAGAAGTGTTCAAGAATCGCATGTTAATGCATTAGCTAAAGATCATAAAGCAGCTCAACAACGTGCAGAAAACTTAAAACAACAAAAAGCAAATGGTGGTAATGTTTCTGATAGTGAAATTGAAGCTGCTGAAAATGAAGCGATTGCTCTTAAATCACAACATGCGTCTGCAAAGTCAATGTTAAATAATATGCAAGCATCTAATAATGGAAAAGCATCAGCAATTACTCCTAAAATGGTAAATCAACAAAAAGCTTATGTTTCAGATTTATCATCACAAGTGAATGCTCAAAAACAACGTATAGCTGATCTTAAACAACGTCAAGCCAGTGGTGAAAACATTAGTCAAAGTACAATTAGTCAGGCTGAAAAAGGTCTTCAAGCAAAACAAGCTAGACTTAATACAGCAAATAATTTACTTTCAACAATGCAATCTAAACAACAAAATGCTGGTAAAGTTACAAGTCAAGCAATGGCTGCAAGTGGAGCAAGAGTTCAACGTATTGAAAAAGCACAAGAACAAGCACAACAACGTTATAATAATTTAGTTGAACAACAAAAAAATGGTATTAGCGTTTCTCCACAAAAAATGCAACAAGCTAAAGCTGATTTAGATACTGCAAACAGATCATTAAATACTGTTAAATCTATTCAAAATGGATTAACAGCTCAACGATTAACAGGTGGATCAGTCAGTCAAGATCAAATTAAAAACCAAACTCAAGCTGTTTCTAGTAAATCAGCGGCTTTAAATAAAGTTCGACAAGCTCGTTCTAATATGAAAGAAGTTGGAAATGCTAATAAAATGTCTAAGACAATGATGACAAACATGAGCCAAGCATCTAGAATTGTTAAACAAAGTAGTGCGAAAGCAGTAAGTGATGCAAATAATGCTGTAAGTAAGCAACAAGCTATTCTTAATAAAGTTGAAAGTGACTATAATAAACCAAATAGTCGTGTAACAACTAAACAATTAAGAAAAGAACAACTTAAATTACAAAACTTACAAAATGCTGCGGATCAAGCTCAAGCTAAAGATAGAGGCGTGACTCAAACATCTAAATCTATTAATAGAACAGGTCGTCAAATGAAACAAAATATCACACAAGCATCTAAAGATTATAAACTTGCACAAGCTAAGAAAAAACGTAGTTATAGCGAGTTAACTCGTCTTGGTAGATCAGGTGGTATTAATTCATCTAGCATCAAAGATATTCAACAAAAATTAGCAGATGATCGTTCTAGATATGAATCTGATAGTAGTGTTAATAGAGAAGCCTATAAAAAACATAAACAAAATGTTATTAAACAAGCTGATATAAAACGTCATGATTCATCTCGTGTTAGACGTGGTCGTAAACGTACTGGAACAAGTAATGAGTATTGGAAATAAGTGACTAAATTGTCACAGAAGATAGTCTTTAATAAAGACTATCTTCTTTTTTTTAATTTTTTTTTTAAAATGACTACATAAATCAAATAGCTTGTGATATAATAAATTCAGTCATAAATAAGAAACCAGTCAATTAGGGTTTCACAAGCGATTCAATTATTATGACGTGTTTTTTATACATATTCCGAATCGCTTTATTAATTATAATTAATAAAGGAAGAGAGGGTTTGCCAAATGGTGGATTTAATGCAACAAATCGATCTATCATCGATTGGTCATGTGGCTCAACATGCTATTGATATGAATGGTTGGTCAGTTGACTCATTCTTAACAAATTTAGGTACTAGTTTAAAACGTTGGGCTGGTCGTATCATGACTGTAATTGGTATTGTAGCGATCATCGTAGCTGTTTGGTTCGGTTTCAAAATTGTTACTGACAAACAACAACGTGGTAAATGGATTGTGGACTTCTTAATCGCTTTGACATTCGCAGGTTTATTCTTAACAGGCGGATACGCATTATTCAAAAGCATGTCTGGCGGTATTAGTAGTTCAGTTAAAGATATGGGTAGATAACCAAATTAATAAAATAGAACGAACGTATATGAGACGATTTAATTATCGTCTCTTTTTTTTTTATTTAAGCTAAAACATTGTAAGAACCTTGTAAAAATGTTGTAAAAACACTACCATTTTTTTATAGTTTTCACTAGAATTAAATGATATACTTATATTGTATTTTTATTTTATTAATTTTTTGGAAGTGAGGAATTAAATTATGCCAACTCTTGACATTAAAAGTCTTAATCAAAGTGAACCATTGACTTTGTATAGTAAATTAGACATGAATGTAAAAATGGGTGAATCATTTGCCACATCGAAATTGTCTACAGATAATGGTACATATTATTTATTAGGTGGATTAGAAGTTAATAATTTAAACACTTCTAGTTTATCAGAAGAAACAATGGGACAATTAATTAATGCATTAGAAAGTGACAAAATAGGATATGCCGTCTTTCCGGGAGATCAGCGTAAAGGTCAATTACCTTTAGTTTTAGATTCAAAGGCAAGAGCTTATATTGAAACAGCGTTACCTGAGCTTGTTACAAATAAATATGTAAATTGGTATATTTATAAATTACCAAGTAATATTGATCCTGATGATAATGAACAAGCAAGCTCTCAAGTTGTATTAAAAGATAGTGATTCTGAAGATAAGTTAGTTGTGTCATTTAATGATATCCATCCTTATTTAGCATCTCATGGTTTCGTTGAAGATAATGGTGAAGATGATTTAACGATTGATGATATGAAGTTTGAAGAGAAAAAAGAAGTAAATCTAGAGGATGAAGTTCCAGTTGATTATCGAAATGATATGATTTTAGATACTGATAATGCTGGTAATCATGATTATAAAAATGAAGATAATGAATCAGATGATACTTTACAAAATGAAGTAGATACTGATCAAAATTCTGATGAGGATGCTGATTTTGATGAGATCTTTGGTGGACCTGATATTGATGAAAATGACAATGAAAATAATGAAAAATCATCTGATGAAGATGAAGGTCTTGAGCCGGAAGAGACGGAAGAAACAGAAACTAATCAAAATGAAGATGTTAATCCAGAAAATTATCCAGAAGCAATTGAATCAGAAGATGAAACGTCAACAAATGAACTTGATAATGATCCATTAGGTTTAAATGAAGAATTAGAAGATGAAGATTTTGAAGAAACAAATGTTCCGATTGACATCAATGGTGATGAATTAGTTGATGAAAAAGGTAAAGCATATGAAGAAATACCAGAATCTTTACAACGTATTTTAGACTCAATCAAATTACCTCGAATCAAACATAAACCTAAAACAGGTCAATATGATGAAGTTGTAGAAACAATTAATGCAAAAGCTGATGAATATAATGATGCTATTTTACATGATGAAAATGAAATCAAAAATAAAATGATTCAATTATATCAAGCCAAAATGGCTCAATCATATAATGAAATCAAACAAAATATTGATGTTCATAATGGTGATGAGTTTATTAAAGATGGTTATAGTAAAATGCGTGATCGACAATCAGAAGTTGATGATAAATATGAGACGGAACTTTTAAATGAGAAGAATCGTTTACAAAATGAGTTTGAAACAGTGAAATATAAAGAATATGAAGAAGCTGTTTTAAAAACATTATTCCAAAAATTTACAGATGAATATTATTACGATTATGTTCAACGTCCATTAGATGAATTCGAAGAATCAATTAATGATAAAGCCTATAATGAAAAAGCTAGAATTGAAAATGAATGGGATGATTGGTTAGAAACTGTTGAAAAAGCAGCATATACAAATGATCAAAAACGAGCTGTGATTTCAATTTCAAAACAAGTTGAAGATTATATTAATAAATATAGACCAACAATTGATACGTATAGAAAAGATTTATCAGAATCATATAATCAAGGTATTATTCAAGAAATTCAACGAATCTCTATTGAAAAATCAACAGAAGCCTTACAAAAAGAAATGGCTAAGAAATACACAGATGAAAACTTAAAAGAAAAAGAAGATGAACTTAAAAAAGCAAAAGAAAGTTCATCAACGTCGCAAGAGGAAATTGAAAATTTACAAAAAGAATTGAATGAAATAAAATCAGAACTTCAATTGAAAAATGATGAGTTATTAAATGAACGTCGTCAAAAAGAAATGATGCGTGAAGATTTTGTATCTAGAGAACGAGACAAACAAGCATATTATAATAATATGGTTAATAATCAGTTTACAGTTCCGCCTAATTCAAATGTAGTTGCAACGCCGATGATGACTGATCAATCAAATGTAGTAACACCTACAGAACAAGCGAATACAAATGTTTTATCTGAAAAAGATCAACAAATCAAAGAACTTCAAGATACTATTCAAAAACAAAATGATGATGCGAAAAATGCTAAAAAAGAAAATAGTAAAAAATCTAAATGGGCTTTTGTGTTAGGTATTCCAGCAGGAGTAATTGCATTAAGTATTCTTGGTTCAACGATTGTTATGGATTATGCAAGCGATGATGATAAATCTCAAAATGAACCTAAAACTGAACAACAAGTTCAATCAACGCAATCTGATAATACTAAACAACGAAAAGATGATAGTGCTTCTAAATTACCAGTTGATAATTATAAAAAAGGTGATGTGATTAAAGGTGTTGAGTCACCTGATGGTAAAAAAGAAGATTTAGTTGTAGATGATTTAATGAAAGATGAAGATTCATTGTTAGTTCATAAAAAATCAGATTCAGATAAAGCATTAGATTATAGTAAAGATAAAGAGGATTATGAGTTTTATAGAGTACCGGTTCAAGGGTTTAAATAAAGGGGAGGAATTTAAATGGTAAATGCAGTCAAAGTATATAACGGTGATTTTGCAGATGCATCATTGGTTACACATGATGTATCAAAAGTAGATATTCAAGCAGCTCCTGTTTCAGATGGTGAACAAAAGCAAGAAGTTGAACAACATGATGTTAATTCACAAAATGAAACAAATGAAATAAAGACAAATGAGTCAGATCACGAGTTTACTCAAAATAGTCAATCTAGTGGAAGCAATATAAATAGTCAATCAATTCAAGATAACTCATCATATAATAATCATATTAATCAATATGATGGAAATGTTGATACTAATAGCAATGCTACAGCATCGAATATACAAGCATATTCAGTATCAAATGATTTACCAACCACAGGTTCATATAATGAACCTATGGATCCTTTTACGCCAATGTATTCCATATCAATAGGGTTATTAATGATAAGTGCTGTATTAATTAAAAAATCTGGAATATTAGATTAGGTTGGGTGATATTCGTGTCTAATACAGATGTTAGAAAAACGAAATTATATTTAGAATTACCTGAAGATATGAAACAAAATATAGCGTTAATTGCTGATTATCAAGGTGAATCACTAAGTAGTATTGTTAGATTTGCTATAAGAGATTATTGTAGAAAAGAAGAATTTAAAGAGGTGATGAACAATGCCAAGAAATCCTCTGAGTGATATTCGAAAAGAGGACTCGATTTACCAAGATGATCCGGCTAAAGCGAATACCAAGAGGGGTAATCAACATCAATTTGATCATAAAGCCTATGTCCGTAACAATATTATTGTTGCGGTTGCCGGCTTTATAATAGCTTATGGATTATTTGGTTATTTGTTTGGAATCATTTATATGATGATTCATAATATGATGGTTGATATTAAAACAGTATCAGAAGCATTAAATATTAAGACTGCTTTAACAACCACTGAATCTGCGATTACAATGTGGTTTCATTTTCCACATTTAATAGTGACATTTTTAGCTGCGTTTATTGCATCTATGATGGCATTATATGCAAATGTTAAGATGGGTAGGAAACAAAGTGTCACAGAAGATCATACTGATATTAATGTCCATGAAGGTGATAGACATATTCTTACTTTAAAAGAATTAGCAAAAACATATGCAATATATCCTGATGCAGGTGCTCATAGTAAAACAGTTTCACCATCATCAATTATTGGACATGTCTTTTTTGAAAACCCTATTGGAAAAGGACGCAAATTACCAAAGGTTAAATTAGCGAAGCGTGATGATAAAGGTAATTTCATAAAAGATGAACATGGTAATAATGTATTAGAAACATTTGATTTATTTGATGATGATGTTCGTGAAGCAGCATTTAAATCAGTAGGGATCATTGAACGAAAAGATCAAAAAGCCAAAACAGTTAATCCGTTTGATTTAAAATATAGAAAGATTCCTAATAAAGTTAATAAAGATGGAAAGGTTTTATCATATAGATGGCAATCAGTTGGTGAATTTATTAAAGAAGATTGGTATGTGCCTGAATATGAAAACCAACGTCCAACTGGAGCATTCTTTGTTGAAGATGGTGCCGTTAACACAATCGCAATTGCGATTACTCGTGGTAATAAAGGTCAATTAGTTGTAAATAATACAATTGATAATTTGAGTCGTGAAGGCGATCCTCAAAATATGTTTATTAACGATCCAAAAGGTGAATTGTTCGCTGGTTTCCATAAACTTTTAGAATTGCGAGGGATTGAGCCGGTTGTTTTAAATTTAATGGAACCAAGTAAAACGCATCAATTTAATGTACTTGGACCAGCAATCATGTTTGCTCGTATTGGTGATTATGACCAAATGAGATCCTCATTAAATACAGTTATGAATACGTTCTTCCCAGTCGAAGGTGATGATCCGTTCTGGGGTAACGCTCAACAAACATTAGTTCGTATGATAATATTTGCTCTTATTGATTATTATATTGAAGAAGAACGTGAGTATTTACAACGTTATGCTGGAGTTAAAGATGCTTCAACAATTTCTCGTGAACTTGATGAATTATGGAGTCACGTTACAATGTTTAATGTTTATCAAATGCTCACAACAATGAGTCGTAACGAAGTTCCATGGGATCCAAGTGATTTTGAATATGATCCTGATGCGAAACCTCAATCAGATAGTGATGTTGAATTTGGTGCAGGTGATAATTCAGAAGATGAAAATAAAGGTGAGCAATTAACACAATTAACAGCCTTTTTAAAACTTCTTGATAAATTACCTCAAAATAAAATGCGTACAATTGCAATGCAACAATCTGATGCGATGGATGTTATGGCTGAATCTGAAAAAACAAGAGCTACAATTTATGGTATTGCATTAGTTGCTATGTTGTTCTTTACAGATGGTCCAATTACAGCTATTACGTGTGCATCTCCTAGACAAACATTAGATCCAATGAGTTTAGCTTTCCCAAGACGTTTACGATTTAAAGTTAATAAATCATTCTTACAAGAAATGGCATTAGCTGGTCGTAAAGTTGTATTTGAGTCTTATAGAGATCCTCAAATGAAAGAACAAATCATTGGTGGTTTAACAAAAGAAGAACAAGATAAATTCAACAGAGGCGAATATGATTTTTCTAATAAAAAAGATGCGGAAGCTCAAATTATTAAAAAGAAAATGAATGATGATTTCGCACATGAGACAAAACTTGATGAACTAGGTTGGGTTGAATACCGATTTAAAGGTATTTATGACGAATATGAAGAAGTTGAAAATTTTGATGGTTCTACAAGTAAAATTGCAAAACCAATATACATTAGAATGAAAATCATTAATAATCGTTCAAAAATTACAATGTATTCATTTGATTTTGAATTTAAACGAGGTTTTGCAAAAACAGTTGATGGTAAACATTTTGTTCAAAATCCTCGGACAAATGAACGTATTCAACAAGGTGGTACGCTTCGTTTAGGTAAGGTTAGAAAAGAATCAAAAGAAGGTTATACAGATCAATTAACAGATGCTTTAAAATCTAGTAATAAAGTAGTTCTAGCAAACCGTATTTTAGAACGATTTGATGATGTTGAGCCGGTGACTGAAACTATGTCAGATGAAGAAATTAAAAATTATATTATGGATGTAATTAATAAATCTGATCTAAGAGATAGAAACTGGTTCGAATTAGATAAATCTCGTATTGATTTACCAAATGGTATGAAAGTATTACCTATTGAACAAACGGACGCTGTATATAACGTTCGTCCAAAAGCAATATTCAGTATTACACCTCCACATTTAACTGATTATATTAAAATCGTAATTATGATGGTAGCTGTATTATTTGATACTTCTGTTGGTGAATCTTATTTAACAAAAGAATCTGGTAAACCAATGTATAAAACAAGAAGTGTGCTAGATGAGTTAGGTAATATGCAATTTAATGGAAATGGTATTCCAGCTTTCCAAACTAAACTTTCTATTGGTTTAGGACAGGGGTTATCTTGCCCTGCATATCTGTAATGGGTGTGTACTATAACAAGCGTTAAAACTGGGAATCACCTCAAGAGCTTATTGAGCTACAACGTAGTAGAAATACAAGCGTGAGAGCAGCGAAAGCAGAAAAAATCAATAAGATAGTAATATGCTGAAATAAAATATAATAGTCATATCATAGTGGTGATTATTATGCTAAGTTACTGATGACAAGGGTGAGTTCAGTTACGAATATGTAATACATAATATTACATAACGTTTATCGACTGCGGGATTGCGTCCCGGTAGAATATAAAGTCTTATGGTATATTCGAAAAATGCTTGGGGGAATCGCTTTTATAAGTAGACCTTAACGTATAGTCAAATCACGTGCTGTAATGGCGGTGCTGTATTATACAGAGCAACTTGTAGGCGAGGTTGTGAAAAAGTCATAAAATATTATAAAAATTTTATATTAATGCAAGAGTTTTTAATGGTACTCCAGACACTCCAGCAACTTAAA